>Ga0302046_10001793_pt1 | contig 20136 bp, 16 predicted proteins | sample RVTome_11_FD_200261 | JGI IMG/M metagenome (GOLD analysis project Ga0302046, IMG submission 200261) | Soil microbial communities from uranium-contaminated site in the Upper Colorado River Basin, Wyoming, United States - RVT147D111 (version 2) ...
TGACGCTGCAGCGCGCCCCTCAGCTCCTCAGGCGTCATAGATCTTCCTCAGCTCGCCGGCCGCCCAGGCGACGGCGTCCTCGGGCTTCATGCCCTGGATCGCCTTGGCGAACATGTCCACGACGATGTACTTGGAGAGCGCCTCGGTCGCCTTGCGTCCGGGCGGGCCGGCGTGGCCCACCTGGCGCGCGGACGCCAGCGTCTCCGGGAACACGGCGGTCCTGGGATCCTTCTTCCACAGCGGGTGATCGCGGTAGACGCGGGTGCCGGGGATCCCGAAGGTGTCCATCGTCTCGAAGTAGCGATCGAAGCGCGCGCGGTCCATGTAGAACCGGATGAAGTCCCTGGCGGCCTTCTGGTTCTTCGAGTAGCGCGGGACGACCGAGTTCCAGGCCGGCAGCCAGTAGAACCGCCCGGCCGGGCCGGGCGGGTAGTGGCCGTGGTTGGTGCCCTTGTAGACGTCGGGGAACTTCTGGCGCGCGGCCACGTAGATGCTGGGGGCGTTGCCGGTCAGCGAGATCTCGCCGGAGAGGAACGCGCGGTTGTTGTTGCTGTCGTCCCACGCCAGGCCGCCCTCGTCGAAGACCTCCTTCCAGAGGACAGTGTTGAACTTCACCGCCTCCACCGTGTTCGTGCTGTCGAGCACGACGCCGCGGCCGTCCGGGCGGACTTCCATGCCGCCCCACATCCACACCAGCGGGTAGCACCAGTTGTTGGGGTCGTTGATGCTGTGGCCGAAGGCCTGGCCGAACGGCCGGCCCCTGGCCTTCATCGCCCGGCCGACCTTGCGGAAGTCGTCCCAGGTCTTCGGGTACTCGAACCCGGCTTCCCTGAACCAGTCCTCCCGGTAGGTGATCGCCCACGAGATGATGAACTGGGGCACGCCGATCCAGCGTCCGCCCGCCACGCAGTTCACCTTGGCGTAGTCGTACCAGCCGCCCTGCTTGCCCCCGATCTCCTCGGCGACGTCGCTGACGTCCACCAGCGAGGACTGGTAGAGGTGGGCGTGGTTGTTGGCCAGGATGATGATGTCGGGCCCGGCGCCGCTCTGGATGGCCGCCGTCACCCGCGTCTGGATGTCGTTCTGGTTGATGCGCTCGATCTGCACCTCGACGCCGGCCTGCTTGCCGAACTCCCGGGCCTGGGCCTCGAACAGCGTGTCGGCGGCCGGGATGAAGTGCGACCACTGCAGCAGGTGCAGGCGCGTGCCCTGCGCGTACGCCGGGGCCCGGCGGGCGGCGACGATGCCCTCGATACCGCCCGCGGCGGCGACGCCGGCGGAGAGAGCGAGGAAGCGGCGGCGGCTGACGGAAGCGCTCATGGGATTCCTCCGCGCCGAGCCGTCGTGGCCGGGCGCGGGGGAATCCTAGCGCGGGAGCGGCGTCCGGGGAAGACGGTGCCTTCGCGGTCGCCGACGATGTGGAAATTACAGGCGCATCGACGTCGGTCGGAGGCGGCAACCGCCGACGGCAACCGCTTCACACCGCCGGGCAAAGTGTGCCCGGGTCGCGCGACCGAAAAACTGCGCGCGACCGCGACTTAGGGCGGCCGCGCGCGCGCTCCGCAAATCATTCAGGAGCCGCGTGGTCGCCGAGCCGGTCCGAACCTCGCGGCTCGCGCGCGCTCTCGCGAACTTACGGGGCACGCGCGGTTGGCAGCCATTTCGCTCTGTCTTGCACGGCGCCGATCCCCAGCCTGGTGGGGGGGGATTCGGCGCGCCTGATCGAGCGGCTCGGCGGCGCTTCCCGGCGGAAGCGTCGAAGGGGGCGAAGCCCAGCCGCGCAACGCGCCGAGGAGGCCTCACGACTCATGGAATGCACGATGGAGGACGGCAGAGTGCAGTGGCACGTGCTATGGACGCGCAGTCATTGCGAACAGATGGTCCACGATCAGCTGATCGCCAAGGGCTTCCATCTGCTCCTCCCTCGAACCAGCCTCTGGTCCAGGCAGCACGGTGTCCGGCGGCTCGCGCGGGTCCCGATGTTCCCCGGATATCTCTTCCTGCGTCATGCGATGGACAAGCAGAGCTACATCGAGGTCCGGAAGGCCCGGGGACTCGTCGAGATCCTGGGCGGTCGCTGGGATCGCCTCGTCGCGGTCCCCGAGCCGGAAGTCGAGGCCATCGAGAAGGTCGACCGGGCGCGGCTGCCCGCGCTGCCGCACCCCTATCTACGCCAGGGCCATCGCGTCCGCATCACCGACGGCCCGCTCGTGGACGTCGAGGGGCTCCTCCTTCGCCACAACGCCACCAAGGGCGTGCTGGTCCTGGCCGTCAACCTGCTGCAACGCAGCGTTGCCGTCGAAGTGGACTGCACCCGCGCGGTCCCCGTCTAGCGGACGAGGAGGCGGTCCATGCAACTGAAAGATCGTATTGCCTCGGCCTCGGCGAACGTGGGCGTCGTCGGCCTCGGCTACGTCGGGCTGACCGAAGCCGTGGCGCTGGCCAGGGCCGGCTATCACGTCACCGGCTTCGAGGTGGACTGCGAGCGCATCGATGCGGTGCAGTCCGGGCGCTCGTACATCATGGACGTGCCCGACGAGGAGCTCCTGTGGGCCGTCCGGTCGTGGAGCCTCACGGCGACCGCCGACTTCCAGGCCCTCCGCGACATGGACGTGATCCTGATCTGTGTCCCGACGCCGCTCGGCAAGACGAAAGCGCCCGACATCTCGCACATCCTCGCGGCCGTCGAGGCCATCCAGGCCCGCCTCCGGCCGGGCCAGCTGATCGTCCTCGAGAGCACCACCTACCCGGGCACGACCGTCGAGGTCGTCCTGCCGGCGCTCGAGCGCACCGGGCTGCGCGCCGGTGAAGACTTTCATCTCTGCTTCTCGCCCGAGCGCATCAACCCGGGCGACAAGGAGCACACGGTGCTCACCGTGCCCCGGATCGTCGGCGGCGTCACGCCGGGCTGCACCGAGGTCGCCACGGCCCTCTTCGCCCGGATCGCGAGCGAAGTGGTCGCCGTCTCGTCGCCGCAGGCCGCCGAGATCGTGAAGCTGCTCGAGAACACCTTCCGTGCCGTGAACATCGGCCTCGCCAACGAGATCGCGCTCATGTGCCGCGCCCTCGGAGCCGACGTGTGGGAGGTCATCGACGCCGCCGCCACCAAGCCGTTCGGGTTCATGCCGTTCTACCCGGGACCGGGCCTGGGCGGCCACTGCATCCCCGTGGATCCGCTGTATCTGTCCTGGAAGGCCCGGATCAAGGGGTTCGAGCCGCGCTTCATCGAGCTCGCGCATCACATCAACTCCGCGATGCCCGGCTTCGTCGTCTCCCTCCTCACCGAGGCGCTGAACGACCGGGGCCGGAGCATCAACGGCTCGAGAATCCTGGTGCTCGGGGTGACGTACAAGCGCGACGTCAACGACATCCGCGAATCCCCGGCCCTGGCGATCATCGCCGACCTGATCCGCCGGGGCGCCACGGTGGTCTATCACGACCCGTACGTCCCCACCCTGACCGTCGGCGACCGAACGCTCGCCTCCGTGCTGCTCGACGACCTGGTGCTGGGGGGCGCCGACTGCGCGCTCATCCTGACCGACCACGGCGTCGTCGACTACAAGTGCGTCGTGGACATCGCGCCGATCGTCGTCGACACGCGGAACGCCACCGCCGCCGTGGTCGACCCTCACCGGAAGGTCGTCCGCCTCTGATCCGTTCGCCAGCGAGGACCAGCATGGGATCTCGACGTCGACTCTCGCCAGGGCGCGTGGGCCGCCTCGCGGGCGGCGCGGTCGTGGCCGCCGTCCTCATCCTTCTCGGTTGCGGGCCGTCGATGAGGGTCGAGCCCTTCAGCCCGACCGAACTCGCGCGCATGCAGCGCGAGAGCGCCGACATCGAGCGACGCGGGTACCGCATCGAGCCGGGCGACACGCTCCTCATCAAGTATCCGTATCACCAGGAGATGGACCAGGAGACGATGGTGCGGCCTGACGGGAACATCACGGCGACCGGCGTCGGGCCGGTGTCGGCGGCCGGGATGACCGCCGCCGAGCTCGCGACCCACCTGAAGGAGCAGACCAGGAGCCGCCTGCGGGATCCCGAGGTCACCGTGAGCATCTCTCGTCACGGCGAGCGCGGGGTCTACGTGGGCGGCGAGGTCGGCCGCCCCGGCATGCTCGTGTACCGGAAGGGGCTCACGCCCCTGCAGGCCGTGGTCGCGGCCGGCGGCTTCCTCCCGACCGCCCGCATCGACAGCGTGATCCTGGTGCGCCAGATCGGCGGGACCGAGCCCGTGCTCGCGCGCAAGATCGATCTGGGCCGCGTGGTCCACAAGGGGGAGCCCGAGCCGCTCGCCCTCGTCCCGCAGGACATCATCTTCGTGCCTCGCACCGGGATCGCCAACGCCAACATCTGGGTCCGCCAGCACATCACCGAGCTGTTCCCGTTCATCCGCATGCCCGTGCCGCCGATGTTCTGAGTGTCGGAGCCACCACGAATGCTGTACACCGCCCACTTCGGTCTCCGGCAGGCGCCGTTCCGCGCCACCCCGGACCCCGCCTTCTTCTACAGCAACCCCGTGTACCGGGAGGCATACGCGACCCTTCTGTACGGCGTGCTCCAGCGCAAGGGCTTCATCGCCCTCACTGGAGAAGTCGGAACGGGCAAGACGACCCTGCTGCGGCGGCTGATGGACCAGCTCGGGCCGCCGGTGCGCTTCGTGCTCTTCTACAACACGACGCTGAACTTCGACGAGACGGTGGAGTTCATCTGCGCAGAGCTGCAGCTCGCGGTCGAGGGGCTGAGCCGCGTGCAGAGACTCCAGCGGCTCAACGACCTGCTCATCGCGGAGGCGCGGCAGGGGGGGAACGTCGTCCTCCTCATCGACGAGGCGCAGAACCTGGGCCCCGACGTGCTCGAGAACCTGCGACTCATCTCGAATCTCGAGACCTCCACCGAGAAGCTCGTGCAGATCGTGCTGGCCGGGCAGCCGGAGCTGGACGCCAAGCTCGCCCATCCGGCGCTCCGCCAGCTCGCGCAGCGCATCGCCGTCCGCTATCGCCTGCAGCCGTTGGACGACGACGAGGTCGAGCGCTTCATCGACTACCGCTTGCGCCGGTGCGGGAGCACGCGCCGGGACCTCTTCACGGCCCGCGCCGTCCGGCGCGTCGCCGCCTACGCGAACGGCGTCCCGCGGCGCATCAACATCCTCTGCGACGCCGTGCTCCTGGTGGCGTACGGCGCCGGGATGACGCGTGTGACGGGCGCCATCGTGGAGGAGGTCGCCTGCGGGCTGGACCTCCCGCGGGGGCGTGAGACCGCCGCCCATCGTCTCACGAGCGCGGCGGCGCGCGGCCATGCCCTCCGCCGCCGCGGCCGCGCGGCGCCGAGAGCGCGATCGCGGCGCCGGGCGGCCGCGAGCGTGGCCGCGCTGGCGGCCATGGGGGCGGCGGCGGCGCTGCTTGCCGGCTGGCCGCTCGGGGCCGTCCCCGGCGATGTCCGCGCCGCGCTGGAAGCAGGCTTCGGCCCTGGCGCCTCGACGCCTACCGCCACGCGCTCGTCGCCATTGCCGCCCGCCGCCGACGCAAAGGCGACGGGTGGAGGTGCCGACGCGGGGATCGCCCCACCCGCGCTCGACGGCGCCACGATGGCCGCGGTGGGCGCGCTGCCTCCGCCAAGCGCGTCGCCGGCCGACCCGCCGGAAGCCCTCTCCGGGGGGCACGCCGACGGCTGGCAGACGATCGTGCCGGGCACGAACATCTCCGAGCTCGTCTGGCGCCGGCACGGGCGGCATCACCTGCTCGGCCTGGACCTCGCCAAGGATCTGAACCCTCACATCGCGGATCTGGATCGCGTCAGCGCCGGCCAGCGCTTCTGGATGCCGGATCTGAGGCTGACCACCCTTGCGCGGCGCCAGCCCGACGGCTCGTACCGACTCATCGTGGCCTCGCTCACGACGGCGGAGGCGGCGAACCGTCTCGCCGAGCGCATGCGGCACCGCGGCTACACGGTGCGTGTGGCGACACGCGACATCACCTCCAGGCTCCAGGTGCACCGCGTCCTGGTCGAGCGCCTCGCCGACCTCGAGGCTGCGAACCACACCTGGGAGACCGCCCAGAGACTCGGACGGACGATCGTCGACGCGCGCGCCCGCTGAGGCCGACGCGACCACCCGGCCGTCCAGGAAGGCCCCCATGCCGCCCGACAGCATCTCCCCGACTTCCCGCTTGCCCCTCGTCGTGCCCGTGCTGCAGCCCGGCGAGGCGAAGAGTCATGTCGTGCTCACGATCTTCAAGTGGTATCCCCTGATCCTCGCGTTCGGCCTGGTCCTCATGGTCGCCGCGACGATCGCGATGCTGCTGAGGCCCGTGCCCCCCTCGGCGACCGCGAGGATCCTCATCAAGACCGGGTCCGATGCGGTTCCGATCAGCGGTCTTCCGCTCGCCGCCGGCCAGGGCGGCCCCGAATTCCTGCACACCGAGGCGGAGCTGTTCACGAGCCGCATCGTCCTGCTCCCGGTGGCCCGGGCCTTGCGAGCGGAGCGGGGTGAGACGGTCGCCGACCGCGAGCTCGACTCCGACGTGTCGGCGCTGCGGGCCGGTCTCGTCGTCACCCGCGTCCCCAACACCACGATGCTCCAGGCGACCTGGTCCGGGACGACGGCGGCCGAGGCGGAACGGCTCCTCGGCATGATCATCGAGAGCTACGTGGAGCAGCACGCCGGCGCCTACAGCGGGTCCACGACGGTCTCGGCGTTCTTCGAACGCGAGACGGGCGCCGCGGCGGCGAACCTGAGGGCCGCGGAGGATCGGCTCCAGCGATGGCGCGAGGCGAACGACGTCGTTGCCGCCGAGGACCAGCTCCTCGCGCAGCTGGCGACCGTCGGCGAGTTCGAGGGCGGGGTGAGACGAACCCAGGTGGACATCGAGACAACCCGAACGCATATCGACACCCTCGCGCGTGACGTCGCCGCCCTGCCGCGGGAGTCGGTGACCAGCCGTGAGCAGATGGCGAACCCGCTCGTCGCGCGGCTCAAGGCCGACATCGCGATCGAGGAAGCCAACCTGCGCGATCTGGGCAGGAACCCGGTGACCGAGCGCCTCCGGATGGACATCACCGCCGCCGAGGTGGCGATCCGCGACGCGAGCGCCAGCCCCCTCGTGAGCAAGCTCAAGGGCGACCTCGTGACGGCCGAGCTCGCCCTCAACGACCTGCGCCAACGGTACAACGACACCGACCGGCGGGTGCAGGAGAAGCTGGAGCAGGTCGCGCGCCTGCAGCACGAGATCGCCGCGGCCGAGCGGGAGGCGGCGACCACGGCCACGGCGCGACTCCAGAACCTGCAGCGGGAGCTGGCCACCACGCAGCGCGACGTCGAGAAGGCGGCGCGGGCCAGGGTTGCGGAGCTCCGGGTTCAGCTGGCCGCCGCCGAGCGCGAGCGCGGCGTCTTCGGGCGGGAGACCATGGCTCCGCACCCTCTGCGGGAGATCCTCACCCGCGAGCTCGCCACCGCCCGGGCCCGGCTCACGACGCTGGCCTCGCAGCGGGACGGGCTCCGCGCCCAGCTCCAGGAGGCGAGAGTCGGCCTCGCGCGCTGGCAGGACAAGCGCGTCGAGGCGGACCGCATCGCCCGAGAGGTCGAGCTGGCCAAGGCGGTGTATCTGCAGAACACGAAGCGGCTCGACGACGCGCGCCTGACCGTCGGACTGCGCAAGCACCAGCTCACCAACGTCGCGGTCACCGAGCCGCCGCGGGGCAGCGCGGCCAGCCGCAGCCCGAAGCAGGTGGCCCTGGTGGCCCTGCTGGGCGGCGTCGTCGGTGTCGGACTCGGCGTGGCGACCGCCCTGGCGCTCGACTTCTTCAACTGGTCGCTCCGGACCCCGGAGGACGTCGAGTTCTACCTCGGGATACCGGCCGTCGCCGCGGTCCCCGCCCTCTCCGGCCCCCCGACACGACACGCGCTGCCCGTGCTCGGGCAGCGTGAGACCGACGCCACCTCGCGCGACGAGCGCGGTTGAGGTTCACATGGGCCGGACATACGATGCCCTCAAGAGAGCCGAGCGCCAGCCGGAGTGCCGTCCGCTCGTCGCGCCCGTCGACGGCCATCAGCCGTTGGTCGGAGTCGGAGAGCTCGGCGACGACGCCCTCCTCGAGTACGAGCGGCTCCAGGTCTGGATCACGAACCGCGCCCCGGACTCCCCGCCCGTGCATGCCATCATGGTCGCCTCCTGCCGGCGCGGGAATGGCGCCACCACGACGGCCATCGGCCTGGCGGCGACGCTGGCCCGGCGGCCGGCCACCCGCGTGCTCATCGTGGATGCGAACCTGCGTGCGCCCTGCCTCGACCGGCGGCTCGGGGTGCCGCATCGGGGTGGCTTCCGAGAGTTCCTCGGCAACGGCAGCGTCTCCGCCGACTACGTCCAGGCGACCACCCGGCCCAACCTGTTCGTGATGACGTCAGGCTTGACCGCGCGCTCCGCGCTGGAGATCTTCTCGCCGGCGGCGCTGGCCCGGCTCGTCGCCCACCTCAAGTCTCGCTTCGACTTCGTCGTGTTCGATGCGTCGCCGTTCCTCGAGTTCCCGGACGCCTACGCCCTGGCGCCGCACGTCGATTCCGTCCTCCTCGTCGTCGAGGCGGACCGCACGCTCGTCGAGGACGCGCGCCGTGTCGTGCGAGAGCTGCAGCGATCGGGTGTCCGGACGGCCGGCGTCGTGCTCAACCGCCAGCACAATTACACGCCGCGGCTCTTGCGCCGGGCGCTGGGCCGCGCGAACGGGTCCCGGACCTCCGCGGCATGACGGATCGTTCCGACGTGCGGGCGGTGCTCGCCACGATGCGGCCCGGGCGCCGGCGGCGCGTCCTCGCCGTGGGCGCCGGCCTCCTCCTCGCCGCCGGCGTCATCCCCGTGGCGGCCGAGCCCCAGCGGGGCCTTGCCGTGGTGGCCCTCGCCCTCGGCGCCCTGTTCCTGGTCGCGAAGCCTCACTGGGGGATCCTGGCGATCTTCGTCCTGGTGGTCTTCCGCCTCAACCCGGTCGAGATGGGTCCACTCGGCACGTCCGAGCTGCTCGCGGCGCCGCTGCTGTTCCCGCTCGCGCTCGAGCTCCTTCGCGACCGTGGGATCCGGGTGTGGGGCGTCCCTCAGGTCCGCCTCCTGCTGGCGATCGGCCTCGTGCTGCTGGCCGCGACGGAATGGAGCGTGCTGTGGCATCCCCCGCCGCCGCTGGCGGGGCACGAGGGAACGTGGTCGACGCTGATCCTCTTCGGTCAACAGCTCTTGTTCCTGATCTACCTCGTCTACTTCATCAAGACACCGCGCCACCTGGCGTATGCCGTCATGGTCATCCTGCTCATGATCCTGGCGGCCACCGTGGACAGCCTGGATCTGTTCGGCGCCGGTCACGGTGGGGACCGGGCCCGGGTCAGCCAGGGCTGGGCGGCGAACTCGAACCGCCTCGCGTTCCTGTGCGTGTGGGGCACCGCGCTCGCCTGGTCGCTGCGCTTCAAGGGGCCGCCCGGCTGGTGGCGGCCCCTGACGCTCGCGCCGCTGCTCGGCCTTCCGATCGCCACGCTCATGACCGGCTCGCGCAACGGACTCCTCCAGCTCATGCTGCTCGGCGGTCTGATCCTCCTGGAACAGCGGCAGTGGGCACCGGCCCAGCGGACGCGGGCGTTCGCCCTGATGGTCGTGGCGGCCTTGCTGGTCGTCGTCGTGGCGCCCGCCGCCATGATGCAGCGCGCGTCGCACTTCGACGAGGCATCGGTGGGCGATCGCATCAATACCCACTGGGCCGGCGCCGTGATGGCCGTCGAACATCCGATCCTCGGCATCGGCCCCGGAAACTTCCACTGGCGAAACCAGGCGATGACCGGGCACGCCATGAGCACGCACGACTCGTACCTCTGGGCGCTGACGGCCGGTGGGCCGCTGCTGCTCGTCCTGTACATCGCCGTGTTCTGTCGGACGTATTGGATGCTGCGAACGGTGGAACACCGGGGACCGAGTGGGTTCGCGTGGCTGGCCACCGCCCTGCGATTCAATCTGGTGATCCTGCTGGCCTTCTCCTTCTTCGCCGACCTCTGGCTGACGCACCCCTTCTATCTGCTGCTGGGGCTGGCGATCGCACTCTTCCGGGCGGCGGGAGTCGCCGCCTCACCGATCGCGACCGTCAGGGCGCCCGTCGCCGCCGCGACGGTCGCGTGAGAGCCGCCGTCGATGCCCGGTGACGCCCTCGAACCGAGCCGCCGCCCGGCCACGCCCCCGGCCGGGCCGGGCGTGGTCATGCTGCTCGCGAATCTCGAGGGTTCGGTGGGTGGAGCCCAGCGGCAGGCCGGCCTCCTCGCGCGCGAGGTCGCCCTCCGCGGCCTGCGGGTCGTCGTCGTGAACCAGTCGGCCGGGCTGGTGACGACCCACCGTCCAACCGGCGACGGCGGCGTCGAGCGCGTCGCGCTGCCGGTCGCCGGCTGGTGCGCGCGATCGTCCTTCTTCGTCGCGTTCCTCCTGTGGGCGATGGTGCACCGCCGGCACTTCCACGTCATCCACGCTCACAGCACGTCGGCCGGGCTCACGGCGGGGCTGGTCGGGGCCCTGCTCCGCAAGCCCGTCGTCGTCAAGGTCACGGGCATGCAGGCCGTGGCCGCGCTGGCCGATCCGCGGCCAGCGTGGCGGCTGCGCCGATGGATCCTCAACAGGACCGCCGCGGTGGTGGTGTCGGTCTCGGAGGAGATGATGCAGGCCCTGTCGGAGGCTCGCATCGGCGGCGATCGGCGCGCCCTGATTCCGAACGGTGTCCGGGCCGCGGGGCCCGCCACCGAGCCCCGCGCCGAGACGAAGCGGGCATGGCTGGGCGAGACCGCCGGCCCCGTCGTCCTGTACGTCGGCCGGCTCGCGGAGGTGAAGGGCGTGAGAGCACTGCTCCGCATGTGGGGCGCGATGCCCCGCAAGGACACCGCGACCCTGCTCGTGGTCGGTGACGGCCCGCTCCGCCTCGAGCTCGAGGGCGAGGCCGCCGCGCGCGGATTCGGCCCGTCGGTGCGGTTCCTCGGCAGCCATCCGGACGTGACGCCCTTCTACCTCATCGCGGACGTCTTCGTCCTGCCCTCCGCGACCGAGGGCCTGTCGAATGCGTTGCTCGAAGCGATGGCGGCCGGGCTCCCGGTCGTCGCCTCGGACGTCGGCGGCAATCGCCAGGTCGTCGAGCACGGGGTGAGCGGCTTCCTGGTGGACTGGGCAGACCCGGGCGCGTCGGCCCGGCTCGTGGCGCGTCTGCTGGACGATGCCGAGCTTCGGCGGCGGGTCGGCGAGGCCGCCGGCCGGCGCGCCGGCTGCTTCTCGATCGACGCGGTGGCCGCGCGTTACTGCCGGCTCTATCAGAGCGTCGTGTCGCCGCACTCGCCCCTGCCCGAGGTCGCCGGATGAGTGCGACCGTCGTGTCCACGGCGCCGGGCACCCGGCGAGAACGCCTCGGGTGCCGGACCCGGCCGACCACATCGGTGGTCCGGCGCCCGAGCGCGGGACTGGTCCGCGGCTTCTTCGCGGTGTTCTTCGTCGCCGGCATGCCGGCGCTGATCTATCAGGTCGCCTGGCACCGGATCCTCAGCCTGTACTTCGGCGTCGACGTCTACTCCACGGCGGTCACGGTGGCGTCGTTCATGGCCGGGCTGGGGCTGGGCGCCCTGGTGGGTGGGCGGATCGCCGACCGGACCGGCCACCCGGCGGCGTGGTACGCGATGATCGAACTCCTCCTCGGCGTCGCCGGCGCGTCGAGCCCCCTGCTCTTCCCGGCGGTCGGCACGGCCGTCGCCGGCAGCGGCCTGGCGCTCGTCGCCGCGGTCAGCTTCGTGCTGCTGGTGGTCCCGACCACGCTCATGGGAATGACCCTGCCCATGATGAGCCGGATCGTCGTGGTGGAAGGTCAGATCGGCGCTCGCGTCTCGCATCTCTACGGCGTCAACACGCTCGGCGCCGCGGTGGGCGCGCTCCTCGCGTCGTACCTGCTCGTCGGCTGGCTCGGGCTCGACGGCACGATCCACCTGGCGGCGCTCGTGAACGCCGCCCTGGCCTTCGCGGTCTGGCGCCTGGCGGCCAGGGTGCACCGCCCGGCACACAGGCCCGTGCCCACTCCGGCGCCGCTGAGCGCCGGGGGCGGCCCGGACAGCAGCGCCGTCCCGCTCGGCATGGTCACGCTGGTGGCGTTCGGCTCCGGACTCGTGGCGCTCGGGTACGAGCTCGTCTGGTACCGCCTGCTGTCGATCATCCTGCACGGCACGGTGTACGTCTTCGGCACCGTCCTCGGCGCGTACCTGCTCGGGATCGGGTTCGGCTCGTTGCGAGCGGCACGCACGATCGACTCGCCGGGCCCCCTGCTCCGCTTCGGCCGCGCCCAGCTCCTGATGGCGGCCTATGTCCTCGGCTTCTTCGGCGTGCTCGGCCACCTCAGCTCACTCCCCGGCCTGCGACACCTGCTCGCCGCCTCGTTCTTCACGAGCTTCCACCCGTCGCCAGAGCTGGCCGCGGGAACCGTGAGCCTCTTCTCGGTCTACTCGCTGTTCGACATCGGGCTGTGGACCGTCGCGATGCTGGGAGTGCCGACGTTCCTCATGGGCTATGGCTTCCCGAATCTCGTCCGGGCGGCCGCCTCCAGCGTGGCGGTCCTCGGCGGCTCCATCGGCGCCGTGTACTGCGCCAACATCGTGGGGGCGACCGCGGGCAGCCTCCTGGTCGGCTTCACCGCGCTCCACTACCTGGGCAGCGAGCGCACGCTGCTGCTCCTGGCCCTCCTCGGCGCGGCGGTGGGCTGCACGGCGTTGCGGTACGGCGGGGCGATCCGGCGGCGCGATCGTACCGTGGCCATCGCCGTGGCGATCCTGGCGCTCCTCTTTCCGGCGCGCGGCCAGCTGATCCGGGCCCTGCACGTCGCCGATCTTCCCGGGGTCAGCTACGCCGCCAAGGAAGACCGCAGCGGCGTCGTCGCGCTCCGGCGGCAGGACCGTGTGCTGGCGTTCGCCGCGGAGCAGAAGGTGCTGGGCGCCTCGAAGCTCTACATCGACGGTGCGGCGCACGGCCGCGGCGAGGGTTCGGCCGTCACCTCGCACTGGCCGGTCGAGATGGCCATGGCCGGTCTGCCGCGGCCGCGACGAGCGCTCTCGATCGGGCTCGGCGACGGCGTCATGTGCGCGGCGGCTCTCGCGGCCCCCGATCTCGAGGAGCTGGTCATCGTGGAGCTGAACGGGGCGCTCGCCGACGTGCTCGGCACGACGGCGCGCGGCGCCGCCGTCCTCGGGTCGCCCCGGGTGCGCTACGTGGTCGACGACGGCCGCCGCTGGCTGCTGGCGAACCCCGCCCAACGGTTCGACGTGATCATGATGTCTCCGCTGCACGCGGCGCATGCCTTCGGAGGGAACCTCTTCTCCAGGGAGTTCTTCCAGATCATTCGCAGCCGCCTGAACGACGGCGGCACCCTGGTGGTGACCACGGTCGACCTGTTCTCGACGGCGCGCACGATCGCGACCGTGTTCGAGCACGTGATCCGGGCCGACCTCAACACCTACCTGGGCAGCACCACGCCGTTGCATTTCGACGCCGATCGGTTGCCGTTCGACGTCGGCGAGATGGCCCGCCGGGTCGAGGCCGATCGCGCCACGATCCTCGAGCACACGGCGGCCGCCCCGTTGAACCTGGACCTGCGGCCCAACAGCGAGTACTACCTGACCTACCCCTTCGCGTGGGCGCTGCAGACATCCGCCTCGAGCGAGCGCATCTACTTCGCCAACGACCGCGCCGCCTTTGCGGCGCTCGTCGCCCACCCGGAGGCCGGTCGCTAGCCCCGCGCAAGGGAGGACCGGAAGAGGAGCAAGGGGAATGCGGTCCATGAGGTTCGCGTACGCCCTCTTGGGAATCTCTGGAACACCACACTAGGCGCTGACGCAGCGACACCGACGTCATGTCGATCGCCCGCATGCCCCACGGCATCACCAGCGCCGCGCTGCCGGCCGCCCACCGGCACGCCGCGGTCCGGGACCGAGGCCTGATCGCCGTCGTGGTCCTCGCGTTCGCGCTCAACGTACTGGGGCTCGGGTGGGGGCTCCCGCTCAGCGGGATCCACGGCTGGGACGTCGATGGCATCGCCCCCCTGGGACCACTGATCGCGGCCAAACGAATGATCCTCGACGACTGGTGGAACTCCGGCTACTACAACAAGTACCCGATGGGACACTTCTTCGTCCTCATGGGGGGCTACGCGCCCTATCTCGGATACCTGTGGCTCACCGGCGGGCTGCAGAAGCCCTCCGAAGTGTATCCGTTCGGCCTCGCAGATCCCCAGACGGTCTTGACCGTGCTGACGGTGATCGCGCGCAGCGTGAACGTCCTCATGGGCGTGGGCATCGTCCTCTGCGTCTATCTGACGGCGCGTCGATTCGGCGACCGGCGGGCCGCCCTCTTCTCGGCGCTCACGATCGCGTTCTCGCCGCCCTTCATCTTCTACGCGCACACGGGGAACATCGATACCCCGAGCCTCTTCTGGAGTGCGCTCGCCCTCCTCGCCCTCGGCCGGCTCGTCGCCGGCGAGTGCCGGTTGCGTCACTACCTGCTGGGCGGGGCTGCCGTGGGGATGGCCGCCGCCACGAAGGAGCAAACGCTCGGCCTGTTCCTGCTGCTGCCACTGTCGGTCCTGGTCCTCCACGCGCGGCACGCGGGCGCGGCCCGCCTGACCCCGTGGTCCGTCATCCGGGCGGCCGGGGAGCGCGGGCCGCTGGCCGCGCTCGGCGCGGCGGGCGGGGTCTTCGTCCTGGCGACCCACCTCGTCTTCAACTGGCATGGCAACGTGCTGCGATTCCGCTGGCGCCTGTACGGGGTCCATCCCATCTACGGCACCGAGTACCCGGGCGGCCGGCGGGAAGTGGATGGCGCCGTCGAGGCGTTCGCCGAGCTGGCGGTGCACACCCTGGAGGCCATGAACCCCGTGCTCTTCCTGGCCGGCGTCGCCGGCCTCCTCGTGCTGACGCTCCGCCGACCCTGGGCGCGCCATTTCGCGCTCCCGCTCCTCTCCTACACGGCGTTCGCCGTGGCGCTCTTCCCCTTCTTCCGCGCGCGCTTCGTCATGCAGGCCGTCCTCGTCCTGGCCTTCTTCGCGGGTCCCGTCCTGGCCTCCCTGTGGACGCTCGGAGTGAAACGGAGCCGGGCGCTCGCGGCGGCGGTCCTCCTGATCTGGGGCTACTCGTTCGTCTATGGCGTGGAGGTGAACTCCCTGCTCGTCGGGGACGCGCGGTACGCGGCCGAGGCATGGCTCGAGAGGAGCGCGGCCCCCACGGCGACGGTCGAGGCCTTCAGTGGCCCGACCTACCTGCCCCGCTTTCCGCGCCACATGACCGTCCGGCAGTCGGCGATGACCGCGACCGAGCTGGCCGGCCTCGACGAACGCTCGCCTGACCTCATCGTCCTGTCGAGCGCCTTCTCCCTGCGCTTCCGGGAGGGCACCGAAGCGGGCGAGCTGCTGGCCCGCCTCCTCCGTGGCGACTTCGGCTACCGGCCGGTCCAGACGTTTCGGAGGGAGCCCCTGGTCTCGCCCCGCCTCTTCGCCGGGCTCAGTCCCGAGATCGTCATCCTCGCCAGGCACCGCTGAGGTCGATGGCCCCCTCGTCCCCCCGTCGCCCACCGGAACCGGCCGTGAGCCCGAGCACGCCGGAGCACGCCGACGTCGAGACGGCGAGCGAGGAGTACGCCCGGCGCTTCACGGGACCCGTCGGCGCCTGGTTCCTGGAGACGCAGCAGTCGGCGACGCTGCGGATGCTCGCCCCCTACCGCGCGGCGACGCTCCTGGACGTCGGTGGGGGTCACGGTCAGGTCACGGCGGCGCTGGTGGCCGGCGGCTATCGCGTCACCGTCTTCGGGAGCGCCGAGTCTTGCCGCCGACGCGTCGAGCCGTTCGTGGCGGCCGGGACGTGCCGGTTCGAGTCCGGCGATCTCCTCCGGCTCCCCTACCCGGCTCGCAGTCACGACGTGGTCCTCAGCTATCGGCTGCTGCCGCACGTGGCCGGCTGGCGGCGGCTCCTGGCCGAGCTCGCGCGGGTGGCGCGCGACGCGGTGCTGATCGACGTCCCGACCCGGGCGAGCGTCAACCGCCTGGCCCCCTGGCTGTTCGCCTTGAAGAAGCGCGTCGAGGGCAACACGCGGTCGTTCCGGGTGTTCGACGAGCGGGAGGTCGTCGAGGTCCTCGAGTCCACCGGCCTGGCCGCCGACGACCGGTACGCGCAGTTCCTCCTGCCCATGGCGCTGCATCGGGCCCTGCGCGCGCCGGCGCTGTCGTCCGCGAGCGAGCGCGCCTTCCGCGCCGTCGGCGTCACCGCGCGCTTCGGCTCCCCCGTGATCCTCAAGTTCGTCCGCCGGCACCCCTGAACCATGCGGATCCTGCTCCTGGCGCCGCAACCCTTCTACGAGGACCGGGGCACGCCGATCGCGGTGGCGCTCGTCCTGAGAGTGCTCTCGGAGCGGGGGGACACGGTCGACGTCGTCACGTATCACGAGGGCCGTGGCCTCGATCTCGAGCACGTGACGCTGCACCGGATCCCGCGTCTGCCCTTCGTGCGGGGGATCCGTCCGGGGTTCTCGTGGAAGAAGGTCGTGTGCGACGCGTTCGTCCTCGCGGCGGCCGTGCGGCTGGCCGCGTGGGGACGGTATGACCTCGTCCACGCCGTCGAGGAGGCGGTGTTCATCGCGGTCCTGCTCAAGTGGCTGTTCCGTGTCCCGTACGTCTATGACATGGACTCGTCACTGGCCCAGCAGCTCCGGGAGCGGTTCCCGCTCCTCGCGCCCGCCACGCGCGTCCTCGACGCCTGCGAGCGGCTGGCCCTGCGTCACGCCACCGCCGTCGTGCCCGTCTGCGAGGCGCTGGCCGCGCTGGCCCGGCGCGGGCACGCGAGCAAGATCGTCCTGCTTCCCGATGTCTCGCTCCTGGACGGCGCGGCGGACCCCCTCGGGTCCACCGTCGGGGCGCCGCGTGCCGGTTGAGGCGCTCCCGCCGTCCCGGCCGCTCGCCGCCGGGCTCGGCATCGAGGGCCTCGTGGTCATGTACGTCGGCAATCTCGAGCCGTACCAGGGGATCGATCTGCTGCTGCAGAGCTTCGCGCGGGTGCTCGCCCGGACGGACCAGGCCGATCTCGTCATCGTGGGGGGCGCGCGGCGCGACATCGAGGCCTATCACGCCGAGTCCCGGCGCCTCGGGATCGCACCGCGCGTCCACCTGCTCGGGCCCCGGCCGGTGCGCGAGCTGGGCGCTCTCCTGGCGGGTGCCGACGTGGTCGTGTCACCGAGGCTGCGCGGCAACAACACGCCGATGAAGCTCTACTCCTACCTGCACAGTGGCAAAGCGCTGGTCGCGACCGATCTGCCCACCCACACGCAGCTGGTCGACGGCACCGTGGCCCTCCTGGCCGCGCCGACGCCCGACGCGTTCTCGGATGCGCTGGTGCGGGTCATCGTCGACGCGACGCTCCGGTCCCGGCTGGGCGCCGCGGGCCGCCGGCTCGCCGAGGAGCACTTCACCTATCGGGCATTCCGCCAGCGGCTGAACGGCCTGCTCGACTGGCTCGAGAGCCAGACGGGGAGTCTCCCGGCATGAAGCGGGATCCACGCGCGCTCGCCGAGCAGGTCTGGGACGTTCTCGTCGTCGGCGGCGGCATCCACGGCGCCTGCGTCGCCTGGGACGCCGTCCTGCGCGGCCTCACGGTGTGCCTCGTGGAGAAGGCGGACTTCGGCTCGGCCACCTCCGCCAACACCATGAAGATCGTCCACGGCGGTCTCCGGTACCTCCAGCACGCCGACTATCGCCAGATGCGGGAATCGATCGGCGAGCGGCGCACGCTGCTCCGCATCGCGCCGCACCTGGTCCGCCCGCTGCGCGTCGTCCTGCCGACCTCCGGGCACGGGTGGCACGGCCCCCAGGTCCTGCGCGCGGCGCTCGCCCTCAACGATCTCGTCAGCCGCGACCGCAATCTCGGGCTGACGCCCGCGCAGCGCCTTCCCCGCGGCCGGACGATCTCGCGGCGGGAGTGTCTCGGGCTCGTGCCCGGTCTCGACCCGGCGGACGTGACGGGGGGCGCGATCTTCCACGATGCCCAGGTCGACAACTCCGAACGCCTCCTCCTCGCCTTCCTCCGGTCGGCCGCCCGGGCCGGCGCGGAGCTCGCGAACTACGCCGAGGTCACGGGATTCCAGCCCGAGCCGGGAGGACGCCTGCGCGTCGTGCTGACCGACCGTCTCACCGAGGAGCGCCACGTGCTTCGCGCGCGCGCGGTCGTCAACGCCAGCGGCCCGTGGGCCGAGCACGTGCTGGGCCTGGGCCCCCGGCCGGCGAGGCTCGGGACCGCGTTCGCGAAGGCGTTCAACGTCGTGACGCGCCAGCTCTTCCCCGCCTGCGCGGTCGCGCTGCCGACCCGGCATGGATCTCGGCAACGTTTCCTGTTCATCGTCCCGTGGCGGGAACAGTCGCTCGTCGGCACCTGGTACGAGCCACACGATGGAGGGCCGGGCGACCTGCGGATCACCGAGGCGGACGTCGCCCGCCTCCTGCAGGCCGTCAACCGCGCGTGCCCCGCGCTGGCGCTCTCGCTCGCCGACGTCCGGCTGGTGCACGGAGGGCTGGTGCCGAGCGCCGGCGCCGACGCCGAAACCGGCGATCCCCGACTGGCGAGGCACGGCTTCGTCGTGGACCACGCGCCCGACGGACTGGCCGGGTTCTTCTCGGTCATCGGCGTGAAGTACACGACGGCACGCCTCATGGCGGAACGGGCCGTGGATCTCGTGCTGGCGCGGATGGGCCGGCGCGGTCCGCCCTCGACCAGCGCGCTGGTCCCGCTGCACGGCGGGGAGACCACCACGCTCGCCGGCACCCCCCGGGACGCGCTGGCCTGGCACGGGTCCGCCGCGGGGGCAGCGGCGCTGGCACGATTGACGCGGACCTACGGCTCGGCGTCCAGCGAGGTGCTGGCGCACCTGGCGCCCGGCGATCAGCCGGGGGACCCCGCCGCTGTCCTCCGCGCCGAAGTCCGTCACGCCGTCCGCGAGGAGATGGCCCGGTCGCTCGCCGACGTGGTGTTCCGGCGCACGGAGCTGGGCGCCGCCGGCACCCCGGAGCTCCTCGGCGCCGCCGCCAGCGCGGTCGCCGCGGAGCTTGGATGGAGCTCGGACCGCCAACGTGACGAGCTCGGAGCCGTGCATGGACGCTTCGGCGTGCCGCGCTGACGCGGCCCGAACCGGCCACGACGCCGACCGGCCGCCGCTCCGGCAGTCGCTGCTGAAGCGGCGAAAGCTCGCGGAGATCACGCGGCTGCTCGGCGTGACGGCGGGGCTGCGCTGCCTCGATCTCGGCGCGGACAACGGGGTGGTCAGCCATCTCCTCCGACAGCGCGGCGGCCAGTGGACGAGCGCCGACCTGGACGAGGAGGCGGTGGCCTCGATCCGCCGCCTCGTCGGCGAGCGGGTGTACCGCCTGCATCCCGGGCCCACACCCTTCGCCACCGACGCGTTCGACCGGGTCGTCATCGTCGACCTCCTCGAGCACGTCCACGACGACCGGGCCTTCGTCGCCGAGCTGTTCCGCGTCCTCCGGCCGGGCGGCGAACTCATCGTCAACGTCCCTCACTGGCGGGAGGGCCTCCTGCGGCGGCTCCGGCTCGCGGTGGGACAGACGGACGACAAGCACGGCCACGTGCGGCCGGGCTACACGCCGGGGACGCTGCGCGCCCTGCTCGACGGCCGCTTCGAGGTGCTGGCCGAGCGGACGTACAACAAGGCCGCCTCGGAGCTCCTCGATATCGTGACGCGAGCGGCCACCGAGCTGCTCAAGGGCCGCCGGCCCAATGGCGCGAAGGGCGCGGTGCTCGTCGAGGAGGACTTCCGGCGACATCGCGGCCTGTTCGCGCTGTACGCCGTGAGCGAACCGCTGGCGCGCTCCTTCGCGGCGCTGGACGCGCTCTTCTTCCGCGCGCAGGGCTACATGCTGATCGTCAAGGCGAGATCACGGAAACAGGCGTCGGCCCCGGCCGGCCGGCCGCCGGCGCCTCGAGAGGAGCGACCCCGATGCGGGTGCTGGTGACCGGCGGAACAGGGTTCACGGGCACCCACCTCACGCGCCGCCTGCTGCGCGACGGCCACGAGGTGGTGACGATCGACAACCAACCCGGTCTGTTCGCCGCTGACC
>Ga0302046_10001794_pt1 | contig 20133 bp, 19 predicted proteins | sample RVTome_11_FD_200261 | JGI IMG/M metagenome (GOLD analysis project Ga0302046, IMG submission 200261) | Soil microbial communities from uranium-contaminated site in the Upper Colorado River Basin, Wyoming, United States - RVT147D111 (version 2) ...
TAGACTGTGATACAGGGGAAGCCGCTGACGAGGTCCTGGCGGCCGACCTGACGGTGACGATGGCGGCGGCCAAGCGCGGCCTGCTGGAATTCCCAGCCGCCGAGTATGTGGGAGAGTTGCTCGTGGTTGATATCGGACTGGACGACCAACCGCCCGGTGCTGGGGAACCGGGGGTGGACCTGGCGACAGCCGTGGAGGTTGCCGGCTACCTGCCGGCCCGGCCGCGAGATTCGCACAAGGGCACCTTTGGCCGTGTGGTCGTGGTTGGTGGCTCGATCACGATGCCCGGCGCGGCCGCACTGGCTGGCCTCGGCGCCTATCGCGCTGGCGCTGGTCTGGTGACGTTAGCCGTGCCCACGCCCGTACAGGCGCTGCTGGCGTCCTTGATACCGGAAGCGACCTGGATCCTGCTGCCGCATGAGATGGGTTTGCTCAATGAAAGTGCCGTCGAGATCCTGCTGAAAGAATCGGCCGGCAGCCAGACCATCCTGTTGGGTCCGGGGCTGGGTCAGGATAAGCCAACCCAAAACTTCATAGGACGCTTACTGGGGGTCGAGGTAGCCGCCCACCGAGGCAAATTGGGCTTCGTAGAGCGCGGTCCGGCCGGCGAGGCGGCGCCGATAAAGCTGCCCCCCTTGGTGATCGACGCCGATGCCCTCAAAATGCTGGCGGCGGTGCCTGATTGGCACAAGCGCCTTCCGCCCGGCTCGATCCTGACACCTCACCCTGGTGAAATGCAGGCATTGACCGAACTCGACAAAGATGAGATCCAGGCCGACCGGGTCGAAGTCGCCCGCAAGTATGCGGCGGTGTGGGGGCATGTGGTCGTGCTTAAGGGTGCATTCACGGTCGTGGCTTCGCCCGTGGGACGGACGTCGGTTCTGCCATTCGCCAATTCGGCCCTGGCGACGGCTGGGACCGGGGATGTCCTTGCCGGTATCATTGCCGGCCTGCACGCGCAGGGGGTGGCCGCCTTCGAGGCGGCCGTCTTGGGTGGATTCATCCACGGACGGGCGGGTGAGCTGGCGGCACAATCCTTGACGGCCGAAGCCCCCGTCATCGCCGGCGATCTGGTCGAGTTCTTGCCGGAGGCAATCGGCAGCCTGCCGACAGCCGGCTAACCTACTCGGTCACATTCGATGGCCCACAAAGAAGGGCGCGCCGACTGGCGCGCCCTTGTTGGTTCCTGGCTAGTTTTGGTGGTGAGCCGGGCAGAGATTAGCTCTCGCTGGCGTCTTCCTTCTTGCGGCTGGTCGCTTTCTTGCCCGCCTGGACCGCATCGTCGAGACGCGCCTTCTGTTCTTCCAGGATGACCCGGCCGCGAGCTTGCAGGTTCTCGGCGCGTGACCGGGCTTCATGGGCGAGTTCTTCGGCACGTGCCCGGGCGTCATCGGCGGTGGCTTCCACCTGGTCGCGCAACTCAATGCCCTTGTCCCGGATCATTGTGCGAGTCTCCTCGCCGGATTGGGGCGCCATCAACAGGGCAACCGCCGCGCCGACCAGGCCGCCGATGAAGAACCCGGAAACAAATGCTCCGAAGTCACTTCCTTGGTCTCTGGCCATTATTGCCTCCTCAGCATCGGATTCAATTGATTTCTAGCGTGGGCCGCCGGGCCTAATGACGTTGAGCGCTCGGCGAATGGCGGCCATCGAGCTATTGGCTTTGACAACTGGCTCCAGCAGGTTCTTCGACAGGAATGTGGTGGTGCCCCGCAGGGTCCGTACGGTGTCGTTGGTCGACTCCAGGATCGGTTGGACTTCGTTCTGGATCAAAGCCGTCAGACGGGCAAGCTGGACGATCAGGACGATCAGCGCCAGTCCAATGACCAGAAACTCCAGCGCCATGAAGATGATGAACACATCGCGCAAAGTTTCCGTTTGCTGGGGATTTGATACCAGCAGGACCGCGGCGCCGACTACGGCAGCGATCAGCAGCACCATAATCACCAGGCCGCCTAGCAGGATCCAACGCTGCCGTGGGTCGACCGATTGGGCTGGTTGCCCTTCGATCGGTGGTTGATTCTCATGCCGGACAGGTTGGTCGTAGTTCACACCTTCAGTATAACATAGCCAATTCGGCAGCCATTCTGTGGCCTTTTCGGACCAACTGGGACGCGTTATGCTTACAGTGGTGATGGCGGTATCTCGCGTACCGATTGTGAAGGTAAAGTGACTGAAGAAATCACGAACTCCACCGCCAGGGATCGCATCTTCCGCCGCGATTTCCTGCGCCTAAGCGGCTACACTCTCGGCGCCTTGACGCTGCCCGCGCCGTGGCGGCAATTCGGCCAACCATTCCCCGAAGCTGAGCGATTGGGTCGGGTGTGCGTCGGCAGGGCCGACTTAATGGCGGCGCCGGATGCAGCCTCGGCCATACTCGGCAGCCTGTACGAAGATGCCGTTGTTGACTGGCGGCGGGAAGTCGTCGGCAGCCACCCCTATCGCACCAACCAAACCTGGGTGGAAACCCCAGATGGCTTCCTACACGCGCCGTACGTCCAACCTGTGCGCAACATGCCCAACGCGCCGGTAGACGCGCTTCATGAGACCAGTATCGGGCCAGGCATGTGGGTTGAGGTCACCGTCCCTTGGGTGGACATCGTACTCGACAATCCGCCGGCACGTTCGCCCTGGCTCAAGGAGGCAACATTGCCTCGTGTCTACTACAGTCAGATCCTGTGGGTCGACCAGGTCCGCCAGGATGGCGACGGTTCGTGGTACAGGGTCAACGAGCGCTATGGCTTTGGCGACATCTTCTGGGCCCGGGCCGAAGCCTTTCGACCTTTGACGGAAGAAGAGCTGGCCCCGATCAATCCCGGCGCACCCGACAAGCGGGTGGTCGTCGACGTCACCCACCAAACCATGGCCTGCTACCAGGGGAGCGAAGAGGTCTACTTCTGCCGCATCTCGACCGGCGCCAAGTTCAACGCCGCCGGCGAGGCGGTGGATGAGTGGTCAACCCCGCTCGGAGGTCATCCAATCTGGCGCAAGGTGGTTTCGCTGCACATGGTTGGCGGCACGACCGGAGGCGGCTACGACCTTCCAGGAATTGGCTGGACGACGCTGTTCGTCGGCAACGGGGTCGCGATCCATTCGACATTTTGGCACAATGACTTCGGCGTGCCTCGGTCGCACGGTTGTGTCAATGCGCGGCCTGAAGATGCCAAGTGGGTCTTCCGCTGGGTTGAACCGGTTGTGCCTTACGATCCTGGTGACGTCACTGTGGGTATGCCCGGCGGTACCCGCGTCGAGGTCGTGGAAACCTAGCCTGGCGACTCAGGGCGAGATGAAGCCTGCCTGCACGTCGGCCAGGACCTGTTCCACCAAACGCAGCCGAGAATCCGACAGCAAGTTTTCGTTTCCCTGGCTGATGGCCAGTGGGATGACATAATGAGCGTCGGTTTCGCCGGCCAGCAACGGCTCCCAAATCGATCGAAGTACAGTTTCAGGCGTTGGCTTTATGACGGCCGCCGTTGCTGAGGTCGCTGCCTCGGCCGTCAAGTCGCTGGTAACCAACGCGATTCCCTGTTCGGCCAGGCGCAGCGCCAGGTCACTGTTCGCCAACGGGGGCCCCAGGTAAACCGTCCGCACGCCGGCGTTTTCGAGAGTCTCGAGGACAGCACCAATCTGCTCGGGACTGGGCGCCTCGGAGGTGGTGACTGTCAGGGGGTAAGCAGCAAACGGTGGGTAGGCCGCCCGGCACAGCCCGCAATAGTATTGGACCCCATGCGTGAAGGCCGCCGCCAGTTCGGATGCCAGCGGTGATGCCTCAACAAAGACGGCCCCGACCCGGTAGTTGGGCGTGATCAGCGCCCCGACGTATCCCGCCACAAAGCTTGCCTGCAGGGCCGATCCGTCGGCTTGGCGCAGGTTGACCAGGTTGGCCGGTCCGTCTGCCTGACCCCCAAGCTGGACTAGGGCAACGTCTGGATGGCTGGCTGCCAACGCAGAGCCGTCGAAGTCGCTGTCCACCAGCAGCACTCTGACTTCGGGCCCGAGCGCTTCGGGAAACTCCGCTCGCACTTCGAACCGCAGGCCACTGCTGGCGGCCAGTTCGGCAGCTGTCTGGCTTAGCCTGCTGGAGGGTTCGGCCCGCGAGATCAGGACGACCAGATCGGGCGCGGTGGTCACGGTTGGAGCGGGCGTGATCGTTGGCGGATCGGCGGTCTGGGGTTCGGCGGTAGGGGACGTTGAGCTGCCGCTGCAGGCAGCCAGCTGCACGGCGATTGCGCACGCAAGGACGAAAAGGTGTGCCCGGCGGCTCGGACTACGCAAGTAGGTTCACGCCTCCGGCGGCGGCCCCAGCCCGGTGGGTCGAGAGGGAGCCGGCTGCTCGGGTGCCAGGTTGTCGGTCAGCACCAGCGACAGCACCGCACCAAGACTGGCGGCGAAAAGGTTGAGGGCGCCAACCCGGAGCAGGTGCAAGGACAGCCAATCGCCGGCAAACTGGCCGGCGGCAAAGCCGATCCAGCTGGCGAGCAAGTAGAGCAGCATGCGCCGCAGGCTGCCGCCGCGCACGAGGTGAAAGGCCAACCCGATGCCGGTTCCGATCAGCAGACCGAAGACCATCGCCGGCAAGTTCAAGGCTGGATGATCCCACCGCCCAGGCAGACGTCGCCATGGTAGAAGACGGCGGCCTGGCCCGGTGAGACTTCGGCGATCGGCTGGCTGAGGGTGACGGTTGCCCTCGCTGCGCCATCGGGGGTGACGGTTCCGATCCGAGGTCGGGCATGATAGCGCACCTGGACCTCGGCCTCGACGGGGCCCGCCGGCGGCGCACCATCCACCCAGTTCACCCGGTGGACGGCGAAGGTGGCACGACCCAGGGCTTCGCGCGGTCCGACGACCAGTTGGTTGGTCTGCATCCGTTTGTCAACCACGTACATGGCTTGTGGGGCGGCGATGCCGATTCCCTTGCGTTGCCCGATGGTGTAATGGGCCAAGCCTCGGTGCTGGCCGATGACCTCGCCGCCGGTGTTAACAACCAGCCCCGGCGGCGGCAGATCTGCCCGCATGTGTTCCAAGAATTGGCGGTAGTCGCCACCACCGACAAAGCATAGGTCCTGCGACTCCGACCGGTCGGCGGCGGCCAGGCCGCGCTCGGCCGCGATCCGGCGGACTTCGTCCTTGTGCAGGCTGCCGAGCGGGAACAGGGCGTGCCGCAGCTGTTCCTGCCCCATGACACTGAGCACGTACGACTGGTCCTTGTGCCTGTCCATCGCCCGCAACAGGTGGTACCGAGGCCTCCGTTCCTCGACCTGGGCATAGTGGCCCGTCGCCAGATGGCTGGCTCCGAGCGCCTGGGCGTGTTGGAGCAAGAAGCCCCAGCGGATCGATCGGTTGCACTCGAGGCATGGATTGGGCGTGATGCCTTGCGCATAGCCATCTACGAAGAAGTCAACCACAACTTCCTTGAAGTGGGCTTGGACGTCCTGCACGTAGAAAGGGATGCCCAGCTGGGCAGCGGTCTGGCGGGCTCGGGCCATGTCGTCGGGGGAGCAGCAGCGGTTGTTGCCATTGGGGCCGCCGCTCCACAGGCGGAGCATGATGCCGAACACTTCATCTCCGGAGTCAGCCAGCAGGGCCGCCGCTACACTGCTGTCCAGGCCGCCGCTCATGGCGACAGCAATTCGGCGCGTCATCCGGGGGCGACCTCGGCTCGACGCAAACGGGCGATCAGCTTGGGCAGGCTGTCGCAGAAGGCATCGATATCGGCCTCGGTGGTTTGGCGGCCAACGGTGACCCGCAGGGAGCCCAGGGCCAGGTCAGGCGCCAGTCCCATCGCCAAAAGCACACTTGAGGGTTCAGGGTCCCCGGTCTTGCAGGCTGAACCCGATGAGCAAGCGAAGCCTGCCAGATCCAGGGCCGCCAGCAAGGCGTTGCCATCGACGCCGGCAAGAACAAAGGAGGCGTGGTTGGGCAGACGCTCCGCGGGATCGCCCGTCAGCTTGGCGTCCGGCACTTCGGCGAGCACACGTTGGATGATCCGGTCACGCAGTGCGCGGTAGCGCTGGTTGTGCTCGTCACGTTCCTGTGCCGTGATGCGCAGGGCCTCGGCCAGGCCGACAATTAGGGCAACGTTCGGCGTGCCGGCCCGCAGCCCGAACTCGTGACTGCCGCCGGTCAAATGCGGCGATAGGCGGGTGCCGGATCGCACGTAGAGCGCACCCACGCCTTTGGGACCATAGAACTTGTGGGCCCCGAGCGACATCAGGTCCACGCCCAGGGCGTCGACGTCCAACGGCAGCTGGCTGCCGGCTTGGACGGCGTCGGTGTGCAGCGGGACGCCCGCCTGGCGGCAAACCGCCGCCAGTTCGGGAATAGGGTTGACCGTGCCGACCTCGTTGTTGCCGTAGATCACGGAGACGATCGCCGTGTCGGGTCGCACTGCATTGGCCAGCGTGCCAGGTTCAATCCGGCCGTGCGGGTCGACCGTCAAGCGCTCGACCTCGAATTCCTGGCGTCGCGCCAGATCATCGGCCGTCGCGCCGATGGCATCGTGCTCGACCGGGGTGACCAGGATATGCGAGGCACCCCGGTCCATCCGGCCAGCCCAGGCGGCGCCGCGCAACGCCAGGTTGTCGCTTTCCGACCCGCAGCCGGTGAAGATGATCTCGGCGGGTTGTGCGCCAAGCACTTCAGCAACCTGGCGGCGGGCTCCTTCGAGAGCCCCCTCCGCCTGCTGGCCGGCGCGATGGACGGAAGATGGGTTGCCAAAGATGTCACTGAAATAGGGCTTCATCGCCGCGATGACCCGCGGGTCAACTGGGGTCGTGGCGGCATAATCGAGATAGACGGTCGGGACCATAGCGGGCCGATTCTATCACGCAGGGAAGGCTCACCGGCCCGCCGGCCCGACACCGCCTTCCAGGATGCGATGGAGCTCGGGGAAACCCGGTGGTGCTACGCGGTAGGCGCCGCGCAGGTCGGGCGGCAGTAAGGCGGCAATGGTGTACATCATGCGGTCGGTCAGTTCGGTCGGCTCCTCGCCGCTCCGGGGTTCGATCGGTTGGCCGAAGCGGATACTGATGACCCTTCGATGGGTCAGGCCGATGCGGTCTTGGACTCCGGCCAGACCGACCGGCACGATCTGGCAGCCGTGGTTCAGCGCCAGCCGGGCCACGCCACCCTTGGCAGGAGCCAGGCCGCGCCCATGACTGCGCGTGCCCTCGGGGAACATGCCCAGCACTTGTCCGCCATTGAGCAAGGCGGCGGCATGGTTAAGAGCCCATTGGTCGCGCTCGCCGCGACTGACGGGGAAGCTTCCCAGGCGACGCATGAAGGCATCCATCCATGGGGTGCTGTGGAGTTCGGCCTTGGCCATAAAGAAGATGGGCCGGCCGGCGAATATTTGGATGGGAAAGGGGTCGACGATGTTTAGATGATTGGCCGCCAGAATACAGCCACCCTCGCGCGGCAGCCGTTCCGGATGCTGTGCCTCCAGCCGGTAGAAGAGCGGCAGGACCAGCCGGGCGACGCCCATCACAAGCTTGCGGGTGGTCGTCTCGGTCGTGTAGTAGCGCTTGGTTGCGGGTGGGCCGCTCAAGCGCCGGACACCAGTGCGTATAATGAGCGTGAAACGGCAGTCAAGGAGGCCAAGGTGGCATCATCCCCAATCATCGAGTTGGTCGTCGGGCGGCAGGTGCTTGACTCGCGAGGCAACCCAACGGTCGAGGTCGACATTCACACCGACGGTGGCCATACCGGCCGGGCGATTGTCCCTTCGGGCGCCTCGACGGGTGTGCACGAAGCGCTCGAACTGCGGGACGGGGACAGCGGCCAGTACGGGGGCAAGAGTGTGCACCAGGCGGTGGCAAATGTCAACGGTCCCATTGCCCAGGCGCTGCGCGGCATGCAAGTCGGCGACCAGACGGCGATCGATCGCACCCTCATCGACTTAGACGGGACCGAAAACAAAGGGCGGCTCGGAGCCAACGCCATTCTCGGCGCCAGTTTGGCTGCCGCCAAAGCCGCCGCCGCCAGCCGCGGGATGCCGTTGTTCCAGTCACTTGGCGGCGACGGGGCCAGCTTGCTGCCGGTGCCGATGATGAACATTCTCAACGGCGGCGCACACACCGGCTGGCAGTCGACCGACTTCCAGGAGTTCATGGTGATGCCGGTCGGCGCCGGATCCTTTGAAGAAGGACTGCGTTGGGGCACCGAGATCTACCATCAATTGAAGGGGTTGCTGAAAAGCAAGGGATACGGCACCTTGGTTGGGGATGAAGGCGGGTTTGCGCCCGCGCTCAAGGCCAATGAAGAAGCTGTTGAGATCATCCTGCAGGCGATCGAAGCCGCTGGCTACCGGGCCGGCGAGCATGTGGCGCTGGCGCTCGATCCGGCGGTAACGGAACTCTTCAAAGCCGATGGTGAGGTGTACGTACTGCCACGGGAGGGCCGAACCCTGACGGGTGAGGAGATGGTGGACTTCTGGCAGGCGTGGGTTGAACGCTATCCGATCGTCTCGCTCGAGGATGGCCTGGCCGAGGATGACTGGGATTCCTGGCAGCTCCTGACAAAGCGAATCGGTGACAAGGTTCAACTTGTCGGTGACGATTTGCTGGTGACCAATCCGGCCAGAGTCAAGAAGGGGATTGAACTCCGGGCCTGTAACGCGTTGCTGGTGAAGCTCAATCAAATCGGTACGCTGACGGAAACAATCGAGGCCGTCCAATTGTGCCGGCAAGCGGGTTGGAACGCGGTTACCTCGCATCGATCCGGCGAGACCGAGGACACGACCATCGCCGACTTCTCGGTGGCTTATGGCATTGGTCAGATTAAGACGGGAGCACCGGCCAGATCGGACCGGGTCGCTAAATACAACCAACTGCTCCGCATCGAGCAGGCTTTGGGCGACCGGGCGCAGTACGCTGGTTGGAGCCCGTTCCGCTAGTTCGGACTAGGTCGCTGCCGGCTAGCCATGGCGCCCCCAGACCCGCTCCCCGACGACGAGGCAGCTTTTCTCAGCCAAGCCATTGATCAGGCCCTGGCCGCGGAACAACAAGGAAACCTGCCGATCGGCGCTGTCATCGTGCTCCACGGCCAGGTCATATCCCGCGGCGCGAACGCGATCTGGCGGCCAAATCTCGAACTGACCCGTCACGCCGAGATGGAAGCGTTGCGCGCCGTGCCCCAAGAACTGTGGCCGCAGGCACATGCCATGCGGCTCTATACTACGTTAGAACCGTGCTTGATGTGTGCCGGCGCCATACTGCTGCATCATCTTGGCGGGGTAGTCTTCGGTTCAACTGATCCCCAAGGCGGCATTGCCTTCTGCCTGGCCAACCTGCCGCCATACTTTCATGCAGCCTTCGCCATGGTCGATTGGCGAGGACCTATTGCACCCGACGAATGTGATCCGCTGTATCGGCGCGTCGTGGAGCACGAACGGCGTCGCCGGGCGACATAATCCAGGACTGGCCCGCGCTTGTGCGCCTGTCCCAGCGCTGTCATCGAGTTGTCGCCAAGGACACGACAGCCGTAGACTTCAGGTGATGTCTGCTAAGTGGACGGGGGAGCTGTGGCCGGTTCGGCCGCCGCTTCAGTGCGAGCGCCCGGAACCGGAGAGGCGCACACAGGGCACAATTGCCAGGTGAGCTCCAGCAGCGAGCCGCAGTTGGTACATGCCTTGCGCAGGCGCGTGTGGCATTGGGGGCACACTTGCCACTCGTCTTGGATCTGCGCAGCGCAGCCCGGACAGACCTGTCGTTGCTCGATCTCGCTGAGCAGCGCTTCTTCCTCGAGCGTGTGCTGGTAGACCTCATCTAGCGTTTTCGGAGGGCGCAGGATGAGGTAGATCACCAGGCCAGGTGGGCCGAGCAACGTCACCACGACTGCTGCCAGGATGTGGGACAGCCGGTCGTCGGTCCGTTCGCGCACATCGCGGTAGGCCCAGAAGATCAGGCTGAGCCATAAGGCGGCGACAAACGCCCCGAGAAAGGCCGTCAAGTAAAGGAAGAAGTTCCCCAGGTTGCTGAGTTGCAGGTTGGGCGGCATGTACCCCTCTCCTGGAAGCGGCCGGATTATAGCATGTGCATCGAAAGGCCCTTCGGCCGGCGTTGACCGGGTCGGGGGGCTGGAGTATAGTCGCACGCGACGCGAGCAGTCAGGGGGAGGGGGCGTCGTGCAGGAGAAAGGGTCTGGCCGCTACCGGATCCGCGATCTGGCCACTGGCGATCGGCCGCGTGAAAGGCTTTCCCGGTTGGGGCCGGAGGCGTTGGCCAACGCCGAATTGGTCGCCATCCTGTTGCGAGCCGGCATACGCGGGTTGAATGCCGTCCAGCTGGCGCAGAAGGTGTTGATCGACGCCGGCGGTTTGGCGGGATTGCAGAGAATGAGCTACGACAGCCTGCGAGCTTATCGCGGTCTGGGACCCGCCAAAGCTGCACAACTTAAGGCGGCCATCGAGCTGGGACGCAGGATTGCCGTGGCCACGCCCGATGAGCGTCCCACGATCCAGTCGCCGGACGATGCCGCCAGTCTGCTGCTCTATGAAATGGGTGGTCTGGAACGCGAGCACCTGCGCGTCTTGATCCTCGATACCCGCAACCGGTTGTTGAGGGTGGCCGAGGTCTATCGTGGCTCGCTCAACACTTCCTGGATCCGGATTGGTGAGGTATTCCGCGATCCGGTCCGGCTCAATGCCGCCGCCGTGCTGATCGTACACAACCATCCAAGTGGGGACCCGACTCCCAGCCCGGAGGATGTCTCCGTTACCAAGGCCATCATCGAAGCCGGCCGGCTGCTTGACATTGAGGTGCTCGACCATCTGGTGATTGGGCAGGGCCGCTATGTCTCGATGAAGGCCAAGGGGCTGGCGTTCCCGGCTGCCTGAGGCACTGTCGTCGTGAACTTCCAAATTATCCTGCTGCCCGATGACAACTACTGGGAATGGGTGCGCGCCTGCCGCGACTATGTCCTGGCCTATGGCTGCAACCTGACCTCCAACCGCGAGACTGCGGCCAATTACATGGCGCCGTCTCAGGTCATCACCTTCCCGTTGGCGGAGAAGGAGAGGGGGCAGTTCGCCGACCTGGCAATCTGGGTCGAGCAGCGGCATCCCGGCATCCGACTCGATCCGGTGGCGGCCTCGAACCCGCGTCAACTGCGGCAAGCGCTCAAGGTCCGCCTCGAGGCGGAAGATCGCTATGGCCAGCGGCAACGCCCCTTCTATTTACTTTGGCCGACCGACTACCCGATCGTGACCCAGAAATTCGGCGCCAACCCCCAGATCTACACGCGTTTCGGCATGCCCGGGCACGAAGGGCTCGACATCCGTGCACTGCCCAACACCAATGTCTACGCCTGTGCTGAAGGCACGGTCTACTTGGTGCACACGAATCCCAAGACGCACGCGTACGGAATTCACATCCGGATTCGACACGCGCACGGCTACCGGACGGTCTATGGCCACCTGGCCAGGGCGCTGGTGCAGCCCGAGCAAGAGATTGCCGCCGGCCAAGTTATTGGGCTGGCCGATTCAACCGGCGCCTCGACCGCCCACCACCTGCACTTCACGCTCAAGCAGGATGGCGCCACGGCGCGCAAAGAGACCAAGTATCCAAAGGACGTGATCGATCCGACTGAATTCATGGTCTGGCCTGATAGCAAGCGCACAAAGGAGATGGCGCCTTCATGGTCCGCTGAGCGCTGCCTGATTGGGGTGCATGGCCCGGTGGATGGGCCGCTGGAGGAGGCGGACTTCCGTCTGCTGCAAACGGCCCGCGTCGAGGCTGTCAAAGTCAATCTGACCGAACCGGTGGCCTCCATCGAGCAGCTGCGGTCGCTTCGTCCGTCGATGTTGATTGTCGTGCGTCTGGCGCACGACTTCAGCCAGGACTCCGTCGGCCCACCAGCTTTCCTGGCGGCTGTAACCGAGCCGGCAAGCCGCCTCTACGAGCACGGTGTGCGCTATTTCGAAGTGGGCACGGCGCCCAACCTCCAACTTGAGGGCTGGAACCGGAGCTGGCGCGGTGGGCAGGAGTACGCGACCTGGTTCCTGGAAGTGCTGACCGGGCTGCGGCAGGCGATGCCCGAGGCGAAGTTCGGCTTTCCGGGCCTGTCGCCGGGGGGCCATCTCTCTGGCTGGCGGTCCGACGCGATGCCGTTTCTTGAGCAGGCCGATTCGGCGGCGGCGGCCGCCGATTGGGTCGGCGTAATTTGCCACTGGGTAACGGAGACCGGTTTGAACAGCCCGGACGGCGGACTGGCATTTCGCCATGTGCAGGACCGGTTCCCGGGCAAACTACTCATGATTACCGAATTCAGCAATCCTGCCTCGGATGTTCCACCAGAGGTCAAGGGCCGCCAGTACCGGGCCTACTATGGGCTGCTTCGGGACCAGCCTGGTATCGGTGCGGCCTTTGCCCACCCACTGGCGGCGTCCCAGGGGTATGAGGGTGTGGCTTGGCGGGGCGCCGGATCCGATGGCATGCAGTTGGCACGGATAGTCGGAGAGCGGGACTTCTAGCTCGTCAAGCGCAGGAGGGGGCTAGACCTCGTCGGTATCGTCCTCGGGGTCGTACTCCATCAGCGTCAGGTCAGGGGTGCCCTCAAGGAACGCCAGATACTCGAGGGCCTCCTCGATCAAGTCGGCATTCTGAGGTTGCGTGCCGCTTTCGGCCAGCTCGTTGAGGACGTTGGTGGCGCGCCTGCCGCCGACTTGACCCAGTGACCAGATGGCGGCCTGCTGTACGGCTGCGTCGATATCCTCTAACAAATCCACCAGTTCAGGAACCGCCTTACGCAGTTCGAGTTCACCGGCAGCCCGGGCGGCTTCTTCACGCAGGCGAGGTTCGGGGTCGGCCAACCGGTCAAGCACCGGCTGCGCCCAGTGCGGATCGGCACTGCGACCGGCCGCCACCAACCCGGCACGTCGGTTGACGGCGTCTGCCGAAGCCAAGGCGGCTTCAATGGCCGGCTTGACTTCGGCCCGTGATGAGTAGCCGAGAGACTGGAGCGCTTCCCGCTGCACTTGGGCCGGTTCGTTTGGCCGCTCCAGGATGGCGAACAGGGCTGACTCGATCCGACGCATCAGTGGGGATGGAATCTTAGCGAGTTCACCCAGGTAGACGAAACGGCCCAAGGCCGACACCGCCTGCTGGCGAACGCTGTCCTCCGGATCGGTTTCCGCGATTTGCACCAAGGTGTTCCCCAGCCGTGCGTCGTCGACCTCCCACAGGTTGGCAATGGCCTGGCGTCGCACGGCCGGTTCCGGGTCATCCAGTACCAGGCGGTTGACGCGGTCAAAAAGGAATTCAAGCTGGTCTTCGGCCAGCACGCCCAAGCGGGTGATGATCTCCTTCCGACGGGCAGGTGGACAGTTGAGCCAGGCACGTTTGAAGAGGGAGGCGTGCGTCCTATCAAGGTCGGACAGCTCGGCCAACCGGGCCGGCTCGAGCGGCTGCTCCGGGTCAAACAGCCCCATAAGGACGTCTTCAAAATAGGTGGTCTCGGGCATCTTGCTAGCGAGGTAACGAAATCGGATTCACGAAGTCCTGGAAGTTGATGTACACCATCAACAACAACAGCAGGGCGAACCCGATCAAATGGGCCAGGCCTTCCTTTTCGGGGGCAATACGGCGCCGGAAGACCAATTCAAAGGCCACAAACATGAGCCGGCCGCCGTCGAGGGCTGGGATCGGAAGCAGGTTGGCGATGGCCAGCCCAGCGCTGATCACGCCAACCAGATTGAGAGTGAGGAAGGGCCGTTCGGCGTTGCGATCAATCTCGCCGGCCCAGGCCAACATGTCGTACATGCCCTTGAACCCACTGACCCGAGCCTGTTCGGGGGCGACGTCGCCCTCGATCAGCCTGGCGGGTAGTCGCAGGATTTCGACCACCTGGAGCTGAGTCGACTGCCAGCCCAACTGAATCGATTCAACCGGGCCAAGGATGCGCCGCGGGTGGCCAAGCAGGATGCCGATGGCGCCTTCGTTGGGTGGCGGCTCGGCGCGGGGAACCAGATTGACTTGCAAGCTTTGCCCATCGCGGTCAATGCCGAGCCGGATGGTCTGGCCCAGATGGGCACCCACCACTTCTTGCAGCTGATCGAAGCTCTGGATTGGGGCGCCGTCAACCGCCTCGATAATGTCGCCCACTTGCAGACCGGCCTCGGCCGCGGGCGAGGCGGCCGCCACCTCAGTCACCATGACCCTTTCGGGGTCGGGCGCCGCCAGCGCATAGGCGGCGGTGAAGGCGACGAATGCCAGGAATATGTTGGCGGCCGGCCCGGCTAGCAGGACGGCAGCGCGCACGCCCTTGCTGGCGCCGGCCAAGCCGCCAGGGACCGCAGGGTCGTTCTCACCTTTAGGCCGGATAAAGCCGCCAAATGGCAGCCAATTAAGGGTGTACTTGGTGCCGCGGAATTCGAAAAGTGTCAGCATGCGAGGCGGGAAGCCAAAGCCGAGTTCCTCGACCTCGACTCCACCTGCCTTGGCGGCGAAGAAGTGACCCAGTTCGTGGCCCAAAAGTAGGGCTGACAGGATCGCCACGAAGACTACGAAATCGACCAATGCCCTGCCTTTCCCGGCCTACCGACACAGAAACCGAATTATATCATCCGGCTTGATCAACTACGGTTGACAGGATCCGGGCGGGTCCGCCGACCTCGGCCCGCAGAAGGCCAACAACCCCCGGGACAGATTCAAGCGCCCGCCCGACGTCTTCCGCCGACTCGGCCGGGCACAGGCAGTGCGGGTTGGCGCCGGCATCCAAAGTATAGAAGACCGGGGTTCCGGCGCGACGTAAACCCCGGACCTGGTGCATGACCCGTATGCTGGCCGGCTGCCAGTACAAGATCGGTGGCGAACTGGTCATCATGACGGCGTGCATTAGGTCGCTGTCGAGTTCGGCGACCTCGGCCAGCTGCGCAAAGTCGCGGGCCAGGATGGCCTGTGTGGCCACCGCCAGCCGATGCGGGCAGGTCTGCACTCGCGATGGCTGCAGGCTGCTGCTGGTTGCAAGCTGGTGGCCGGCAGTCGACCCGACATGCTTGGCAGATCGGTCGACAACCACCACCCAATCGACGAGCGGCCAATGATCGGCCGCCGCCAGTGGCTGTCCATGGCTGGTGGCATCGTCGCCGGTGGCCGGCCACACGACGAAACCGCCGAACAAGGAGCGGCAGGCGGAACCGGACCCGCGGCGGGCCAACCGGGAAAGCTCGGCCGCCGGCAGGTCCAGGCCGTACGCTGCGCAGGCGGCGACGGTCAGGGCAGCGAAGCCTGAGGCCGACGAGGCAACGCCTGAACCGGTGGGGAAGTCGTTTGCCGAGATGACAACTGCGCGCTCCCGACGGCCGGCGCGGCGGCGGATCAGATCCAGATGACGGCTGATGCGCTCGAGGGCCGGTCCTGTCAGACGGTTTCCATTGAGTGTCGCTTCGTCGGACTGGTCATCGGGCGCCAGCGTGACCGAAGTCGTGGTTTGCAGCCCGCCCAGCGTCATCGAAAGCGAATCGTTGGCCGGCAGACGCAGTGCGTCATCCTGGTTGCCCCAGTACTTAATGAAAGCTATGTTGGGGTGGGCGACGGCGGTCGCACTGGGACCGGTGGGCATGGGGCGCGCCGGGGCTATGGCGTTCTGGTGGCGGCCCGCTGGCTGCGCAGGCATTCGGCCAGCCGGCGCACTGCGGTGCGGTAGCGGCGGCCGGCGGCCTCTTGCCGGCCGATCGTTTCGTAAAAGCGCGACCGCAGGTCGCCGCCCATAACCGGTGTGCGGCGCCGGCTGGGATCTTTGGCCGGCTCGCTAGGAGGGAGGCGCAAGCGCTCCCACTCGGCCAAGGCGGCCTCAACCTCGCGTTGGGAGTCGTCGCAGGCTGCTGGCTGCATCGTGCCGGTCCTTTCTGGTGCCAAGGAATGTTTGTGGGCCACATGAATATTAACGCACAAGGTCGCCGGATGGCGACCAAGGCGAGAGTGGAGTTACGGGCGGAGGTTGCCCGTGTTAAGGTTCGTCAAGATTATTGCACGCAGCGTGCCACTTGTGGGAAAGCTGCAAGCTCGCTGTAAGGTATGGCAGCGGGGCTGCGTGCTAAAGTAGCGGTGGGTACAGAGCACTTTACAATCCAATACCCAGACTTGTCCGCCCGACCCTTTCTTCTCTTCCTCCCTCCGGCAAAGGTTCGGGCGGCAGTCTGTTAAGGGACAGGTTAGGAAGTGTCAGGTGACAGGGGATGGGTGGTGGGGGATTAGGGATTCGGGACTGGGTGATGGTCGTTGGACAACTGACCATTGACGATGGACGATCAGGCGACGCAGCATCTAGGGGCACGCCGTGGCTTGCCCGAGAAATCACGGGAATCCATCATGGGCCCCTGTGTCCGAATAGGATCTTGATGAGCAACGGCTTTGCGCCTGGTGCTTGGTGCCGCCACGGGCTCGAGGCTCAGCGGTAGGCATGAGTAAGGCGCTCTGGAGAGCGCCTTAAGTCAGGGGTGGGCGAGGGGATTCGAACCCCCAACGACTGGTTCCACAGACCAGCGCTCTGCCATTGAGCTACGCCCACCGCGGTCGGCTGGATTGTAACACGAGCCTACAACCGGCCCGATGCCCCCAGCGCTCGTCGGATTTCATCGGCCAGTTCTGTGCGCGCCACTGAACGCTGCTCCCCACTGACCATGTCTTTGAGGGCAACCTGGTTTGCTGCCAGCTCGTCCGGCCCTAGGATCGTGACGAGCGGGATGCCGTAGCGATCGGCATAGCGAAACTGCTTGGCCAGCTTGCTCGCCTGCGGATACCACTCGGCCAACAAGCCAGCCTCCCGCAATTCACCTGCCAGCTGCAAGCTGGCGGCTTCCATGGCGGCCTCAAAATTGGTAACCAGAACCTGGGCCGGGCTTGGTCGCAGCTCGGGCAGTGCTCCGGCAGCCTTGAGAACCAACTCAATGACAACGTCTCCCATGGCAAAGCCGACACCAGGGACCGGATCTCCGCCGACATCGGCCACCAAGTCGTCGTAACGTCCACCGCCCAGGATGGCCCGCAGCTCGCCGACGGCATCCGTCGCCTCGAACACGGTCCCCGTGTAGTAATCCAATCCTCGGATGATCGCCGGATCATAGCGCAGGTAGTCCTCCACCCCGAGAGCGTTGACGGCCTCGAAGAATTGCACGAGCTCGTCCGAGCGCTGCCAACCGTCGGTGTCGCCAAGCAGTTGCAGGATGGCCTCCAGGTTCTCGTCCGATAGACCCAATTCGCGACCATAGGCGAGCCAGTCGGATTGACCCAGCCTGCCCCGGCGATCGATGAGTTTGAAGATCACCGAGCGATCGGTTGATACGAGGCCAAGCTCCGACAGCTGCTGGTCCACCAGCCGTCGGTTATTGACCCGGATCACAATCTGATCGGGCCCAAGGCCAATCCGCCGGAAGAAGGTCGCGGCGATGGCGGCCAGCTCGGCGTCGGCCTGGGGCCGGTCGAGGCCGAGCAAGTCGATATTCCACTGGAAAAACTCGCGTGTCCGGCCCTTCTGCGGCTGTTCATAGCGCCAGAATGGGCCGAAGGACCACCAGCGGATTGGCGCCGGCATGGCCCGTGCCCGCTGTGCTACCATCCGCGCCAGGGACGGGGTCAACTCGGGCCTCAGCGCGATCAGATCGCCGCCCCGGTCGGGGAAGACATAGGCCTGTTCCTTGACCAGCTCTTCGCCCGACTTGGCAGCGTACAGTTCAAGCCGCTCCAGGAACGGACCGTCGTATTCCTGGTAGCCGAAAGCCTCCGAAACCCGCCGGATGTTCTCGTACAGCCAGCGGCGGAAGGCCAGATTCTCGGGGAAGAAGTCCCGCGTCCCCTTGACGGATTGAATTGGTGGCATGATCGTTGATCCTAGGCTAGACAAAAGAAACGACGGCGGGGCACCGGCCCTCGCCGTCGTTGCATCCGTAAGACGTTGCTGGCGCGGCCGAGCCTACCTGCCCCTGGGCACAGTACGGTGATGACCCGCCGGATAAATGGCACCTGCAATCGCCAGCATGCGGCGATTATAGCATGCCCAGCCACGCCGCGTACCTGGGGCCGATCAGCCCGTCGCATGCATCTGCGGCCCGAGGCAACAGTTCGGCTGACTGAAGCATCTCGACGGCTCGGGCCAGATCGGGATAGGATGGTCGATCCTGCTCGGCGAAGGCAACGCTGGAGCGCAGCAATGACAAGCCAGCACGGCTGCCGGGCCCTAACTTCAGGTCTGGCTCATGGCGCAGGCGCAGGTCAAGCGCCTGACCGGCGGCGACCCACTCGATGGCCACAATCTGGCGCACGTTGGCGAGGATCGTCACCAAATTGCGGGCGGCCAGGGTTGCGTTGGCGTTGTGGTCCTCCTGTCCGGCCGAAGTTGGCAGAGAGCGCAGGCTGTCGGCGCTGGCCAGTCCCTGGTTTTCCAGGACAAGCGAGGCCGCTGTGTACTGCAGCATCATCAAGCCGGACTGGAGCCCCTCTTGTCCCGGCGACCCCACGAGCATGGATGGTAAGCCGAACGAGCTGTGTTCCGATGTCAAGCGGAACAAGCGGCGTTCGGCCAGGGCACCGATTTCGGCCAATGGCAGCTTGAGGTAGTCGGCGGCCAGACCAATCGGCTCGCCGTGGAAGTTGCCGCCCGAGATCACCGTGTCATCGTAGAGCAGTGGATTGTCGGTGGCGGCGTTGATTTCGCGCTCGACGATCTCGGCGACAAATCCGAGCAATTCATGGGCGGGCCCATGAATTTGCGGGATGCAGCGCAGGCTGTAGGCGTCCTGGACCTGGGGTCCGCTGTCGAGCAGGCTGGATCCCGCCGTCAGCAGCCGCAGGCGCGCGGCCGACTCGATTTGTCCCGGGTGGTTGCGCGATTGGTGCAGTCGGTCATCGAACGCGTGACTGACCCCGCGCAGGGCCTCCAGTGTCATGCCGGCAACGATCTCAGCCTGCAACACCAGCTCAACCGCGTCGAGAACTGCCAGGGCCAGCATCGCAGCCGAAAATGTAGCCCCGTTGGTCAGCGCCAGGCCCTCTTTCGCCTCGAGCCGTACCGGGTCAATCCCGGCTGACCTGATGGCTTCCGCCCCCGGCATTAATGTCTCGCCAAGCCAGGCCTGTCCGCTTGACGCCGCACGATCTGGATGATCCGTGAATACGAGTGCCAGCTGGGCCAAGGGGGCCAAGTCGCCCGACGAGCCCAACGAACCCTGCGAGGGCACCCAGGGGGTGACGCCGGCGGACAGGAGTGCAAGCAAGGTTTCGAGGATGACCGGCCGGACGCCCGAGTGCCCGGCCGCCAGCGTGTTGGCTCGGATTAGCATGGACGCCCGCACGACCTCGCGGGAAAAGGGCGGTCCGACGCCGGCGGCGTGGCTCAGGATCAGATTGGTCGACAACTGGGCTGCCTGTCCAGGGGCAATCCGGCGGTCGGCGAATACACCAAAACCGGTGTTGACGCCGTAGATGGGTGCCTCGCTCGAAGCCTTGGCGGCGAGTCTTTGTGCCGCCCGCTCAACTCGCTGGCGAGCCTTGCCGGCCAGCGTGACCCCGGCCCGCTGGCGGGCGACTCTCCTGACTTGATCCAGAGTCAATCCGGCACCATCGATGCTAACGTGTTCGGTCGACATGCTGGCGTGAGGTCCTTTAGTTCGCTCGGGCGGGGTTGTGTCGCGATTGTACATGAGCCAGTCGGCCGGACAAAGGTTGCCCGGGCCCCGTGGTATGCTAGCCCGCGTCCGGGCTGTTACCCCGAAAGAGGCCGCGCATTTGATCGCCATCTTGCTGCTAATCCCCAGCATTGGAGCCTTGGTCATGTGGCTGACGCGCTCGCGGGCGACCCGCTCTCATTGGGCGTTGTCGGCGGCGATCGGGTTGGCGCTGCTGAGCGCCAACGGCCTGTACTGGTTGTTGCCCACCACACCACTCGAGGTATCCACTTGGGAGCCAGCCGAACTCTTTCAGGCGCGCTTGCTGCTGCGCCTCGATCTTTCGGCACTGGCGCTGACGGCCTCGATCAGTTTGTTGTTACTCACCATCTATGTGACGGGTCCGGCCCGGCCTGGATCGGCCAGCCCGATCACCCGCTTGCTGGGGGCGGGCTATACCGGACTGGCCCTGGCGGCCGTCATGGCCGACAATCTGCTGTCGGTTGCCCTGATATGGGGATTGGCTGACGTTTGCG
>Ga0302046_10001795_pt1 | contig 20129 bp, 13 predicted proteins | sample RVTome_11_FD_200261 | JGI IMG/M metagenome (GOLD analysis project Ga0302046, IMG submission 200261) | Soil microbial communities from uranium-contaminated site in the Upper Colorado River Basin, Wyoming, United States - RVT147D111 (version 2) ...
GTCATCGGCCGGCGCCGCCTGGATCGTGCCATTCACCCCACCGATCTCGACTACACCGCCACTCGAGAGCTCGTAGCTCCGGCTCCACTCGTCCGACGCCCGCCCCTCCACGATGCCGAGCGACACGCCGTCGTCACCGACCCGCACGTCACACGCCGCGACGAGCAGCACCAGGCCCACCACCGACACCGCCGGCCGGACGAGAGGGCCCCAGAGGCTGTGATTGCGCATCGATCCGGACCTCCCCGGAACTCTACTACGTTCCGGCCGCCCCGATCGCTCGGCCCCGTGCCGCCGAGCCTCGTCAGTTCAGCTGGACCGAGATCAGCTTGGAGACACCCGGCTCTTCCATGGTGACGCCGTACAGCCGGTTGGCGATCTCCATGGTCTGCCGGTTGTGCGTGATCAGGATGAACTGCGTGCGATCGAGCATGCCGCGGAGCATCTCGACGAACCGGTGGACGTTGGCGTCGTCGAGCGGCGCGTCGATCTCGTCGAGCAGGCAGAACGGGCTCGGCTTGTACCGGAAGATCGCGAACATCAGGGCGATCGCGGTGAGCGCCTTCTCCCCGCCGGACAGGAGCTGGACGCTCTGGAGGCGCTTGCCCGGAGGCGAGGCCACGATGTCGATCCCGCTCTCGAGCGGATCGTTCTCGTCGAGCAGCGTGAGCCCCGCGCGCCCACCGCCGAACAGCGTACTGAAGGTCACCTGAAAGTTGGCCTGGATGGCCGCGAACGCCTCGTTGAACCGGAGGCGGGTGGTCTCGTCGATGCGCGCGATGGCCTGGGTCGTCTGCGCGATCGAGTCCACGAGGTCCCGGCGCTGCGTCGTGAGGAACGAGTGCCGCTGCTCGAGCTCGTCGAACTGCTCGATGGCCATCATGTTCACCGGGCCGAGGCGATCGATCTTCTCCTTCAGCCGCGCCAGCGCCTCCTCGGCCGTCATCGCGACGGGAACGCCGGCAGCCGACGCGGGGGCCGGGGCCGCCGCGGGCTGGCCAGCGGCCGCCTCGGGCTGCGCGTCCGCAGCGACGGCGCCATCGTCCTCGGCCTCCGCCTCGTCGGCCGGCTCGGGCTCGTCGGCCGAGAGCGCCGCCGCATCGGGCGTCGCCTGCCCCACGCGCTCCATCTCCTCCACCTCGGCGAGCACGTCGTCGAGCGACTGCTGCACGGCGTCCACGCACGCCTGCGCGAGATGCGCCAGGTCGCCCTCGGTCGTCGCGCGTGTGAGCTCGAGTGCCTGCGCACCCGTCCGTATCTCCTCGAGCGCGGCCCGCGACCGCCGGATCGCTCCGTCCTGCGCCTCGACCCGTTGACGCAGATCGGCCGCCGTCTCGTCGGCAGTCCGGAGTCCGTGTCGGGCGTCCTCGAGCGCGTGCACGTCGCAATCGAGACGTTCCTCTCCCGCCACCACCTCCGCCAGCAGCGCCTCGCGCCGATCCCGCGCCCGGGCCAGCTCCGCGGCCCTGCCGGCGATACGCGCCTCGAGCTCGCGGGTACCGTCCTCGAGGCGCTCGACCTCGGCCCGCACGGCCCCGACCCGCTCGGCCAGCGCCGCGTGCGAGGCCCGGGCGTCGGCCGCGCGCCCGCCGAGCGTGGCCACGGCCTCGCGCGCCCCCCCCAGCCGTCCCTGCGCCTCGGCGAGCTTCCTTTCGACCTGCCGCTGCTCGGCGGTGAGCGCCGAGACGGAGGCCTCGGCCTCGGCGCGCCGTGCGTCGATGGCCGCCAGCTCCTCACCGGATCGCGTGCGCTCGAAGGCAATCACGTCGAGCTTCCGCTGCAGGCGAATCGCTTCCTCGTCGGCGCGACCGAGTCGGGCCTCCTGCGTGACGATCGCCTTCTCCTGCGCGTGCTGCTCGTTCTGCAGCGCGGCGATCGCCCCCGTGGCCTCGGCCACGACCAGCTCGAGCCGGCCGACGTCGTCAGCGAGCCGTGCCAGCGCCGTGCGGTCCGCCGCCACGCGCTCGCGGGTGTCGCGGATCTCCCGCCGGGTGGCAAGGATGCCACGCGACTCGACCCTGGCCCCGCCGGCCACCAGATGGGGGCCCCGGAGGACGTCACCGTCGAGCGTGGCCACCGGCGCCCCGGTCTGGCGCGAGAAGGCGACGGCCTGCTCGAACGAGTCCGCGACGTAGGCCTCGGGAAGGACCTTCTGGATGGTCGTCGCGTACGGCCCCTGCACACGGAGCACCTCGGCCACCGGCACGATGCCCGGGGCGCGCAGGGCGTCGGGGGGGTGAAACCCGTTTGAGCCGGGGTCGACGACGACGAAGCCGCAGCGCCCGACGTCCTGCTCGCGCACGAGCGCCAGACCGGCCGCGGCCTGGTCGTGCCGCTCGACGATCACGTGCTGCAGCAGATCGCCGAGGCAGGCCTCGACGGCACGCTCGTAGCGGCCTTCCACGTCGAGGAAGTCGGCCACGGCCCCCCGCTGATTCACGCGTCCGTTGGCCTCGACGAGCACCATGCGCGCCGCATCACCGAAGTCTGTGCGATTGGCGACCAGCTCCTCGAGCGAGGCCAGCCTTCCGTCGACCGCCGCCAGTTCCTGTTCACGCGCGCGCACCTCCCGCGACCGCGTCTCGAGCTCGTCACGGGCGACGGCCACCTGCGATCGACGGGAGGAGAGCTCGAGGACGACCGACTCGAGCGCCGTGCGCGCGCGTGCCACGGCGTCGGCCGCCTCGGCTCGCTCGGCCCGGGCCCGCTCGCGCTCCCGTCGTGACTCGTCCTCTTCCACCTCGAGGCGCCCCAGCGTCTCGACCACGCGCTCGCGATGCGACGCCGTGTGCTCGATCACGTGCCGCACCGCGAGGGTCGCGTTGGCCGAAGTGAAGAGCTCGGCGCGTACCGTCTCGACGTCGATCTCGAGCGCCTCCACCCCGCGCTGGGCGTCCTGCTGCTCGACGGACACGGCTTCCACCAGCCGGGCCGCCGCATCGCGGGCCTGCTCGGCCTCGACGACACCGTGGCGCCGGGCCTCCAGGGCCGCGCGCGCCGGCTCGCGCCGGGCCTCCAGATCGCCCACCTCGGTGACGAGGTCGGCCGCGCGCCCCTCGAGGGCGACAGCCTGCTGGCGATCGAACTCGAGCTGCTGCTGGCGGCGGTTGATCTCGAGCTCCCGCGCGTGCGCGGCTTCCCGGACGCGGCCCGCGGCCTCGTCGGCCTGTGCCTGCTCGAGCCTGAGGCGTCCGAGCCCGGCCTCCGCCTCGGCCAGCGAGGCAGCCGCGGCCGTCTCCCGGACGCGCGCCTCGTCCAGCCGGCGGCGCGCCTCCTCGAGGCTCGCCGCCAGGTCGCGATAGCGGCCCGCGAACAGCACCTTTTCCCAGCGCCGGTACTCCTCGCGCAGCCGCCCGTAGCGGCGCGCCCGCGCTGCCTGCCGCTTCAGCGCCCCGCGCTGCCTCTCGACCTCGAACACGATGTCGTCGATGCGGATCAGGTTCTGCTGGGCCGCCTCGAGCTTCAACTCCGCCGCGCGGCGACGCGACCGGTACTTCGTGATGCCGGCGGCTTCCTCGATGAGCTGGCGGCGATCGGTGGGCCGCGAGCTGAGGATCATCCCGATCTTGCCCTGCTCGATGATCGCGTAGGCCTTGGCGCCGAGCCCCGTGTCCATCAGGAGTTCGTGGATGTCGCGGAGTCGGCAGACGGTGCCGTCGATCAGGTACTCGCTCTCGCCAGAGCGGTACAACCGGCGCGTGACCTCCACGTCGCGCGTGAAGGCGCCGGCAGGAACGCCGGTGCCGTTGCCGTTGCCGTCTGCGCCCGCGCGATCGCCGCCGATCGCGGCGCCGCCCGCCACTCCGTCAGCCGCTTCCTCAGCCGGCGGCGGGGGGGCCGGCACGCCGGCCAGCCGCAGGCACACCTCGGCGGCCCCGCCGGGCTTTCGGGCGTCGCTGCCGCTGAAGATGACGTCCTCCATGCGGTCGCCGCGCAGGCTCTTCGCGCTCTGCTCGCCCAGCACCCACGTAATCGCGTCGGCCACGTTGCTCTTGCCACAACCGTTGGGACCGACGATGGCCGTCACGCCGTGGTCGAAGGCAAGCTCCGACCGATCCGAGAAGGACTTGAATCCTGTGATTTCGATGCGTTCGAGGCGCATTCTCCCTGCCTTACGATTTGTACACACCAGACCCGGCCGGCGTGCTCGTGGCGGAGGCGGGCGGCTCGTTCGGCCTGCGTGAACCGAGCAGAGTCTAGCAGGGGCCCAACCACTTGGGCAAGACCAATCTCAGACCACTATATTTTGGGCTGCGCGACCTACCGGGCGATCACCGGCCCCGGTCGCGCCGGGCGCCCTCAGCGGGCGACGCGGAGACTGTCCGGCTCCTGCGGGAGCTCGAGCAGGTGCTGGGCCTCGGGGAACTGCTCGATCGCGAAGCGCACCATCGGGTCGCGGCGGGCCAGGTTCCGGTACGCGTTGGCCTGGCCGAACAGGTCCACGTCGATCTCGCGGTGGATCATCGCCACGATGTAGTCGCGATCGGCCTCCCAGGCGGCCTCGTCGAACATCGTCGTCGACTGCCGCACGAGCTCCTCGAACTGGGCGAGCATCTCGTCGGTGACCTCGAAGTCGGCGTCGAGCGCCTGCACCGGACGCGTCGCGCCGGGCGGCACGCGCGCATCGCCCCGCCGCGTGAAGCGCTGCGCGAAGGCCTCGAAGAGCTCGCGGGAGCGAATCGCGCGAGCGAACGGCGTGGGATTGAAGCCGTCTTCCGAACCGTCGATCCGCTCATCGGGCTCGATGCCGCCGCCTGCATAGACGGGCCGTCCCGCATCCGTGTACTCCAGGTCCTCCGGGTTGTGCGAGGCGCTGGCATCCTGCTCGCGCAGCGTGTACGTCAGGTACTCGTCGAAGCTGTCGTCCCACGGCCGCTGGATCATCCGGCCGCTCGGCGTGTAGTAGTGGGCCGTCGTGATCGCGGCGCCGGCACCGTGCGCCAGCCGATAGACCGACTGGACGAGCGCCTTGCCGAAGGTGGTCTCACCCACGATGAGCGAGCGGTCGTGATCCTGGAGCGCGCCGGCGACGATCTCCGAGGCGCTGGCGCTGCGGCGATTGACGAGCGTGACCATCGGCACCGCCAGGTAGTCGCCTTCCCGGTCGGCATGATAGTCCTGGTCGGAATTCGGCACGCGGCCGCGCGTATAGACGATCAGGTCGCCCTTCGGGAGAAAGCGGTTCGACACGCGAATGGCCTGATCGAGCGCGCCGCCGGGATTTTCGCGCAGATCGAAGAGCAGGCGCGTCATCCCCCGCTCGGTCAGACGCTCCAGGGCGTCGCCGAGCTCCCTGTCCGTGTTCTCGCCGAAGTCCTGCAGCCTGATGTAGCCGGTCGTCGCGTCGAGCATGACCGCGGCCGGCACCGTGGGGATGCGTACCTCGGCGCGCTCGACCGCCATCTCGATCAGATCGTCATAGCCCACACGCCGGATCGAGATGTTGACCGACGTGCCCAGCTCGCCTCGCAGGTGCTCGACGGCCTGCGTGCTCGTCCAGCCCTTCGCGTTCTCGCCCTCGATCCGCGCGATCACGTCGCCGCGGCGCAACCCGCGCCCCTCGGCCGGAGAGCCCTCGAAGACGTTGAAGACCGTCACGTCGCCGTCGACGACGTTGATCGAGATGCCGAGGCCGCCATACCGGCCCTCCTGCCGCTCCCGCATCTGCCGGAACTGATCGGGGGTCATGAAGCTCGAGTGGGGATCCAGCGTCTGGAGCATGCCGGCGATCGCGCCGTAGACCAGACGGTCCGACTCGAAGTCCCCGATGTAGGTCTGCTCGACGGCGGCGAGGGCCGAAGCGAAGATCTCGTACTGGTCGATGACGCCCTGATCCTGGGCCTCGAGGGCCCCACGGCCCCAGACGCCCCCGGCGAGGGCGCAGAACGTCACGACGAGTCCGGCGAGCGTCAGGGTGGGGGAGCGGGGCATCAGAGGCATATTACTGGCAATGTACACCCTCGCCTTGACCCAGTCCAGACCGGATTTCTATAATCCAGTGAGGCACTTGCGGGAATCCGGCGGCCAGTGCGGGCAGCGTCGTCGGGCCCGCTGACCCAAGGCCGCGGGGGCCTACCGGACCCCGCGCGGTCAATGCCGGTCCCCCGACCGGCGGGAGCATGACTATGTTTGGTTCGCTGGGAATGCCGGAGCTGCTGATCATCTTCGTGATCGCGCTCATCATCTTCGGGCCGCGGAAGCTGCCGGAGCTCGGCCGCTCGCTCGGCAAGAGCCTCGGCGAGTTCAAACGGGCCTCGAACGAGCTGCGCAACACCCTCGAGGAGGAGGTCCGCATCGAGGAGCGCAAGGAACAGAAGGCGAAGATGGAGGCCGAGCAGTCGTCGGCCGTCGCCGCCTCGACGGCCAAGCCGATCGAGCCGGGCGACACCGTGTCGACCTCGCACGCCGAGCCCACCATCCACCGACCGAACCCCGGCACGTCGGCCTAGGATCGGCACGTGGCGCTCGTGCCGTTTCCGGGCAACACGCCCGACGATCGCGACTGGGACGACGAGGAGGAATCCAGCCAGGAAGGCAAGATGTCCTTCCTGGACCACCTGGATGAGTTGCGGAAGCGCATCGTCTGGTCGATCGCCGCGCTCTTCGTCGCGTTCGTGATCTGCGTTGCGTTCATCACCTCGCACGAGATCCCCATCCCCTTCCTCGACCGGACGATCACGACGCCAGGCATCTACGAATTCATCATGGGACCCATGCGGGAGATCCTGGGCCCCAACACGCGGCTGCAGATCCTCGAGCCCACCGAGGGGCTGATGCTCCGGCTCAAGATGGCGGCGCTCGCGGGCCTGCTGCTGGCCTCGCCCTTCATCATGTGGCAGGTGTGGCGATTCATCGCGCCGGGCCTGTACGTGCACGAGAAGAAGCTGGCGATTCCGTTCGTCGCGCTCTCGTCGATCGGCTTCGTGGGTGGCACGGCGTTCGCCCACTACAAAGTGTTCCTCGTCATCTGGGGCTTCTTCTCCACCTTCGACGACGAGATCACGGAGTTCGCCCCCCAGCTCTCCACAGCGTTCGGCTTCTACGTCAAGCTCCTGCTCGTGTTCGGCCTCGTCTTCCAGATGCCGGCCGTGGTCCTGATCCTCGCGCGGATGGGACTCGTGACGGCGGGCTTCCTCTGGCGGAACATCAAGTACGCCATCCTCATCATGTTCATCCTCGGCGCCGTGCTGTCGCCGGGCACGGATCCGATCGGTCAGACCCTGCTGGCAGGGCCGATGGTCGTGCTCTACCTCATCAGCATCGGCCTGGCCTGGGTCTTCGGCAAGCGCCGGAACAGGGACGCCGACGACGAGTAGGCCCACGTAGCCTCGAGTGTGCCGCCGCCTGCCGCATCCGGAAGCCAGATCGACCGGCTGATCGCCGATCTGCGGTCCGAGGACCCCCTCCAGCGCGATGCGGCCGTGGCTCGCCTGCGGGTACTGGGCTCGAAGGCGGTGCCGCGACTGGCCGCCGCGATCGGCGCCAGGCGCGACGCGGTCCCTCGCGCGGCGGCGCTGGCGGCGCTCGAGGGCATCGACGATCGGCGCGTGCCGGCTCTGGCGCTCAGTGCGCTCGACGCCGGTGACACGGAAACGGTCGTCGCGGCGCTGGGCGTCCTGCGCCCGTGGGTCGCGAGCGAGACCGGCACGCGGCTGCTGGAGACGATCTCGGCCATCGCCACCGATCGCGACCGCCCTGCCCGCGTGCGCGTGGCCGCGATCGAGGCGTTGGCGGACCTCCCGGCCGAGCTGACCGCCCCCATTCGCGCGCACGCGCCGCCGCCCGAAGCCGCGGGGCCGGATGCCGCCGACCCGGTGGCCACGCGCGAGTGGGTCGAAGCCCATGGAGCGGCCGCCAGCCTGTCCGGCCTGCACGAGCTGATCAAGACCCTGCGGGACCGCGAGCGCGGTGCGCGATCGTCGCGCCAGCGTGCGGAGTGGCAGCGCGCCCGCGCTGCCACTCATCGAGCCCTGGCCGGCCGCGGCAGCCGGCTGGCCGTGTTCGACCTGCGCGAGACGTTCGACGCCGCACGGGCGCCGCTTCCGGATGGCTTCGCTGACGCCATGGCCGCCATCGGCGACGCGACCTGCCTGGAGCCGCTGGCGCGCGCCTGGGCCGCCACCTCCGGCGAGGCCGCATGGCGCACGCGGCTGCAGACCACCGCGCGCGACATCCTGCGCCGCGCGCGCCTGACCGGCCGCAACGCGACCCTGAGGGCCGTGAGGACGAAATGGCCAGGATTCGTGTGAGTGGCCTGGAGCCCCCTGCAGCCTGGAGCCTGTAGCCTGGAGCCCTCGTTCAGTAGCTCTTCGCGAACCACGCCTCGGCAGTGGCCGGCTTGCCGCACTTCAGGCACGCGCGGCCCGAGACGTCGCCTCCGGCGAACGGGACGTTCCGGATCGTGGCCTGCGTCTCGGCCTTGATCTGCGCCTCGCACGCCGTCGATCCGCACCAGGCGGAGACGACGAAGCCCGGCCGGCCCTCCATCACCTTGCCGAACTCGTCGTAGGCGTCGGTGCGCGTGGTGTGCTCGTCGCGGAAGGCCACGGCGCGGTCGAAGAGGGCCTTCTGGATGGTCTCGAGGAGCTGCGCGATGTGCGCCGCGAGCCCCTCGCGCCCGGCCGGCGCCTTCTCGCGCGTGTCGCGCCGGGCGAGCACCACCTGCCCCTTCTCGATGTCCTTGGGCCCGATCTCGAGCCGCAGCGGCACGCCGCGCATCTCCCACTCGTTGAACTTCCAGCCCGGCGTCTGTGAGTCGCGGGCGTCGAGCATCACACGCACGCCGAGCGCGACCAGCTCGTCACGGATGGCCTCGGCCTGCGGCAGCACCGTCTCGCGCCAGTTGCCGCGCGGGATCGGGACGATCACCACCTGATACGGGGCGACCCGCGGCGGCAGGATCAGGCCGCCCTCGTCGCCGTGGGTCATGATCACCCCTCCGATCAGGCGCGTGGAGACGCCCCAGGAGGTGCCGTAGACGTACTGCAGCGACTTGTCGCGTGCCTGGAAGGTGATGTCGAACACCTTCGCGAAGTTCTGCCCCAGGTTGTGCGACGTGCCGGCCTGCAGCGCCCGTCCGTCGCGCATCAGCGCCTCGATCGAGTACGTACGTTCGGCGCCGGCGAACTTCTCGCTCTCGCTCTTCAGCCCGTCCACGACCGGCATCGCCAGGTCCGTCTCGGCGAACTCCTTGTAGACGCCGAGCATCCGGCGCGTTTCCTCCTCGGCCTCCTCGGCCGTCTCGTGCGCCGTGTGCCCTTCCTGCCAGAGGAACTCCGTCGTGCGCAGGAAGAGGCGGGTGACCTTCTCCCACCGGACCACGTTGGCCCACTGGTTGATCAGGATCGGGAGATCGCGCCACGACTGAATCCACTTCGCGTACATCGTCCCGATGATCGTCTCCGAGGTCGGGCGCACGACGAGCCGCTCCTCGAGCGTCTCGGTGCCGCCCTGCGTGACCCAGGCCACCTGCGGCGCGAATCCCTCGACGTGCTGGGCCTCCTTCGTCAGCAGGCTCTCCGGGATGAACAGCGGGAAGTACGCGTTGACGTGGCCGGTCGCCTTGAACCGCCGGTCGAGCCCCTGCTGCATGAGCTCCCAGATGGCGTAGCCGTAGGGCCGGATGACCATGCAGCCCTTCACGGGGGAATAGTCGGCCAGCTCCGCCCGGCGGACGACGTCGATGTACCAGCGGCCGAAGTCCTCGGACTGCGGCGTGATCTCGGTTGGAAGGTCGGGAATGTCGGTCTGCCGTGACATGGATTCGAATCAGCGGGCGAACACGTCGGCGACGCGCCTGCGCCAGTGTATATCGTCGCGGTGCGGGAAATCCTCGCGGAAGTGACCGCCGCGGCTCTCCTCGCGCCGCAGGGCGCCGCGCGCCACGAGCAGGCCGACCGTGAGCAGGCTCGTCAGCCGCCGGAGGTCGCGATCGGCTGGTGCCGCGGCACGCACCCGCCAGGCGCCGGCGGTCCAGTCTTCCAGGCTGGCCACGAGCGTCGCGAGTCCCCGACCCGATCGCGCGAGCCCCGCCTCCTGCCACATCCGATCGCGGACGGTGTCGAGGGACGGCAACGCGGCCGTGCCCGCCCGCGGAGCGAACGGCCCGGCGCAGTCCACCGGCAGGCACGTCGCCGACCTGGGCGCGATCATGGCCGCCGCGGCCCGGGCGCCGAAGACGAGCCCCTCGAGGAGCGAGTTGCTGGCCAGCCGGTTGGCGCCATGCACGCCCGTGCAGGCCGCTTCCCCCGCCGCGAACAGCTGACCGATCGACGTACGGCCGTCGAGGTCGGTCTCGACGCCCCCCATCATGTAGTGCGCCGCCGGGCTCACCGGAATCCAGTCGGTCGCGAGGTCGTGCCCCGCCTGCCGGCACACCTCTGCGATTGTCGGAAAACGCTGGCGCACGAAGGTCGGATCGAGGTGCGCCAGCGAGAGGTATACGGGCGACCCGGTGCGGTCGATCTCGCTCCGAATGGCTCTGGCCACCACGTCCCTGGAGGCCAGATCGCCGGACCCGTCGTACCGCGGCATGAAGCGTTCGCCGGCCTGGTTCACCAGGTGCGCCCCCTCGCCCCGCAGCGCCTCCGACAGCAGGAACCGCGGCGCGCCTGGCACGGCGAGCGCGGTGGGATGAAACTGCACGAACTCCAGGTCGATCACCCGCGCGCCGGCCTCGAAGGCCATCGCGATGCCGTCGCCGGTCGCGATGTGGGGATTGGTCGTCTCGCGAAACACCTGGCCGGCGCCCCCGGTGGCAATCAGCGTGCGCGCCGCGTCGATCCGGTCCAGTCGTCCCTCGCGGTCGAGACAATCGGCCCCGTGACACAGGTCGTCGCGCGTGACGAGCGACATCGCCTGTGCGTCGTCGAGCACGGTGATCGCCGGCCGCTCGACGACCCTTTGCCACAGCACGCGGCCGATCTCACGGCCCGGCGTGTCGCGCGCGTGGAGCACCCGCCGCACGCTGTGCGCGGCCTCGCGCCCGAGCGCGGGACGGCCCCGCTCGTCGCGATCGAACGCCACGCCCCAGTCGATCAGCTCGCCGACGTAGCGAGGCCCCTCGGTGACGAGCACCCGCACGGCATCCTCGACACAGAGACCGTCGCCGGCCGCCATGGTGTCTTTCGCGTGGAGCTCGGGGGAGTCGTCAGGACCGATCGCGGCGGCGATGCCACCCTGCGCGTATCCGGTGTTGCTCTCGTGGGGTTCGGCCTTGGTGAGCAGGATGACGCTGCCCGCCTCGGCCAGCGACAACGCCGCGCGGAGCCCGGCGATGCCACCGCCGATGACGAGGAAGTCGCCCTGCAGGCTCACGGGCTGCTATCGTATCAACGGATCGACCCTTGACTCACCCGTCAGAAGCGCAGTCGTCCACGACGTCCGACGGCTCCAGCTCCGTTCGCGTCGATGTCGCCACCGCTATCCCCTCCACGATCTGGATCGGCAACGGGGCGACCGACGCGCTCGGGCCGCTGCTCGACCGGCATGGCGTCTCCGCGCGCCGCTTCGTGGTGTCGAGCCCGACGGTCTGGAAGCTCCACGGCGCACGCGTGCAGGGGGCGCTCGGTGGCGCCGACCCGATCCTGATTTCCGACGGCGAGCGCGCCAAGACGCTGCAGTCGGTCTCGAAGATCTACGAGGCGCTGATCCGTGCCGGCGCCGACCGCGGCAGTGCCCTCGTGGCCGTGGGCGGGGGCGTACTGGGAGACACCGCGGGCTTTGCGGCGGCCACGTTCCTGCGCGGCATCGCGCTCGTGCACGTGCCGACGACACTGCTGGCCCAGGTGGACAGCGCGATCGGCGGCAAGGTCGGCGTCAACCACCCGCTGGGTAAGAACCTGATTGGCGCCTTTCACCAGCCGGCGTGCGTCGTGGTGGATCCGCAGCTGCTCGGGACGCTGCCGCGACGCGAGTTCAGGTCCGGTCTGTACGAGGTGGTCAAGTACGGGATGATCCGCAGCCGGACGCTGTTCGATCGCCTGGACGCGCACACGAAGGCCGTCTTCGCGCAGGACCCCGAGAGCCTGATACCGGCCATCGTCGAGTCGTGCCGGATCAAGGCGGACGTGGTGTCGGCCGACGAGCGCGAAGGCGGGCTGCGGCGCATCCTCAACTTCGGCCATACCGTCGGTCACGCGCTCGAGGCGGCGACCAATTACCGCCGCTTCCGTCACGGCGAGGCGATCGCGCACGGCATGCTCGCCGCCGCGGACCTGGCAGCCTTCCGCGGCGCCCTGAGCGAGACGCATCGGCAGGCCCTAGCGGCGCTGATCGGCAAGCTCGGGCCCCTGCCATCTGTCACCGATCTCTCGGTGGCCGAGACGCTCGAGGCCGTGCGACGCGACAAGAAGGTGATCCACGGTCGACTGCACTTCGTGCTGGCGATCGAGATCGGCGCCACGACGGTCGTCGACGACGTGACCGAAGAGGAACTGCGCGCCGTGCTCCTGCGGCTGGGCCTGCAGGGCTGAGGGGGCGCCCGCGCGGCGGGCGCGCTGTCAGCGGATCGGTACGGTCACGTCCCGCGCCTCGGCGTCACCGAAGAGGGACCTTCCGCCGAGCGCCGTGTGGAGCCCGTACAGCGCGAGCGCGCCGACCACGCCGACCACCACGTAGGAGGCCGTCGCGTACGGCGCCGCGTCGAACCGGATGACCACGCCTCCGAGCAGGATCAGCGGCACGTACATCGTCACGAACGCGAGCAGCCCGAACCGGCTGACCAGACCGATGAAGATCGCGCCAAGCAGCGCGAGCCTCACCGCATCACCCCCAGCCGGGAGCCCGAAGACGCCCATCATGACGAGGAACAGCGCGGCGGCGGCGAGGCGGCGCCGGCCTCCGAGCCCGGCCGCCAGCAGCACGAGCACGACAGTCAGCGGCAGGCCGAGCAGCAGTCCCTCGAACACGGTGCCGACGGCGTAGGCCAGCGCCTCGGGTCCGCCGGTCACCAGCAGCAGGTTCCCCCATGGCGCCCCCGCCGCGGTCTCGACGACGTCAGGCGGCTGTCCGATCGACGGAAGCAGAATCAGCCACCCATGGCCGAGCAGCGCCAGCAGGACACCGGCCACGTTCCCGGCGAGCAGATCGCGGCCGACGACGGGATCCCGGACGCGGCCGGCCAGCAGGGCGCGCCACCCGACGAGGATCTCGGGCCAGAACCGGCGCACGTACGGCTCGAGCGCCATGTAGAACACCCAGAACGCGACCACGTTTGCGAGGGCGACCCCCACGACCGCGGCGGTCAACTGTGCGTACAGCACGATGGTCGTCACCTGCACGGCGCCCACGAGAGCAGCACCGCGGAGGGCGCCGGTCCGATCCGCCCGGCCCATCCTCGCGTTCCGCCGCGCCAGGCCGAGCGACACCACGAAGACGGCGAGGATGAACCCGAAGAACACGGCCTCGCCCGGACGCTCGACCGCGGCCGGGTCGTCAGGTGCCCAGGGCGGAACCAGCTCGAACCAGACGGGCGTGCCGGCTCGGGCGCCGGCCTCGATGCGGACGGGCGTGCGCGCGGCATCCGGCAGCTCTCCTTCCCACGCCTGGCGATCGTCGACGAACAGAGGGGGCGTGTGTGCAGGCGCGACGGGCCTGAACCGGCCGCTGTCGAGCTCGGCTGCTTCGAACAGTGGCGCCCAGTCGGGCTCCGGCGCGCTCTCCACAGCGGCCCTGCCCGCCTCCGGTGTCACATCGGCGACCAGTCGCGTCAGGCGCCCCCTGGGATCGGTGACGACGGACACCGCATCCGTGGCCGCGTCGTACGGGATGAAGTCGACCCTGCCCCCCGTCTGCGGCCCCGGCGGCGGGGCCAGGCGGTACCAGAACATGATGGCCGTGAGGCGGTCGCTTCGCAGCCTGTCCCACCGGGTCGCCGACCGATCCGTTTCCCGGATGTACTCGAGCAGCGGCCGGTCGGGCCCGTACCGGTAGTCGACACCCGCATCCGGATCGAAGAGGCCCAGGGCCTCGAGCGTCGCGCGGGCCCGGTCGGCCATCACATGCGCGTTGGCGTTCAGTGGGACGTAGGCGGTGACCGTCGTCCGCCTGGACACCCACGCGACGAGGACGATTCCGGCGACGATCGCCGCCAGACAGAGCGCGCCCGCGAGCCTGGAAATGCCGCCGGTCTCCCCCGCCGCGGCGACGAGCTCCGGTGACGGTGTCTCGCCGGCTGCCAGTGCCGCGGCCAGCGGGTCGCCGCCCGGCAGCGCCGCCGCCACCGACACGGCCGAGGGCGGCCGGCGTGCCGGATCTTCTTCCAGGCAGCGCAGGATCACCCGCTCGATGGCCGGGTCCAGGTCGCCGATGATCTCGGACGGCTGCAACACCACCGAGCCGCGCGTCGTCGGCTGGCGCGGGCGGCCGTCGCGATCCAGGGCGGGCTTGCCCGTGCACATTTCATAGAGCACGAGGCCCAGCGCGTACACGTCGGTCCGCATCGACGTGCCATGCCCCGCGAGCTGCTCGGGTGCCATGTACCCCGGCGTGCCCGCCATCACACCGCGCTGCTCGTCGGCGGCTTCGGCCAGCCCCGCCAGGCCGAAGTCCGCGATGCGGATCCGCCCGCGGCCATCGACCAGCACGTTAGCCGGCTTCAGGTCCCCGTGCAGCACGCCCCGGTCGTGCGCCGCCGCGAGCCCGGCACAGAGCTGCTTCGCGAGCTGCACGGTCTTGTCCGGGGGCAACCGGCCGATGCGGCGCAGCAGCGAGGCGAGATCCTCCCCGTCCACGTACTCCATCGACAGATACGGCTGGCCGTCGGCCTCGCCGACGTCGTACACGCGGCACACGTGGGGATGCGCGACCTGGCGCGCGAGGCGCACTTCCTGGTGGAAGCGCGCGAGCCGGTCCGCGTTCCTGGCGAGCTTCTCCGGCAGGAACTTCAGCGCCACCGCCTGGCCGAGCTTCAGGTCCTCGGCCCGGTAGACCTCCCCCATCCCGCCGCGCCCCAGCAGCGCCACGATCCGGTAGCGCCCGGCCACCATCGTCCCGGGGATGAAGCGCGCCTGGTCGAACGGATCGGTGGAGGGCGGGCGCAAGGGCCGCGGTGCAGCCGCCACCGCACCCGGAGGCGCTGCCACCGTCTCCACGGCCGAGCTGGCCAGCGCTACCCCGCAGTGCGCGCAGAACCGGGCGCCGTCCGCAACCGCTTGCGCGCAGGCCGGGCACGTCATGGCTCGCGATTCTACGTCGCGGCGGCATCCGACACGACCCTCAGCCGACTGCTCCGATCGGGTACCATGCGGGGGCTCGGCCGCGCCCGGCCGGGCTCGACGCAACTGCGGAGCCCTCGCGATCCACGCGAACACGTTCAGGAGAGAGCTCGATGTCTCATTCAGGTCGCTTCCAGGCACGGCGCGTCGCGCGGGCCTTCGCGTTGACCCTCACGATCATCGGGACCGCCACGGCCGCCACGGCACAGCCCCGGCGCCCCGTGCCGGCACCGGTACCGGACGCCGTGGTCATGCCGCGCCCGACCGCCGAGGAGGTCGAGGCGGCCCGGCGCGGCTTCGCAGAGTTCCTCCGCACGACCGACACCGAGACGCGCGCGCTCGTCGAGCGGTATCCAGGCCTGCTCGAGGTCCGCGTCCCCGGGCCGAACGCGGCGATCATTCCGAATCTGGCGCAGGGGTTCCGGCAGAAGCACGAGAACAACCTGGAGGTGGCCAGGGCCGGCAACGTCGAGCTGCTGCTGATGGGTGACTCCATCACCGATTTCTGGCGCAACGCCGAAGGCGCGTACGCGGGCAAGCCCGTCCTCGACGAGTACTTCGGCCAGTGGAAGATCGCCAACTTCGGGATCGCCGGCGACACCACCCAGGGCGTGATCTACCGGCTCCAGAACGGCGAGGGTGAGGGCTTCACGCCGCGGGCGATCATGCTGATGATCGGCACGAACAACACACGGGCGAACTCGGCCGCCGAGATCGCCGAGGGCGTCGGGGCCATCGTCCTCGACATGCGGACGCGCTGGCCGCAGGCCAAGATCCTGCTGCTGGCGGTGTTCCCGCGCGGCAGCGCAAACGACCCGCTGCGGAGCACGATTGCCGGGATCAACGAGCGGATCGCGAAGCTGCACGACGGCCAGTCGGTGCACTACCTCGACATCGGCAAGGTGTTCCTCGACGGGAACGGCGACATACCGCGAGAGGTCATGAGCGACGGCCTGCACCCCTCGACCGAGGGCTATCGCCGCTGGGCCGAGGCCGTGAAGGAGCCGCTCTCGCGCCTGATGCAGGAGTAGACAGGAATCAGGGAGAGAACAGCCGATGCACACGCGACGGTCCGCGCTCGAGCGCATCGCCGGGCTGACCATGGCCGCCGGCGTGGCGCACCTCCGGGGGTCGAGCGGCACGATGGCGCTCGCCGCTCAGCAACGGCCGACCGGCGCGCCTGCCGGCACGCGGCTCGTGCTGCTCGGCACGCAGGGCGGTCCGAACTTCAACGCGATGCGGGGCGAGACCGCCAGCGCGATCGTCGCTGGGGGCGAAACGTACCTCGTCGACTGCGGCTACGGCACGTTCGCTGCCCTTCGCGAGGCGGGGCTCAACCATCGCGAGCTCGCGCGGATCTTCCTGACACACCTGCACGACGACCACACGGCGGATCTGGCGGCGCTGCTCATCCGGCAGTGGACCGACGGCCGCATCGAGCCCACCACCGTGTACGGCCCCCACGGCACCGCCCGGATGGTGGAGGCGGTGCTCGCGTTCGGCGAGGCCAATACGGCCATCCGGCTCGTCGACGAGGCGCGCAGCGTGCGACCGGCGGACGTGCTGCACGGCCGGGATCTCGACGCCACCACCGCACCGGCCGAGGCCTTTCGGGACGAGCGCGTCGCCGTGCGCTCGGTCGAGAACACCCACTTCCCCGGCCCGTCCAAGGCGCGCATGCCCTATCGGGCGCTCTCGTACCGCCTCGACGCGCCGGATCGCTCCATCGTGATCTCGGGAGACACGGGCTACTCGAGCGGACTGGTCGCGCTGGCGCGCGCCGCCGACGTCCTGGTCTGCGAGGCGATCGACGTACCGGCCATGCGGAGGGCCTTCGAGGGCATGGTGGCGCGCGGCATGTACGCGGACAACCCGGAGGGCGTCTGGAACCACATCATCGAGACGCACACGCCGGTCGAGGAGGCCGGCCGCATGGCGGCCGAGGCGGGCGTGGGGACGCTGGTCCTCAATCACCTGGTCCCGGGGGCGCTCGATCCGCTGCCCGACGACACCTATGTCGGTGCGGCACGAAAGACCTTCGACGGCCGGATCGTCGTCGGGCGCGATCAGATGGTGCTGTAGCAGCACCTGCCCGGTCCCGACGGGTGGAGCGGTCCCCGGCTACTCCGGCCGAATGCCGTAGGCCTTGAGCTTCTGCAGCAGCGCCTTGTGGCTGATCTGCAGCGCCGCCACGACGCGCTCGCGGTCGCCGTTCATCTCGCGCATGGCCCGCGCGATCTTCCGGCGCTCGATCTCGGCCGTCGCCCGCCGCACGACGTCGGGCAGCGTCCCCGCCAGGTCGACGTGCTCCCATGGATCCGCCGCGGCCAGGACCTGCGGATCGTCCCTGAACGACAGGTTCAGGTGCTGCGGCTGGATCGCGTCGCCCTCACAGAGGATGACGGCACGCTCGATGCAGTTCTGCAGCTCGCGTACGTTGCCCGGCCAGGGGTACCGCTGCAGCGCGTCGATCGCCGCCGGCGACAAGGCGAGGGCCGGCTTCTTGAGGTCGCCCCGGAACCGCTCCACGAAGTGCCGCGCGAGGATCAGCGTGTCGCGTCCCCGGTCGCGCAGCGGCGGGATCTCGATCGGAAACACCGACAGGCGGAAATAGAGGTCCTGGCGGAACTGCTGCTCCGCGACGCGCTTTCGCAGGTTCCGGTTCGTCGCCGCCACGACGCGGGTGTCCACGTGGAGCGACTGCGTGCCGCCCACCCGCTCGAACTCCTTCTCCTCGAGCGCCCGCAGGATCTTGGCCTGGAGCCCCAGGGGCAGCTCGCCGATCTCGTCCAGGAAGAGCGTCCCGCGATGCGCCAGCTCGAAGCGTCCGGGCTTCCGGGCCACAGCGCCCGTGAAGGCGCCCTTCTCGTGACCGAACAGCTCCGTCTCGAGCAGCGTCTCGGGAATCGCCGCGCAGTTGATCGCGACGAACGGGCCGTCGGCGCGCGGGCTCAGGGCGTGCAGCGCACGCGCGAACAGCTCCTTCCCCGTGCCGCTCTCGCCTTCGAGCAGCACCGTCGTCTCGGTGGCCGCGGCCCGGTGGAGCTGCTGGCTCACCTGGTGGAGCTTCCCGTTCTCGCCGATGATGCGCGGTGCGCCCCGGCGCTCGGCGAGCTCCTGGCGCAGCAGGATGTTCTCGGTCGCCATGCGCCGCTGCGCGATCGCCCGTTCGACCATGAGGAGCAGGTGCTCCGGCTCGACCGGCTTGGCCAGAAAGTCCATCGCGCCCTCGCGCATGGCGGTGACGGCGTCCTGGATGCTCCCGTACGCGGTCATGACGACCACCGGCAGTTCCGGATCGATCTCCTTCGCGGCCCGCAGGACCTCGAACCCGTCGCCGACGGGGAGCTTGAGATCGGTCAGGACCACGACGGGGCGCGCAAGGCGGAGCTGCTCGAGCGCCTCGGAGGCGTCGCGCGCCTCGAGCACGGTGTGGTCCTGCGCCTCGAGAGCGAGCCGGAGCATCTCGCGCAGCGAGTCCCGGTCTTCGACGATCAGGATGGGGAACGACGAGGAGGGAGCACCCAACGGGTCAGCGAACCCAGCCGGCCGGCACGCCCGCGCGCCGCGCCTCTTCCTGAATCGCGGCCATGTCTTTCGTGTGCGCGGCGATCTCCTGTTTCACGCGCTCCAGCTCGGCGCGGCTCTTCGAGCGCCTGGCCGAGATCTCGTCACACTGCGGCGGCGCGCTGCACGAGGTGAGCTCGGCGTACAGGCCGTTGACCTGGCTCTCGAGCGCGGAGGCGAACGTCTCGGCGCGGGAGAGGGCGCTGCGAGCGGCGTCGATACGCCCGCGCCAGTAGGTCTCGTCGCGGACGGGCTCCTCCCCGTCCGCCTCTTCCGTCTCACCCGCCGCGGGCGGTTCGGTCGTGCCGGAGACAGCCGGTGCCGCCGGGCGCCCCGGGGAGCGATCGGGCCGGAGATCGCCGTTCGTGTAGACCTTGCCTGGTTCCTCGAGCGCCTTGCGCTGGGTCTCGGCCTTGCGGGCCACGTCCCCAAGTTGAGCGGACGCGACCGGGGCAAGCAGGAGCACCGCCAGCACGACGAGCGCAGTGGTGTGAAGCCGCGAGCGTTTCCTGCGTGGGCTCATGATGTACTTCCTCGATCGGACGCACCGGGACCGTGCCTGGCGCCGTGAGACGGGAGCTCCAGCCCATAGTTTCGGCCCGGAGCCTCGCCCCCTGCAGTCCCCGGCCGCCCGCCCCCGGCGCGCCTCACACCCCGCCGGCGAGCCGCCAGGCCACCACGCGGACGCCGGCGGCCTGCCGGGCCACCGTGGCCGTGAGGACCTGCCGCGATCCGCCCGGACCGAAGGCGTGGACGAGCACCACGAGCCGTCCCACGCCCGGGTTCGGGCCGCCCGTCGTGTCGCCGTCACGGAGCGGGTTGCCGTCGCTCTCGAGCGGGTCGTCGCCGACCCAGGCCAGCACGTAGGCCGAAGAGTCGATGGCGCCGGGGGGGCCGAGGGCGGCGGCTGGACCATGCGCAAAGAGCCGCCACCGGGGATTGTCGACGCCCCACGGTCGCTCGCGGGTCGTCGCATCCATCTCGGCCGGCGTGCAGGACGGCCTGCCGCACGTGACCTGACCCGTCATGGCCGGCAGATCGAGCGGCGAGCCATCCGGCAGGCGGTCCACCGTGGCTCCGGCGTCGCCCCATGCCGCGCTCACCGTCCCATCGAGGGCGTGGCTCCAGTCGGCGATGCCGGCGACGTCGGCGACCACGCGGGCGAGTGCCGCGTCGGCAAGGTAGAACGTCTCGACGGCGTGCCGATGCGCGGCCGCCACCCGGCGCTCGGTGGAGGTGACGAGCGTCAGCGACAGGCCAAGCGCGGTCAGCAGCACCATCACGAGCAGCGTGATCACGAGCGCCACGCCCCGTTCGGTTGGTGACGGATCTGTAATGGGGTCGGGC
>Ga0302046_10001799_pt1 | contig 20092 bp, 23 predicted proteins | sample RVTome_11_FD_200261 | JGI IMG/M metagenome (GOLD analysis project Ga0302046, IMG submission 200261) | Soil microbial communities from uranium-contaminated site in the Upper Colorado River Basin, Wyoming, United States - RVT147D111 (version 2) ...
TTCGAGGAGCAGATCGAGCACAACGCCATGGCGGTGCATCACAGTCTGGAACTGGGGGCCGACGGCTTCGCCGAGACTCCTGAGGGATTCTTTCCCCAGTTAGACCATTACAACACCGGGCCTGAGGATTATCTGAAGTTGATCCGGGCGATCAAACGGGAAACCACCGTCCCGGTGATCGCAAGTCTCAACGGAACTTCGACCGGGGGGTGGACGCTCTATGCGCGGATCCTCGCCGACGAGGGAGTCGATGCGCTCGAACTGAACATCTACCAGGTGGCGGCCAACATCGATCGGACCGCTGCCGAAGTCGAGCGAACCTACCTTCGACTGGTCGAGACGATCAGTGCGTCCATCGACATCCCGCTTGCGGTCAAGATCGGCCCCTACTTCTCCTCGGCAGCAAACATGGCCCGCCGTCTCTCCGATGCCGGGGCCGACGCCCTGGTCATCTTCAATCGTTTCTACCAGCCCGACATCGACCTCGACGCCCTCGAGGTCGTTCCCAAGCTGGTGCTGTCCGATCCGACGGAGCTGAGGCTGGTGCTGCGATGGCTGGCGATCCTCCACGGTCGGGTCGACTGCGACCTCGCCGCCACGACCGGAATCCACCGCTCGGAGGACGTCGTAAAGGCGATACTCGCCGGGGCCACTGTCACCATGATGGCTTCGGCCCTCCTTCGACACGGGCCCTCCCGTCTCACCGAAGCTAGAGACGGCCTGGAGCGATGGCTCGACGATCGAGGCTTCGAGTCCGTCGGGCAGAGCCGTGGAAGCATGAGTCACTCATCAGTGCCCGACCCCTCCGCGTTCGAGCGGGCCGGGTACATGCAGACCCTCACTTCATACGTGCCCCGGTGGTAACTGCGAACCCGTCTAATCAGCCTGTCGCGTTGGCTGGCCCGAGCGCCCGGTCAGGAGGAGGGGAGCTATGTCGCCCTTGCCTTTGACATACATGGGCTCCCGCTGCTCGAATAGAAACTGGTGCTTGAGCCGCCGATATGCGCGCGGTGTGACCTGGATCTGACCATCAACACCGTGTGACTCCATTCGACTCGCCGTGTTGACGGTGTCGCCCCATAGGTCATAGGTGAATTTGCGCTCTCCGATGACACCGGCGACGACCGGTCCGATGTCGATGCCAATACGAAGACTGAGATTGCCACCGGTCGGCGCGGCCCTTCCGGCGACGAAGGAAACCATCTCGAGTGCCATGTCGGCAACGTCCTCACCGGCGTGAAGTGCTGGTTCGGGAATCCCACCGACCACGACGTAGGCGTCCCCTACCGTCTTGATCTTCTCGAGGCCTCGCCTTTCGGCCATGGCATCGAAATGCGTGAACAGGTCATCCAGGAGCTCGACAACAGCCTCGGGCGGGAGCTGGTCGGACATGGGAGTGAATCCAACCAAGTCGGCGAACAGTACGGCCGCCTCGTCGAATCTGTCTGCGAGGGGACGCTCACCGTTCTTCAGCCTGCGTGCAATCGAGGCTGGCAAAACGTTGAGAAGGAGTGTTTCAGACTTTGCTCGCTCCTCGGCCAGCCCTCGCGTGAAGTAACGAAGAAGGAAGAAGACGACGACCGAGACACCCCCCACGTTGAGCACGAAGAACACAACGCTTACCGATGCAGGGATGTCCGGTGGAGATAGGAATGGGTCAATGACTCCGGAGATGGTCGTCAGGGTCAAGTAGACGAGAAACCAGGGCATCGGTCGTCGCGTCAGCACCAGAGCTCCAAGAGGTGAGATCAGAGCCCACAACATCACTCCACTCGAGGCCACGAAGCCTCCGAGGCTCCATTGGAGCAACATCGGGAGGAGCAGGATCAACGCCAGTTGGGTTCTCCGGAACACGTCGAAGCGCCCGGATCCGGCCAAGGCAACGAGACCGAAAATCGTTATCAGCTGATAGGTGAATGGAATCGCCGCTGACAGGTAGAGCCCAAGGGATGTGTACGTGGCAACCCAGACGATCGCCATCGTGGTGACCATGGTCGCCGTCAGGACGAGGGACGCCTTCTGAAGCCGCTCTTCTTCTCCATCCTCGGGAAGATCTCCGATCGTGACGAACTTCCTCGCCCAAGACGGAATGTTTTCCACCCAACGACGCGACTGGGCGGTGACCATGCCCTCGGGCGACCCTTCAGACGACATCTTCTCCACTCAGGTCCGACTCCGTGACTACTACTCAGCCGCAATGGCTCTCGAACATGAGCAGACTCGAGTACATACCGCTCTACCTACCCGGGTTCGAGGACAACGTTCAGTGCTGGTCAATCGTTGCTCGGCACACCTGCTCTCAGCCACTCCACAGCACCCGACGGCAGGTACTTGAAGTAGCCCCTATGAGCCAGCGCCGACAGGAGGAAGTATGAAAGTCCGGCGAGACGCCGTAAAACCTGGCTCATGGTCGCTCCCTCCACTGTCTTTCCAGGACCCGGTCGATCCAGAGGAGGATCAGAATACGAGGACGGAAACGACAGCTATGCCAATAGCTAAAAGGCCCAAGGTCCAGGTGGTGCCCACTCCGCGAACGGCCGATGCCACAACGACGGACACCGCGACGAGCGTGACGAGGGCAAGACGAATTGCGTGGTACACGTAGATGGCATCGTCCACCAGGGTCAGGACGGCCTCCGCCAACCGCCCGGTGGGTTCACCGACGCCTGGGGCGCCATCGACATGATTCGGTACACGGCTCATCCCCCCATTGTCCAACCTGGCCATTGAGGTTCGATTGAGATCGAGACGGCATTGTGCCCGGCGAGTCATGCCAACCAGGAGGACAATGTGGATATCACAGCGTCTCCGCTCAGCCTGGAACCCTCGTCGAATGCGTGCTCGAACTCCGGGTCACCAAGCTCACGCCTTATTTCCTCCAGGCAAAGCTCGTTCGATGCCCGGTCCGGCGCCCCGGCAGGGAGACCGTTGGACGTGCGAATCGCCTCTTCGGCGGCGAAGAGTCTCGCCGCATCGCTCCACTCGCCGCGCTTCATCTGGATTCTGGCGCCGTAGCTCGCCAGAGCAGCGATCGAGAGCGAACCACCGATGTGACCTGCGTACTGCGTCCACGTGCGCAACACCTTCAATGCCCCGGGAACGTCTCCATGGAGTAAGTCCAACTGCCCTTTCACCATTGAGGCCTGTGCCATACCTTCAACGTTTCCACTCTCGCGGGCTGCCTTTAATGCCATCTCGGCCTCGTTTCCGGCCCGCTCGAGGTCGCCGGTCGCCTGGCCAATCCGTGCCAGAACCGACCGAGCTCCGGCCTCGTGGTACGGATAGCGGGCTCGACGGGCGGCCTCGAGTGCTCCCGCTGCCACTTCGCTCGCCCTCTCGTATTGACCCTGATACAAAGCGAGTTCGGCAACACGAAAGGTTATTCCACTCTGCTCGGGAAAGAGAGCGGTGTCGACGTTGGTGAGGATCGACGTCCACATCGTCTCGGCTCGTTCGTATTGGCCGTGGATCATTTCCAGCCAGGCGAGCGGGATCATCGGGAAAGCGCTCAACGAGCGTTCTCCAAGCTCCTTCCAGATCGCCGCACTCTCTTCGAGAAGGGGACGCGCCTCATGGAATCGACCCGCGAAGATCTCGGCGAGACCCTGGTCGTACAGAGCGTCGGCCTTGCCCGCCTCGTCTCCTAGGTCCGAATACAGGTCGAGTGCGGTCCGAGCGTGATCCATCGAGCGCATGAAGTCTCCGGTGATCCGATGAATACCGGCGAGCTCTCGCTGGACCTTGGCCCGAAGACCCAGGTCCGCGCCCTTCAGCGCGCTCACTTCGGTGAGACGTTGCACGCCCTCCGCAGATCGACCTCTCCATCGCCAGTACCGACCCATGGGCCCGGCGATGCGAAAGGCACTCCTGACATCGCCGACAGCGACCGCCTTCTTTAGGGCATCGGTGACATTCGCATCGTCCGCGTCGACCCTCTCTAGCGAGGACTGCCAGCGTTCCGTGCCAAAGGAGTCCTCGAGACGCTCCGCGAGATTGGCGAAGTATTCGACGAATCGGCCACGCATGACCGCGAGATCTTCGGTGGCATCGAGCCGGGCAAGCCCGAAGTCGCGGAAGACGTCGAGTATCCGGTAGCGCGTACCGGGTCCCCTCTCCACCGTGACCAACGACCGATCGATGAGAGCCCTCAGATCATCGAGCACGGCCACACGCTCTTCGCCGCGACCTGTCACCTCCAGAAGAGCATCGAAAGTGAAGCCGTCGACGAATAGGGACGCCGCCATGAAGAGGATGCGTTGTCGGTCGCTCATGGCCCGGAACGACCATTCGACGACGTTCGACAGGCTGTGCCTTCCTCCCTCGTCGACTACCAGCGCGTCCAAATTCTCCGCCAACTCGGGCAACGAGAGCACTCTGCTACCACCTGCGGCGATCTCGACGGCCGCCGGGATTCCGTTGACCGCCCGGCAAATCGACCTGATCGCAGCATGCTCGAGCTCGCCCACGGGGTCGATGTGGCTCCTTTTCAAGAAGAGCAGCTCGGCCTCTGAGGGAAACTCGACGGAATCGACGGCTAGAGGTCTCACCGCGTATGTCACCTCACCGGGCACTCCGAGCGGCTCTCGCGAAGTGACGACGATCTGGAGCCGATCGCCCCGAGTGACCAGGTCCGCCAGAACAGGTCCGATCTCGTCTGCCAAGTGTTCCACGTTGTCAACCATCAGCGTGACCATCTCGCCGACGCTCAATTCGGTCGAGATCCAAATAGCCAGTCGAGCGAGAGTGGGCCCACCTACGCCGAGCGACTCGGACATGCGGGTGAGTGCCGTCTCCACGTCGGACACGGCAGCGAGATCGACATAGCGACCTTCGGTCTCCCAACTCGGGACCGCCGCCATTGCCAGCCGACTCTTCCCAACGCCGCCGATGCCGGTCAGCGTGATCAGCCGATTCTCTTGGGCAAGCTTGTCCAGAGCTTCGAGGTCGAGGACACGGCCTACGAGGTAGTCCGCCGGCCGGGGAACAGGGTTCGGTGCGATCCGCGGCCCCGCCTGTGTGTGGCTCGCTCTGAGCAGGGACGGGTCCCGCTCGAGGATTCGGGTCTCCAGCTCCAAGGATGACTCCGATGGCTCGAGCCCGATCTCGACGAGTGTTTCCGCCAACTCTCGAAATGCGGCCAGGGCTTCGGTCTGGCGTCCCGATCGGTACATGGCCAGCATCAGCTTCTCCCAAAGGTCTTCCTGGTACTGGAACTCAGTCACCAGTGACCGGAGTAGCTCGGTGGCGCGTGTGTGGTCACCAACCTCGAGTAGAGCCTCCACACGGAGCTGTTCGGCTGCAAGACGGAGGTCGGCGAGACGATGCGCCTCTTGCATTGCGAAGTTCGCATCCAGGAACTCCTCGAAGGGCGGGCCTCGCCACTCGAGGAGGGCTCGGTCGAGCAGAGGGCCCGCTTCGACGTGCTCGAGTCGGTCGAGATGACGGCGGGCGTCAGCCACGGCCGTCTCGAGGCGCCACGCGTCCACACCACTGGAGGGGAGCTCGAGTTGATATCCGGTCGCGTGGGTCTTGACGGGGCCACTACCGCTTCCGTCCTGAAGGGCGCTACGTAGATGTGTGATGTAGGTGTGAAGGGTGTTGACAGCAGATTTCGGGGGCGTATCTCCCCATATGGCGTCTATGAGGCGGTCGCGTGACACCGTGTTGCCGCGGTGGGCGATGAGACATGCCAGCAGAACGCGTGCCTTGTGACCGGGCACGGTCACGAGGTCACCGTCTTTGCGTACCTCGAGCGGGCCGAGGATCCTCAGGTCGAGAGCCATTCCCCTGCTCCTGACCGGGAATGGTAGAGAGACAACCTTCGTCCTGGCGTGCACATCAATCGGGACGTGCCCGGTATACAACGACTACGGAGTTGGTCGTGACCCGCTTGTCTTCGATGACATACCCACAGCTGGTGAGGGTCGACTCGAACTCCTCGTCGCTGATGTATCGGGCGGGCACCTCCAACGCGTCGACGTACTTGGAGCCGAGGTGGTGCCGCCAGTGGTCGACCACCAGCACACCATCGGCGGCGAGGGTCGACCGGATCGCGCCGAGAGTTTCCTCGAGACCGGTCTGATCGAGCCATGTGGAGAGGCCGATGGTGTTGAAGACGTCCACCTTCCCGCCGATGACCCGTCCGAGCCCTTCCGCGTCGAGCATGTCCTGCTGGTAGGTTTCCAGCGGGATGCCGGCATTCCTGGCCAGTCGGGACGCCTCGGCGAGGACCGTGCCCGAAGCGTCGAGGTCGATTCCAGTCACCTCCAGCCAGTCGACAGGACGGGACCCGAGCCGCTCCAGCCGATTCCAGACGCCACGCAAGTCGCGCCCCAACCCGACAGGGCCGCTGACCAAACGAACCGGGCCTGATCCCCGTCGGGAGAGAGTGGTGGCGACCAGTTCCTCGGTCACCAAGTCGAGCCTCTGCCTCAGGGCGATGTGGGTGTCGCGACCCCGAACTACAGCGTCGATGGCGCGGGTGACCGGGTTGTCGCCAACCGGCTCGTCTGAGTACCCGTTGTCAGTCGTGAAGGCGTCGTATTTGCGACTGATCACCGATCTCCCCAGGTCGGAGAGGAATAGCGCCAGGAGGTGCCATCGGAATGTGAAGAGCCAGAGGAAGGCGAGCTGCCCCGGCGTTCGCTGGTCTGGGCGCTGGTGACGGGGCTCGCCCTTCACGTTTCCTTCGGTGATGGTCATGTTGGTTTCCTCTCTGTCATGCCGCCGACCGGCGGGTGGTCGATCTGACCGCACGCTCGAGCCGACTGGCGAATTCTCTTGGCGTCTCGCTTGTCCGCACTCCAACCGGTGTTCCAAACCGCAGATGGACGTCGGAGCGCATCGGCCAGGATCGCCCCTTGGGCAGGAGTCGATTGGTACCGTCGATGGTGACCGGGACCACGGTGAAACCTGCTGCTGCCAGGTACGACACCCCGGGTTTGAAGGCACCGCCATCACGAGATCCCGCCGGGTAGAGGATTACCGACGTGCCCGATCCGAGAATCCGGATGGCGCGCTTCAGACCCACCGATCCTTTCCTCGGAAAGGGAAAGACTCCGATGAGACGAGACAGCGACCCTGTCGTTTTCGTCCGGAAGAAGTAGTCCTCTGCTCCCGCAGCGAGGACCCTGGTATGACCGAGGCGGGCCAGAGCCAGCTGCAGAGCGGCGGTGTCGGCGTGACTGCAGTGGTTCGCTGCGAACACCACAGGACCCTGGGGGATCCTTCCCTCGACGGTGAACCGGGGCACCCAGATGTGGAAGGCCAGACCCCAGAGCATCTTCCATATGAGGCTCCTCATGACACGCCTTCCAGGGCATGAGAGACCACCAACAGCAGCGGAGCAGCCATCACCAGCGAATCGAACCGGTCGAGGACCCCTCCGAACCCGGGCAGCATCGAACCTGCGTCCTTGACTCCGACATGACGTTTCAGCATCGATTCGAGGAGGTCGCCCCATATCGAACCGAGCGCGATGGTCACGGTGATGACAACTCCGACCCGAACCTCGATCGGCGAGACCGTGGAGGCGATCAAGACCCCTGCCGTGGCCCCGACGAGATTCCCGGCCACTCCGGACCACGTCTTATTCGGGGAGAGAATCGGAGCAAGTTTCCTCCCACCCATCAGCGAACCGGCCGCGAAAGCCACGACATCACTCAGCGCCACCCCGAACAGCAGGATCAGAACGAGAGTCGTCGATATCGTCCCGAGCACCCATAGGGCACCTGCTGGAACCACCGCCACCACCAGTCCGAGAGCGACACGCCCGATTCGACGCGGCCCGGTTGCCACGTCCTGGCCGAGGATGGGAGCAACGGTCGCGGTCATCATCGAGACAATCAGGACGGCCCCGGCGTCGAACCCGAAAGATATGGCAGTCAACGTGAGGACGGGTAGGCACGTGAGCACGACTCGATCCGAACCGTGCAGACCTGCCAAACGGGCGTACTCCACGGCCGAGACGGTGCCTACAAAGGCGAGCACGACGAACATCGCGATCGGGTGGCTGAGGGCAACCAGCCACATCAGAGCGAGGACCGTCCAGGTCTGCCAGCGCTTCACCAGTACCGACGACCGAAGGGGCCGACGGCGCAGCGACTCGACCGCCAACACCGAAGCGCCTGCCCCGCCCAGCACCGCGCCCACTGCGGTCCCCGCCCCCAGGAGAGTCTCAATGGTCACGAGTGGTCTCCAGGTCGAGTGAGCGTGCCTGCTTCAACACATGCCCAACCCGCTGGACCAGAGTCGAGATCAGGCCGACCACAAGAACGACGAAGAGGAAGTTGAAAGCCACCTTTCCCACGAAGAATGCGGCCACGGCACCCGCTGAGATCAGGAGTGCCCGATCCGGCTTGCCCATGACACCGACCAGAGAGCGGTCGCCGGTCGACGTCAACCCGATCAGGGCGACGACCTCGACGATCACCACCAGGATGAGGGCCGAGCTCGCCAGTCCGGGGGACACCAGGAAGTAGGCGGAGCCGACCAGGAACACGTCGGAGAGCCGATCCACCAGTTCGTTGAGGGCGGCCCCCGCATGCGATGTATCACCGCTCACTCGGGCGAGATGCCCATCGATGGCGTTGATCGCGATCAGGGCCGCAGCGAAGACAGGCACGGTCACCCACAGGATCGGATGGCTGCGTCCAGCTATCAGGGCGGCGGCCGCCGAGGCGGACACCGGGAGCGCTGCCAGGGTTACTGCAGTCGGAGAGAACCTTCGACGGGCCAGCGATTCAACGACCGGCTCGAGCCGGCCGACGAACCGCGGCTTCAACTCGTACAGGCTTCCGCATCGCATGCGGAAGACATTGCCGACGACCCCTTGAGAACGGATTGAGGTCAGAGGCCAAGCTTTCTCCACCCGACCTCAAGAGTCGTCACAGACGCTCTCCTGATCCGGTGGAAACGCCGCCGGAGAAGGAGGTACCCATGTTCGAGAAATGGAGTCGAGGCGTGATAATCGCGCTGGTCCTAATCCTCGCCATTCCGGCGACAGCCGCTCTGGCTAGCACGCCCTCGGGCCTACCGCTACAGGTGGAGCTCGGTGACTCGTGGACATTCGGTGAAGGCGCATCTGACCCGGCCACCACCGGGTATGCCGGCATCGTCTACGAGAGCAACAGGACAGCTATCGACTGTCTCCCGGCACAAACCGAGCAAGCGGCAGATGGCTGTCTCGAATTGCAGCGAGCCATCTATGCGCGGAAGGGGACTGCCGAGAACCCTGGAGTCACCACCGACCGGCTGATCAATGAGCAGTTGGCGCAAGCCACCTCGTTGATCGGTCAGCGCAACGGTGACTCCAATCCGCGCAACGACGTCGAGGTGATCCTGCTCAGCGTTGGTGGCAACGACGTGAGTGGCCCTGTGCTACAGGCGTGTCTTGGTGGCCTGACCGCGGCCTGTATCTCGGTGATCAGTGAGCGCATCGGCCATGTGAACGAGAATCTGGACGTGATTCTGGGTTCGATCCGGGGTGCAGCGGGCACCGAGACCCGCATCGTCATCACTACCTACGACAACGCGATCGCGCACTGCCCGCTCGGGTCGGTGCCTGGTGCGATACAACTCGGAGCCCTGGTGCTGGAGGGCAATCCGGCTCTCGGCATCACAGGGCTCAACGAGGTGATTCGCGCTCGCGCAGCGGAACACGGCGTAGCCGTCGCCGACACCTTCGGCCGGCTCGGCGCCGGGCGGTGGGTTGGCGACTGTCTCCATCCCAACGATGCCGGACATGCAGTGATCGGTGAGATCGCCGCCGAGGCGGCACAGAGCTGATCGCATCCACGTTGGCCCAGGATGCCCTATCGGGTGTCCCGGGGCCCCCGCTGTAACTGCGAACCCAGGGTTCCAGACACCGCTCAGCGAAGTCTGGCGCCCTGAGTTCGCCGAATTCAGGCCGGTGACTGGAGGGTCAATCGGAACACGCTGCGATCGGCCCGGCGTGAATAGGTGAGGCTGCCGCCCATCAGGTCGGCGAGCTGTCGGGACACCGCAAGCCCAATCCCCACCGACTCGGGTCGGCTTTTCTGGTGGTGGGCGCGGTGGTAGAGCTCGAAGATGGGTTCCCACTCATCAGGTGGCAGACCCGCACCGTTGTCAATCACGTCCACATGAACCCAGGAACCGTCGACTTCGACCGAAACGGCGACCTCGGGACCGCCATAGCGTTCGGCGTTGGTGAGCAGGTTGCGCAACACCTGACGGACCCGGGCCGGGTCGCCGACGGCCTGCACCTCGTCGGTTGACGACACGACATCGACGTCAGTAGTGAATGATCCACCGGCGGCGAGGATCCGGTGGACCTGTTCGATCACGTCGAATACGACGGAGTCGACATTGACTTGGCCGGCTTGGGCCCTGGCGGCCGCCAACAGATCCTCGACGATGTCCGATACCTCCTGGGCCTGTTGAACCAGCGAGGTGACCATCAGCCGACGCTCCTTCTCATCCATGAGGTCGTCGCCTTGGAGAAGCTTGCCGAATCCGACGATGGCTGTCAGCGGGGTGCGTATCTCATGGCTGACCGACGCCAGGAACCGATTCTTGGCCTCGATCAGCTCCTCCATGCGACGTTCCTCGCTGCGGTGCGCGGTGACGTCGATGAGAGTGAACACGGCCCGGGAGAAGTCTGGTTGCCCGTCAATGACGGGTGCCACCAATGTCGATTCGGCGTCGTAGCGGCGCCCATCGGGAGTCGACGCCACGTAGGCGGCGTGCGCCTCGGGTTGCCGCTTCCACACCGCTTCCAGCTGGGACAACCACGACGGCATCGACTCTTCGTTGGCGATGCTCGGGTCTATCGGTCCTACCAGATCGTCCAGCGGGAGACCAACTGCCTCGACTGCCGCCGGGTTGGCGGCGACGATCCAGATCAACGGAATCACCTTCCGTATCGCCTCGATGTCGTCACCGAGGTGTTTGCGAATGTCGGTCACACCCTCGGCGCGGAGACCCTCCATCCACTCCTCGACTCGGGTGTAGTCCTGTTCCATGATGGAAATCGGAGAGATTCGGAACAGGTTCTCGAAACTGGCCAGACCAAACTTGGCTTGAACCAACTCACCACGGAGACGGTTGATTTCGTCTCGAGCCTCGTGATGACGTGTATGAAGGTCCTCCCACGTCTCGGTCCCAAGAGTGATGGGCGCACAACTGGGGCACGCCGAATGCACGCCGCCAGCGCCATCGAACAGGTCGGTGCTTTGGTCCGAGCGAATGGTCATCTACCTCACACCTAGGTATCGGCAATAGTGGTCAGCCGCTGAACCAACGGACGGATCGGCGGTGGAGCCGTCGGGTTACGTGGTGGACTTGGTCTGGTGACTGTGCCCGGTTACCCAAGTTTTTCGGCACCGTTTCCGTTTGGGCGCCGGGCCATGACGATACCCGCCGTCCATCCGGGCGCTCGACCCCCGGACGGCGGTTGAATCGAGCCCATCGCCAATCCGCAGCGGGCGAGCAGCCATGCGATCACAGAATTCGAGTTCCACATCTCGCCGGCTCCGGGGACATCGCGTCCCCAGGTCAGGGCCGGGACCGAAGGCACCAGATCGAGAAGAACCTGGGCAAGGTCGAGATCGGCGCTGAGCCGGCGTGGACTCTCCACCGCCTCACCCACATCGGGTATCACACCTTCCGGCCAGCGCCGCACTTCGTAGCGAAACGGTCTGAATCTGGCGAGTCTTCGGCTGAAGACCGGACCTTCGACCACGACGCCTCGAGTACTGGTGTTGGCATCCGGACTCGGCCATGCGTTCTCGACAATGAATCTCTCCGTTCTCGTGCGCACCTCCAAGGCGGTGTGGTAGAGGGCGAGGGACTCCCGGCGCTCGATCCGCGCTTTCGTGGCTTCGTAGACCCGACCGTTGAACTGGACGAAGCCGTTGCCTCCAGCGCCCAGAGGAATCCAGTACAAGTCGATGGCTGCGTCGTTCACCTTGTCTCCCTGGCTCTGACGCTAGGAGAACGCGAAATCCATTCCATGATGGTGTCGTGTCGATCAGAGATTGAGTTCGTCACCGACCGGTGGGGCTGATGGCGATACGGATCACGACGATGTGAGGGATGATCTTGGCGATCTTCTCTTTGGTTCTCTCGTCTCTGGCCAGGCCGTAGGCTCTGGCATCGACGGGTCGCCTCTTCAGATACTCGTTCATGAACTCGAGCATCTCGTCGTCATCGGCCTCGATCTCGGCCGTTCCTGTGTACTTGCGGCCAGCCAACCTGAGCTCGACTTCGATTGGTGACTCGAAGTTGTGCCACCACTTCCGTTGCCTCTTGGTGATGACGGTGACTATGTCGTCTTGACGGTGATAGCTGACCGGGATCGTGTAGGCCGTGCCGGTCCTGCGACCCTTGAACCTCATGAGGGCCACGCCCTGTCCGATCATCTTCTCGATGCCGGGGGTGGTGAGCGCCCACTTCATCCAGGAGTTGGCCCCAGTTGGGCGGCTTGTCCTGGGGAACATGAACCTCGGTTGTCTGAGAGGCGGTCATCGAATACCTCCAATTCCTGACGCCGATTTCGACTCCATCGTCGGATTTGCCATTTGTTGTGACCAGAGGCGAAGGTCACAAGGGATGAGGAGCAGGGTTCCCCGGCGACCGATCTGCGGATGCGCCGGGTCGAGGGTCGCCCTCGGCCGTCAGCTGGCCTGCTCGCCGCGTAAGAGGATTCCCATCTCTGGCTGCCTACGCGGCTCGACCGGGATGGGCGACAAACAGAGAGGGTGAGGTCCGAAGACCTCACCCTCGTAACTGTCCCCAGTCGGAGGACTTACTTGGTGAACTTGAAGTTCGCGCTATGCATCGTGCCGTCGATGAGCTTCACATCGAGCCGGAAGCACTTTCCGGCCCACGCCTCGTGTTTCAGAAAATCTGCCCATTGAGTGGGCCTCTTGTCGTGCCGTGACATGTGCCGTCTTTCGGAGTCGTCATCGGAACCGACCAGAATGGGGGAAGCATGACGGAACCCACGCACATGGTGAATGTCCGCTACATGGTCGACGATGTTGAACAGTCGATCGACTTCTATACGAGGTACTTCGGTTTCGAGGTGAGAACCAGTGCCGCCCCCGCCTTCGCCGACATCACCAGGGGTGGTCTTCGTCTCCTGCTCAGTGGTCAGGCCAGCTCCGCCGGACGACCGATGCCCGACGGAATCAAACCGGGGCCTGGAGGCTGGAACCGCATCCACTTCATCGTTGACAACCTCGCCGCCGAAGTGGACCGCCTCCGCGAGGCCGGCATCGAGTTCCGCAACGACGTCGTCACCGGCCCGGGCGGCTCCCAGATCCTGGTGCTCGACCCCTCAGGCAACCTCATCGAGCTGTTCCAACCCGCCAGCTCGTAACCGCGACCAGCCCGGATGGATCGCTGCTCGCAGGATCATTGTCCAGGTCTCAGGTCTAGCCGGCGGAGGAATTGGGCGTTGATGGCAACAATGACCGTTGAGGCGCTCATCAGCACTACAGCGACTGCGGGACCGAGAACGATTCCCGCCCAGGCATGAGCCCCGGCGGCTAGGGGGAGGGCGAGGACGTTTTATCCCGCGGCCCACCCAAGATTCTGCAACATCTTTCGATAACCGGCTTGGGACAGTCGCCTCACAGCGACCACGCCACGCGGGTCGTCGGAAACCAGGACGATGCCGGCCGACTCGATGGCGATATCCGTACCTGCACCGATGGCGATACCGACATCGGCCTGCGCAAGCGCCGGGGCGTCGTTGACGCCATCACCCACCATTGCCACTCTCTTTCCTCGACCCTGGAGCTCGGCGACCTTGCGTGCTTGTCTTCGGGAAGCACTTCGGACAGGATCTGGTCGATTCCGAGCGCAGCGTTGATCGCCCGCCTCGGCGGCCTCCCGCACGCAGTGACGGACATGCTCATCCAACAGGCCCACCGCCACCCCTCTCAGGGCAGCCGGAACAGGTTCACATCGTGACGACGAGTTCACCCCACCTTGAACACTGGAAACCGTTCGCCGGTCTCGAGGAAGTCCTCCAATGTCGGGTTATCGGGACCATCCATATAGCGGCGGGCAAAGGCCTCTCGCTCGTAGTAGGCCAGTACTGCAGCCGCCGCCTCTCTGCCACCTGCCGGCGTCAGCGCTACGTCCCGTACCGATCTGCCTCTTCTCAATCGGACCTGGGGCTTGGCACGCACATTCTTGACCCACGCAACCTCGCCATATGGGGCGACCAGGTATTCCACTCCCCCGACCTCGATCGGAGTGACCGTCGTGGTGCGCTTCCTTCCGCTACGGCGGCCGGTGGTGGAGAGCACCGCCATCGGGCCACCGACCCCAAGGTACGCCATCAACGAGGTCAAGCTGTTGATGAGGCGAATCCGCCACGTGACTCGATACTGCTTGACCATATTGCCAACCTATCAGCCATGCGGTCTCAGAAAACCGGAGGCGGCTCGCACTCGGCGACTGGTCAGCGGCGCAAGTGAGCTACTTCTTTGAGGATTTCTTCTTCGGTGATCGGCTTGCGCCCGTAAACGTCCCAAGCGTGGAACGCCACTCCGATCCCCCAGCCGAACGAGACGAAGGCCGGCCACGGGAACCAGACCCCTGATGCGGCGAAGATCACACCCCAAATCGCCCAGACGACCACATTGATGATCATGTAGGAGACCAAGTGAGCGTTGAACTCGCGTTTCTTGTTGAGCCGCTTCACCGCCATTTCCCTCAGATCGGTGTCTATCTCCGGGATTGTCTGGTGCACAGTCTGCATTTGGATACCTCCTTGTCTCGATCCCAACCAAGGTGCCGTCACCCAGGCCGGTCCTTGAGACTTCCTTTCTGGCTCAATCTTCCGCCCGAAACGGCGGCTGCATCTAGTGCCGAAAGGCCCAAAGGTCGCCGAGCGACGTAAACGGGCGGGTTCCTCGAAGATATGCGGCGGATTGTCTGTGAGCTTGGCTCCTCATGATTTGGTGATTGGTGCCGAGGGTGAGAATGGCGATTCCAAATTGTGCGACGATTGAGCCATGAGATACGAGGTCGTTCCGGCGACACCCGATCTCTGGCCGAAACTGGAGCAGTTGTTCGGTCGAGCCGGGGCGTCGAATGGTTGCTGGTGCATGTACTGGCTGCTCGGACCCGAATACCACCGACGCGACAGGACCCTGAATCGGGATGAGTTGCGGGCCTCGACGGAGGGAGAGTCGCCCGGACTGCTCGCCTTCGCCACGGACCCTGCCGATGCCGAAGGGGCAGTGGGCTGGGTGCGGCTCACGCCACGGTCGGAGCTCGCATGGCTGAATCGGACCCGGTACCTCGAACCGATCGACGACTCGCCTGTGTGGTCCGTTCCTTGCTTCTTCATTGCCCGAACCCATCGCGGCCAAGGCGTATCGGACGCCCTCTTGGTAGCCGCCGTTGAGATCGCCCAGCAGCGAGGTGCGCCTGCCGTCGAGGGATATCCCGTAGATCCTGCCGTGCCCGGTGCCACCAAGAATGCCTTCACCGGCTACCTACCGGTGTTCCTCCGTAACGGCTTCACCGAGGTCGCCCGCCGCCGGGAGAGCCGGCCGATCGTGCGCCGCGCTTTGGCGGTGAAGCAGGGTGACCCCTCGAGTGAACCAGCGGGTGCGCAGTGATGTCGATCGCCTGGCGGTCGACCCAACCACGTGGCCGGCAAGGTACTCCCTATAGATTGCCGGCCCATTGCCGAACGAGGAAAGATGGCCGGATTGGCGCGCTGATGGCTCCAATCGTGGGCACCATCGGCACCGGGTTCCCCGCTCTCCAGGCCACGACCCTAAAGGGATACGGAAGCGTCGCGAATTGCCCACGATCCTGGTGGCCATCGCTCTCGCCCTCGCTGTCGCCCCATCGCCTACCCTGAGGCGATGGAACGGCGACCACTGGGCCGGTCCCAGCTGACCGTCGGGGTCTTTGGACTGGGGACGATGACCTTCGGCAACGAGTCCGACGAGACGACCTCCCACGCCCTTCTCGATCGCTACGTCGAGGCGGGCGGCAACTTCATCGACACCGCCGACGTCTACACCAAGGGAGTGTCCGAGGAGATCATCGGCCGCTGGTTGGCCTCCACCGGCCGCAGGGACGACTTGATCATCGCCACCAAGGGGAGGTTCGCGATGAGCGACGATCCCGCTGACTCCGGAGCGGGCCGAGCCCACCTCACCCGGGCTCTCGACGCCAGCCTGGGCCGTCTCGGCGTCGACACGGTCGACCTCTATCAGATCCACGCCTGGGACCCCGCGATACCAATCGAAGAGACACTGGCGACGCTCAACGGCTTCGTCCAGGCCGGGAAGGTGCGAGCCGTCGGAGTTTCCAACTTCCTCGCCTGGCAGCTGGAGCGGGCTATGGGGATCGTGGAGCGCGAAGGCTGGGCGCCGATCGCGTCGCTCCAGCCCCAGTACAACCTGCTCGACCGGACGATCGAGCTCGACCTGATCCCGCTGTGCCTGGAACGTCAGGTCGGGATCCTCCCCTGGTCGCCACTGGGCGGAGGCTGGCTCACCGGCAAGTACTCGCGTGCCGCCCGGCCGGTGGGGGAAACCCGTCTCGGGGAGGACCCTGACCGCGGGATCGAGGCTTACGACCTGAAGAACAACGAGCGCACCTGGCGTGTCCTCGACGAGGTCCGGGCGATCGCCGACACCCATGGCGCCACCATGAGCCAAGTGGCCCTCAACTGGCTGCGGATCCGACCCGGGGTCAGCTCGGTGCTCCTCGGCTGTCGCACCGTGGCCCAGCTCGATGACAACCTTGCTGCACTCGAATGGGACCCGACGCCCGGGGAGATGGCGACACTCGACGCAGCCAGCGCACCGGGCATCCCCCTCTACCCCTACGGGTTCTTGGAGGTGGAGGCGGGCATGGACGTCTGGGAGAGACTGGGCACCCGCACCGCCGCGCCGTACTGAGCAAGACCCTCTGATCGGTTCTGCTTCTGGGATGTCGTTCATCGGTACGACGAGGTCCCGAGGGCGCTTGCCACATGCCACTTGCGCCAAGCACGAGCTGTTCGTTCACCGTCCGGGATCTAACTACGGTCCCTGTCGTATCGACCGCGGTCGCTCGACGGTCGGTTTCGCACCGACATGATGTCGGTAACGATGAAACGAGACGCTACCGAGGGATTGAGACGAGAATCGGCCCATGACGGACTCCGCCGGGGTTGCGATACGTCCCTTTGGCGTGATGGCGCGGTCGCTGTTCGCGCTGGCGCTCGCTGGAACCATCGTCTCCTGTGCGAATGACGAGACAGTCGAACCCGTACCCTGGGGCACTGAAGCGACGCGGTTCTTCGATGGCCTGTCCACCGAGTACGCAGAGAACGACTTCTACGGGATCCTCGACTACTACGAGAGCACCACGTTCGTGGAGAGATGGAGAGGCGACCTCCGTGGCGGAGCCCTGATACCAGACCTTCTCAAGTGGGACGCCAACGGTCTCCGTCACAGGGTCGATGCGGTGTATCTCAGCTCCAGCGGGGCAATCAGCCTGATCGAGTGGAGCGAGAACGGACAGGCCAGCGCGCTGCTCCGCACGGTCGACGCTGGGCGAATCTCTGTAGAGGTGGTGTTCGAGCTCATCGATTCGCTGCAGAGGAGTCTTCGGGCGTCGCCACAGGTGATGGCTCCCTACCACGACCTGTATCGCGAATACGCCGAGGCGTGGTCGGTTGGTGACGAAGCGGACATAGCGGCCCTCTACGCAGACGATGCAGCGGTCACCGATTCCCTGGCCGGGCTTAGCTCGGGGTCTACCGACGAGATCGTCACCGACGCCAGCCCTGGCTCATTGGCCACAGTCGACCTGGGCGAGGACGTCGAATCGACGGGTATCGACGGTCTCTATCTCGGACCCGCCGACTATTCAACCGACCCGGCGCGGGCGATTGGTGTCTACTCATCCACCGACGATGCCGGGTGCACCCATCGGATAGCCGTGGCATGGACTCTCGACCAGGGGAGGATCGTCACCGAGAACCGTTATCACGAGATCCAGTCGTTCAGAGCCTGCCGGGAAGACCCGCCGCAGGGTTGGTGGACAGACTGGGATTCATCCGAGCCCAGCGATCAAGTGGCAACCGGCGTCATTCGCACTCCAGGAGGACAGGAGATCGAGGTACGCAACGGGACGCCTGTGCTCGAGTCGATCCTGTTAGAAGGTATGAAGCGATTCCAGGTGGCCGGTCTCAAAGAGCCGGAGGTCACAGCTGTGACCTTCCAACCTACGCGCGAGTGTGTCGACCGTTCCGGTCGAGTGATCCAAACGAGCGGCACCCGGGTGCTCTACATCTGTCTCTTCGAGAGCGATGTGTGCCCCGCCCAGCCGGAGTGCGATGAGCCAAGACTCAGCATCAGAGTCACCGTCGCCCATGAGTTGTCCCACGCATGGATGATGGACCATGTCGACGATGAGACCGAGAACCGACTCTTGGATCTGACAGGACAGGACGTCTGGTACCAGGAGAGCGTCCCCTGGGCGGAACAAGGTGTGGAATACGCCGCGGATGCCATGGCTTGGGGGCTGCTCCCCAGCCCACCACGAATGGCTCGGATCGGAAACCCACCCTGCCAAGAGCTGACCGAGGCATTCCGGATACTCACCGGAATCCTCCCTGTGCATGATGTCGACGCGTGCTGAGCCCGGGGGCTCGATCAGACGTGCAATTTCTCACCTCGACCTGGCGATGCTGGAGGACAGTCTCGCGGTCCGCGTCACCTTGCCAGGTCAACTGCGTTGAGGAAGACACTCCGAACTGACAAAGGGTTCCGAAATAGGATCAACGAATGGCGACTTAGGCGGTCACGAAGCCGCGGTGCGACGGGCTCGCTATCTCATCGAGTCACGCCTATGTGCTCAACAGCGACTTGGGTGAGGTCCAGCCCAAGGCAGCGGACCAGAACGCCTTCCTCGACTCCCATACCTGAGACGCGCACTCCGAATGGCACCTTGGCCTGACAGAAGGGGCTGAGGACGGCACCAAGGCCCGTTACGCATTCGTCTATGGCGACTTTCGGCGCGTGCACCGCGCCGGCCTCATCGCTTGCGTCTACCGCGCCTCGGAGTGGGGCACAAGGAGGTGGAGCTCGCCGCCCACGACCTTCTGCCGTAAGAAAACCACCAGAACAGATCTCGCGAGACTGCGAATGCCGTCCAGGGCGACGGTAACTCGGCAACTTTCCAATGGGAGCGCGCGGCCGATGCCTCCGCGGTAGGTGAGGAGCGACACGCTCGCCTGTCTTGCAGAGACAACGCATGCTTCCCGAGGACGGGTTCAACCCTCCTGCAATGATGAAGCGCGCTTCGAGGCATCTTGTTTGCGCCAGCCGTATCGGGTCATTCCTCGTGGCTTGTACACATTAAGTACCAGGACGCCTCCGAGAACGACCATGCCTCCGATCGAGTGGACCAGTGTGCTGGGGAGGGCTACGAGCTCCGCGGGCGTTGTCGAGGGATCGGCGGCGATGTCGGCGAGCGCGGCGACTGTCCTTATTTCGGAGAGGAGGACAGCGGTGGCGACAATGGTGAGCAGCAGCGAAATCAGCACCCAGTAGTGGCGAAAGAGCCCCCATCGGGTACCAAGCGCGATGACAATGCCGCTTATGAGGCTGGTCAAGGCCAGCGGGACGATCACTGTTCGGCCGATGAGGTCCATGCCCACGTATGAGGCGCGCAATGTCGCAGGCGCATCGGTGGCAATCGTTGTCACGTCGAGCGTTATGTAGGCGGCGACGGCCCCTATCCATCCAACGGAAACCATGAGATGGACGCTGAGCAACAGCTTTCGCAATCCACGTTTGATTGGCATGAACTCGCCTTACCGCAACTCACTGGCCACTGCTGGGAGAGCTTGAGTGCTGGCACCGGTGTGGAGGCCAGGTCCGTGCTCGCCACCGGACAGGGCCATGACCACGACCAGCACCACGGCGAGGATGAGGACAACGACCAACGACATTTTCACCCACCGTGGCATGCCAGGGGGAACCGAACTCCTCTCGCCGTTTCGCTCCGGGTCGGGAACCGACTCGGTCATGCGCTGCTCCTCAGTTTGGACAGCTCATACTTATCGATACATGCTGTC
>Ga0302046_10001800_pt1 | contig 20071 bp, 18 predicted proteins | sample RVTome_11_FD_200261 | JGI IMG/M metagenome (GOLD analysis project Ga0302046, IMG submission 200261) | Soil microbial communities from uranium-contaminated site in the Upper Colorado River Basin, Wyoming, United States - RVT147D111 (version 2) ...
TGGTCCGCGTGGTCGTCAGCTCCTCTCCCACTGGGCTCTCGTTCGGTTACCCCGGGGGCGGCGGGCTTCGCGGAGAGCGTGACGCCCTCGAGCGGAACCGCGAGGCGATCCGCGGGTCTACGCTCGAGGACTGGGTCCCGTACTTCGTGCTCCAGGGCCCCGACGGCTCCCTCGAGGCCGAGGGGAGCCTGCTGGACTGCGACTCCACCCGCCGGCCGGCCGAGTTCTCCGGGCTCAGCGTGCTGAGCGTGCTCACCGTCGATCTCTCCGAAGGCCTGACCGGGTCGATCGCGGATCGCTCGACGGGCGTCCTCGCGGACGGCGAGACCGTGTACGCCTCGGCCGAGAGCCTCTACGTGGCAACGCAGCGATGGATGGACTGGACGCTCTTCGACATCGGCGCGCGCGCCATCCGAGAGAGCTTCGCCACCCAGATCCACCGGTTCGACATCACCGGATCCGACCGGGCCGCGTACCGATCCTCCGGCGAGGTGCGGGGCTGGCTGCTGAACCAGTTCTCGATGGACGAGCACGAGGGGCACTTGCGGGTCGCGTCGACCGATGCTCCGCCCTTCTGGGACGGGTCGTCGCAGAGCATGGTAACCGTGCTCGCCGAGCGCGACGGTCGCCTCGCCGAGGTGGGCCGGGTGGGTGGGCTGGGGATCGACGAGCGCATCTTCGCGGTGCGCTTCCTCGGCGACCTCGGCTACGTCGTGACCTTCCGCGAGGTGGACCCGCTCTACGTGGTCGATCTCTCCGACCCCACCGACCCCCGCGTGACGGGGGAGCTGAAGATCCCCGGCTACTCCGCCTACCTGCACCCGCTGGGTGACGGGCTGCTGCTCGGCGTCGGCCAGGATGCGACCCAGGACGGCCGCCTCAAGGGCACGCAGATGTCGCTGTTCGACGTCGGCGACCCCACCGCGCCTGCCCGCCTCGACGCGTTGCGGATCGCCGGCGGGAGCTCCGAGGCCGAGTGGGATCACCACGCGTTCCTGTACTGGCAGGGCCTGATCGTCCTTCCCCTCACGGTCTACGAGTGGGAGTCGGGCGCCGGGCCGTTCTCCGGTGCGATCGCGGTCCGCCTGACGGATCGCTCGCTCCAGGAGGCCGGCCGCTTGGCCTCCGACCTCGGGGGACCGGGGGGATGGAGCATCCGGCGAACGCTGGTGATCGGGGACCTGCTGTACACGATCTCCGACGCGGGGATCGAGGTCGCGGACCTCGACACGCTCGAGGATGTGGCCCAGATGGCCTTCCCGGCGGACCGCTTCTGAGAGCGCCCGTATAATCGGACCCGGAGTCCCTCGAAAGGAAACCCGTGGTCCTCAGCAAGCTCACGCAGGCGGGCGAACGACGACAACAGAAGAAGCTCGTGAGCTACGTCGACGAGGTGAACGCCTTCGAGGCCGAGATCGAAGCGCTCTCGGCCGACGAGCTTCGCGCGAAGACTCAGGAGCTCCGGGAGCGCGTCCAGGACGAGACCGACGGGCTCGAGGGCGATGTCCTGACCGAGGGCATCCAGGCAGTGCTCGACGCGATCCTCCCCGAGGCCTTCGCGTGCGTCCGTGAGGCCGCCCGCCGATCGCTCGGCCAGCGGCACTACGACGTGCAGGTGATGGGGGCGGTCGCCCTGCACCAGGGCAAGATCGCCGAGATGCGCACCGGTGAGGGCAAGACCCTGGTCTCCACGATGCCCACGTACCTCAACGCGCTCGCCGGACGCGGCGTGCACGTGGTGACGGTCAACGACTACCTGGCCAAGCGCGACAGCGAGTGGATGGGCCCGATCTTCCGGCTCCTCGGCGTGTCGGTCGGCCTGATCCAGTCGAACATGCGGCCCGAGCAGCGCCGCCCGAACTACGGGGCCGACATCACCTACGGGACCAACAACGAGTTCGGCTTCGACTACCTCCGCGACAACATGGCGATGTCGAAGGCCGAGATGGTGCAGCGCGGCCACCACTTCGCCATCATCGACGAGGTCGACTCGATCCTGATCGACGAGGCCCGGACCCCGCTGATCATCTCGGGCCCGGTCCAGGAGTCGCAGAAGTGGTATCAGACCTTCGCGCGCATCGCCCCGAGGCTCCGCCGCGACGACGACTACGAGGTCGACGAGTCCAAGCGCACGATCGCGATCACCGAGAAGGGCGTAGAGCGGGTCGAGGAGTACCTCGGCGTCGAGAACCTCTACGAGCACGTCCACACTCCCCTCGTGCATCACCTCCAGAACGCCCTGCGCGCCAAGGAGCTGTACAAGCGCGACGTGGACTACATCGTGAAGGACGGCGAGGTCCTGATCGTCGACGAGTTCACGGGCCGCGTGCTCGAGGGCCGGCGCTACTCCGAGGGCCTCCACCAGTCGATCGAGGCGAAGGAGAGTGTGCGGATCAAGGAGGAGAACCAGACGCTCGCCACGATCACGATCCAGAACTACTTCCGCATGTACGAGAAGCTCGCCGGCATGACCGGCACCGCGAAGACCCAGTCCACCGAGTTCGAGCAGGTCTACAAGCTGCCGGTCGTCACCATCCCCACGAACCGCCCGATGGTCCGCGACGACCAGCAGGACCTGATCTACAAGACCATCGACGCGAAGTGGAATGCGGTGGTCGACGACGTGGCCGAGCGCCACGCGGCGGGACAGCCGGTGCTGATCGGAACCGTGTCGATCGAGAAGTCCGAGCACGTCTCGAACGTGCTGAACCGACGCGGGGTCCCGCACCACGTGCTGAACGCGAAGAACCACGAGAAGGAGGCGATGATCATCGCGCAGGCGGGCCAGAAGGGCGCGGTCACCGTCGCGACGAACATGGCCGGCCGAGGCGTCGACATCATGCTGGGCGGGAACGCCGAGTACCTCTCGCGCCAGGACATGGCCGCGAAGGAGTGGGACAACGACCGCTACCTCCTGTTCGAGATGGACGAGGAGGAGCGCGCGGCCTACGAGGCCGAGTACGAGCCGATCTTCCGGGCGCACAAGGGAGTCACCGACGCCGAGCACGACGAGGTGACGGAGCTCGGCGGCCTCTACGTGCTGGGGACCGAGCGGCACGAGTCGCGTCGCATCGACAATCAGCTCCGCGGCCGGTCGGGCCGGCAGGGCGATCCCGGCGCGTCGCGCTTCTACCTCTCGCTCGAGGACGACCTGATGCGGCTGTTCGCCTCCGACCGCATCACCTCGATCATGAACCGCCTGAAGTGGCCCGACGACGAGCCGATCGTGGCGAGGATGGTGAGCCGCGCGATCGAGAGCGCCCAGGGTCAGGTCGAGTCGGTGAACTTCGAGCGCCGGAAGAACGTCCTGAAGTACGACGAGGTGATGAACACCCAGCGCAAGATCATCTACGAGGACCGGCGCCGGATCATCGAGGGAGAGAACCTGCACGACCAGGCGATCGACATGGTGACCGAGCTCGTGGAGGGAACGGTGGCCGAGTTCGCGAACGCCGAGGTGTTCCCGGAGGAGTGGGACCTCGACGGCCTGCTCACCGCGATCCATTCCACGTATCCCAGCGAGCTCACGATCGCCGACGTGAAGGGGATCGAGGACCCGCTCGAGCTAACGGAGAAGGTCCTCGGCGAGGCGCTGTCGATCTACGAGTCGCGCGAGCGAGACCTCGGCGAGGAGACGATGCGCGAGCTCGAGCGGATGGTCTTCCTCAACATCATCGACAACAAGTGGCGTGAGCACCTCCAGGAGATGGACTACCTCGAGGAGGGCATCGGGCTGCGCGCCTACGGCCAGCGCGACCCGCTCGTGGAGTACCAGCGAGAGGCCCATACGATGTTCGAGGGCATGAAGGCCACGATGGTCGAGGAGTTCGTCCGCTACATCTATCGGGTCGACATCGTCCGCGACGACGAGCCGTCACGCCCCCGGCCGCAGCGCATGGTGACGCAGCACGGAGACCAGCCCGCGCAACCCGCGACCGCCCGCCGCGAGGCCTCCGACAAGGTGCCGCGGAACGCTCCCTGTCCGTGCGGCAGCGGCAAGAAGTACAAGAAGTGCCACGGCCTCTCCGCCTGAGCGGTCAGTCGATCCAGCGGATGTCCCGAGGCGGCTCACTTGCGTCCGCCCAGCTCTGGTTGAGCGCCTGGAGCTCCCGGAGCGCCTCGAGGCTGACCTCGGGGTCTCGGTCGGGGATCGTCACGACCACGCGCTCGGGCGCGCCGCGCGCAGCGTCTGTGCCGGGGAGGATCGCGGTCACCAACCGGGTCAGCGATCGCCCTGCGTGCAGCGTGTGATGCAGTGCCATGTGCCCAGTGTCCGGATGCGAGCCGTTCCCGACCATGGCCCGTGCGAGTCATCCTCGCGGACCGGTCCGGACGCATCAGGGGTGGGTGGGGCATATGGCCGGTGTCTCGCGGCGTAGTACAGTGCGCGGCATGAGCGAGCATGCGGATCGGATCAAGCAGCTTGCCGGCCGGCTCTCGAGCGCCAAGGAGTACCTTTGACCTCGAGGCGAAGCGCGAGCAGATGGCCGTGCTCGAGCGCGAGCTCTCCGAGCCCGGCGTCTGGGACGACCAGGCCCGCGGCCAGCGGCTGAACCAGCGGCTCGCGCGCCTGCGAGAGGAAGTCGAACGCTACGACCGGCTCGCGGTGCAGCTTGAGGAGGCCGAGGTCCTCGATCAGATGCTCGACGAGTCGCCCGACCCCGAGACCGAGGCCGAGATGGCCTCGACGATGGAGGCGCTGGCCGCCGACCTCGACAAGCTCGAGCTGGCGACGCTGCTCGGCGGCGAGTACGACTCCAGCGACGCGATCGCGAGCATCCATGCGGGCGCCGGCGGCACGGAGTCCCAGGATTGGGCCGAGATGCTGCTGCGGATGTACCTGCGATGGGCGGAGCGCGAGGGCCTCGACGTGGAGCTCGATGAGCTGAACCCGGGCGAGGAGGCAGGGATCAAGAGCGCCACCTTCCAGGTGAAGGGCACGAACGCCTACGGGCTGCTGTCGGCCGAACGCGGGGTGCACCGGCTCGTGCGCATCTCGCCGTTCGACGCCTCCAACCGCCGCCACACGAGCTTCGCCGCCCTCGACGTGGTCCCGATCATCGAGGACGACGAGGAGATCGAGATCGACCCGAAGGACCTGAGGATCGACACCTACCGTTCCAGCGGCGCCGGAGGCCAGCACGTGAACGTCACCGACTCGGCGGTGCGCATCACCCACCTTCCCACCGGCATCCAGGCCGCGTGCCAGAACGAGCGCTCGCAGATGCAGAACCGGGTGGTGGCGATGCGCATCCTCAAGGCCCGGCTCGCGGAGATCGCGCGGCGCGCGCGTGAGGAGAGGATCGAGAACCTGCGCGGGGAGCAGCGGGGCATCGACTTCGGCTCGGCGATCCGCTCCTACGTGCTCCATCCCTACCGGCTCGTCAAGGACGCTCGGACCGGGACGGAGGTCGGCAACGTCGACGCCGTGCTCGACGGCGCCCTCGGGAAGCTGATCGAGGCCGAGCTGCGCCGGCGCGTCGCTCAGTCGGCAGGCATCGAGTAGGCTCGCCGCCTCCCGAGCCAGAGCAGCAACCCCCCGACCGAGCCGGCCACGATCGACCCGGCGAGGATCCCCACCTTGGCCTCGGCGAGCAGCTCCGCCTCCGAGAACGCGAGGCCCGCGATGAACAGCGACACGGTGAACCCGATCCCGGCGACGGCGGAGACCCCCACCACCTCGACCCAGCGAGCGTCGGCGGGCAGCCGCGCCAGCCCGAACCTCGTGGCGACCCATGCGAAGAAGGAGATGCCGGCGATCTTCCCCACCACCAGCCCCGCCACGATCCCCAGCGTGATGCCCGAGGTCAGGGCGTCGCCGATCGCTCCGCCCCCGAGGTTCACGCCCGCGTTGGCGAGGGCGAAGAGCGGAACGATCACGTAGCTGGTCCACGGGTGCAGGGCGTGCTGGAGGCGCGCGAGGGGCGAGATCGTCTCGCGAGCCATCGCTGCGAGCCCCAGCCAGTGGTGGGCGTCGCGATCGGCGAGCTCGGGGTCGTCCTCGGTCTCCCCGGCCACGCGCCGCGCCTCCCGGCTCACGATGTTCGGCCGCTGGAACGGCCGGGCGGGGGTGAGAAGCCCCAGCACGACCCCGGCGATCGTCGCGTGCACCCCGGAGACGAACACGGCGAGCCACACGCCGCTGCCGAGCACCACGTACACGGCTATGTGGCGCACCTGGGCGCGCTGCAACACCACGATCAGCGCCAGGAGGCCCGTCGCCGCGCCGAGCGCGGCCCACGAGATGCCGGTCGAGTAGAAGATCGCTATCACGAGGATCGCGCCGATGTCGTCCACGATCGCCAGGGCGAGCAGGAACACCCGGATCGAGCTGGGGAGGTGCCGCCCGAGGATCGCGACGACCCCCACCGCGAACGCGATGTCGGTGGCCATGGGGATGCCCCACCCGCGCGCGCCGGGCCCTCCGAAGGTGAACGCCAGGAAGAGGGCGGCCGGGAGCACCATGCCTCCGAGGGCCCCGAAAGCGGGGAGCGCGGCGGACCGCGGGTCGCGCAGCTCGCCGCTGACCAGCTCGCGCTTGATCTCGAGTCCCACGATGAAGAAGAAGATCGCCATCAGCGCGTCGTTCACCCAGTGCTGGAGGTCCTCGGTCAGGGTCCATCTGCCGAGGCGCGCGGTGAGCTCGGTGTGCCAGACAGCGTCGTAGCTCCCCGGCCACAGGTTCGCCCACGCGAGTGCGGCCGCGGCCGCGATGAGCAGGAGGATGCCGCCGGCCGCCTCGGTTCTCAGGAACGACTGGAGGGGGCGGATCACCACGCGGGGGAAGATCCGGCTCGTCTTCGACCAGGGCAGGCGGAGCTGCTCCTGGTGCGGGGGCTCGGGGCGGGTCTCGGGGCGCGGATCCATCGGGCAACACTACCCGCCGGGCCCGGGTGTCGGCGAGCGGCGGGCCTTGTATACACTGGCGCCGATCGCGACCTGGGGAGCGTGCATGGCGACGCGGACGGCGGACATCAGGGGGCTCGAAGCTCTGGCGAAGGGGCTCCGCATCACCGACATGGAGATGCTGATCGAGGCGGGCTCGGGGCACCCGGGCGGCACGCTCTCGATCGCCGAGATGGTCTCGGTGCTCTTCTTCCACACCCTCCGGCTGAAGCCCGACGAGCCCGACTGGGAGGGTCGCGACCGGTTCATCCTGTCGAAGGGCCACTGCATCCCGATCGTCTACGCCGCGATGGCGAAGCTCGGCTTCTTCCCCGAGGAGGAGCTGATGACGCTCCGCAAGATGGGCTCGCGTCTCCAGGGCCACCCCGACCGCCGGATGCTTCCCGGCATCGAGGCCTCGACCGGCTCGCTCGGGCAGGGGCTCTCGGTGGCCGTCGGGATGGCGGTGGCCGGCAGGCTCGACCGCGCGGACCGGCGCGTCTACTGCCTGATGGGCGACGGCGAGCAGCAGAGCGGCCATATCTGGGAAGCGGCGATGCTGGCTCCGGCGCTCGGCCTCGACAACCTGTGCGCGATCCTCGACCAGAACCAGGTGCAGCAGACCGGGAAGGTGGCCGAGCGCCTCCCGATCGAGCCGATCGGGGAGAAGTGGGATGCGTTCGGGTGGAACGTGCTCGAGATCGACGGCCACTCGATCGCCGAGATCGCGGCCGCGCTCGACGCTGCCGACGCCTACGACGACGGCCCGACGATCATCGTCTCGCACACGATCAAGGGGAAGGGAGTGTCGTTCATGGAGCTGAGCTCGTCTTGGCACGGCAAGGCGCCGAGCGGCGAGGATGCCGAACGGGCGCTGGCCGAGCTGCGGGGTGCGTCCTGATGGGCGCCGCGACGAGGGACGCCTTCGGCGACGCGATCGCCCGCATGGGCTCGGACGAGCGTGTCGTCGTGCTCACCGGCGATCTCCGCGACTCGACCCGGGTCGAGTCGTTCGCCGAGAAGTACCCCGACCGCTTCATCGAGTGCGGCATCGCCGAGAAGAACATGCTCGGCGTGGCGGCGGGGCTCGGGCTCAGCGGCAAGGTCGCGTGGGCGTGCTCGTTCTCGACATTCGTGGCAGGCCGGTTCGAGGTCGTCCGCATGTCGATCGCCTACCCGGGCGCGAACGTGCGGATCGTGGGCACCCACACCGGGATCGGGGTAGGAGAGGACGGCTACTCGCAGATGGCCTTCGAGGACGTTGCATGCATGCGGACGCTCCCGAACATGGCGATCGTGCAGCCCGCCGATGCGCTCGAGACCGAGCGCGCCGTGGAGTACCTCCTCGACCACGAGGGCCCGGCGTTCCTGCGCCTAACGCGCCAGGGCGTCGCCGACGTGCACGACGACGAGTACAAGTTCACGTTCGGAGCGATCGAGACCCTGCGCGAGGGCTCCGACCTCGCGATCTTCGCGAGCGGCGGCACGGTTGCGGAAGCGCTGAAGGCGGCGGTGACGCTCGAGGCCGACGGCATCTCTACCCGTGTGCTCAACGTGGCGACGATCAAGCCGCTCGACGAGGAGGCCGTGCTGGCGGCGGCGGGCGAGTGCCGGGCGCTCGTGAGCGTCGAGGACCACAGCGTGGTCGGCGGCCTCGGCGGCGCGATCGCCGAGGTGCTGGCCGCGCGCGGGACCCACGCCCCGCTGCGGATCATCGGCCACACCGGCTACGGCGAGTCCGGGCAGCCCGCCGAGCTCTACGAGAAGTACGGCATCGCGGCAGGGCCCGTCGCCGCGAAGGCCAAGGAGCACCTCGAGAGCGCCTGACGCGGCGTGTCGGCCGGCTACTGACCGCCTCGGCCTCGTCGGACATCCCCATCGGGTTCCGGTATCCTCCGCCCTTCGGGGCGAGGATGGTTCACTTCGCCGTCAACCGGTGCTAGTCTCGCGAGCGGCCCCTGACACATCCATGATCAAGACCGAGAACGTCACCAAGATCTACAAGGGCTCCGACCCTGCCCTCGACGACGTGTCGATCGAGGTCGGCAAGGGGGAGTTCGTGTTCGTCGTCGGCCCCTCCGGGTCCGGCAAGAGCACGTTCATCCGTCTGCTGCTGAAGGAGGAGGAGCCCAGCCGCGGCAGCATCTACGTCGCCGGCAAGAACATCAACACACTCTCGAGCTGGAAGGTGCCGTACCTGCGGCGCAACATCGGCACCATCTTCCAGGACTTCAAGCTGCTCCCCGACAGGAACGTGTTCGACAACGTGGCGTTCGCGCTCGAGGTGATCGGCAAGCCGCATCACGTGATCGAGAAGCGCGTCCCCGAGATCCTCAAGCTCGTCGGCCTCGGCGAGAAGATGAAGCGCTACCCCGACGAGCTCTCCGGCGGCGAACAGCAGCGGGTCTCGATCGCGCGGGCGTTCGTGAACCGGCCGCTGATCCTGCTCGCCGACGAGCCGACGGGGAACCTCGACCCCACGACCAGCGTGGAGATCATGAAGCTGCTCGACCGGATCAACCGCACCGGGACGACCGTGATCATGGCCACCCACGACAACGCGATCGTCGACGCGATGCGCCGCCGCGTCGTCGAGCTCGACGAGGGCCGCGTCGTCCGCGACCAGGCTCGGGGGGTCTACGGCTATGGGACGTAGCCGGTACTTCGTCCGCGAGACCGCTTCGGCGCTCCGGCGGAACGCACTCGTCACCTTCGCGGCGATCTCGACGGTGTTCATCTCGCTGTTCCTGCTCGGTGGCTCGCTCCTGGTGCAGCGGCAGGTCGACCTGATCGCGGGGGACTGGGCCCGGAAGGTCGAGGTCTCGGTCTTCCTGCGCGAGGACGCCTCGCCCGAGGAGGTCGAGGGTCTCGGCCGCACGATCTCGCTGATGCCCGAGGTCCAGGACGTGTTCTTCGAGTCCAAGGATCAGGCGTACGCGCGCTTCCTCGAGCTCTTCAAGGACTCGCCCGCGCTCGTCGAGAACGTAGCCCCCGACCAGCTCCCATCGTCGTATCGCGTGAAGCTGAAGGACCCGGAGAAGTTCTCGGTGATCAGCGCACGCCTGTCGGGCGAGCCGGCGATCGAGCAGATCCAGGACGAGCGCCGGGTGCTGAACAAGCTGCTCGCCGTAACCGGCATCCTGCGGACAGGAGCCCAGGCCGTCGCCGCGATCATGCTCCTGGCCGCCGGCGGACTGATCGGCAATACCGTGCGTATGGCCGTCTTCGCCCGGCGCCGCGAGATCGCGATCATGAAGCTCGTGGGCGCGACGAACTGGTTCATCCGCGTCCCGTTCCTGATCGAGGGCATGGTCCAGGGGCTGCTCGGGGCCGGGTTCGCCATCCTCGGCCTCTTCGTGATGAAGGTGCTCTTCATCGACCCGCTCCGCGCCCAATCGCTCTTCGGGTTCATCCCGTGGTTCGGGACCAGCCACATACTCTTCACGATCCCGATCCTGCTGATCGCGGGGGTGGTGATCGCGACCGCGGCCAGCCTGTTCGCGATGCGGAGGTTCCTCGAGGTTTGACCGGGGTGCTTGGCATCCCCGCGAACGTCCCCTATCATCGAAGTCCCCCCGCACAGTGTCATGAGAAGACGATCCTTCCTCGTCGTCGTGTGCGCGCTCGCGGTCTTGGGGCCGGCGAGCATCCCTGCGGGCGCCCAGTCCTCGCAGCAGCTCGATCAGGTCCAGGAGGAGCTTCGCGAGGCGCGCGAGAAGGTCGCTGCCGCCCAGGAGGAGAAGCAGGGGATCCTCGCCGCGATCGAGCGCTCGGACCGGCGCCGCGACGAGCTGGCCTCGAAGGTGCAGGCGCTCACCGGCGATCTCGCCGTGGCCGAGAGCAGGCTGGGACAGATCCAGGCCTCGCTCGACGTCACGCGGAACCAGCTCGTGCGGTGGGACCGCAAGCTCGGCCGTACGAAGACGCAGCTCGCCGAGCAACGGGACACTCTCGGCGGCCGGGCCGCCGCCGCCTACATGCTCGGTCCTGCCGGGATCCTCGAGGTCGTGCTCGGGGCCTCGGACCTTCGCTCGCTCACCGACCGCGTCACCTATGTGCGGAGCGTGATCGGCTCCGACAACACCCTGCTCGCCGGGATCGAGGTCACGCGCCAGACGGTGAAGGGGCAGGAGGCGCGGATCGCCGACTTCGAGGTGCTCCTCACGGGCGAGGAGGAGCGGCTCCAGGCCGAGGTCGACCGGGTCGCCGCGATGCGCGCCGAGCAGGTGGCCCTCCAGGGGGCGGTCGAGGAGGAGATCGCCAACCGCGAGGCGCTGCTGGCCGACGTCGAGACGGAGCGGAAGAAGTGGGTCGCGGCCGTCGAGGAGCTCGAGGCGCGCTCGGCCGAGATCGCCGCGCAGATCCAGTCGGGCGGCTCCACGGGCTCGGGCAACCCGAACGCACGGCTCTTCCACCCGGCGCCGGGGCCGATCACCTCCGGGTTCGGCATGCGGGTCCACCCGATCTTCGGGACGGAGCGGCTCCACGCCGGCGTGGACATCGACGCCGACTGCGGCGACCCCATCTGGTCGGCCGAGTCGGGGGAGGTGCTCTCGGCCGGATACAGCGGCGGGTACGGCATCGCGACGGTGGTCGACCACGGCGACGGCCTCTCGACCCTCTACGCGCACCAGTCGGACACCTCGGTCTCGGCCGGGACCGAGGTCGATCGGGGGCAGCGGATCGGGACCGTCGGCACGACCGGGTGGTCCACGGGCTGCCACCTACACTTCGAGGTCCGCATCAACGGCAATCCGGTGGATCCGGCTCCGTACCTGTCCTGACGGACGGGCCGACCATCGGGCGGTACCCTGGGTGCTCGTGAAATCTTTCCGTGACGCGCTCATCGGGCTCGTGCTCGCCGCCGTCCTCGCGAGCGGCTCGTTCCTCGCGGGCTCGCGCGCCTCCGATGGGGGAGCAGGCCGGTTCGGCGATCTCGTGGACAAGGCCGAGGAGATCTCCGAGAAGGCGGCCGAGCCGATCTCCGACGAGGATCTCACGCGAGCCGCGATCCGCGGCATGCTCGAAGCGCTCGGCGACCCTTACGCCGCGGTCCTCTCGCCGAGGCAGGAGAGGCAGGTCGAGGACCTGCTGGGCGGATCGATAGTCGGGATCGGCGTGTGGCTCGACCCGGCGGAGGACGGGCTGCTCGTGACCTCGGTGGTCGAGGGCACCCCGGCCGATCGGGCCGGCCTGCGACCCGGCGACCTGATCGTCGAGATCGACGGGCAGCGGGTCCGTGGGGTCGACCGGGCTTCGGAGCTGATTCGCGGGCCCGTCGGCTCCACCGTGGAGCTCGGCGTTCGGCGAGGCGGCGAGCTCCGGACCGTGAAGGTAGAGCGCGATGAGATCGAGCTCTCCGACGTGCAGGCGCGCATCCTGGAGGACGGCGTCGCCTACGTCCGCCTCCTCCAGTTCGGACGGCGCGCGGCCGACGAGCTCCGGCGCTCGCTGAACCGGCTCCTCGACGAGGGTGCCGCCGGCGCGATCCTCGATCTCCGCAGCAACGCCGGCGGGCTGGCCGACGAAGCCGTCCGCGTCGCCAGCCTGTTCCTGGGCGACGGCGTCGTCGCGCGCATCCGCGAGCGCGGGAAGGAGGAGCGTGAGCTCCGCACCCGCGGCGAGCCGTTGCGCGCCTTCCCGCTGGTGCTCCTGATCGACGGCGGCACCGCGAGCGCATCAGAGCTGGTGGCGGGAGCCCTTCGCGACCGTGGCAGGGCAACCCTCGTCGGCACGACCACGTACGGCAAGGGATCGGTCCTCACGGTGAGCGATCTGGGCGACGGCGAGCAGATCCAGTACACCACCGCGTTCTTCTACACGCCCGACGGCCATCCGATCGAGGGGATCGGTGTCGAGCCAGACGTCACCGTGCTGCCCGGCGGCCCCGAGGACGCCCAGCTCGACCGCGCGCTCGAGATCCTCGCGGCCTCGTGAGCCCGGGCGAGAAGATCGTCGCCTCGAACCGCAAGGCGCGGCACGACTACGAGATCCTCGACACGTTCGAGGCGGGGATGCGGCTCACGGGCCCCGAGGTCAAGTCGCTCAGAGGGGGTCGGGCCTCGATCGCCGAGGCCTACGCGCGCATCGCGGACGGCGAGGCCTGGCTCGAGGGGATGCACATCCCTCCCTACAGCCACGACTCCACCGGGCGCGAGTACGAGCCGCGCCGCCCGCGCAAGCTCCTGTTGCACCGGGGCGAGATCGAGGAGCTGGTCGGCAAGCTTAACGAGCGCGGGCTGACGATCGTGCCGCTGCGCGTGTACTTCACGCGGGGGCTCGCCAAGGTCGAGCTCGGCCTCGGGCGGGGGCGCCGCAAGTACGAGAAGCGTCAGGCGATCGCCGAGCGCGAGCACCAGCGTGAGGTCGAGCGCGAGCTCGTCCGCCGCCAGCGCCGCTGACGGTTGCCCGTATACTGAGGGGGCAACTGAATAGGGGGTGACCTGGCTTCGACCCGGGTCGATCGCTTCTTGGGGGAAGCGAGCCGAGGTCCCCGGATGCCTCGTTAAAAGCCGGGACCAACACAAGTGCCGATAACGAGCTGGCGCTCGCTGCCTAACTAGGCAGCGCGTCCCCCGCGGATCGCCTGTGACCGCGGACCGGACGTCATCAAGCAGGCTCACCCCACAGGTTCCGCCTCGCGGCCTGTGGGGGACAACGCAGCGGGGCTGGCCCGCCGGCCACTCCGTCCGTGGGAGTCGGCGGGTGAGACTAACCACGGACTGCGCTCGGAGAATCCCCAGGGGGCCGCTCGGGCACGCGGGTTCGATTCCCGCCACCTCCACGAGATGATGCCGCGGTGCGCGAACCCCCGGCCGGTTTGCAGCAGGGGACGGTCGGGAAGTTTTCCCGTCCTGGGTCAGTAGGGGGCCCGCAGACCCTCGATCATGGGGAAATGCCGAACGTTCGTGGTCAGCAGGCCCGCATCCAGGACGATCGCGGTTGCTGCGATCAGATAGTCGGCGTCATCGATGCCACTGTGGCTGCGCCGGAGTCGATGCGCGAGTGTCCCGGCAACTCTGCTGATCTGCTCGTCGATGGGTGCCCATGCGAGGGAGGAGAAGAAGGCCTCCAGGGCCGGCAGCTCGCTGCTGCGGACCCCGGCGAGAAGCTCGAAACGCGTAACCTCGCTGGCAACCACCTCTTCACCGGCAGAGATCAAGCCCGCGAGCAGGTCCGTCGCCGCCGGCGTGCCGCGAAGGTGGTCCACCGCGATCGTCGTGTCGACGAGCTTCACCCGAGACCGACGCGCCGCAGTCTCTCGTTCAGGTCACCCCGGAGCGCGTCCACGTACTCCGATCCGCTGAAGCGCCGTCGTTTCCAGGTCCCCGCGCTCCTGCGCAGGGCCTCCAGGCGGGCCTCCTGTGACTCCTCGCCGAAGGTTCGCCGGATCGCGCGACGGATCAACTCGGAGCGCGATGCTCCGGTCTCGGCAGAAGCACGGTCGAGCAGCCCCTTCTCCTCCGGCCCGAGATATATCTGCGTTCGCTCCATGGCGCCATTATACATCACGAGGTGTCTTGCGGGATCGTCAGCCAAGGGCTGTCTCACGGCCGGATGCCCTACCTCCGAACATCGACATGGCGGCGCCCCAGGCGGGCGTTTCGGTCGAGTTTGTCCGGGCGCCTCTGACGTAATAGCTCTAACGGGCCATTGCCAGGCCCCGAGCCGACTGCGATCGTAGCCGTGCGAGCATCCGAGAGGGAGCACTACGATGAAGAACTGGGTCATCGCGGCGATCGTGGCAGCCCTGATCGGAGGGGGGACCACCTACCTCCTGCTCTCCGGTGACGATGACCCTGCACCCGCTCCCGAGGCCGGTTCGGAGCAGCCGGCCGATGACGAGGCGGTCGAGGAGCCGTCCGAAGATCCCGTTGCCGAGACGCTGGACCTGGACGACCCGAGGCTTTACCGCGAACCCCGGAACATCAGCTACACGACCTCACTGAGCTTCGGGTTCGAATCCGATGAGTCTGAAGGACGGATCCTGGGCATGGGCGGTCACGTATATGAGCCGTCTGAGCGCGTCGACATGACCGTGACGGCGGAGGGCTCGGCAAGCGTCGGCGTCACCGGGTGCTTTTCGCAGGGAGATATCCCAACGTTCGTGAGCCCCTACGACACGTACCTGGAGAAGGGCGGCCTACTCGGGGGTGTGGCCACTCTCCTGGAGGCGGGGGCTTCGGCGAACGGCGTCGTGGTCGACCGGTATGCGATCAGCGAGGAGAACCTGGACCCGCATGACCCCACGTCGCCCGACGTGCGAACCATCGACGAGGCGTACATCGACGTGGCCCGAGAGGGCGGATTCGTCGTGAATCTGGTGATCAACGGGCGGGGTGTCAGCACTCTCCTCAGCGGAGGGGGCGGGGAGGGCCAGATCGACTACGCGCTGACCTTCTCCGACTTCGACCAGAACATCGAGCTTAGCCTGCCACCAGGTTGCAAGGCCTGACAAGGTGCCACGGCACGCTGAGAGCCCCGCAGCCGGGGCGGGGAGAGGCGTTGGACAGGCACCAGGCCCGTGTGCAGCAAAGCGCCGCAGAGCTGCGCCCGGTTCACACAACGCCCCCCCACCTCCAGTAGACGTCCCGGTGCGTGAACCGACGTTCAGGCTGGGACGATGCCAGCCAGACCGAGGCCGACCCGTTCCCCGGCCATGGCGAGATCCTGGTCCCACGTCACGAGTGTGAGCTCGGGAGAATCGAGTGAGAGGGCCAAGCTAGATGGATGGCGTCGTACCCGCGAAGCCCGTGTTCCTCCGCTAGATCACCCGCCGATCGCACCAGGTCTTGGGTCATCTCGAATCGTTCATCGAGAACACTCTTGGCGCCTTCCGTCCCCTTCCTGGTCAGGCGTCCCGATCGGCGAGCGGCTGCCAGCGCGGCTCGCGCCTCCGCGTATGAAAGCCGACCGGTTACGAGCTTGTCGGAGGCATCCCAGAGAGCGTCGGCGCGATCGGATCCCTGCTCGATCATCACCAACTTCACGATGGCCGATGTCTCGAAGTAGGCGGTCAACGGCGCTGTTCGGCGACCAGCTCAGAGACCGAGCTCTTGCTCTTGACCTTCGCGTGGGCCCGACTTGGTCGCCTGCTTCGCTTCGCCGGCGGGCGACCGGCTTCCCTCGGTCCGTGACCACGATCTCATCTCCTCGTCGGACCATGTCCAGCCACTTCTTGAGATGGTCCCGCAGCTGCCGAACGCCCACTACCATGTCGGCTTGGTACACCTCCCTCACCCACGATGATCACGCCGCGCTTGCCGCTCGCGGCAGCGGCCAACCGGCGCGATCGTGCGGGCCGGCAGGAGCGACTTCAGCGGGCTGAGGCGACGTTCGCCGGCAAGGACGAGCGCGTCGTCGCAGGAGCGGCCGTGGGCTCCTCGCGGTAGACGGCGGCTACGGCTTCTCCGACCTGGATCTCACCTTCGGCATCGCCGGGCACGTTCCGGTCGAGGTCGTCCTCGACGACTGGACGAGCAGACTCATCGCGCTTCAGTCCCGCGCGCGCCGGCCGATAGAGCGAGCAGGACGTCGATCGGGCGAGGTGAGGGCGATGGAGCGGTTCCTTCCCGTGCGGGTGCTGGCGGCGCTGGCGGCCGTGGCGCTGACGGCGGTGGGTTTCGGGGTCTGGCGGTCGCTGGACGGCGGGCGCGACGCCCCCGCGGAGGCCCGCTGGGCGCGAACCGAGGACGTGGCGGGCTTCGGCGTCGCGCATCCTCAGGACTGGACCGTCCGGTCCGAGGCCGGGACCGTGCGGGTCGCCGGCGACGGCGCCGAGGTCGCGATCCGTCCCTTCTTCGTTCCCGGGCAGCTCGGCGACGATGCCGCGACCGCCGTCGCCTCTCGGCTCGCCGGTGAGCTCGGCCCCGCGATCGCGTGGGAGCCGGCCGCGATGGTTGCGCCCGGGGTGGCGCGCGCCGAGGGTGCCTCCGCCGCGGATCGGGCGGTGGCGGTCCTCACCTGGTCGGTGAGCGAGCAAGGCAGCGCGGGCCGGGTCCACGTGACCACGGCCCCGGCCGGCCGGTACGCGGAGCTCGCGTCGACGCTCGCCCGCGTCGCCGAGAGCTTCGAGCTCCGGGGCGCGCCGGTCGAGGAGCCCGTGGGCCCGACCTATCAGGCGTGGCGCGACCCCGTGGAGGGCGCGTTCTCGCTCGAGGTCCCCGAGGGCTGGGCCGCGGGGGGCGGCACGCTCCGTCCGAGCAGCGTGCTCGCGCAGGCCTCGTTCGACGCGACGTCGCCCGACGGCGCGTCGTTGATCTCTCTCGGCGACGCCTATCCGTTCTTCACCGAGCCGAACGACGTGCTCGGCTACGCCGGGATCGGCGAGGGCGGCACCTACGTCGCCCCCGACGGATACGCCTCGCCGGTCGAGTGGTACGCGCCCGGGGCGGAGTTCGTGACGCGGTTCCTCCTCCCCGAGCGGGCGCCCGACGCGGAGGTCACCGTGTACGAGGAGCGGCCCGACCTCGCCCATCAGCTCGCCACGATCGGGATAAACCGGTACGACGTCGGCGAGGTCGAGTACAGGTTCACACGGGATGGCCGGCCTTACGTGGGCGGCGCCCTCGCCGTGACCGAGGTGGTCATCGGCGGGGTGGGTTCGGCCTGGCACGTGTGGCGTCTCTACCTCTACGAGGCCCCCGAGGGGAGCGAAGGCGAGGCGATCGGCGCGCTGCTCCACGCGGCGCAGACGTTCGCGATCGACCCTCAGTGGGCGCGGATGCAAGCGCAGCTCACCGCGGAGCAGTCGGCGATCATCGCCGACATGGGCGAGGCGATGAGCGACGCGATCGTGAGCGGCTACGAAGGGCGGCAGGCCACCCTCGACGCGCTCGCGGAGCGGCGCTCGAACGCCACTCTCGAGGTCGAGGACGTCGTGGATCCGCTCACCGGCGAGACGATCCGGGTCGAGAGCGGCTCGGACTACTACTGGGTCGACCCGAGGGGCACGATCGTCGGCACCGACGTCGCCGCCGCGCCCGACGTGGACTTCCGAGAGCTCGTCCCCCTCCACCCCTAGGAACACCTGCCTCTACGGCGCGACCGGCGGAGCTGTTCGTCGCGGGCGCCGTTGGGGGAGCGGTTCGCGGTCCGCAGCTAGGGGTCCGTCCGCGCTCGCCCGGGCCCGCGCCCTGGTGGAGCGCCACGCGGCGCTCACCGGCTCCGCCCTGGCGCGGACACTCCTCTGGGATGGGCTCAGGCGGCCGATCCGCGGTGCCGCGCCGAAGACCGAGGTGGCGAGGGCACCGCGATCGAGAAGAGCCGGACCTAGCGGGCCCGCCCCGCCCCGACGGTCCGCGCCGCGACCCACGTGGTGACCGGCACCGCGGCCACCAGGCCGATGCTCCCGACGAGCGTGCGGATGATCTCGGTCGCGACGGTCTCACCGTTCGCGACGGTCCCGAGCGACTGCTCGGAGAGCACGAACAGCACCAGGATCGGCATCGAGGCGCCGGCGTAGGCGAGGAACAGGGTATTCACGGTCGAGGCGACGTGGTCGCGCCCTATCCGGAGACCGGCGCGCAGCAGCCCGTCCCGTCCCAACCGAGGGTTAGCGGCGTGCAGCTCCCAGATCGCGGACGCCTGGGTCACCGTCATGTCGTCGATCGCGCCGAGAGCCCCGATCACCACGCCTCCCAGGATCAGTCCCGCGAGGTCGAGGTCGGCCGCACCGATCTGCACGATGATCGCCTCCTCGCTCGCGAACCCCGAGAGCTGCGCCAGCTCCACGAACAAGTGCGCCAGCGCTGCGGTCAGCGCCAGGCTGGCTACCGTTCCCAGGAGCGCCACCGTGCTCATGATCGTGAAGCCGTGGGCGAGGTAGATCGCCAGGTAGGCGATCAGCGAGGCGCCGACCACCGCCACGAGGAGCGGGCTGCGCCCGTCCAGGATCGCGGGCAGCACGAACAGCAGCAGGACGAAGAGGCTCGCGGTGAGCCCGGCCAGCGCCGCGAGCCCGCGGAGCCGGCCGAGCAGGACCACGGTGAGCGCGAAGGCAAGGGCGAGCCAGAGCAGCACGGGCCGTCGCTGGCGGTCGGCGTACTGGTACCGGAACCCCTCGCCCGCCTCGGGGTCGAACGAGAGCACGATCCGGTCGCCCGGGTCGAGGTCCGGGGCCGTGGCGGTGTCGGACATCGAGATCTCCACCAGGCTCCCGGCGTCGGGGCCCTGGGTTGGCGTGGTGGTGATGTACCGGCAGAAGACGTTCGCGGCAGGGTCCGTCCCCTCGCATGCTCGCACCTCGACGCGCCGGACCACCGCCGCGTAGGTCTCGCGGACCAGCCCCAGCCCCTCGGTGTCTCCCCGGAACTCGCCGGTCGGGCGCAGGAGGGCGGCGCCAAGGACGGTGGCCGCGGCGATCGCCGCGGCCACCGTGACCAGTCCGATGCGGACCCCTCGCGGGATCCGGTCCTCGAGCCGATGCGCTACTGGTCCTCCCCCTTGCCGACCACCGAGGAGATCACATCCTTCGGGAGCGACGCGGCGGCGGTGAGGCCCTTCTTCACCGCGCCGACAGCGTCGGCGGCGACCTCGCCGGTCGTCTCGAGCGCGGTCTCTGCGGCGCCCTTGGCCACCTCGCCGACGTTCTTGCCGAGCTTGCCCGCGGTCTCGACCGCGCCCTCGACCGCGGAGACGGCTGCGCCCGCGACGTCGCCGCCGATCTCGGCCGCGCCCTGCACCGCGCCGCGCACCGCGTTCTTCGCGCCGGTCACGACGTCGCCACCGACCTGCACGACGGCCTCGACCGCGCCGCCGACGATAGCCTTCGCGCTCTCGGTGGCCTCGCCCCCCGCCTCGCGCGTGCCGCGGAGAGCCCCGCGTACGGCGTCGGAGACGACGCCGAGCGCCGTGCCGGTGATCTCACCCGCCTCCTTCAGTGTGTTCACCACGATGTCTGTGACGGTGGAGCGGACGGAGTTCACGATGTCGCCCGCGCCCTTCACCACGTTCACCACCGCATCCTTGGTCTTCTCGAAGATGCCGTTGGGCATGTGCGGAACACCTCCCGTTGGGTCGCGTGACCCTCACTCTATTCGACCGCCGCGGCCCGCGCGACGTTTCAGGGCTCGATCGCCATGCCCTCGCGCGCGAGAACGATGTCGTCGGCCCCCTCGCCCCACCGCTCTCGAGCTATGGCGAGCATCCGCTCGAGCTTGTCGTCGGAGTGCAGGGGATCGTGGTG
>Ga0302046_10001801_pt1 | contig 20068 bp, 20 predicted proteins | sample RVTome_11_FD_200261 | JGI IMG/M metagenome (GOLD analysis project Ga0302046, IMG submission 200261) | Soil microbial communities from uranium-contaminated site in the Upper Colorado River Basin, Wyoming, United States - RVT147D111 (version 2) ...
AGGTTGTGAATCAATCCCCGGACCGAGCCGGGCGAAGAGCGCCGAGCAGCGCAAGGAGCAACCCGCAGGAATACCTGACAAGGTATTCCGAGGAGTTGCGACGCCGCGATGCGACGGCGATCTGACGCCCGGCGACGGGAGGGGATTGATTCACAGCCTCTCAGCTGCGGCGAGCGCGTGCGTGATCTCGCGCGCGCTCGCGGTTGCCGTTCCGACCTTGCCGACGACGATGCCGGCGGCGACGTTGGCGAGCGTCGCCGCCTCCTCGAGGGTGCCGCCGGCGCCGAGCGCCAGGGCGCACGCCGCCAGCACCGTGTCGCCGGCGCCGGTAACGTCGTAGACTTGGTGCGCGGCGGTGGGAAAGTGCCGCGGGCGCGCCCGCGGGCGCAGGAGCGACATTCCCTCCTCGCCGCGCGAGATCAGCACCGCGTCGGCCTGCCAGCGTTCGAGCAGGCGGCGGCCGGCGGCGTCGAGACTCGGGCGGTCGACGATCTCGATGCCGGCGGCATCGCTGGCCTCGGCCAGGTTCGGCTTCACCAGCGTCGCCCCGCGGTAGTGCGGAAAGTTCGGCCGCTTGGGATCGATCACGTAGGCGAAGCCGTGGCGCGCTCGCAGGCGCGCCAGCTCCTCGAGCAGGTCCGGCGTGACCACGCCCTTCCCGTAGTCCGACACCACGACGACCGCGAAGCGCCGCACGTGCTCGCGCACCCAGATCGTCAGGCGCCGGAGCGAGCGCGGCGAGAGCTCGCGCACCGGCGGGTCGTGGTCGAAGCGCACCACCTGCTGGCCGTGAGCGATCACCCGCGTCTTGGCGGTCGTCGCGGTGGTGGTGCTGGTCACCACGCCGGCGAGCGCGCCGCCGGCCGCGCGCAGGCCGGCGGCGAGGGCCTGCCCGGCGGCGTCGTGTCCCACCAGGCCGCACGCCGTGGCCCGGCCGCCGAGGGCCTGCACGTTGCCGACGACGTTGCCAGCCCCTCCCGGCCGCGCCTCCTCGCGCCGCACCCGCACGATCGGCACCGGCGCCTCGGGCGAGATCCGGCTGACGTCGCCCCACACGAAGCGGTCGAGCATGAGGTCGCCGATCACGAGCACGCGGACCCCCGCGAAGCGGCGGAGCAGGCTACGAAGCGCGCGCGACTCGTCCATCGCTTCCCGTTCCGCGGAGCTCGCGGTAGAGCGCCAGCGTGCCGGCGGCCATGCCGGCCACGGTGAACCGGGCGCAGACGCGGGCCCGGCCGGCCGCGCCCAGCGCGGCCCGGAGCGCGGCGTCCACTACCAGGCGCGCGAGCGCGGCGCCGAGCGCGGCCACATCCCCGGGCGGCACCAGGAGCCCCGCGACGCCGTCCCCGACGGCCTCCGGCAGGCCGCCGACCCGGCTCGCGACCAGCGGCCGCTCGGCCGCCATGGCCTCGAGCGCCGCGACGCCGAGGCCCTCGTGGAGCGAGGGCATGGCGACGACGTCGGCCGCGGCGAGCACGGGGCGCACGTCGTCGAGGCGTCCGAGGAAGGTCACCCGCTCCGCGAGCCCGAGCCGGGCGGCGTGCGCGCGCAGCGCTGTCTCCCGCGAGCCCGCGCCGGCACAGAGGACGCGCGGCCGCGGCGCGGCGAGCCCGGCGAGCGCCTCGAGCAGCACGGCGTGTCCCTTGCGCGTCTCGAGCGCACCGATCACCGCCACCGCGACCTCGTCCGCGGCGAGCGCGAAGCGCGCGCGCGCGGCCGCGCGCGTCGCGGCGTCGGCGGCGAACTCGTCCGGCTCCACGCCGCTCGGCACCACCCGCACGTGCGCCGCATCCACTCCCCCCGAGACCAGCACGGCCCGCACTCCCTCCGAGATCGCCACGACGGCGTCGACCGCGTGGTTGTAGAGCCACCGCGCGTACCACCCGCCCCGCGGCGCGTAGTCCATCCGTCGCGTGACGACCCGCCGCACGCCCCGCGGCCGCCCGAGAAACGCAGCCAGCGCGTGCGCCCGGGCCGTGTGGAAATGCACAATGTCATAGCGCTCCGCGGCCAGCAAACGCGCCAGCCGCCGCCCGGCGACGACGTCGAGGTGATGGCGGACGCGGAGCGGCCGGCCGCCGGCGCCGAGGCGCGCGGCCGCGGGCAGGAGCGCGCCGGCGGGATCGCCCGCGACCGCCTGCCGGTGGCCCGCCGCCGCGAGGTGACGCACCAGCCCGAGGACCTGGCGCTCGCCGCCGCCGAGACCGCGCTCGGGATCGACGTGCAGGATCGCGAGCGGCGCGGTCCCCGCGTCCGTCACGGCCCGCCCCCGTCACGCGGCCGGGCGCGCGTCGCCTCCCAGAGCTTGGCGTACTTGGCGAAGACGTAGAACGCCGCCGACTGCGCTACGAAGAGCCCGGCGAGCCCCTCCATGAATCCCCGCCGCAGCAGGTAGAAGCGCACGAAGCGCCAGAGCGGGCGCAGCAGCAGGTCGAGCGCGCTCGCGGTCCGCCCGCGCAACACCAGCTCGCGGGCGGCGACGCCGGTGAAGATGTTGATCGTGGCGAGGTGATCGGACGTGTCGCGGTAGGTGTAGTGCAGCAGCGGCCCGTGCAGGCGCGCCGTCCGCCCGCGCAGCACGACCTTCTCGTGCGGGTCGATGCCGCCCCACACCGCCTGCGCGCGCCGGAACAGCCGCAGCCGGTAGTCGGGGTACCAGCCGCCGCGCCACCACCAGCGCCCGAGGTAGTAGACCAGGCGCGGCACGTAGTAGCCGTCGGCGGTCGGCTCGCGCAGCACCGCCTCGATCTCGCGGCGGAGCTCGGCCGAGACGCGCTCGTCGGCGTCGAGGTTCAGGACCCAGGGATGGCGCGTCTGCTCGAGCGCGAACGCCTTCTGCTCGACGAAGCCGGGCCAGGGACGCTGGAAGATGCGGTCGGTGTACTCGCGGCAGATCGCGACGGTGCGGTCGCGCGAGAAGGAGTCGACGACCACGATCTCGTCGCACCACTTCACGCTCTCGAGCGCGTCGCGGATGTAGGCCTCCTCGTCGCAGCAGATGATGGTGCACGATACCGGCGCCCGCCCCGCCGCCCCGCCGCCGCCCAGGCTCATCGGCTCCCCACCCCGCGCCGCCGGGCGTACTCGGCGTCCTTGGCGCGCGCCTCGGCCAGGATCTCGTCCGCCCGCCGGCGGAGCTCGGCGCGGTTTGGCGCTCCCAGGTAGCGCCGCAGGAAGCGCCAGCGCTCGCCGGTCGAGGTGCCGCGCCCGGCCGACCGCAGCACCTGCACGACGTTCTTGCGGCGCCGGGCCCACGAGAGCCGGCGATACGCCCGCACGCGGTCGAGGTCGACGAGCACGAAGGTCGGCGCCGCCGCCGGCGCCACCAGCACGTTGGCGGCGCGGAGGTCCTGCGGGTAGAGCCCGGCGGCGTGCAGCCCGCGCAGGTAGTCGGCGAAGGCGTCGCTCACGCGCCGCCGCGCCGCCCCCCGGCTCCGCGCCCAGAGCGCGTCCAGGCGCTCGCCGCCGACGCGCGCCGCGACGGTGCAGCTCCACGCCGGCAGGCCGAAGCGTCGCCGCTCCAGGACGGCGATCATCTCGGGCACCGCGAATCCCGCGGCGCGTAGGCGCGCCGCCGCGCGCCAGACCCGCATCGCCCCCGATCCCAGCACCAGCGCCTCGAGGGCGCGCTCGCGGAAGCGCTTGAGCACGAGCGCGCGCCCGTCCGCCGGCCACGCCACCACCGTCGCCCGCGCGCCCGCCTGCAGGACCTCGGCGCGCGGATCGGCGAGCACCGCGTCGACGGCGCGGAGCGCGTCGGGCAGCGGCGCCGTCGCGCGCCGGACGCGATAGCGCCCCTCACGCAACGCTCCGCTCCCGCCGGCCGGCCAGCGTCGCGCACCAGCGCTCGAGGCCGGCGACGGCGTCGTCGAGACGGTGCGCCTCGGCGGTAGCCCGCGCCGCCCGGGCAAGCTCCGGCCGCCGCCGCGGGTCGAGCGCGCGCGCGAGCGCCGCGCGGAGGTCGTCGGCGGCGCGGGGATCATCGACGACGAGGTCGGCGAGCGGCCCGGCGAGCAGCTCCGCGGCACCGGTCGCGCGCGAGGTCACCACCGGCAGGCCCGCCGCCAGCGCCTCCAGCACGACCATGCCGAACGCCTCCTGCACCGACGCCAGGACGAAGGCGTCGCCGGCGGCGTACACGCGCTCGACGTCGGCGCGTGGGCCGGTGAACACGACCGGGTCGGCGAGGCCGCGCGCCTCGCGCCGCCACGCCGCGAGCCGCTGATCGTTCCCGACCACGACCAGCGCCGCGCCCCGCGGCGCGCCCCGGCGCCAGACGTCGAGGAGGACGCCGACGCCCTTGCGCCGAAACCCGGTGCCGACCGTCACCACGACCGGGCGCTCGGCGTCGAGGCCGAGCTCGCGCCGGACCGCCGCCCGATCCCCCGCGCACCGCACGGAAGTGAAGCGCGTCACGTCGACGCCGTAGTACAGCACCGCGACGCGCGCGGGCGCGACGCCGGGATACGTCGCGAGCAGCTCGCCGCGGGCGAGCTCGGAGACCGTGAGGATGACCGCGGCGGCCCCCACCCCGTACTGGCGGCGCTCGATCGCCAGGAGGGCGCGCTGGTACGGGCTCAGCCGCTGGCGCACCGCCTCCCGGCGGCCGTGCTCGGCCGCCAGGTCGTCGAGGTAGCGCCGGTGACAGCCGCCGCTGGCGCGGAAGAGATCGTGCCCGAAGGTGCGGCCGTAGCCGATCACGACGTCGGCCTCGACGCGGCGCCAGACCGCCGGCGCCCACGCCGCGAAGCTCAGCAGCTTGGCGAGCTGGCCGGCGCGCACGACCGGCACGCGATGGACGGTGACGCCCGCCGGGACCGGCGCCCGGCACTCGCCGACGACCAGGTGCACCTCGTGTCCGCGCGCCGCGAGCCGCCGCGCGCTCTCGGAATAGTCCCACTCGGCACCGCCCAGGCGGTCGTAGCGCTTGTGGACCAACGCCAGCCTCATTCGAGGTAGCCGAGGTCGCGCAGGCGCTGCTCGACCACCTGCTGCTCGGCGGCCGAGAGCGCGTCCGGCGCCGTCGCCGCCGCCTCCACCGCCGCCACCCGCGCGCGCAGGGCGGCGACCCGCGCCGGCTCGGACGCCGCCAGGTTGCGGCGCTCGCGGGGATCGGCTGCGAGGTCGTAGAGCTCCTCGGGCACGCCGGCGGCGTGCGGCGCGGCGACGTACTTCCAGCGCGGCGTCCGCCAACCGTGGCGGCGGTCGCGCGGCGTGCCGTGCACCCGCCCGCAGGCCTCGATGAAGGCCTCGAGCTCGAGCTCGGCGCCGGCGAAGGCGGCCGGCACCAGGCTCGTGCCGTCGAGCGCCGCCGGCACCGGCTGCTCGAGCAGGTCGAGGAGCGTCGGCATCACGTCGACCTGGCGGACGAGCTGGTCGACGCGCGCCCCACCGGGCAGGCGTCCGGGCGCGGCGATCACGAGCGGCACCCGGATCAGCTCCTCGTAGACGTCGGTCTCGTGGCCCTCGCGCTTGTCGGTGCGGGCGCGGCCGAGGAGGTCGCGCCGCAGCCGGTACCAGCGGTAGGCGAGCGCGCCCTCGATCAGGCGCTCGCCGTGATCGCCGTGCAGGACGACCACCACGTCGTCCCCGACGGCGGCGAGGAGCGGCGCCAGCGTGGCGTCGAGGCTCGCGAGCGCGCGATCGTAGCGGTTCCGGCCGTGGCGGCGGCCGCGTTGCGCCGGCAGCACCTTGCGCGGGGTGTGCAGCTCCCAGACGTGGAGGAAGAGGAGCCAGGGCTCGGGGAGCCCGCCGGCGCCGATCCGGTCGATCAGCGCGCGCCCCCACCCGTCCGACAGGTACACCGACGCCGGCCGGACGTCGTACTCGACGAAGCCGCGGTCGAGGCCGCTCTCGGGGAGCAGCGGCCCGGTGACGGCGGCCATCGTGTGGTAGCCGGCGGCACGCAGCAGCTCGGGTAGGGTCGCGACCTCGGGGTGCAGGCGGTGGCCGCCGATGGCGCGGATGCCGTGGCGCGGCGAGTACAGGCCGGTCAGCATTGCCGCCACGCACGGCGTCGTCGAGGAGGTCGCCGCGATCGCCTGCGTGAAGTGCACGCCGCGTGCGACGACGCCGTCGAGCGCCGGCGTCGCGGCGCCGCGCGCGAGGGCGTCGGCGCGCATGCAGTCGACCAGCAGGAAGAGGACGTTCGGCAGCCGCGCGCTCATGCCCCGCCCTCCCTTCGCCGGGCGGCGCGGCCGGCGATGCGCCGCCGGCGCGCGGCCGTCTTGGCGACGATCCACCCGAGCCGCCGGCGCGCCGCCGGCCAGCGCCAGCCGCGCGCGCCGGCGTAGGCGCGGTAGACGCGCAGGCGGTCGGTCGCCGTCACCCCGGGCAGCTCGAGGCGGTTCAGCTGCACCAGGTTCCGGCGCGCGCGCCACCACGGGGCCGCGCCCCGGCACCGCACGGTGCGATCGTGATCGAGAAACGTCACCCGCCCGCCCGGGCGCGCCGGGGTCAGCCAGACGTTCGGCGCCACCAGGTCGCCGGCGACGAATCCCGCCCGGTGCAGCTCGGCCACGGCCGTCCCCACGCCCGCCAACGTAGCACGCCTGTCGGCGGCCGCGTCCATGCGCGCCACCGCCGCCGCCGCCGGCGCGCCGTCGAGCGCGGCGGTGGCGAGCCACGCGCACCGGACCACCCCGCCCCGCCGCTCCTCCCCCACCGCCAGCACCCGCGGCGCGCCCAGGCCGGCGGCCGCGAGCCGGGCGCTCATACGCTCCGCCCGCCGCGCCTTGGAGGGCCGCACCAAGTCCTTGAGCGCCGTCGTCCCCGCGGCCCGCCGGTAGACCTTCACGAAGACGTCGCCGCCGGGCCGCCGCCAGCGGTAGGTCGCGGCATGCCGCGAGCGGTGGATCGGGCGCTCCTCCTCGACCACGGTCGCGACGGCGTCGCGCCACGCCGCGGCGTCGCCGGCGGCGCCGGCCGCGATCCAGAGCCGCCAGGCGCCGAGCCGCACCGCGCCCGTCATCGCCGGTCCTCCAGCACCCGGGCGGCCTGCGCCAGCACGCGCGCGGGCGTGATCGCCCGCATGCAGCGCCGCCCGATGGGACACTCCCGGAGGTAGCATGGGGCGCACGGCACGCGCCCGACCACGACCAGGTCCTCCGAGCCGTACGGCGCCGAGCGCGCCGGGGTGGTCGCGCCCCAAAGCGAGATCACCGGCGTCCCGACGGCCGCGGCGAGGTGCATCGGACCCGAGTCGGGACCGATCGCGAGGCGCGCGCGCGCGAGGACGCCGACGCTCTCGCGGAGCGTCGTACGCCCGGCGAGGTCGAGGACCGCCGCCCCCGTCCCCCGGGCGAGCTCCGCCGCGAGCGCGAGCGTGTCCCCGCCGCCGATCAGCACGCTGGCGAGGCCGCGTGCCGCGAGGCCGTCGGCGACGCGCGCGAAGCTCTCCGCCAGCCAGAGCCGACTCGGCCACGTCGAGCCGAGGAACAGGGCCGCGAACGGACCCGCGACCGCCGCCAGCAGAGCGTCCACCCGGGCGTGCTCCTCGGCCGTCAGGGTGAGGTCGAAGCGCGGCGCCGCCGGCGGCAGCTCGAGCCAGTCGCCGAAGCGCTGGTAGTCCTCGAGCTTCCAGCCGCGCGCCGCCACCGGCGCGATCGTGTGGGTGCTCCAGATCCAGTTGAGCTCCTTCGCGTTCCGGCGGTGGAAGCCGAGCCGCACCGCTGCGCCCGAGGCGGCGCTCACCAGGCCGCTCTTGGCGTGGCGCTGCAGGTCGAGGGTCAGGTCGAAGCGCGCGCGCCGCACCCGCCGCAGGAAGGCCGCAAAGGCGGGGAGGCCGCCGGCGCGCTCGAAGACGAGGCGGGCGTCGATCGCCGGGTGGTGCGCGAGCAGCGGCGCCGCCGCCGGCTCGAGCGCCCAGGCGATGTACGCGTCGGGGTAGCCCGCCCGCAGGCGGTGCGCGAGCGGCAGCGCCCGGGTGACGTCCCCGATCGCGCCCAGGAGCACGACGAGGATGCGGCGTGCGTCCACGCGCATCGCGTCAGCGCGCCGGCTCGGCGGCGCCGAGGAGGGCCCGCAGGTAGAGCGCGCCCCCGAGGACGACCAGGCCGCCGGCGGTCACCGCCGACAGGCTCTCGAAGGCGACGCCGAGCGGCTTCCCGACGATGCCGCGGACGGTGAGGGTGGTGAGCGCGAAGGCGGTGGCGAGCACCCAGCGCAGCCGCCGGCGCGCGGCGGCGTCGAGGGCGGCGTACGCCGCGCCGCCGGCCGCCGGCGCGCCCGCCGCGACCACCGGCGCGAACGCCGCCCGCCACAGCACCGCGTAGGCCGGGAGCAGGAACACGAAGTAGTGCTTCCAGGCGAGGGGCGAGAACAGCACCGCCGCCACCAGGACGATCGCGATCTCGACCGGCACGGCCGGACTCTCGGGGCGCCGCCCTCCCCGGCGCCCGACCGCAACCAGCGTCACCGCCACCAGCGCCATTGCGCCGTACACCGCCGCCGCCACCCGCGGGTCGTCGGAGGCGACCAGGCGGTGCACCGCGGGGGATCCGAGCTCGTCGGCGTGCGAGGAGAAGCGGTCGATCATCGCGTAGAGTGACTGGTTGCCCTTGCGGACCGGCCAACCGCCGCCGGCGATCTCGAGCCAGCGTCGCACGTAGCCGGCGAAGCGCTCGGGACCGAAGACCAGCACCGGCAGCGCGCTGCAGGCGGCACCGGTCACGACCGCGGCCGCGAGCGCCCGCCACCAGCGCTTCCATGCGAGGTACGGCAGGAGGAACACCGGCAGCACCTTGATCGCGGCCATGAGACCGATGACCGCGCCGCCCCGGATCGGACGCCCGCGCACCAGCAGCCAGCCGCCGAGCAGGCAGCCCCACAGGATGATCATGTTGATCTGCAGGCGGTCGAGGTTGCCGAGGACGAAGCGCGCGGCCAGGACGAGGGGCCCGAGAACCGCCGTCGAGGCGATCCACACCCCGGCGCGCCGGTCGTCGAGCGCCAGGCGGTGCCCGTACACCAGGCGCATGGTGAGGTGCAGGATGGCGACCACCACCGCACCGTTCAGGAGGAGCCAGAGCGCGCGCGCGGCCAGCACGCTCGCGCGCGCGACCAGCGCCAGCGGGACGCAGAGGACCGCGAAGAACGGCGGCCACGTGCTGACGCCGGGGCGGGCGTCGGCGTAGATGTCGCGCCCCTGCAGCACCAGCTCGCCGACCTCGAGATAGCCCTGGAAGTCGCCGCGCTCGCCGAGGTTGCGCGCGAGCGACGCCGCGAAGACGATCAGCAGCACCGCGGCGGCGACGCGGCCGGCGTGCCGGCCGGCCACGAGCGGGCGCGGCCGTGCCAGATCGGCGGCGCTCATCACGCCGCCCCGTAGGCGTCCACGAGCGCCGCCCGCTCCGCGGCGTCGAGGATCCGCCCGTCGCGCTCCTTCGCGAGCGAGCGCGCCAGCCGCGCGAGCGCCGCCCGGCGCCGGCCCGCCGGCACCGACGCCATCAGCCGGGCGCGGTCGAGGTCGATGATCGTCACCGCGAAGCCGTCGCCCTGCGGGCGGAGCAGCAGGTTGCCGGCGTTCAGGTCGCGATGGTGCAGGCCCTGATCGTGCATGCGGCGGAGCGCCGCCCCGACCGCGCCGAGGGCCGCCAGGCGGCGCCGCCGGTCGGAGCCGCGCGCCAGCTCCGCCAGGGAGACGACGCCGCCGATCCGGCGGGTGACGATCGCGCCGCGATAGAGCGCCGGACCGACGCGGTCGACGCGCGCGCCCAGCACCTCCGGGACCGCGAGCCCGCGCCGCCGCGCCTCCTCGGTCACCGCCAGCTCGCGGAGCGGCCGCAGGCCCCCGAAGGCGACGAAGCGGTCGTCCGCCACCAGCCGCGGCAGGCCGCCGCGGCGATACCAGCGCAGGACCGCCTCGACGCCGTCCTCGAGGCGGAGCGCCCAGGTCGCGCCCCGGCCGGCTCCCACGAGCGGCGTGCCCGCGACCGCCTCGGGTGTCGCCGTGAGCAGGATGCGCACCAGCTCGGGGCTCGCGCCGGCGCGCGTGACGATCAGGCCGCGCGGCGTCTCGACCCAGTCGAACCCCTCGGGGACCGGATGGACGGGCGCGGCACGCGTGCGCTCCCACACCTTGGCCGCCGCCAGCACCTCGCCGTAGGTCTCGAGCACCGAGAGGATGAGGCCCGGGACGCCGTCGCCGGCGCGCATCCCGAGGCGGCGCGCGAGCGCCGCCGCCGGGCGCCAGAGAAAGTCGCCGGCGCCGACGGCGCGGCGGCGCGACGCCGCTCGCACGGCCGCCCGCTCCAGGTCCGCGATCGCCTCGTGGAGCGCGCCGACATCGCGCAGCAACGTCCCGGCGAGGTCGCGCGCCGCCCCGCGCGCCGCCGGGTCGCCCGCCCACGCGATCACGGCCGGCGCGCCGGACACCTCCCGCCCGAGGAAGCGCAGCGCGACACGCGCCCGAAAGCGGCCCGCCCCCTCCTCCACCTCGATCCCCGCGAGCGCCGCCGCGAGCTCGGCGGAGGCGCGCTCGTCCGCACGCAGGACGACGATCGGCCCGGCCGCGCCGGCCGCCCGCAGGCACGCCGCGGCAGCGCCGCGATCGTCCTCGTCCCACGCCAGGAGCTCGGCGCCGTCCGGTACCGCGCCGGCGAGCGCCGGTGGTCGCAGCAGGTAGCGCCGGCGCGCCGGCAGCGAGGCGAAGGCGGCCGCCGCGTCGGTCGCGGCATCGGTCTGGATCACGCCGAGCGTCATGGCGGCCACGCCGCGCGCCTCAGGCGGCGCGCGCCCGGACGCGCGCGATCGCGGCCTCGACCTCCGCGACCTCGACCAGCTCCATGCAGTCGTCGGTCCCGCGCGGGCAGCGCGTGCCGCCGTGCCGCCCGCACGGCCGGCACGCCAGATCCTTCTCGACCACCAGCGCCCGCTCTCCGAGCGGGCCGTAGCCCTGCGCCGGCACCGTCGCGCAGAAGACCGCCACCTGCGGCACGCCGACGGCGGTGGCGACGTGCATCGGCGCGCTGTCGTTGGTGACCACCACCGCCATGCGCGCCAGCAGCGCCGCCAGCACGCCGACGTCGGTCGCGCCCGCGAGGTCGAGGCCCTGGCCGCCGGCCGCCGCCCGGACGGCCGCGGTCAGCGCGCGCTCGCCGGGCGCGCCGAGGAGGACGCAGCGCCAGCCGGCCTCCTCAAGCCGCCGGACGAGGGCGCCGTAGGCGTGCGCCGGCCAGCGTTTGGTGCGCCACATCGATCCCGGGCAGATGCCGGCGAGCGGCCGTCCGGCGGCGGCGAGCGGGCCGAGCAGCGCCGCGGCCTGCGCCTCGGCGGCGGCGCTCGGGGCCACCCACGGCCGCCGATCGCCGGCGGCGCCGCCCAGCGGATCGAGCAGCGCCAGCATGCGGTCGCGATCGTGCAGCCCGAGCGGGCGCGGCACGCGGTCGGTGTAGAGCGCGGCCGCGGGCGCCTCGGCGAAGCCGATCCGCCGCGGGATCCCGGCCGCGCGCAGCGCCAGGCCGGTGCGCCAGGACTTGTGCGCGGCGATCGCGAGCGTGTAGCGCCGCGCCGCGAGCCGGCGCGCCAGCGCCGCCAGGCCGGCGAGGCCGCGCCCGGCTCCGTGCTTGTCGTCCACCTCGACCCGGTCGAGCGCCGTACGTCCCGCCAAGAGCGGCGCCGCGGCCGGCGTCACCAGCATCGCCAGCTCGGCTTCGGGGAAGCGCCGGCGGAGCGCCGTCACCAGCGGCGTCGTCAAGACGACGTCCCCGAGGAAGCCGCTCTGCACCACCAGGACCCGCGCCGTGGAACCGGGCGCCGCCGTCACTCCAGCTTCCGGGCCTCGTCGATCAGCATCACCGGGATGTCGTCCACGATCGGGTACGCGAGCTTGCACGCGTCGCACACCAGGGCGTCGCCGCTGGCGCTCAGGTGCACCGGCTGCTTGCACTTCGGGCATGCCAGTATGTCCAGCAGCTCCTGACTCACGGCCATGCTCACCTCCCGCGCCGCCGCCGGCGCGCGTCGTGTATAATCCACTCCGCGGCGGTGCGAAAGCTGGTGGCGACGTGCGCCGCCGGGATCGCCGGCGCGAGCGCGCGCGCCGTGTGCCGGCCGTGCCCGCTCAGGACCAGGACGGCGGGTACCCCGATGGCGCCGGCGAGGCCGAGGTCGCCGGCACTGTCGCCGACGCAGTAGCTCGCCGCGAGGTCGAGGTGGAGGTCGCGGGCGGCGCGCCGCGCCAGGCCCGGCGCCGGCTTCCGGCAGCGGCAGCGGCCGGTCCACTCGGGGTGGTGCGGGCAGACGTAGATCGCGTCGAGCGCCGCCCCCCGCCGCGCCAGCCGCCGGCGCAGCTCGTCGTGGATGGCGTCGACGCCGCGCGCGCCGACGAGGCCGCGCGCGATCGCCGATTGGTTGGTGACCACCACCAGCGCGAAGCCGGCACGGCCGAGGCGGCGCAACCCCTCGGCGGCGCCCGGCAGGAGGCGGAGATCGCGCACCGCCCGCAGGTAGTGCACCTCGCGGTTGAGCGTCCCGTCGCGGTCGAGGAACACCGCCGGGCGCGCGCCGCGGTCCCGCGCCCCGCTCATCGCGCCGCCGCTCCAGCGCCGGCGCCGCGCCCTCCGAGGATACGGTCGACCAGCGCCTCGGCGTCGTCGACCGCGACGCCGAGGCGGACCGCCACCAGGGCGCCGCGCGCGAACGGGAAGCTCTCGAGCTTGACGAGATCCTTCTCGGTGGTGACCACGAGATCGACGCCGCGCGCGGCGTGCCCGATCTCCTTCCAGGTGGCGGTGTCGTAGGGATGATGGTCGGGGTACTCGAGCACCTGCACGACCTCGGCGTTCCACGCCTGGAGCGCGGCGTAGAGCGGCTCCGGGCGGGCGACGCCGCTCACCGCGAGCACGCGCTGGCCGGCGAGCTCCGCGAGCGGACGCTCGCGCCAGCCCGGCGCGCCCGGCGTCACCAGCGCCGCCGGCTCGAAGTGGACGCCGTGCACCGCGGCGGAGGACGGGACGGCCACCGGCGGGTCGCCGCCGCCCCGCACCAGCACGACGTCGGCGCGGCGGAGCGCGCCCAGGGGCTCGCGCAGCGGTCCCGCCGGCAGCAGGCGGCCGAGACCGCCGGGCTCGTCGGCGTCCACCAGGACGACGTCGAGGTCGCGCTCGAGGCGGCGGTGCTGGAAGGCGTCGTCGCAGAGCAGCAGGCGGGCGCCGAAGGTCTCGATGGCGAGCGCCGCCGCGGCGACGCGGTCGCGGCCCGCGACCACCGGGACGCCGGCGGTGCGCGCCAGCATCACCGCCTCGTCGCCCGAGCCCGCGACGTCGCTCCGCACGTGCGTGCCGTCGCCGACGACGTGGGCGGCGCGCGCGCCGCCCCCGTAGCCGCGGCTCACGATCACCACCGCCACGCCGTGGGCGCGGATCGCCGCCGCGAGCCAGCGCGTGAGCGGCGTTTTGCCGGTGCCGCCGACGCGGACGTTGCCGACGCTCACGGTGCGCGCCGGCACGACGCGGGCTCGCAGCAGGCGGGCGTCGTAGGCGGCGTTCCGGAGCGCGACGGCCCCGCCGTAGAGCGCCGCCGCCGGCGTGAGGAGCCCGCGCAGCACGCGCCAGCCCGGATCGCGGCTCTCCCACAGCCGGCCGGCGAGGTCGTGCGCGCGCCGGCTCACGCCGTCTCCCGCGTTCGGCGGAGCGTGCCGCGCACCAGCGCCAGCGTGACCGCGAGCGGGCCCTCACGGTCGAGCACCGCGGCGCGGGCCGCGTCCCCGGCCCGGCGCGCCGCCCCCTCGTCTCCGAGCAGATCGAGCAGCCGGGCCCCGAGCTCGGCCGCGGTCGCCATCCGGAACCCGCCGCCGCTCGCCCCGAGCAGGTCGGCCGCCGCGCGCGCGTTCTCGACGTGCGGCCCGAACACGACCGGCGTCCCCGCCAGCGCCGGCTCGAGCAGGTTGTGGCCCCCCACGGGCGCAAGCGTGCCGCCGACGAACGCCGCGCGCGCGCCGGCGTAGAGGCCGGCGAGCTCGCCGAGGCCGTCGAGGAGCAGCACCGGCGCCGCCGCCGGCCAGCGCTCGCCGGCCTCCGGCGCGAGCGCGCTCCGACGCACGAACGCGACCCCGCGCCGCGCGAGCAGGGCCGCCACCTGCTCGAAGCGCTCCGGGCGGCGCGGCGCCAGCACCAGGCGCGCCCGCGGCACGCGCGCCGCGATCGCCGCCCAGGCGTCGAGCACCGCCTCCTCCTCGCCTTCGTGGGTGCTGCCCGCCACCAGTACGGGCGCATCCCCGGCGCCGAGCCCCGCCAGCGTGACGCCCTCCGCCGCGCCCGCCGTCTTCAGGCTGCCGGTGACGACGAGGCGCCCGCGCGGCGCCCCGAGGGCCGCCAGGCGGCGCGCGCTCTCGAGCGACTGCACCCCGAACCAGCGCACGCTCGCGAGCGCCGGAAGGAAGAGGCGCCGCCAGCGCCGGTAGCGCACGAACGCGCGCGCCGAGAGCCGCCCGCTCACCATGGCGCTCGGGATCCCGCGGCGCCCGAGCGCGCACAGGAAGCGCGGCCAGAGCTCGGTCTCGGAGAAGAGGACCAGGCGCGGCCGCACCCGGGCGAGCGCGCGCTCGACGCACCAGCCGAGGTCGAGCGGGAGGAGCACGCAGGCGTCGGCCTCGGGGATGCGGCGGCGGGCGACGGCGCGACCGGTGCTCGTCAGCGTCGAGACCACCAGCCGGTGGTCCGGCAGGTCGGCACGGAGCGCGCGGACGACCGGGGCGAGCGCCGACACCTCGCCCACCGAGGCGGCGTGGATCCAGATCGCCTCCCGGCCGGCGGGCGTGGCGGGGACCGCGCCCAGGCGCTCGCCGAGCCCCTTCCGCCACTCGCGCCGCACGGCGAGCGCGACCAGCGCCAGCGGCAGCAGGCACACCGCCGCGACCAGCAGCACCGCGTCGTACCCCCGGGGCAGCGCGGGCTCCACCGCGGGCGCTCCGCCCGGGCGCGCGGCCCGTCCCGTCAGTATTGCCAGCGCCCCTCGGCGAACCGGAAGATCTCGGTCACGTCGAAGCGCTCGATCACGGTCCCGGGCGCCGCCAGCGCGGCCTCGGGCGTCGCCCCGCGGCGCTCGTAGCGGACCTCGCGGTAGCCGATCTTGCCGATCGGCGTCTTGCCGGCCTCCTCGCGGGCGACGCACGTGGACTCCTGCCCGTAGTCGACGTGCTCGCCGACGACCACGGCGCCTTCGGACCGCCACTTGATGCGCTCGATGTTGAACGACGAGCGGTCGCGGAGCTTCTCCATCCAGCTCGCGCAGAAGGTCGAGAAGCCGCGCACGTCCACGGCCGCGACCGCCGAGACCTGCACGGCATCGTCGGGCGCCGCGGCCGCGACCGCGGCCGGGCAGGTGCATGCGGCAAGCACCCCCGCCGCCGCAGCCATCCTCGCCAGGACCCCCATTCGGGTGCCCTTATACGGGACCGGTGGCGGTGGTTGCAATTCGGCGGCCGGCGCCCGCGCAGGCCTCGACGTCGGCGGTCACACGGGCGAGCGCGGCCTCGAGCGCCGCGCGCGCCGCCTCGACCGCGGCGGCGTCGGCATCCGGCGCGACCGCGATGGGCTCGCCGGCGGCGTAGACGATCACGCTCCCGGGCCAGGGCACGATCAGCCGGTCCCAGCTCCCGAGGCGCCGGCACCGGGTCGCCGCCGCCGCCACCGGCACCACGCGCGCGCCGGTCGCCCGCGCCACCTGGATGACGCCGCTCTTGGCGACGTGCCGCGGGCCGCGCGGGCCGTCGGGCGCGAACACGAGATCGGCGCCCTGCCGGTACGCCCGCAACATGCCCTTCAGCGCGCCCGACCAGCCGCGCGTCGAGGACCCGCGCACGGTGTCGATGTGGAGGCGGCGGACGGCGCGCGCGATCAGCTCGCCGTCGCGGTGGCGGCTCACCATGATGACGGCGCGCCGGCCGCGGTACATGAAGGGCATCATCACCAGCCGGTCGTGCCAGAACGCGAGGATCATCTGCTCGCCCCGGCCCCAGGCCTCGAGCACGTGGTGGCCGTAGAGGGCGCGCCGGCGCGTGGTCAGCCGGAGCAGGCGCAGGACCGCCGCGAGCAGCCACGCCCCCGCCGGTACCAACAGCCGGAGCCAGTCGACGCGCGCCCGCCGCCGCGCCGGCACCCCCACCCTAATGGAGGATGCGCTCGGGGCCGGAGGGGTCGGCGCCCGGCTCGTGGAACTGAAGGTCGTGGAGCTTCCGGTACTCGCCGCCCAGCGCCAGCAGCTCCTCGTGCGTCCCCTGCTCGACGATCTCGCCGCGGACCACCACCACGATGCGGTCGGCGCGCCGGATGGTCGAGAGCCGATGCGCGATCACGAGCGACGTACGGTTGACCATCAGGCGCTCGATCGCCTGCTGGACCAGCCGCTCGGACTCGGTGTCGAGCGCCGAGGTGGCCTCGTCGAGGATGAGGATCGGGGCGTCCTTGAGGAGCGCGCGTGCGATCGCCAGCCGCTGCCGCTGGCCGCCCGAGAGCGTCACGCCGAGCTCGCCGATGCGGGTCTCGTAGCCCTCGGGCAGCGCGGTGATGAACTCGTGGGCGTTCGCGGCCTCGGCGGCGGCGATCACGTCCTCCATGGACTTCGCCGGGTCGCCGTAGGCGATGTTGGCGCGCACGGTGTCGTTGAACAGGAACGTGAACTGGGTGACGATCGCGATCTGCGCGCGCAGCGAGCGCAGGGTGTAGTCGCGGATGTCGACGTCGTCGATCGTGATGCGGCCCTCGGTGACGTCGTAGAAGCGCGGGATCAGGTCGGCGATGGTGCTCTTCCCGCCCCCGCTCATGCCGACCAACGCGACCATCTCCCCGGCGCGGATCGCGAGGCTCACGTCGCGCAGCACCGGCTCGGCGCCGTAGCGGAAGCCGACGTGCTCGAGCTGGATGCCGCGCCGCATCGGCGCGAGCGGCCGCGCGCCGGGCCGGTCGACGACCTCGGGCGCGGTGTCCAGCAGCTCGAACACGCGCTCGGCGCCGGCGACGCCCTGCTGGATCGCGTTGTTCGACTTGCTGAGGCCCTTGAAGGGCTCGTAGAGCAGGAACACGGCGGTGAGGAACGCCAGGAAGGAGCCCTGGGTGCGGGTGCCGGCGATGACGCTCTGGCCGCCGTACCAGACCACCCCGCCGATCGCGAACGCCGCCAGTACCTCGAGCATCGGCGTCGTGAAGGCCCGGATCCGGCTCGCCTTCATGTAGAGGCGATAGAGGCGGCGGTTCTCGGCGGCGAAGCGCTCGCGCTCATAGTCCTCCATCCCGAACGCCTTCACCACCCGGTTGCCCTGCACGGTCTCCTGCAGCAGCGCGGTGAGGAGTCCGAGCGCGCGCTGGCCGCGCTTGCTGAAGCGGCGCAGCCGCTGCGAGAGCCGAACCAGCGGCAACACCGACGCGGGAAAGACCAGGAACGCGATCAGCGCCAGGACCGGGTCCTTGTAGAACGCGACGGCCACCAGGAACACCAGCGAGGTCGCGTCGCGCATCACCGACGCCACCGCGTTGGTGAGCGCGCTCCGGATCACCACGACGTCGTTGCCGACGCGCGACAGGATGTCGCCGGTCGGGGTGCGGTGGAAGAACGCGAGCGAGAGCCGCTGGATGTGCTGGTTCAGCTCGTCGCGGAGGTCGCATACGATGCGCTGCCCCACCAGCTCCACCAGGTAGGTCTGCGTGAAGTTCGCGAGCCCGCGCAGCAGGAAGAGCAGCACGATGGCGACCGGCAGGATGCGGAGCGCGGTCGCGTTCTTGCTGGCGAAGATGTCGTCGAAGATGCGCTCGACGACGAGCGGCAGCACGCCGGTGGTGGCGCTGAAGACGAGCATCGCCGCCACCGAGCACAGGAACCACGGCCAGACGTAGGGCCGCAGGTAGCCGAGCAGGCGCAGGTAGGTCGCGCCGGCGCCGCGTTCCGGGGCCTCGACGCGTGCGCTCACGGCAGCATCTCGGCGGCGATCGCCGCCACCCGGTCGGCGGCCCCGCCGCCGCCGAGGAGCGGCCGCATGCGCGCCAGCCCCTCGCGCGTCGCCGCGTGCAGGGCGGGCTCGTCGAGGAAGCGGGCGGCCTCGGCGGCGATGCGCGCGCCCGTGGCCTCGTCCTGGATCAGCTCGGGGACGAGGCGGCGGCCGGCGATCAGGTTCGGCATGCCGATGAAGGGCACCGAGACCAGCCGCCGCGCCAGCGCGAACGTCACCGGCGACATGCGATAGACGATCACCATTGGTCGCTCCAGCAAGGCCGTCTCCAGGGTCGCGGTGCCCGAGGCCACCAGCACCACGTCGCTCGCCGCCACCAGCTCGTACGTATCGCCCTCCACCACGCGCGCGGGGAGGTCGGCACCGGCCATGCTAGCCAGAACGTCGGCCTTGCTCAACGTGTCGGCGAGCGCGAGGGCGCACTGGCAGTCGCCGCGCGCCACCAGCCGGCGAGCGGCCTCGGCCATCGGCGGCAGGTTCAGCCGGAGCTCGCGGACGCGGCTGCCGGGGAGCAGCGTCACCAGCCGGCGCCCGGGATCGAGGCCGTGGCGCGCCCGCGTCTCCGCGGGCGCGCGCGTCGCCCGCACGCGATCGAGGAGCGGGTGGCCGACGAAGTCGACGCGCGCGCCGGTGCCGGCGTAGAGCGGCACCTCGAACGGGAACACCACGGCGAGGCGGTCGACCCGGCGCGCGATCTTGTGGACGCGGCGGCGCCGCCAGGCCCAGACCTGCGGGCTGATGTAGTACAGCACCGGGACGCCGTGGCGGCGCGCGACGCCGGCGAGCGCCAGGTTGAACTCGGGAAAGTCGATCAGCACCAGGAGGTCGGGCGGCGTCCGGACGAGGAGCCGCCGCATGCGCCGGTAGGCGCCGACGATCGCCCCCAGGCGCTCGCGGGCCTCGACCAGACCCATCGCCGCCACCGCGGCCGCGTCGACCAGCGTCTCCATACCGGCGGCGCGCAGGCGGCGGCCGCCGATCCCCTGCACCACGACGTCGGGCCGCCGCCGCCGCAGCGCGGCCACCAGGTCGGCGCCGTGCAGGTCGCCCGACGCCTCGCCCGCGACCAGCAGCACGCGCGGCCCCGCCGCCGCCGGCGCCGCGGGCGCCGGCGTCACGTCGCGCCCTCGAGGCTGGCGGCGATACGCTCGGCGAGCTCGAGCGCGCGCAGCCCCTCGCGGCCGCCGACCAGCGGCGCACCGCGGGTCGCGACCGCCTCGAGGAACGCCGCGATCTCGTCCCGGAGCGGGTCGCCCTCGCCGGCGTCGTGCTCGCGCACGTCGATCTCCGGGAGTCCGCCGGGCGCGCCCGGCGCGAGGCGCCGGCAGATCCGCACCAGGCGCTGGTCGTAGTCGATGGCCACGTAGGCGTCGTGCTGGAAGATGCGGAGCTTGCGCTCGCGCTTCAGCGACACCCGGCTGGCGGTGACGTTGGCGATGCAGCCGTTGGCGAAGCGCAGGCGGGCGTTGGCGATGTCGACCGAGGCGGTCAGGACCGGGACGCCGACGCTCTCGACGTGTACCACCTCGGCGCCGACGAAGTGCTGGATGACGTCGAGGTCGTGGATCATGAGATCCCGGATGACGTCGACGTCGGTGCCGCGGTCGACGAAGGGCGCCAGGCGGTGGCACTCGAGGAAGCGCGGGCCGGTCACGACCGCGGCCGCGAGCCGGAGCGCCGGGTTGAAGCGCTCGAGGTGGCCGACCTGGAGCACGCGGCCCCCCGCCTCGGCGAGCGCCACCAGGGCCTCGCCCTCGGCGCGCGTCGACGCGAGCGGCTTCTCGACCAGGACGTCGATGCCGGCCGCGAGCAGGTCGCGCGCCACCTCGGCGTGGTGCCGCGTCGGCACGGCGACGCTCGCGCAGTCGATCCGGCCCGCGACCGCGCGGTGGTCGTCGAGCGCCGGCACGCCGAGGGCGCGGCCGACCTCCTCGGCGCGCGCCCGGTCGCGATCGACGACCGCGACCAGGGTCGCGCCCGGAAGCGCCGCGTACTTCTCGGCGTGGAAGCGACCCAGATGCCCGACCCCGACCACCGCCGCGCGCAGCGGCGCGCTCACGCGGCCCGCCTGTTCTGTTCTGCCCCCGTGCGCGCGGCGCCGGCGGCGCCGTGCTCCGCTGGGCGTCG
>Ga0302046_10001802_pt1 | contig 20066 bp, 16 predicted proteins | sample RVTome_11_FD_200261 | JGI IMG/M metagenome (GOLD analysis project Ga0302046, IMG submission 200261) | Soil microbial communities from uranium-contaminated site in the Upper Colorado River Basin, Wyoming, United States - RVT147D111 (version 2) ...
GTGAACTGGGGTATAGCCGGGTACAGGCAATGTACATGGGTGATACTCTAAGCACTGTGCTTTACAAGGGAGATGCCGTCTACCACCAAGTCAGCCGGTATCTCCTTTTTGTTTTAATCTTTATCAGCGGATCGCAGCAATCCAAAGTTTGCCTAAAAACGTTATGCACACGTATGCATTAGCTGATTCTCGTCCAACTTATGGGATGCGCACGTTGATCAAAAGCTATAGTTGAGCCAATAATGCTATCGTCACCTCCTATTATGTATGAAGCCAGCAGGCCACCTGATGGCCCACCTCGGCTTCTTGCAAGGGCGGCTGTTCTTCTCGACAAATCGCCATTACCTGAGGGCAGCGCGAGGCAAACGCGCAGCCTTGAATATGCTCGGTCGGGCTGGGGACCATGCCCATAATCGGAACCAACGCCTTTTTTGTTTTCTTACCCAGCACCGGCACCGAATTCAACAACCCCACCGTGTAAGGATGGAGCGGCTGGTGAAACAGCGCCCGCACCGGCGCGTATTCGACAATCTTGCCCAGGTACATCACCGCTACCTGATCGGCCATCTGGGAAACGACCCCCAGATTGTGAGTGATCATGATGATCGATGAACCAAAATCATGCTGAAGCTCCCGCATCAAATCCAGGATTTGAGCCTGCACCGTAACGTCGAGGGCCGTGGTCGGTTCATCCGCCAGGAGAATCGAGGGGTTGCAAGACAGGGCCAGGGCGATCATCACCCGCTGGCGCATGCCGCCGCTGAGCTGGTGCGGATATTGGCGCAGGCGTTGTTTGGGATCGCTGATGTGGACCTTGTGCAGCATCTCCAGCGCCCGTGTCAGGGCTTCTTTGCGACCCACTTTTTGGTGTAGTTGCACCACTTCGGCAATCTGAGCGCCGACCGTGTACAGAGGATTGAGCGAGGTCATTGGCTCTTGAAACACCATGGCAATTTCCCCGCCCCGAATACTCCGTATCACTAAACCTCGCGGGTTCAGCTCCGCAATATCGACGACCTGATCATGACCATTCCGGTAGAGCAAGATCTGGCCGTCGACGATTTTGCCCGGCGGCGATTTAACCAGGCGCATGATCGACATGGCCGTGACACTTTTGCCACAGCCGCTTTCGCCAACCAACCCCAGTGTGGTTTTACGCTCCAGTTTCAGGTTAACGCCATCGACTGCTTTGACCACCCCCCGGTCAAGGAAAAACTGGGTCTTTAAGTTTCTAATCTCTAAGATTGTATTTGGATTTGCGGTCATTGTTACCATTATGCTGACTCGCGCGCAACCAACTCAACGTCCAGATAAATGGTAGGGAAGACACCATCAGGCTCGGCTAACATGGCCAGCAAACGGGTCATGGCCTGCTGCCCTAACTCATATTTTTTAATCCGAATGGTTGTCAGCGAAGGCGAAGCCGTGGCCGCCCATTGGATATCGTCAAACCCGACGATGGCACAGTCGGTCGGGATAGCACGCCCCAGGTCATGGCAGGCCCGGATGGCCCCCAGCGCTAAGAGGTCATTGTAGGCAAAAATGGCCGTTATCTCCGGATGCTGGGTGAGCAACTGCCGGGCCGACTCATAACCGCTCTCAAAGGTTGGGCCCTGGCTGGGCATGATCCAGCTATCATTGATAGGCAGACTAAGGGCGGCCAATCCCTCCCGGAAACCCTGAATCCGCCGCATTCGGCCAAGTGAGGGCTGCTGCACCCCGGTCAACATCCCAATCCGGCTGTGCCCTTTGCCGGCCAGGTAATCCACGGCCAGTCTGGCGCCCCGGCGATGATCGACCATCAGGTTACTCACGCCCGGATGATCGAAGGCGTAGTTGATCACCACCACCGGATGAAATGCTTTGGCAATGGTAATTAAGTTGGTTTCACTATCATAAGAAGGGTAAACGATAATGCCATCCACAGCGTGGGCGGCCAACGATTCGAGGGTGCGGAGTTCTTGCTCGACGTTTCCATCGGTGTTGCACAGAAAAACGTTATAATTTTCAGCCTGGGCTGCATCGATAACGCCCCGGGCCACTTCGGGGAAAAAGGGGTTGGTAATGTCGCCGACAACGAGGCCAACCGCAAAGGTGCGCTGCGTCACCAGCCCCTGGGCCAGCTTATTGGGCCGATAACTCAACTCATCGATGACGGCTAACACTCGCTGGCGCGTTTCGGCGGAAATCTCGGACTGGTTGTTGACCACCCGAGAAACGGTCTTGATTGAAACCCCGGCTTGACGCGCTACATCGCGCATGGTTACGGGCACGGTATCCCCCCTCTGATAGCCCACCACTGGGCTGACAACGTTGACGTTTACGTTATCGTCAACGTTGTCAGCCCAGTATATACCATTTTTAGCGGTTGTCAAAAAGGCCGTGCCATTAATAGATGCGGCCATGACCTGGCGCCTGTCTCGTAGGGTTACTTACGACTCAAGTACCATTGTTTATTGAGTCGTTATCTGATATGGTAAATCCAAACCAACTGAATGGGTCAAGCTAATACCTTCTCCGATGCTTCGACAAGGTATCGTCCAATTTTGGGAAAGGTAACCAGCCAATATCGACCAGCCCTTTTTTCTAAGATTGGGGACCAGCTGCGGCAAGTCGATTGTAGACGGCGCACATTTTGATGCCGTGAGAGAAGAATAGTACGGCCCTATTTTCCATCAAATCAGGTTGAGTGGAAAATGGGCCTTTTTGTTTTTAAAGGCATCAACTGATCATCCTCACAGCGGCGGGCGCTCCCAGCCACCCAGCACCGTTTCGAGTTGCTGGGCCACGGCCAGGACAATGTCCTCACGCCAGGGTGGGGCCACAATTTGAACCCCAATCGGCAACCCTTCCGGTGATGTTCCGGCCCGGACCACGGCCGCCGGCCAGCCGGTCAGGTTATAGGTCATGGTGTAGCTAAAAGCGGGGTATTTGCTAAGCATCTCGCCGTGGAGCAAAGCCGGATACGCATTTGCCGGCGAGAGGATGAGGTCATATCCCTGGAAGAAGGCTAACAATCGGGTGCGGAAGCGATCCCAGCGATCGATCAGGTGGACAATCTCTTCCGGTGAAGCGGTTTTGGCGTTAAGATATCGGTCGAGTGAGGTTTCATCAACGGCCGTGCCTACCCGCTCCAGGATCAGGCGAACCCAGGCCCCGCCATCCCAACCCCGGAAGAGAGCCGGCGAAAGCTCGGCGGTCTCTTCGATCCCGGGCGGGCGTTTTTCCTCGAAGAGGACGCCAACGGCGGCTAACGTTTCGACCGCCCGCTGGATGGTCGTGCTTGTTTCCGGGGTCGGGGGCATGATGCCGTTATCGATATGGAACGTCCCCCGCAAATGCTTTAGTTCGACCTCGGCAGGATCTCGCCAAGGTACCGGCACCACTGAGGGGTCCTGCCCATCCGGACCGGCGATAAGGGGCAGAATCAGGTTTAGGTCCTCCACATAACGGGCCAATGGCCCAACCTGTGTCAATGAGTCCAGCAAAGTTCCAAAGGCGATGGCATGGCCCGTTCGCGGCGCCCGGCCGGAGGTCGGTTTGATGCCCGTAAGTCCACAAAAATGAGCCGGCAGCCGGATGCTCCCCCCGGTGTCCGTGCCGATATCAAAGGGCGAGCCGCCGGCCGCTACAATGGCGGCGCCGCCGCCGCTGCTCCCGCCGGGGGTGCGGTTGGCGTCGTAGGGATTATTCGTGCGGCCATAGACTCGATTATCGGTTTCATACGACAGGGTTAGCTCCGGCGTGTTCGTTTTGCCCAGCAGAATGGCCCCCGCCGCCTTGAGCCGGGACACAACGGTCGCATCCTTTTCCGGCACACAGCCTGCTCGCCCGACCGTTCCCCAGGTCGAAACCACGCCCGCCGTATCAAACGAGTCTTTGATCGTCATGGGCACGCCGTGCAGAGGACCACTAACCTCGCCTCGCGCCAGGGCCACATCGGCCGCACGAGCCTGGGCCAGGGCGGCATCGGCCGCGATTTGCACTACGGCATTCAGCTGCGGATTCACCGCCTCGATGCGCTCCAGACATGCCGTGACCAGTTCGACTGAGGAGATTTCTTTTGCCCGAACCGCCCGGGCCAGCGTTGTGGCGGAGGCGTAGATTAAGTCGTTCATCGTTCTCCTTTTCAGTTAGAAGTGTCTAACCATTTTCAAGAAGTAGGCCGGGAAAAGAATGACGAATAGGCGAATAGCGAATGATGACTTTTCGCCATTCGCTTATTCGCCAATTCGCAGCATTGTTCGTATCAGAATATTGACAAGTTTCTGTCGATGTCAAAACGCAAATGCGTTGGATCGCGAGACTATTCTAACATAGAAAGCTTGATCGCCAAACGGGGATCGAATGAGCGACATGATATAAGGCCGAGTCGTGACCCCCGACTCGGCCTCGAACTGGTTAATGGCCTTCCTTGACCTCGATGATCTCGTCCGCGACGAGGCCGTGGGCCTCCCGGTGGACGGCCTCAGCCGCTTCTTTATTCGGGGCTTCGCACAAACAGAAGACGGTGCCATCGTCTTCGTTGAACCAGTAATGCAGGTACTTTACCCCGTACCTTTCCTGAACCTCCAGGTCCTTCTCATGGGCTCCTGCGACCGCTTCGGCGGTCAACCCTTCCACACCTTTGTGAATATCCATATAGAATGGCATTTTTTGCTCCTTTCATTAAATCGCTTATCTTAGGAAATTGGCGAACCTACACCGTAATATCCACCCGCCGCGTGATCTGGCCGTTGCTCTCCCAGTAGGTGATCTTGTTGGCAAGCTGGGGGTCATCCTGGGCGGGCTGAACCTGGCCATCGGTGTCCACGGCCCGGGTCGTGATCGCGTGCTCGCCCGCAGTGGGGTTGGCCCAATCGAAGGTCCAGAAACTCCAGGTATATTCGCTCTGCTGGCCGGGGGCCATCATCAATTTGCACCGCCACTGAGCGAATCGGCGCGCCCCAGGCCGCCCCCTCGATGCGGTATTGATCCCCATTGCGGACGACCCGCGCCGGCGCAGATTTGAGCAGCGAGCGTCCCACCAGGGATTCTGTCCAGACCGGCTCGGCTTCGCTGCCGGCCTGACTCCTGCGGATGGTCACATAGTCGCGGGCCATAAAGCGATTGGCCAGCCGCGTATCCCAAATCTCGATCCGTTCCAGCCACTTGACGTTGGCAATGCCATACCAGCCCGGCGCAATCAACCGCAGTGGCGCGCCATTGCGGGCCGGCAAGGGTTCGCCGTTCATCTCGTAACAAAGCAGATTACCGGGGTGCATGGCCTCGGCCAGCGACATGCTGCGGGCAAAGTGCTGGACCATCGGCGTCTCGCGGACGGTCTCTTCGCCTTTGTCTGCGCCAAAGAAGACCACTTCGCTGCCCTCTTTCAACACCTCCACTTCCTCCAACAAGAGCGCCAGCGACGTACCCGCCCAGCGGGCATTGCCGATGCCGCCGTTAGCCCGGTATTACCCGAACATTCGATGGTATAGGTCAACTCCTGGCGCGGACGAGCTTTGAGATCAGCCAGGGTCAGGCTCAGCGGATTCTCAACCAGGCCATCGATGGCCAACTGCCATTGGTTGGCGTTGATTTCCGGCCACTCATAGTGAGCAATGCCAAAAAACTGGTCATTGGGCGTAATCCACGAATCAACCTCTTCCCAGACAAGCTGGTTGTCGATCACCTCCGGCACCGGGTTTTCCTCCGGCTGATCGAGCCAGGGCAGCACGACCTCGCCCTGACGTAAGGGGGCGGCCTGGGCTAAGCGTGAATTGAACAACGCCATCGTCGCCAGGGTAGCCCCGCCGGCAACCAGCAGTTCTCGACGTGATAATGTATGATTCTGCATAGTGTTTTCCTTTTCATCTTAGTTTTGCAATCGGTTTATTTGACATATAATAAAAACAGGCAGACAGCTAGAGCCGCCCGGCCATATTATGACCAGCACACTCGGCACGCTGTTTGTCCCTGAGGAGATACCACTCACCGCCAAGTCAGCCGGTATCTCCTTTTTTGTTACTACCTAAATTTTGGGCATTAAATTTAGGTACTAAACTCATTCAAATCACTGCGGGGGTGCGCGTATCGTCATTTTTTGCCTCCTATTTTGTTGATATCCAATTCGTTGGACTTCCACCTTTATTGATTTACCGAGTGAAGCCCTACTGCGTGAGCATGAATGCAACGAGGTCGTTGATTTCTTCTTCATTCAGCAAAACACTGTGAATTCTCCCCATGTGCTTGAAGCCTTCAACGACGTAAGCGTCTGGATCAAGGATAGATTGCTGGAGGTATTCAAAGGCGGAAAGCTCCGGGACACGGTCACCGGCCCACTTGGAGATACCTTGCAACGATGGCCCGTAACCTTCACTCCCATCCAGAGAATGGCAACGGATGCAACGTTGTTGGGGTATATCAATATATTTTTCGCCGCCGTTCTCGAAAATCTCGCGCCCCCGTTCCGGGTTGCCTATTTCCAAAGGGTCAATCGTCGATTCTCGGCCGGTAACTGGAGGCGGCTCTGAAATCGGTGTGGCTGTCGGCGGCTCCGGTGTGGCTGTGACCGGTTCTAAGGTTGGTGTTGGTGTTGCTTGTTCTGACGCAGCCGCCGCTGCCGGGGCTTCCGATACAGCTGCCGGTGCGCTCCCCCCACATCCTGCTAAAAGGATAACCACTAAATTCAGACAATTTATTTTTTGGCGCCACTTTTGGTATTTCATCATTATTCCAGCCTCCTTTGAACTGAAATTTCATTTTCAATGAGAGATGAGTAAAATATAAAAAGGCATAGCCAACCGAAACGGACCGAGCGCAAACTGCGCCGAGACGATTCGGGTCGCTGTGTTGAACCGGGAGATACCAACGAGACTTGGCGGTAGCGTGGTATCTCCCTATTTTATTGGCTATGCGCTCAATCTAACGACAATTATTCTTCGGATTCACACCAGGGTTCAAGGCGGTACAGTTCGCGCTGCTCGCACGTCAGTTCAGGGATGTACCGGTTGGCCTGGGTCCATTCAAGCAGCTCATCCAGGGTCGCATCTATCCGCCACAGTTCCACCGCGCCATCGTGAAAACCAACCAGAGCCTCACTTCCATCCGCGTTAACAACAGACTTCATCACAAAACCCTTGTTGTAACGGCGAATGACCTCACCGGTCTCTACATCCCAAAGCGTGGTGGCGCCATCGCCACTGCCGCCCAGCATCAACTGTTCATCGGGGGTAAAATCAATCTGACCAATCGGCCCAACGTGATTAGTGAAACGACGAATGATACGGCCGCTTTCCATACTCCAGAGAATGGCCTGAGTATCCCAGCCACCGGAGACAACGCGCTGACCATTGGCGGAGAAGGTGATCCCGGTCGCCCCAGCATCAACATGCCCGACTAATTGATTGATCTCTTCGCCGGTTTCCACATCCCACAGAATAAGAGGTCCTTTGCTGTAAGCGGCTAAAATTGTGCTACCGTCTGGACTGAACTCGACATCCCAGAATGATTCAATAGGCCACGGACTGTCAACGAAGTAATCCTCGAAGCGCCGAAGCTCCTGACCCGTCTCTACATCCCATAGAATAACCATTGCGCCATTACCCGAGGATACGGCCCGTTTTCCATCCGGGCTGAATTCAACGTCATATACCACATAAGGTTGCCCCTCAAAACGCCGAATCTCCTGACCTGTTTCCATATCCCACAAAATAATGTGTCCCGATTCGACTTTTTGGGCAAACCGATAGCCCCCGCCGGTGAGCGCCGTATTGCCATCTGGCGAGTAGGTTACCGCCATCACCGGTTGATCATCGGTGAAGCGGTGGATCATCTCGCCCGTTTCCACATCCCATAGCGTAACGGTCCCGTCTGTTGAACCCGACAGAGCGGTGCGCCCATCGGGACTGATATCGACCTCAAATAAAAGCGCATCCGGGGCGGAAAAACGGCGAATAACCTGGCCCTGGTTTAATTCCCACAGTCGCAATGTTTTGTCGGCAGATGCCGAGATTGCGTAACGGCCATTGGCAATAATTTCAACATCCATGATGACTTCATTATGCCCCGTAAAAGTATTCAATATTTCACCGGTTTCTAGATCTAAATGAATTAGGGTACTCGTTCCAGTGCCAACAAATACGGATCCATCGTTTGGATGAAACGCCACTGTCTGGGCTCCTCCATCGACCGAATAACGCCGGATCAACTCCCCTATGGACAAATCCCAGAGCAGCACTTCTGAGTTTTCTATACCGGAAATTGCCGTAAGGCCATCGGGACTAATAACAATTTCCCGTAGCGAGCCTGAACCTTCATCAAGACCTGTATCTATCTGGTAAATGATTTGCCCCGTGTGCGCATCCCACAGTATCAGTATGCCATCATTACTCCCTGATAGAATGGCCGATCCATCTGGTGTAAACTCAAGGCCTTGCATACCGGTGGCGTTACCCTCGTAGCGTTGAATAACCTGTCCCATCGCGATATCCCACCGGATCATAGGCAAATCATCATTCCAGCCGGCGGCGACAATACTCTTGCCATCTGGACTAAATTCAACCGCAACAATGGCCGCGTTGTAACTATCAAACCTTCGAATGATTTGGCCTGTCTGCACATCCCAGAGAATCGCTGTCTTATCCTCTGACCCTGAAACGGCCACGCGGCCATCAGCACTAAAGTCCACATCATTAATGGCATTTGTGTGCCCTTCAAATTGCCTCAGAATTTCGCCTGTTTCAATATCCCAGAGCATCAACACACCATCCCACGAGGTAGAGAGCATTGTTTTTTCGTCTGGGCTAATGGCAACTGAAGTAACGCTATCAGTATGCCCAACAAAAAGCCGTACAGTTCCAGGCGCATAGGCCGCTTCGCTTAATTGGACCTGGGCGAGCGCTGAGTCAGGACTTAGGTTAACAGCCTGCCAGGCCAGGGTCAGGGCAGTATCCGTGTCGTCTTTGGCCAGGGCGGCCTGCGACCCGGCCACAAGGGCCACATTCTGGGCTTCGGCGGCGTTATCCAGGGCCACCTGGCGCTGCTGAAAGGCATACAGCCCCAAACCGGCGCTAATAATGGCGGCCACAGCAAAGACGGCCACCAAGCTCCGTAGGAAATTTCGAGAGCGTTGTTCCAGCCGGGCTTCACGCTGGAGCCGGGCTTCTTCCTCAGCGCGACGGGCTTGCCGGGCGGCTAGACTGGCCTCAAGGAATGTCTGTTCGTTCTTAGTCAAGGCTACATCGGTGCTGGCGGTCCAGCCTTCAAATTGGTCCAGCCGCGCCCCGCGCAGCAAGAAGCCCGGGTCCCGCTCGGCCTGAAGCCACTCTTGGGCAGCGGCTGCTAGGATGCGCTGCAAGCGGATATCGGCCCGGCTCTCATTGAGCCACTGGCGCAGCCGTTCCCACTCGCGCAAGATCGCCTCATGGGCCACCTCCACCGTAGGGCTACGAGTGCCGGGATCATGATCCAGGGCCAGCAGCCGGTAGGCGGCAAAGGTATCGATGACTTCATCCATCAGGTCGGCATCCTGAGCAATGGCCAGTAACTCGGAGCGGGCCACGCGCCGACGGGTGTCATCACTCCCTTCGCCCAGCGTGACCAGCCGCAAGAACATCTGCCGCACGGCTTCCCGGCCCGTTTCATCCAACTCAAGATAAAGCTGCTCGGCCCGTTTGGCCAAAGCGCCTGCGGCCCGGCCAATCTGTTCATAGCCTTGCTTGGTTAAAGTGCGGTTCTCCCGCACCTCAAAGAGCTCGGTTAGGGCAAATTGCAGCAGCGGCAGGGCGCCGGGCTGGTAGTTGATGTCAGACACAATCGCGGCCACCAGCCCGTCTTCAAAGCGGACTCCCACCCGCTGCGCCGGCCCGACGATAGCCTGCTCCAGTTCCCCGGCATTCAGCGGCAGCACCGTTTCCATCCGGCTGCGGACCAGCTCGCCAAAGTCGGGATATTGCAGGGGCCGGTCGTAAAAATCCGCCCGTAGGGTGATGACCAGCCGCACCCGACTGCGGGGGGCGGTGACAGCGTGCTGGAGCAGCTCCAGAAAATGGGTGCGATCGGTCTCATGCTCAACCAGGGTGAAGACCTCTTCAAACTGGTCAATCACAATGACCAACTCGCTGTCGTCATCGGGCAAGATAATCTGCGCCGCCCGCACCAGCCCTCGTTCATTCCGGGTCAGTTGCTCACCCAGATTCTCAGGCCGGTTGGCGGCCACCTGGATCAAGGCCACCTCCAGTTCGTCCAGGGGATGCACTCCCGGGACCAGGTCGGTGATGTACCAGCGCTCCGAGCCGGACAGGTCGCCGCGCCACAGCGCCGGAATCAGGCCGGCCCGGACCAGGCTGGATTTTCCGCTGCCGCTGGGACCGATTACGGCCAAAAAGCGGCTGAATTCACCGCTCTGGTCCAACCTCGACAGGAGTTTCCGGGTCAATTTCTCACGCCCAAAGAAATCCTGCTCGTCGGCAATCTGGAACGCCTGGAGGCCCTTGTAGGGGTTTTCCGGCTCCGGCAGGGCGCTGATGCCTGACACGGTTGAGTCGGCCGCCGCAGCGCCGTCAACAATGAGATCAAGCTCTCTGGCCCGGACAATGGCTTGTACCCGGCTCCGTACATTCAATTTGTGGTAGATTTGGGTAACGTACCACTTAACCGTGGTCAGCTCGATGGTCAGCTTGTTGGCGATCTCCCGGTTGGATTTACCTTCTATGATCAGCTTGAGCACTTCTTGCTCACGGGGGGTCAGCAGTTCGACCAGTTTATCGCCGGCCTGGCTCACGCTCAGGCCGGCGGCTTCCCGGAAGGCCGTGGCCAGCGCTAGCACGTCTTGGTAGCGCTGGTCTGGGTTTTTGGCGGTTGCTTTTTGGATGACCTCGTTGATGGCCTCGGCCACGTTTTGGTCCAGCGAGGCAATCCTGGGCAGCGGCTCATTGAGCTGCTTGAACATGCGCTCCACCGGCGACGACTCTGGAAAGGGGTGTGAACCGGTCAACATCTCATACAGCACCAGCCCCAGGCTGTAGATATCAGACCTGGGGGTGACCGATTCGTTGCGCACCTGCTCCGGCGACAGGTAGTCCGGGGTGCCGACGACATCGCCGGGCTGGGAGATGGCCACCGCGCCATTGTCGAGGTCTTTAGCCAGCCCAAAATCAGCCACGTAGCCATTGCCATCTTCATCTAACAGGATGTTGGCCGGTTTGATGTCGCGATGAATGATGTGGTTGCGATGGGCCACGGCCAACGCCGAAGCCACTTGATCGAGCAGCAGGGCCGCGCTTTCCAGATCATAGGCGTTATCTTGTAGGGCCGTGAGCAAACTGCCGCCCCGCAGATAACGCATCACCAGATAAGCGCCTTCGGGGTCCCGCCAATAATCGTATAGAGGCGTAATGTTCATATGTTCGAGACGGGCGATGGTTTGGGCCTCGGCCTCGAAGCGGCGCACAAATTCAGGCCGGTTGGCGAACCCGGGCAAAATAATTTTGATAGCCACCTCGCGCCCCACCGTCGATTGGAAGGCCCGGTACACGGCCCCAAAACCGCCCGCGCCAATGCGGTCCCGCAGTTCATACCCTTTGATCATCGTCCCGCTCAATTGTTCCATCGGTCCCTCCTCGCCTTGGATACTCCGATTTTGCTGAAATCAGTATATCACAGATTTAAGGACGATTGGGGCCTTTTTGAGCGACTCCCTACCTTTTCCCTACCCCCGCACGGCCCTGATCGCGGCGTAAGCAGGGTCAAATCTCCGGTATTTAGAACTACCGGCACCAGCGCGGAAATCTTCGGCCAAATTCCATCGGGCACGCGGCGATAATGTCAAGGGGTATCCGGATATAGTTGTTACCGACACTCCTCTATTATCGGCGAGCATGTCAGATGGGCTTGGGTCTGGGTATTGATTTTCAATCGACATGGGTGCAGTCTGACCCTATAATTATGCTATCTCTCAGATGTGGTAATAGGGCACTAGAATGAATCAAGTGATTGAAGTATCTTTAGACGAGTTAGGACATATCTTGATACCGGCAGCCATACGAGATCGCTTGGGGCTCTCGCCGGGGATGACTTTGGTTGTTGAAAAAGGAAAAATGGGGGGTGTGAGTCTGCGCATTCAGCCAGAACTGCCTATAAACGAACATTACCCGGTATGAGATGGCTTTTTTGGCCGATTGTGCTTTTTCCCGATTTCTAGTAAAATAATGGTCATAGAATTTGAATAGTTACAGAAAATGAAGGACTGGAGTCAGTGGTCATGACGGTAGAGACATTGTTAGAATCAAGGAGCCAAAATGGGCCTGAATTTGTGCCCATTGATGCGCTTTGGCGGGTCAGTGTGGCCCAATATCACGCCATGATTGCCTCTGGTGCCCTGACAAAAGACAACCCGATCGAACTTCTACAGGGATGGCTGGTACAAAAAATGCCCAAGAAACCAAAACATAGCACCATCACCCGAATCCTTCGTAAACTGCTCGGTGAATTGGTGTTACCGGGTTGGTATGTTGATTCCCAGGAGCCGATGACAACCGCCGATAGCGAACCAGAACCAGATATTATGATCGTTCAAGGAACAGAGATGGATTACCTAGACCATCATCCTGGACCAGAAGATGTGGCCCTGGTCATTGAAATATCCGATGCGGCCTTAAACCGGGATCGGACGTTGAAGAAACAACTGTATGCGGCGGCGACCGTTCCGGTTTACTGGATTGTCAATCTGCTCGATAGTCAAGTCGAAGTATACTCACAACCCTTTGTGGGCGTAGCGGGGCCAGATTACAAACAGCGACAAACTTACACGTTGGCTGAGTCGGTGCCAGTTTGGATTAAGACAGAACATATTGGCGAAATTTCCGTCGCCCAGCTTTTTCCAGAATTGTAAGCGTTTTTATGTGAACAACCGCTAACCTATCCATTTTCGCTGTCAAAAAAGAGTGCAGTCTGCAAACTGCACTCTTTTTTGTAGTAGAAGTAGCTAAAGCTTAATTCGCGTAGCTGACCGTATCCGACTGGAAAGCGACCCAGGAGACCCAGACGTGGTCGGCGTGGAGAATGGGCGTCAATTCACGGCTGCCGAGGTCGCCGCCTCATTCGCCAGGTCTGGACCGGCCTGATGCTTCCAGCGTAAATAACCCAGCAGTCGCTCCGATTCGGCCACGGCTTCTGGCCTGGGACTATCAAGGGTGTTGTGCTTCCAGCGCAAATAATTCTGTAGTTGCTCTGCCTCACCGGTCACAGGCTTCTCGATTGGCGCAACATTATGCTTCCAGCGTAAATAATCTAGCAATCGTTCCGACGCAGCGATCTCATGTGCCTCGCCAGGTGTGGCGTTATGCTTCCACTGCAAATATGCCCGTAGACGCTCTGCTTCAGCTCCCTCATCCACCGGGATTGAAACCGCACTGCGGTTGGCGATCCTCAGCTCCGGCCTATCGACAGAGACGTTGGTCTCTGCGACCGTCACGCCGGCCGGATCACCCTGAGAGACCTCAACCGGCTCCACGCCGGCCTGCTTGGGGGGCGTATCCGCAGACGTCAACCCAATGGCCCAACTGGCGATGATTAGAACAGCAATCATGGAAACAGCCACTAAGATAGAACTCATTCGACGAAACATAGTAATCTCCTTTCAGTAAATAAGGGCTTAGGATTAAATAACTTCCCTCTTTGCAGGCAAATAAGCCGGGTATTTGGACTCAATTTGAGGAAGTTATTTAATTCTCAATCCTAAGTTGTCACCGTTTACAATATTCTTTACTTGCAGTTTACCACCCGACCGTCCACCGAACAGCCAAAAAAGCGTCCAAAAAAGTGTCCAACTTAAAATTCAATTGGTTTTTTTTCGGAAATACAGTAAAATCAGGCCCATGTCGCTACTGAAGCTCTTTTTATTCGGCCCACCCCGTCTTGAGAAGAGCGGGAAGGGAATCAAGGTCAGCCTGCGCAAAGCCCTGGCGCTGCTGGCCTATCTGGCCGTGTCCCAACAAAGTCACAGCCGCGATGCCCTGGCTACTCTGTTTTGGCCAGACGATAGTCAGAGCAAAGCCCGGGGCAATCTGCGCCGGACCTTGTCGCGGCTCAATGGGGCTTTGGGTGAAGGTTGGCTGGAGATCGACCGGGAGAACGCCGGTCTCGATTCCAGGGCCAACCTCTGGCTGGATGTCGATCAGTTTCAGCGCCGGCTGGCCCAATGCCAGACGCACGGCCACACCGTGGCTGATGTCTGTCCCGACTGTCTGCCCGCTCTGACCGAAGCCGCCGAGCTCTACGCCGACGATTTCCTGGCCGGATTCAGTCTGCCTGATTGTCCCGAGTTCGATGAGTGGCAGTTTTTTCAAAGCGAAGGGCTGCGGCAGGCGTTGGCGTCGGCCCTCGAGCGCCTGGTACGCGGTCATAGTGACCGGGCGACCACGATGTGGCCGTTCCCCACACCCGGCGCTGGCTGGCCCTCGATCCACTGCACGAACCGGCGCACCGGAAATTGATGGAACTGTACGCTCAAACCGGCCAGCGGGCCGCCGCAGTGCGCCAGTACGAGGAATGTGTGCGGGTGCTCGATGAAGCATTAGGCATACCACCATCAGAAGAAACCACAGCCCTGTATGAAGCCATCAAAGCGAAGCGGTTTCCGCAGCCGGGAACAGACAAACGCGAGAGCCAGGAAGCAGAGGGGCAAGGTATCAGAGGTGCAGGGGAGCAATACCTAATCCAAAATCGCCACAACCTGCCGCCACAACCGACGCCTTTTATCGGCCGCGAGACAGAACTGACCGAAATAACCCAGCGCCTGACCGACCCTGCCTGTCGGCTGTTGACCCTGGTGGGGCCAGGCGGTATCGGCAAAACCCGCCTGGCTCTGGCCTTAGCTGAGAGACAACTTGAGACCAACCGTTTTCCGAACGGGGTTTACTTTATCAACCTGGCCCCGCTCAGTTCAGCGGTCCATGTCATCCCCACCATGGCCGAAGCGCTGAAGTTCCCCCTGGACAGTGGCGAGCAGCAAACTCGTACCCCAAAGCAACAGATTCTTGATTATTTGCACCAGAAACAGATGGTGCTCGTCCTGGATAACTTCGAACACCTCCTTTCACCTCCCGGTGAGCATCCCCTTGAAAGCAGCATCGCCGGAGCTGAGGAACTGGTGAGCGACATTTTGCAAACCGCAGCCAAAGTTCGAATTCTGGTCACGTCGCGCGAACGACTGCATTTGCATGAGGAGCAGATCTTTCCCCTTCAAGGACTTACCTTCCCGGACCTGGAAACGGTGAAACCTGCCATTGAATACGACGCCGTCAAGCTCTTTGCCCAAAGCGCCCGCCGGGTCCGGCCTGATTTCGAGTTAGGCCCAGACGATCTTTCCGACGTAACTCGCGTCTGCCGCCTGGTCGAGGGGTTGCCCCTGGGGCTTGAATTGGCGGCCTCGTGGGTCGATATACTTTCGTTGGCCGGCATCGCGGCTGAAATCCAGAAGAGCCTCGACTTCTTAGAGACGGATGTCCGCAATGTACCGCAGCGCCAGCGGAGTATCCGGGCCGTGTTTGATGCTTCCTGGCAGCGGCTGAATGCCGCCGAACAGAAAATCTTTCCTCAACTATCAGTTTTTCGAGGCGGCTTCACTCGCCGGGCGGTCCAAGAGATTACCGGGGCGTCATTACGACTGCTGGGAACCTTAGCCAGCAAATCCCTGCTGCAATACGACAAAGATCGAGACCGCTACCAAATCCATGAACTGCTGCGGCAATATGGCGCAGAAAAATTAGCCGCATCGTCACAAAAAGAATCAGACCTGCGTGACCGTCATAGCGCCTACTACTGTATGGCCCTGCGCGAGCGCGAAGCTGACCTGAAGGGCGCTCGACAGCAGGCGGCGCTGCGTGAAATCGAGGCGGACAGCGAAAACGTTCGCGCAGCCTGGCATTGGGCCGTACAAAAAGAAGACACAGCCCAGTTAGCCCTGGCGATGAACACCCTCGGCACCTTCTATGAATGGCAAGGCCGCTTCCGGGATGGGGCCGCGGCCTTCCAGGCGCTGCTGGCCTCCCCTCTGGTTTCTGCCCGTCATGAGCCATTGTTTTCGGCCACTGCCATGGCCTGGGCCAGTGTCTTTCAACGCATGGTCGAAACAACAGAGGTTGCCCAGGAAACATTGGCCCAGGCGCTGAAACGATTAGAGAGTCTGGAGTCACCGGTCGATGGCCATGCCGAGCAAGCGTTCTTGCATTATCAGCAAGGCAACCTGGCTCTCAGCAAGGAGAACGCAGCTGCTCAAGCCGCTTTTCTGACCAGCTTAGGGCTTTACCGGCAGATCGGAGATCAATGGGGTATAGCCCGCGCGTTACATGGTTTGGGAGAAACGTTATTGTGGTTAGGAGATTTCGCGGCCGCCGGGACTCATCTGGCAGAAAGTCTGGAAATGTATCGCTCTTTGGGCGACTTACGGGGATGGCCGCCGTCACCCTCACGGCCAGTATAACGGCTCGCTACCAGGGGCGACTTGAAGAGTCCCTACGCCTGGGTGAGGAATGTCTTGAGATCAGTCAGAAAATCGGTAATCGCAGCCTGATTGCCGAAGCGCTGGGTGATCTGGGGATGTCACATGGCCGGGGCTTCGGCCGCTATGCCCAGGCCTATGATCTACAAGATCAGGGGTTGGCCATTGTGGCGGATTTGGGTAATCCCTGGCAGTTGAGCAACGCTTACTACCGGCGGGGTGAGTTGGCCGCTCACTTGGGTAACTTCAAGGCTGCAGAAGATGATCTGCGCCAGGCCGTCGCCGTTGATCTTGAAAGCGGCTACCGTCTTAATATAGCTTATGCCTTAACCGCCCTGGGGCAGCTATTAACGGCCGTTGGGGAGCAGGCCGAAGCGCGACGCGTACTATCGCAGGCACTATCAATTTGCCGGGAGCTCGATCATCCCGATGGTATGCTCATGTGTACCACTTATTTGACGCTCCTGGAAAAGAATAGCAGTAGCCTCTGGAAAGCTGAACAGCAATTATTCGAAATCTTAAAGGGCAGCTACGAGCGGCAAGCCTGGGTTCCTTATGATCTTGTGCTGCCGGCCATCGTTGCCCTGTTAGTGGAACCTCCGGAAATGTCCGATGGTGAGCCAGTATCTGACCGCCTGATCCTGGCGATCGAGATCGCCGGCCTGGTCGACCGGGGGTCGCGGCTGCGACAACGGCTGATATTCGACCATCTGAATGAGCTAGCGGCCAACCTGCCACCCGATATCGTCACGGCCGCGAAAGAACGGGGACGTCAATTGGATTGGTGGCCGATGGCCGCCCATTTGCTGGCAGAGCTGCCCCGGTTGGGTTGGGGACAGCCTGAAGCAGAGGAGCCAGGAGCGAAGGAGTTCGGGGAGGTATCGGCCAGGCCGCCAGCAACACCTCCAACCGGCCAAAACAAGTGAGCATGAAAGCAGAATTACCACCTCGGTAATTCCCAGATGATCCCCCTCGGACCGGCGTTGATGACCGTGGTCTGGCCGAGCATGGCTTCCTGGCCGGCGCTGGCATGAATATGGCCGCACACAACCAACTGAAGTTGGCGCTGTTCGATGGCCCGGCGAATGGCGATACTGCCCAGATGTTCACCCCGCGAGGATCGATCCAAAACCCCCTGGGGTGGAGAATGGCTGACCAGCACGCCCGACGAGGGACATCCGGCCAGGAGTTGGTCCGCTTCGGCTTCGGTAAAGTCAAAACTCCACGCGCCGAAGGGCGTCACCGGAATACCGCCGCCTAACCCATAGAAATCGACACCAGCGATCGTGGTTCCGCTGCCATGCAGCACATGGGCATTCGGCCAGCCCTGACAGGCCCAGCTGAGTTCCTCGTCCGACTCGCTGTTGCCGGGCACCAGCACCAGCGGTTGGCTGATGGCCTTGAGGACGGCCATGGCCTGGTCGAGACCGCGCCGAACATTGGCGAAATCACCTGCGCCCACGACCACGTCAACCTGGCGGGCCTGGTCCACCAGCCGCTGAGCGGCGACGATATCGCAGTGCAGATCGCTAAAGAGAAGCAGTTTCATCGATATTTGCCCCCAACACGCTTGGTTACTACTCTCTTACCACGACCTTGCCTTTTTTGCAATTATTTTTGAAGATGAGAGACTGGTCATTGGCTTAATCTCCAATTTCAGGCCTTTCTTGTTAATTGATTTTGCACTTCTCTCTTTTCCAGGTAGAATTGCCTTAATTCATGCACTTTGGCTTCGATAATTGTCAATACACTATATATAGTGTATAATGTGTACTAATGTGCCATATTTAGGGGTATGGGTTGCACATAGACGTGCTCCCCCTCAAATGGCAAAGGCTGACAATAAGTGAATCATCCTTAACAAGCGCTCAAAGACGAGTTAGCGCCAGACCCAATGCCGGGAGGAAGTTGGTGTATGGTGGGCTTTTATTGTTTCAGGGAGGAAGGCTCATGCAATTCGCTGATTTATTAGGCCCCGAGGCGCTAACCTTTGACGATGTGCTGTTGGTGCCCGGTTTCGCCGAGGTCCTGCCCTCGGACGTGGAATTGCGGGTTCGCCTGCACGAGAAGCTGCCGCTCAACGTACCGGTGCTGTCGGCGGCGATGGACACGGTGACCGAAGCCCAATTGGCCATTGCTCTGGCCAGGCAAGGCGGGCTGGGCGTGATCCATCGCAACCTCAGCCCGGAAGAGCAAGCGGCCGAGGTCGACAAGGTCAAGCGCTCCGAGGCGGGGATGATTGTCGATCCCATCACCTTGGGGCCGGACGCTACCCTGACCGAAGCCGAAGCCATCATGTCGCGCTATCACATTTCCGGAATACCCATCACGGCTAAAGGCCGGTTGGTGGGTATTCTTACGAATCGGGACATTCGCTTCGCCACCCGCTTCGACGTGCCCGTGCATGAATTCATGACCACGACCGGGTTGATCACCGCCCCGGTTGGAACCTCGCTGGAAGAAGCCAAGGCCATCCTGCACGAACATCGCATCGAGAAACTCCCCCTGGTCGACGACGATTTCAACCTGCGTGGTCTTATTACCTACAAAGACATCCTCAAAAAACGTAATTTTCCCCATCAAGCCATCGACAGCCAGGGGCGGCTCTTGGTCGCGGCCGCAGTTGGAGTCGGCCAGGAGTTGGAAGACCGGTTGGAACCCCTCCTGGATGCGGGTGTCGATGCCATCGCCATCGACACGGCGCATGGCCATTCCAGCGGCGTCTTGCAGGCCATCAAACGGGCTAAAATGATCGCGCCCGACCTGCCGGTGCTGGCCGGCAACGTGGTGACCGTCGAGGGCACTGCCGCTTTGATCGAAGCCGGGGCCGACGTGATCAAGGTCGGTGTTGGCGCCGGCTCGATCTGCACCACACGCATCGTGGCCGGGGCCGGGCTGCCGCAGATGACGGCCATCGCCGAGTGTGCCAGCGTTGCCCGGCGGCATGGGGTCCCCCTGATCGCCGATGGCGGCATCAAATTTTCCGGCGACATCGTCAAGGCCCTGGCAGCGGGAGCCAATGCCGTTATGCTGGGTTCGATGCTGGCCGGCCTGGAAGAGGCCCCCGGCGAACTGGTCATCTACGAAGGCCGGCGGTTCAAGGAGTATCGCGGTATGGGGTCGTTGGGAGCGATGAAGGGCCGCGCCAAAGATCGCTATGCCTCAGGTCAAGGCCAGGGCGACCGGGGTAAACTGGTCCCCGAAGGCATCGAAGGCCAGGTGCCCTATAAAGGCCATCTGGCCGATTACGTGTTTCAATTGATGGGCGGGCTGCGGTCGGGCATGGGCTACGTTGGGGCGGCTAATCTGTACCAGCTTGCTAAAAAAGCGCGCTTTGCCCGTATCTCTCAGGCCGGGCTGTTGGAAAGCCATCCCCACGGCGTCTACATCACCAAAGAGGCCCCCAATTATCAGGCCGGGCCACGATAGTACCGTTACAGTTCAATTCTTTATTTTTTGCGCCAGAAAATGTTCAACCATGAAAGGCATGAAGAACAGAATAAAAAACTTCATGCCCTTCATGTTCTTCATGGTTAATTTTAGTTTGATTCTGGCTCACCCAGATTATGTATTGATGCCATTAATA
>Ga0302046_10001803_pt1 | contig 20058 bp, 22 predicted proteins | sample RVTome_11_FD_200261 | JGI IMG/M metagenome (GOLD analysis project Ga0302046, IMG submission 200261) | Soil microbial communities from uranium-contaminated site in the Upper Colorado River Basin, Wyoming, United States - RVT147D111 (version 2) ...
ATTCATGTTCGGCATCCTGCTCCGCTTAGTTCAGATCCGGATCCAGCCAACTCGATTGACATTCTAGGCGACGTAGATGGGGAGTTCAAGACCGCGCGGGGCGGGCACTCCCCCCAGCTAACTAGTCCGTTGATGGTGAGCTCGAAATCTGTTCCAGCTGTTCAAGGAGATGAACGATGCGATCGCGGATCTGTTTTCGCTCCTGCCGCAGGAGCGAAAGCTCGGCTGAGGCCTCTGCCTTTCCGGCCAACCCCGCAGGAGCGCCATCGGCGAGTCGGAGTTTCAACTCCTCCAACTCATTGGCAAGTGCCCGGTTGCTGTCTCGGAGATGGCCAATGACCTCGCTGGCCTCACGCACCTTCTTGCCCAGAGCTTCCAACTCCTTCGGTCGGTCTGGCTTGCTAGGCATGACACGTCACGGACAGAGCGAGTCGACGAGCCGTGTCACCGTCAGGCGGCCGCAATCGCTTGGCGAGCGACTTCGGCGAGCTCTCGAAACGCCGCCTCGTCTCGCACGGCGAGCTCGGCCAGTTGCTTCCGGTTCAGTTGGATATCCGCCTTGGCGAGCCCTTGCATGAACGTGCTATACGACAGATCGCAGGCACGAGCGGCGGCCCCGATGCGGATGATCCAGAGCCGACGGAAATCGCGCTTCCGCGCTCGCCGATCCCGATAGGCGTATCCCAAGGCCTTGTCGACGGACTCTTTGGCGGAGCGGTACAACTTGCTCTTGGTGCCCCAGTAACCCTTGGCAAGACTCAGTATCTTTTTTCGACGGTCGCGTCGATTCGTTCCACGTTTCACTCTTGGCATTTCTTCTGACTCCGAATCAGCGGGGCAGCCTGGCCAGCAGCTTACGGCCGTCACCCTTGGTGACCAGGGCCGATTTGCGCAGCCTACGCTTCCGCCGCCTCGTTTTCTTGGTTAGGATATGACCCGCGTAGGCGTGGCTGCGCTTGATCTTGCCGCTCGCCGTCCGGCGCATCCTCTTTGTTGCTCCGCGATGTGATTTCAGTTTCAATTTGTGCGTCCTTACTTTAGTGCGCGTGGGGCCCCACCCTCACGCGCGGCGCTCGCTCTTCGCTCGCGCCCAAAACCACGGCGGGATTCCCTTGAGCAACGTATCTCACCGGCTCAATTCCTCGCCGCCGGCGGCCCTTCGGGCCGCCAACTTCTCGCCTCGCGCCCGGCCTTTAGGCCGGTCTCGCCGAAGGGTACATGGCACCACGTCGAGACGAAGGCGGATTAGGCTTCCGCTTCTGCCGCCGGTGCTTCTTCCTTCTGCGAAGTCTTGAGCTTCTCGACGACCGCTCTGCTGGGCGCGAGGATCAAGTACTTCTGATTCCCCTCCATCCTCGATCTCATCTCCACGGTCGCCAGCTCTTGGAGATCCGAAACGAGCCGATTCAGAATCTTGTCACCCAGCTCACCGTGCGACCGCTCCCGGCCCCGGAACATGATGGTCGCCTTGACCTTGTTCCCCTCTTGTAGAAATCGCATGATGTGATTCTTCTTGAATTGGTAATCGTGCTCGTCGATCTTGACTCTGAACTTGACCTCTTTGACGTGTATCGTCTTCTGATGTTTCTTCGCCTCGTGGGCACGCTTGTTTCGCTGGTAGAGGTATTTGCCGAAATTCATGATCCGGCACACCGGGGGGCGCGCCGTGGCGACGATCTCGACCAAGTCCAAGTCTTTCGCCCGAGCCATCCTGAGGGCTTCCTCGGGACTCATGATGCCAACCTGCTGTCCGTCCTCGTCGATCAATCGGATCTCGCGGACCCGGATCCGTTCGTTCACTCGGACCGATTTATCGATACCTCACCTCCGTCGATTCTATGGAACAGACGCGCGAACGCCGGCCCAGGGGCAACCATCGAAGGGCCGACCACCCCACAGACTTAGCATTATGCCCTTCCTGGAGCCGCAAATCTAGCGCCAACGCCGAGATACCGGTGCTAGGGCGCCAGGGCACGGCGATGCGCCAGATCGCGGACCAGGTCGATGAACTCCCTGAGACCCATCGCTCCCTGGTCGCCCTGCGAGCGATTTCGGACCGAAAGGTTCTGGGACTCGACTTCACGGTCCCCTAGCACGAGCATGAAGGGAATCTTCTTGAGCTGGGCGTCCCGGATCTTGTAGCCCGTCTTCTCCCCCCGCGCGTCGAGCTTCACCCTAATCCCTTCCGCGCGAAGAGCTTCGGTGACCTGCTGCCCGTACTCGTGGTGACGCTCAGCGATGGGCAGCACCACGACTTGGACCGGAGCTAGCCAAAACGGGAAGGCCCCGGCGGTATGCTCGATGAGGACGGCGATGAACCGCTCGAAAGAGCCCAGGATGGCCCGATGGATCACGACCGGACGCTGCCGGGTGCCGTCCTCGGCCGCGTAGTAGAGGTCGAAACGCTCGGCCTGAGAGAAGTCGAGCTGGATGGTCGCGCATTGGTGCGACCGGCCCAGGGCGTCTCGGACGTGGAAATCGATCTTGGGCCCGTAGAAAGCACCGTCCCCCGGGTTCAGGCGGAAGTCGCACTTCTTGTTCTCGAGCGCCTTTTTGAGCGCCGCCTCGGCACGCTCCCATTGCTCCTCGGTGCCGATGGAGCCCTCCGGGCGCGTCGAGAGCTCCACCCGGACGTCTTCGAAACCCATCTCACCGTACACCTCGTGCACGAGATCGATGAGGTCTTCCACCTCCGCTTGCACCTGGCCCAGAGTGCAATAGATGTGCGTGTCGTCCATGAGGAATGCCCGCACCCGGGTAAGCCCGGACAAGACGCCAGAGCGTTCGAAGCGATGGCAGTGTCCGAACTCGGCGAGGCGCAGTGGGAGATCGCGGTAAGAACGTAGCTCACTCCGGTAGACGATGGCGGCTCCCGGACAATTCATCGGCTTGATTCCGTAGCGGGAGGACTCGCTCTCGTGCTGCTCCACGAAGAACATGTTGTCTTGGTAGTGATCGAGGTGGCCCGTGCGGCGCCAGAGCTCTTCGTCCAGAATGAGCGGGGTCCGGATCTCGACATAGTTGCGGCGCTCGAGCTTCTCTCTCATGTACTCCATGAGCAGGTTCACGACGCGCCATCCGTTCGGCAACCAGAACACCTGCCCGGGCGCCTCGCTCTCGATGGTGAACAAACCGAGCTCACGCCCGAGCTTGCGGTGATCGCGTCGCTTGGCTTCTTCGATCCGATGCAGGTGCTCGTCGAGCTGCTTCTGGTCGTAGAAGCTGGTTGCGTGGATGCGCTGCATCGGCACGTTCTTCTCGTCGCCCTTCCAGTACGCCCCCGAGCAACCGAGCACCTTGAGTGCCTTGATGTAGCCGCTCGAAGGAATGTGGGGACCTCGGCAGAAGTCGAAGAACTTACCCAAGGCGTAACAGGAAACGACCGGCTCGCCCTTCTCTTCGACGAGCTCGAGCTTGAGATCCTGTCCCATCTGCCGAAACTTCTCCTTGGCCTCCTGCTTCGGAATCTCTACCCTTTGATAGGGTACGTCCCGTTTGACGATCTCCTTCATCCGCTTCTCGATGGCGTCGAGATCTTCCGGCGTGAAGGGACGAGAAATCTGGAAGTCGTAGAAGAACCCCTCCTCAGTGGGCGGTCCTACGCCGCACTTCGCCTCGGGGAAGAGCTCCAAAACCGCGGCGGCAAGAAGATGGGCCGAGCTGTGCCGGAATATGTCCAGCATTTCCGGATCGTTGGAAGTGAGGATCTGCAGACTCACGTCCGAGCTCACCGGATGCGACAAATCGACCTGCGCTCCATCGACTTTCGCCGCCAGAGCACGGCGTGCCAAGCCGGGCGCGATCTGCTCTGCGATTTCCTTGACGGTCAGACCGGCAGGCAGCTCCTTGCGACTTCCGTCGGGCAAGGTGATCGACACGGCAGTCTTGGCAACCATCTTACTGATTTCACTCCTGCGAGCGATGACCGCTCGTCATGTTGCGGCTGGTCAGCAATCCAGCAAATGGTAGGCGCGGGCGGATTTGAACCGCCGACCTCTACCGTGTCAAGGTAGCGCTCTCCCCCTGAGCTACGCGCCTAAGTAAGCCAACGTGGCCCGGCAGTATAGCAAGGGGCCCCATGGGTGTCAACCTGTCAAACCTTTCTTTTACAGAGAGATAGCTGCCGAAGGGAGTCCGCGGCCCGTCGATCTCGTCTTTGACTTCCCATGGGGTGGACGGGATAATGAAATTTCGTTCAGGACCACGCATGCCGGCACCTCGACGCCCCGCCGCGACCGCCGCCTCCACCACCATCCCCGATCTCTTGGACATTCTGATCAAGCAGGGGGCGTTGAACACCGAGCAGGTCGACAAGGTCAAGCGAGCCACCAAGCTCAACCCCGGCGCCGAATCCGACGTCATCCAGCAGCTGGGACTGCTGAGTGATGTCGAGATCGCGCAGGCGGTCGCCCGCCAATCCGGGCTTCCGTTTCTCAAGATCAACCCACTCGATCTCGATCTCGACGTCGTCACCAGCGCGCTTCCCGCGCCATTCGCTCGCAAGCACACGATGTGCGCCATCTCCAAGCATCAAAACGGCATCACCGTCGCGATCGCCAACCCCTTCAACCTGGCTCCGCTCCGCGATCTCCAGCAGTTCGCCGGGCTCGAAGTCAAGTTGGTCGTCGCGACCCGCAAGGACATCGAGATGGTCAACAAGGGCTTTTACGACCTCAAGGCCTCGCTCAAGGTTGCCGAGACCCAGCTCACCGAAGGAAGAACCTCCTCCATCGACGTCACGAACCAGGAGTTCCTGTCCGGCCCCTCCGACGAGATGGACCCGACGATGCAGCCGGTCATTTCCGCACTCGACAACCTCCTCGACCACGCCTTCGAGCAGCGAGCCTCGGACATTCACCTCGAGCCCAAACGGAACATCGCCCTGGTGCGCCTCCGCATCGACGGCGTGCTTCACGACGTGCACGTCATCCCCAAGATCGTCTACCAAGCCGTCGTTAGCCGCATCAAGATGCTCAGTGGTCTCAACATCGCCGAAAAGCGCCGCCCTCAAGACGGGCGCATCAAGAGAGATCGCGGCGGCAAGGAGATCGAGATCCGTGTCTCGACGATGCCGACCGTCTTCGGCGAGAAGTCCGTCCTCCGCATCTTCGATCCCGATGTGCTTCTCCAGTCCATCGATCAGCTCGGCTTTTCGGAGAGAGACTTCCCGCGATTCCAGGAGTTCTTGACCCACAAAGAGGGAATCATTCTGGTGACCGGCCCGACCGGAAGCGGAAAGACGACCACTCTCTATTCGGTGCTGCGACACTTGTCGCGTCCCGAGATCAATATCATCAACATCGAGGATCCGGTGGAGCTCATTCACGATGACTTCAACCAGGTGCAGATCAGGCCTCAGATCGGCATCACCTTCGCCAACGCCATTCGCACCGTGCTGCGACAGGATCCCGACGTGGTCATGGTGGGCGAGATTCGCGACAACGAGACCGCCGACATGGCAGTCCAGGCGGCTTTGACCGGGCACCTCGTTTTCTCCACCCTGCACACGAACGACGCGCCGTCGGCCATCACTCGCCTCTTGGATTTGGAGGTGCCGCCCTTCCTCATCACGTCCACGCTGGTGGGCGTCCTCGCGCAGAGGTTGGTGCGCACGATCTGTCCAAAGTGCGTCGAGGAATACGCTCCCACGGCCGATGAAGCCTTGGCGCTCCAGGTGCCCTTCGAGAAGATCGCCCAATTCCGTTTTCGTCGCGGGATCGGATGTATTCATTGCCGCCAGACCGGCTACTTCGGTCGGAGTGGCGTTTTCGAGGTCATGCCGATCTCGTCGAAGATCCGCAAGCTCGTGATCGCTCAGGCCGAGGCCCCCGAGATCGTTCGGGTGGCCCGTGAGGAAGGTCTCAGGTCTCTACGCGAGTCCGCGATCGAGAAGCTGGTGCGCGGGGTTTCGACCGTGCCCGAAATCCTCCGCGTCACGTCTCATTGAGCTCCCCGTTTCGGAGAGCCCATTTCAATGCGGAGGGGGCGTCTTCGTGCGCTTCACCGTGATTTCGTCCTCGTCGTAGTAGTCGATCTTGTGCAACGGCATGACCACGCTCGAGAGAACGTTCAGAGCGTGCCCACCGATACGCTTGTAGTAGCGCGTACATAGAACCAGCACGGCGGTCGTGCTGGCATCGTAGCTGGCCACGGCGATACGCAGTATCAGCGTGTCGCAGCGGTGCGCCAGATCGCGACCCTGTCGTATGTATTGCATGGCCCGCTCGGCGTCGGAGCTAGCAAAGATCTCCCACGTCGATTGGAACGCATCTTCGACACCCCGGCGGATTTCTTGGAGCTCCTGGACGATCTCGTCCTCCGGCACCGGCTCCGATCGGATATCCAAGAGCTCGGCGAGATTCTTGGCGTAGTCTCCGATTCTCTCCACGTCTTTCACCAAGCTCATCAACAACAGGCAGTAAGGAACGTCTGGTGTGTTGCCGCGCAAACTGAGATGTGCCACGACCTTCTTGCGAATGGACCGCTCCAACTGGTTGACCTGTACATCCTGTTCGTAGATGCGGGTCCGATCCTCCGGATTGTTCTTGTTCTCGAAGAAAATCTTTCCCGCGCAAAAACTCATCTCGAGCGTCAGCTTGAGCATGTTTGCGAATTGCTCCCCCATGACGCTGAGAGGGTTTTCGGAACGAAAGATGGCAAGTAGTTCGCGAAGCATGGACATTCCCCTTCTTCCTGCCTACCTCAAGACTCTGTTCAAGATTACCAGGATCGCGGGGACCCCGTAAAACAGGCCGACCACGTAGAGCAAGGCGACCTTCCGCGACCGCACCGCCCGTTCCGCCAAACCTCGAGCGGCGCCCAAAGGGATCCTGCGAATGGCGCGGACGGGATAGATGATCAGCGTCCCGGCCACATTGAACAGCAGATGTACCAGGCCAATCTCGATCCCGGCGGCGGCGTTGGGCCCGGAAACGGCGAGCGAAGCCATCAGGGCGGTGACGGTCGTCCCTACGTTGGCTCCCAGGGTAATCGGAAACGCCTCCTCCAAACTCAACAACCCCGCTCCGGCCAGCGGTACCAGCAATGAAGTCGTGATGGAGCTCGACTGCACCATCACCGTCACGATGATTCCCACCAACATGGAAAGACCCGTATTCGAGCCGAGCACGCCGCTGACGAACGTCTCGATCCGCGTCTGCATGATGGAGCGCATGAGTTTCACGAGCGCGGCCAAGGCGATGAAAATGAGGAGCGCGCTCACCCCGATGACAACAAGCGCCCGGACTCGCTCACTCTCGAACAACGACTCCGCAAGGCCGCTGATGGGTATAAACCCCCAACTCAACGCGCCTCTCAGAGGACTCTCGTAGGTAACGCTTCCCATGTCGGAGAGGGGGGCCGCGAGGAAGGCGGACGACCTCTCAAGAAGCCCAGTACCGAGCTCCAACGGAAGCAGTATCGCGACGCTCATGTAGTTGAAGAAATCGTGACACGTGGCGACGGCGAAGGCGCGTCGGAATTCTTCGGGGCGTGTCATATGGGCCAGCGCTACGATCGTATTGGTCACGGTGGTTCCGATGTTGGCTCCCATGACCATCGGTATCGCGTTCGCGAGCGGGAGGGGGTTTTCCGGTGCTGCCACTAGCCCCACGATCATGGACGTGGTGACCGAGGAGCTTTGAACCAGGGTGGTTGCGAGGATGCCAACCATCAGCCCGATGAAGGGATTCTCGGTGGTGGAAAAAAAGACGTCCAGCACGTCTTGTCCCAGCAGCTTGAAGCCGTCCCCGAGCCCCTTGACCCCTAGAAGAAAAACAAAGAGCAGCGCCAGGATGCTGACGAGGCGCAATAACGTCTGGGCGAGGCTGGAGGCGGGTGGGTTCTTCGATGGCTGATTCATGCGTTGCAGGACCAGCCTTCTTATCGTACTCGGAAGATGCGGTCAACCTCGGAGCGAAACGATTGTTAACGTAATGTTAATAGGTCCATCGCGCAACCGAATCGAAAGCCGTGAATCGCCGCCATCGTCACAAGAAGGTCGCGCTACTCGTCGGTTCGTCTTCCAGGAAGATCTCGGCCTCGAAGGCAAAGACTTCCACGTCGCCCCTCCGCCAGGCGCCGCCGGGAAGCCCGGCCTTCCGGCAAACACCCTCGAGGAAGTCTTCTCGATCCCATCCTTGCTCGGTAGCCACCTGCGGAAGGAGGAGACCGCGGCGACCGGCTCCCACGACCTGCAAACCATCTCGACCAATCAAGATCTCTTCGGGCCTCTCCAACTTCCAAAGGGCGGAAAGCACGGAGATCGAAATCCGCAGATCGGGAAGCTCGTGCGGCCGAACCGGTGGAAAACGGTAGTCATCGGTGGCCGCGGACCGTGCGCAACGGGACACCGTTTGATGGAGTGGGAACAGTGGGTCGCTGTATCCCACACAGCCCCTGAGGCTCCCCTGGTGAGTGAGCGTGACGAAAGCAGCGCCAGGTTTCTCGAGCTCGGGATCCCTCACCACATAGTAGACCTCGGAGCCCCTCAACACGCTTTCGAGAGTCTGCCGAGCGATGCGCAGGAGCTCTCTTTGCTGGACCGGACTGAGGACGAAAGTGGACAGGGTTATGACACCGGACGACAAAACGCCGCCGAAAGATAGCCGACGACCTCGGACTTGTCACCACTCACGTCGCCGGAGTCGCCATAACGAAGAATCGTGGCAGATGTACCGCCCAACGCGCGAGCGGCCCGCATCACGGCAACCAAAGGCCCGCCGCCACAGGCGTGCTCGTGATGGTGTTCGAGAAGCGACATGAGATCGTCGGGAGCGAACGCCTCGACGAGCTTGGCGACCTTCTGATCCATTCGCGCCGCGACGCCGGCTGACTTGTAGTGTGAGAGGTCCGAGCTGGCAATCAGCAACGCCGAGCGTCGCACCTTCCCGAGCGCTTCGCCGACCGCGTCGGCAACCGCTTCGACGTTGGGGCGACGTTGATCTCCCAAGAGGATGGGGACGATCTTCAGATCACGGTCCTGAACCTGCAGGAAAGGAAGCTGCATCTCCAAACTGTGCTCGCGATCGTGGGCCTCGCGAAACACCTTCATACTGCGCGAGGCTTCTCGGATGGTGCGCGCCAGCTCTTGGTCGATCTCGATTTGACCGAGGGGCGTTTCGAAGGCACCGCACTCGTAGACCGACGCCCCTTGAAAATATACATGGTGGGAAGGGCCGACCAGGATCGCGGTATCGAACCGATTTCGCTCCAACAACCGGTAGCCTGCCGCCGCGACCGAGCCCGAATAGCGAAGCCCCGCATGTGGGGAGAGAAGCGCGACCAGCTCACCCTCTACCTCCATGGGCTCGACCGCATCGAGGAGCTCGCGAACCGAGCGCGCGAGGGAGTCCGCCCTCCCGGGGTACCACGTGCCGGCGATCGGCGACCGGCGGACGAGGGGTCCGCTTGACTTGCCTTCCTTCATCGTCGCCGCCTTGCACTTCCGATCGAGGACATTAGTGATCTGCCGGCCTTTGTTTGTCAAAGCCTCTAGGGGTTCGCAGAGGACGCCCCGCGTCGTCGCCAGATGAAAGACGCAACGACATAGACCGCAGCGACGGCGAACGTCGCAGAGACGACCAGCAAGACTAGCTGCAAGTAGTGCTCGCCGAAATAGGCGATCGCCCGCTCGCCGTACCGCAGCGCGAGCCACGCTTCGACCACGTATCGCACCGTCCGTCCAAGGAGAACGGCTCCCAGAAACCGACCGAAGGGAATCCCGAAAAGACCCGCCGACAGAACGAAGATCTTGAACGGAAAAGGTGGGGGCAACAAAGCGGGACCAATGAGAGCCAAGACGCCGTAGCGATGAAAGACCGCCAGCACCGAGGTCAACCTGCTCTCCGAATACCGCCGCATCAAGAAACGATGCCCGCGAGATCTCCCCAACCAGTAGAGGACCGTGCTTCCCGTCGCCGAGCCCACGGCGGCCATGATCGCGTAGAAATAGGCCTGCTCTCTGAAACGCACGCTGAAATAAACCAGGAGAAGATCGTTGACTTCGGGGAGGGACAGGAACGAAGAGTCGCAGAAGGCGATGAAGAACAGTCCGAAGCCACCCCCGATGCTACCGAGCCCGACGATCATGGTAACCACGGAGTCGAGAAATTCTTTCATGGAAGGGATGAGCCTAACCCCGTGAACAAGAAAAAGCGCAGCGCTCAGGCGCTGCGCCATGTCCGATTGGCCCGCTGAGAGAAATCGAGGCCGTTATTCGAGCTTTACCGAAATCCACAGGAAGCCCGACTGGCCGCGTCCCACACGCTCGATGCGCAGGAGCAAGTCCCCGCCAGGCGGTACGCCTCGCAGCTGTGTCTCCAGGTCGTCCACGTTTCTGACGGCCTCACGGTTCGCCTCGAGAATAATGTCCCCTCTTCGCACGCCCGCGTCGGCGGCTGGGCCAGCGGGAGCGACCTCGAGGACCACAACACCCGCGTCCGTGGAGATGCCCAATTGCGACGCGATCTGGGGCGTCAAGTCCTGCACCGAAACACCCAGACGACCGCGTTCCGTCCGTTCGCTCTCGGGTTCTTCCAACTGGGCATTCACGGCACGGGTTCCCAACTCGACCTCGGTCGACTTCAGCTCACCGTCGCGATAGTACTGGACCTCCACCACCTGTCCGGGACGCACGTCGGCCACCAATCGCACCAGGGTCGTATCCGAGTCTACCGGCTGACCATTGAAACCCACGATAACGTCCCCCGCCTTGAGGCCCGCCCGGGCAGCAGGAGAGTCATCGCCCTTGACCTCGCTGACAATGGCACCCTTCTTTCCTTCCAGGTTGAAACTCCGTGCCAGATCGGGTGACAGCTGTTGAATCCCGACACCCAACCAGCCGCGCGTGACGCTCCCGTGATCGACGAGCTGATCGTAGACCTTGTGTGCCAGATTGGACGGGATTGCGAAACCGATGCCCATGCTGCCGCCGGTCGCGGAGACGATGCTCGAGTTGATGCCAATGATCTCGCCCCTCATGTTGACGAGAGGGCCGCCGGAGTTTCCCGGATTGATGGCCGCATCGGTTTGGATGAAATCGTCGTAGCTACCCTGCCCGATGACCCTCCCCTTCGCACTCACGATGCCGGCGGTCACGGTGTGCCCGAAACCAAACGGATTGCCGATGGCAAGGACCCACTCTCCCACCACCAATCGATCGGAATCGCCGAGCGAGGCAAAGGGCAGGTCCTCATCCGACTCGATCCGAATCACCGCCAGATCCGTCTCAGGATCGGTGCCGACGACATTCGCGCCGTAGCGAGCATCGTCTGAGAGTTGCACCTCGATCTCGTCGGCCTGTTCGATGACATGGTTGTTGGTCAGAATGTATCCATGAGGGTCGATGATCACACCGGAGCCCAGGCTCCTCCGTCGTTCATCGCCCCCGAAGAAGCGCTCGAAGAAGTCATCCAAGGGACCGCCCAGCCCCGGATGCTCGAACGGCATCGCGGACTCCACCTTTTCCGTCGATATGTTCACGACCGCGGGTTTGATCCGGCCGGCAACCTCGATAAAAACCGTCGACAAGGCTTCGGGGCCCGGGAGCTCGTCGCTCGCGGTCGCACTCGCTCCATGAGCGACGGAGGTGGTGCCGGATTGGGCCTCGTGGCCGCCCGCGCCGAGAGAAGCAAGGCTCGGACCTGAATCTCCTTGCCCGCCACCGGCCGCGAGAGGTCGCATCGTCCCTAGGGCAATGGTCAAGCCGAGCAGGACTCCGACCGCGCCGGCCGCCAACGCGAGCAGACGGCCCCGCCTTGCAACCGGTCCCGACCTCGATGGGTCTAGCACTTTGGCAAGCATCTGGTGTGGGTTGGGGTTCATTTCGGTGCTCCCATAAACCAAGTCTTGGAGAGGCGTTGGCCCAGAACGTCCCGTAGCGTCCATCATAGCATGCCGGCGTCTGGCGAGCCGTTTAGGGGCGTCTGGCGCACCATTTAGTACGATCTCCCCGCCGATTGACGCCAGAACTGAGCGGCGTCCGGCACTGACGCCCGGCGTCTGGCCACGCTGATTTCTGAGATCCCGTTGATTGACGCCTGAAGCGGGTTAGAATCTGAACGTAAACCCAAACCCCACCTGCCCCGCATCCAGATCGAAATCACCATAGTTGCCGAAGTCTCCGCCGTGCCCGGCAGAAACGAAATGTCGGCGGTACTCGCCCATCACCGAGAAGCTTCGGGACAGAGACGCCTCGAGGCCGGCGGCCGCATACGCGCCCGCGCCAACGCCCCGATCCAAGTAGGTTGCTGCGAAGATCTCCGCGGTGGCGAAATCGATGAACTCCCCACGCTCTCGATACTCGAACGCATAGAGCCCGAATCCTCCCGCTACATAGGGTTTGAGCGCGTGGAACTTGCCCACCGGGAGGAACCGGCCCCCGAACGTGACCGGCACGACTCGCAGGTTCGCGTCGTGAAGCACTTCGGTGCCGTCATCGCGCACGAAGTCGCGATAGTGAAAGCTTATCGAGCGGCTGTATCCATCCACTCCCAACGCAATGTCGAAGTACTCGTTCAGCTCGAGGTCGAGCTCGGCGCCGCCGAAGATCCAATTGAAATCGTCCACGACGTGGTCAAAAGTTGCCACGTTTTCCGACCAGAGACGGCTATCCCCGCGCGGTGCGAGATAACCGAGCCTGACGGTGAACGAGTTGGCCTCAGCGACGGCCGGCTCGAATAGCTCGCCTCCGATCAGTGCGGCGGCCGCCGCCAAGAATCGAAAGACCACGCCAGGAACACGTCTGCTCAACTTCGCCAACATGAGAACCCTCCTCTATGCGATCGTCGTCTTGAGGGGGCTCCGCTAACAGACTTTGCAGAAGATGTGCCAACTCGTTGAGAACGGGCCGGGGTGTGCTATCCCTTTCCCAACACTGAATTGCGGGCAATTACTGGGGTTCAATTCTCAAAGAGACGAGGCGATTCGACTCGAAAGTGTCCTCGAAACCGGACCGTCACCGCGGATCGGGACTCCCGAGGACGCCCAACATCTCCTCGTGCAGCGCGCCATTGTTGGCGAGGATTTCTTTTCCATAGCAGGTGAACAGATTGCCAGAGAAATCGCTGACGCTCCCCCCTGCTTCGGTGACGATGATTGAGCCCGCGGCGGTGTCCCAGGGGCCGAGCTTTTCCTCCCAGAATCCGTCGAATCGGCCCGCTGCCACATAACAGAGATCGAGCGCGGCCGAACCATCTCGCCGAATGGCGCGCGTCGCCCCCAGAAACCGCTTGAACATTCTTAGACTGCCGGAGAGATCGTCGCGGAGGTCGTAAGGAAAACCGGTCACCAGAAGAGCATGCCGGAGCTCGCGTGTCTTGGAGACCTGGAGCTTCGTCCCATTCAAGAACGCACCCCCGCCTTTTTCCGCCACGAAGAGCTCCTCGCGCAACGGGTCATAAACGACGCCCGCGCGCATTTCTCCCGCTTCCTCGAATCCGATCGAGACCGCGAAGCAGGGATAGCCATGCGCGAAATTCGTCGTTCCGTCCAGCGGATCGACGAGGAAGCGCCGATTCGTCGTTCCCTCCTCCTCACCGCTTTCCTCCGCCAGCACCGCGACGCCGGGCACCCGGCGACGCAAGATCGAGATGATGGTGCGTTCCGACTCCTTGTCCGCATCCGTGACGAGGTTGATCTCACCCTTGTAAGAGATCTGAAACGTCCCTCCGTGGTACTTCCGCACCACCTCGCCGCCCGCGAGGGCCGCCTCGATGGCGGCGGCGAGCTCCCTGGACGGTTTCGGGGACTTCGTCGGCGGCTTCATCGGGCCTTCTTCAGAATCCGAGGGCATCGGAACCTCATTATAATGCGTTCGCGATGCGCCTCATCCTTGCCCTTGTGGTCGTGGGATTCGTCTCGTTCTTCTTCGGGCTGGGATGGGTGGGCTTGATTGGGCCCGACGAATCGCGCTACGCGCAAGTGGCGCGGGGCATGATGGAGCGGGCGGATTGGGCCACCCCGCAACTGCGCGGAGAGCCTTGGCTCGACAAACCTCCTCTTTACTACTGGGCTGCGGCAGGCAGCATGTGGCTCCTCGGCGAAACGGAGACCGCGGCCCGCTTACCCGCGGCAACGGCCGCCCTCGCGACCTGTTTCGCGATAGCCTTCGTCGGCACGCGGTGGTTCGGGTTCGCGGCCGGCCTTCGCTCGGCTCTCGTGCTGGCCGCGTCGCTGGGAATGGTCCTCTATGGTCGAGCCGCGATCATGGACTCACTCCTCACGCTTTCGCTCACTATCGGTCTGGGAGCGTACGCGCTCTACGTAACAGTGCGGCCGTCGCTTGCCTGGTTGGTTACGGCCTTCGCGGCTATCGGAGCCGGGGTACTCGCAAAGGGTCCGGTCGCCGTCGTCTTGCCTCTGCTGATCATCGTCCCCTTTCATTTGCTCGACCGGCTCGGCCATCGATCCGGGAGCCGTCGTCTCACCGTACCCACCGCGACCCACGTGCTCGTGTCGGTGGCGTCTTTTCTCGTCGTGGTGATCCCATGGCACGCCGCCATCCTCCAGAGAATGGGGTGGGAGTTCGTCGAAGTCTTCTTCTTCCAACACAACGTCGATCGTTTCCTGACCACGGTACATCGTCACCCGGGACCGATTTACTACTATCTCCCGGTGCTCGCCGTGGCCCTTTTCCCGTGGTCGGCCTTCGCTCCCGCCGCGATCGCGCGTGCGATGCGAGGAATCGAAGCACGTCGAACGTTCCTTCTCCTCTGGATCGTATCTCCGCTTGTCTTCTTTTCGCTGTCCGGCGCGAAACTCCCGGGCTACGTGCTACCGGTCTTGCCGCCCTTCGCTCTGTCGATCGGACTCCTTTGGGCACCTCTCGACAAGAGTGGGAAGGAAGAGACGGCGGGATGGCTGAACCGATCGCTGGCCTTCCATGCCGCCTGGGGTGTCGTTCTCGGGGCGGCCGCGCTCCGCGGTCTCCCCGGTGGGATACCGGAAATGGCCACGGCGGGCCGGTGGTTGGCGGTCTTACTCGTCGGACTCGGTGCCGGAGCGTACGTGATTGGGCGAGAACGACCCGGCGCGGCCTTCTGGAGCTTGACGGCCAGCTCGGTTTCGCTGACGTTGCTAGTGGTCCTCTATCTGGCGCCGATTGTGGAACCTTATCAGTCTCTCAAGACACTGGCCACGAAAGGTCACTCGGAATTGAATCCCGGTGAACGGGTGATTTGTTACAAAGCCTTCTATCCACGGGCCCTCTTCTACACGCGCGACCGACTGGGCGAGATCTGGACGCTCGAAGAGTTTCGGATCCGCGCCGCCGAATGGGGACGGATCGTCACGCTTACCGAGCCCCAGCATTACCGCGAGATCGCCGAGGATGCCTCTTTGGAGACGCACGTCATCGCGCGCTCCGGAAACAGGCTTCTGCTCGAGGCGCGCCCCGCGTCCGCGGCCAGCCGATGAATCACTCGAGACTTGTTGACGCGTATTCGCTGCGTTAGCTATAGTCGCCCGGACAATGGAGAACGACAAAGAGAAGAAGGTAACGCGTAAAGCTAAGAAACAGACTCAGCGCAAGACGAGGCCGACCCGCGCGCGTCAGACATCGGAAGATCCTTCACCGCGAACGCCACCTCCGTTGCCGCCTTCCGGAGCGACGGCGGCCACCGAGGCCGCGACGGAACCAGCGAAGATCGCTTTGCACCCTGCCGTGTCGCTGATCGTGAGTCTCCTCGCGCCAGGTCTGGGCCTCCTCCTTCTCGAACGAAAGGACCGGGTCAAGGACGCGTTTCTGATCTTCGGCCTCTGGTTCGCCTACGTCTCGTTATCTTTCTTCTTGACCTTCTTCGTCATCGGCGTGTGTTGTTGGCTGCCTCTGCCCCTGCTGAACGTGGCAGCCGGAATCCATTCCTTTGACGAGATGACCCTCGAGCAGGGCGGCCGTCCGGTGCTGTTCCAGACGAGCTTCCGGATTTTCCAGGAGTGAGATCATGACGGCAAGCCTCTACTCGTTGCTCTTCGACTCTCTGGGGGTTTTCTGCCACCAGATGCCGGAAAGAAGCTGGATCTTCTTCGGAGTGCAAGCCCCTCTCTGTATTCGGTGTAGCGCGATCCTACTGGGGTCGCTCGCCGCGGCCTTCTACGTCTTCTCGAGGTATCCTCTGCCTAGCCCGCGGCTTTCCGCCATACTAGCCTCTCCCTTGCTCCTGGACGTGGCGGCTCAGGTCGTCGGGCTCCACAATGGCAGCAACGGGTTGCGTTTCGCGACGGGTTTCAGCTTCGGTTTTTTCTTCTTGATTGGCTTTCTGAAGTGGCTGGCCGGGCGGGCGGAGCTGGCCAGGTCGAAGGGAAGAAGGTCTATTCTTCCTTCGCTCGCGAAAACCGCTTCACCATCTTGACCTGGGTGCCGCAGTTCGGTGGGAACCGATAGACCACCTCGTCCATGAAATTCTTCATGAAGAAGATGCCCCGGCCGTTGGCTCGCAGCAGGTTCTCCTCGGCGAGCGGGTCGCGAATCTTGTCCAGATCGAAACCCTCGCCTTCGTCTTCCACGTAGATCTGGAACTCCCCCCCCTCGACTTCGAAGCGCACCACGACCCGTTTGGAAGCATCCATCTTGTTACCGTGGCGCACGGCGTTGGTAACGGACTCGCGGATTGCCACGCTCATCCAGTGGGAAGAGTCGGGATCGAATCCGACTTGATGGGAAATAGACTCGAAAACTGCCTGGACGAGATCGACCATCTCGAAGGTGCTCTGAATGTCGATCTGAACGACCCTCTTCGTTGAGCTCATCTAGAGTTTTCTTCGACCTCTGGTCCTCACTTCAGGCGCCGCGAGATGCCGGGCTCTTACTAACACAAAGCAAGCGGCGCAATCAAGATTCAGGTGGTGCCTCGCGGCGAGGCAGGCTAGCTCCCCTCGCCCAACCGCGACATGGTACGATTCCACAATGAAACAAGCAGCCCGAGTGCGCCTTCGCGGAACGGTCGCCGTTCCCGGAGACAAGTCGATCGCTCATCGTGTCGCACTGCTTGCTTCGATCGCTCGTGGAAAATCCGTCATCGAGCGCTTCCCCTCCGGCGCGGACTGCCATCGCACTCTGGATGTCCTCGAGGCGCTCGGCGTTGGCGTCGGACGGAAAGGCGACCTCGTATCGGTGTCTGGGACCGGCTATTTCGGTTTCCGCCGACCCGCCTCGATTCTCTACGCCGGCAATTCCGGCACGACCATGCGAATGAGCTGCGGTTTGCTCTGTGGTCAGCCGTTCGATACCACGCTTCGAGGAGACGCGAGCCTCGAGCGCCGCCCGATGCGAAGGGTGATCGAGCCTCTCGGACGGATGGGAGCCGTCATCGAATCGAGCGAAGACGGTACGGCTCCCCTCCTGATTCGCGGTGGACGGAAGCTCAACGGGATTCACTATCGGCTGCCGGTCGCGAGTGCCCAGGTCAAGACCGCGATCCTCCTCGCCGGACTCCACGCCAGCGGAGAGACCGTGGTGGAGGAGCCGCTCGCGTCTCGCAACCACACCGAGTTGGCCTTGATGGGTTTCGGGGCGAGCGTCGACCTTCGCAATGGGTGCGTTCGTATTATCGGCGGCGATCCGCTTGGCTCCGCTCACATTCGTCTTCCCGGTGATATCTCGTCGGCGGCCTTCTTCGTCGTCGGCGCAACGATTCTGCCGGGGTCTCACCTCGTTCTTCTCGAGGTCGGGCTCAATCCGACGCGCAGCGCTTTCCTCGATGTTCTTCGATCCATGGGGGCTTCCATTACGGTGGAGGAGGAGCATGACTTCGAGACGGAGAGGACCGGGGCCATCCGGGTCGAAAGCGCGGCGCTCACCGGCGTGGAAGTGCCGGCGGAGATCGTGCCCGGATTGATCGACGAGATCCCGGCTCTCGCCGTGGCCGCCGCTTTCGCCGAAGGCGAGACCACTATCCGCGGTGCCGCCGAGCTGCGAGTCAAGGAATCGGACCGCATCCTCGCCCTCGCCACCGGATTACGGGAGCTCGGTGTCGACGTGGAGGAGCTCCCCGACGGGCTGCGAATCAGGGGAGGCGGTCCGATGCGACCCGCGCGCCTCGACGGTTTCGGCGATCACCGCATTGCCATGGCCTGGGGCATCGCTTCCCTGGCGGTCGAGGGATGCGAGATCCAGGGCAAGGAGATCGCGGACATCTCCTACCCGGGCTTCTGGGAAACGCTCGACCGAACCGTCGCATGAGCCAGGGGCGACCCACGGGAAGAAGTATCTTCTTGGTCGGTTTTATGGGGGTTGGAAAGAGTACACTGGGACGGCACCTAGCCAGGCGGCTTCGGATACCCTTCTACGATATGGACGAGGAGATCGAACGAACCAGCGGCAAGAAGATTCACGAGATCTTCGAAGTCGAAGGCGAAGGGTCCTTCCGCGCGCTCGAAACGGAGTTGTTGCGTAAGATCGTGAAACGAGAGCCGGGCGTAGTGGCCACGGGCGGAGGAACGTTTTGCCGGCCGGAAAATCGAGACCTCATACGCGCGCGCGGTGTGAGTGTCTGGCTCGATGCACGCCCCGAGGTGATTCTGGAGCGAGGCGCTCAGGAAACCCACCGGCCACTCTGGACTAGTCCGGAGGCCGTCAAGTCGTTGCTCGACGAGCGGCTACCGCTCTACCGTCAGGCCGATCTTCACTTTCGGATCGAGTCTTTCTCGCCTGACGATGCGGCAGCGCGAGTGATGGACCTGCTCGAAGCTCACCGCAAGGAATCATGAGATACCTCGTCCTCAGCGATATCCACTCCAATCGGGAAGCCTTGACCGCCGTGCTGCGCTACGTGCGGCGCAAGCGGTTCGACCGGACCATCGTGTTGGGTGATCTAGTCGGCTACGGCGCCGAGCCCAACCCGACGGTCGAAATGGTGCGTTCCCTGAAACGCACGGTGATCATCCGCGGCAATCACGACAAGGTATGTAGTGGCCTGGAGTCGGGCGAGATGTTCAACCGCATCGCCCTCATCTCCGCCAAGTGGACGCAGAAGAAACTCGTGCCGCGTCACCGAAAATGGCTCGCCCGGCTGCCGCAAGGCCCCGTCCACGTGGACGAGCGCTTCTCGATCGCTCATGGCACGCCCCTCGACGAGGATGCCTACATTTTCGGCGAGATCGAGGCGCTCAACATGTTTCGCTTTCTGAAGCTCCCCATCTGCTTTTTCGGTCACAGCCATTTCCCGGTCGTCTTCTGTCTCGACTCGGAATCCTTGACGACCTACGTCCCGAACGGTCCGAATTTCCGCGTGCGCCTGCGCAACGACGCGCACTACCTCATCAATCCCGGCTCGATCGGTCAGCCTCGCGACGGCGACAAGCGCGCGAGCTTCGGCATCTTCGATTCCGATCGCATGACGATGAGCATCCACCGAGTGGACTACGAATACCAGCGAACGCAGAAGAAGATTCTTGCGGCTGGCTTGCCCTCTCCCCTGGCGGACCGGCTGGCGCTCGGAAGGTAAAGGTCTTTTGTGTTGCGGGTCTAGAAGGCGGGAGTGCGTTCCCATGAGCGGCGACGGCGGCAAAGCCGCCGCCGCTCATGGTGATGGGTCCTACTCGTTGACGGCGCGATCGATCGCCCGGCGCAGGCGGTCGTCACCGCTGCCGCGACCTTCGTCGGAGGGCGTGGTTCCGAAGCGAAGAACGAACCGGCCCCCGGTCGAAAGGGACAGCGTGTCGATCAGTCTCCGCGTCAGTTCCTTCCAGCTCCACCGACGTTGCTTTCCAACGATGCGGCGTAGTGAGCGGCGGAGCTCCGGCTCTTCGGCGATGTAGGTGACTTCTCCTTCTACCGAACGGATTCCAATCTCGAACCGAATCTTTCCGACCCTCTGGGATCCTCGGTAGATTCCGATCGCGAACTGCTGCGTGTCAACGGATTGAAGCATTGATCTCGCTCCTTGCTAGGTCCCCTAAAACCCCTCACGGAAGACCAAATGGCGTTGCGTTGACGCTAGATAGCAAGTCGCGTGCCTATTCGCTGCTGTGACTGTATCTTATGCTGCCTGACCTCTCATACCCCCATACGTTGTGTTCGTCGGTCTGTTGGAGGTGCTCTGGAATCCGAAAGATGTCATA
>Ga0302046_10001804_pt1 | contig 20055 bp, 17 predicted proteins | sample RVTome_11_FD_200261 | JGI IMG/M metagenome (GOLD analysis project Ga0302046, IMG submission 200261) | Soil microbial communities from uranium-contaminated site in the Upper Colorado River Basin, Wyoming, United States - RVT147D111 (version 2) ...
TGGCCGTCGACGTCCCACTTGCGGGCGCCGTCGGCGCGCTCGACGTAGAAGGGGAACGGCGAGAAGACCCGGCCGTCGTGGGCGGCGCCGCTCGGCATGACCTGGCGGGCGCGCTCGAAGAGGGCTCGGGACTTCGGACGGGCGGCGGCGTACTCCTGCTCGATCGTCGGGCGTGAAGTCGTCATGGGCGGTAGGATAGCATCCATGAAAATCACCGGCATCGACAGCGTCGTCCTCCGGATTCCGCCTCCCCGGCCCATGTCGCTGGAGTTCGCCGACCACCGGATGGTCGCCGCCTTCCTCTCGACCGACGCGGGCCTCGAGGGCTTCGGCTACACGCTGGCGTTCGGCGGCGGCGGGGCCGAGGCGATCCAGGTCTATCTGGAATCGCGCCTCAAGCCGCTGCTGCTGGGCGAGGACCCCCGGCTCGTCGAGCGGCTGTGGGAGAAGATGTTCCGCGCCGACCGCGGCATCCGGCGCGTGGGCCTCGCCGGCTACGCGGTCTCGGCGCTCGACATCGCCCTGTGGGATCTCGCCGGCAAGGCGGCCGGCCAGCCCCTCTATCGCATGTGGGGCGCCGCCACCGACCGGGTGGAGGCGTACGGCAGCGGCGGCTGGGCCAGGTACTCGGTCGACGACATCGTCGGCGAGGCGCGCTTCTACACGTCGCAGGGCTGCCGCTACTACAAGATGAAGATCCACGACCCCGATCCCCGCGAGAACGTCAAGCGGGTCGAGACGGTCCGCAAGGCGCTGGGCGACGGGGTCCGGCTGATGGTCGACGTGAACCAGAAGCTGGACGTCCTCGGCTCCATCCGCCAGGCGCAGATGCTGGAGCACCTCGACCTGGTCTGGTACGAGGAGCCCGTGCTCGCCGACGACTACGCCGGCTGCGCCGAGGTGGCCCGCGCGATCAGGATCCCGGTCGCCACCGGCGAGAACCACTACACGCGCTTCGAGTTCCGCGAGCTGTGCGAGCGGCGGGCGGCGCGCTACCTGATGCCCGACGTCGGCCGGGCCAACGGCTTCAGCGAGACGCTGCGCATCGGCCACCTGGCCGCCGCCCACGGGTTGCTGGTCTCGCCGCACGTGGTGCACGAGATCTCGCTGCAGGTGGCCGGGGCGCTGTCCAACGCGTTCCTGGTCGAGTACATGAACTGGGCGCCACCCGACCTGTTCGTCGAGCTGCCGAAATGCGAGAACGGCTGGTTCCGGATCCCCGATCGGCCCGGCCACGGCATGGCACTGACGCCCGATGGGCTCAAGAAGTACCGGGCGCCCTGAAAGGAGACGCCGTGAGTCACGACCACGAGCACCATCACCACCATCACGATGACGACGACGACGTCCAGGAGCACCGCGCGCACGGCGCCCCGCTGTCCGACGTCGAGCTGCGCGTACGCGCGCTCGAGTCGCTGCTGGTCGACAAGGGACTGGTGGATCCGGCCGCGCTCGACGCGCTGATCGACACCTACGAGACGAAGGTCGGGCCGCGCAACGGCGCCCGGATCGTCGCGCGGGCGTGGGTCGACCCGGCGTTCAGGCGTCGACTGCTGGAGGACGGCACCGCCGCGGTGGCCGAGCACGGCTTCGTCGGCCGCCAGTCCGAGAAGCTGATCGTCGTCGAGAATACCCCGGCGGCGCACAACATGGTCGTCTGCACGCTGTGCTCCTGCTACCCGTGGGCGGTGCTCGGCCTGCCGCCGGTCTGGTACAAGTCGGCGCCCTACCGCGCGCGGGCGGTCATCGATCCGCGCGGCGTGCTCAGCGAGCTGGGCGTGGACGTGGCGGCCGACACCGAGGTGCGCGTCTGGGACAGCACCGCCGAGATCCGCTACATGGTGCTGCCCGAGCGGCCGGCCGGGACGGAGCGGATGACCGAGGAGCAGCTGGCCGGGCTGGTCACGCGCGACGCCATGATCGGCGTCGCCCGGGTGCCGGCGGCGCCGGGCGGAGCGCGCCGGTGAACGGCGCTCACGACCTCGGCGGCATGCACGGCTTCGGGCCGGTGGAGATCGAGCGCGACGAGCCGGTGTTCCACCACGAGTGGGAGCGGCGCGCCTTCGCGATCACCCTGGCCGCCGGCTTCCTCGGCAAGTGGAACATCGACATGTCGCGCTTCGCCCGCGAGCAGATGCCCCCCGCCGAGTACCTGGCGACGTCGTACTACGAGCACTGGATGTTCGGCCTCGAGAAGCTGCTGCACGACCACGGCCTGGTCCCGCGCCAGGAGATGGAGCGCCGGCTGAACGACCGGGCGGCGCCGGCGGCCCCGGTCACCGGCGAGCGCGTGCTCGCCGCGCGCGACGTCGAGGCGGCGCTCCGCGCGAGCCGCGCGTCGAAGGCCGACGAGGACGTCGCCCCGCGCTACAAGGTCGGCGACCGCGTGGTGACCGTGAACATCAATCCGCTGGGACACACCCGCTTGCCGCGCTACGCCCGCGGCAAGCACGGCGTGATCGCGCTCGACCACGGCGTGTGGGTGTTCCCGGACACCGCCGGCAACGGCCTGGGCCGCAAGCCCCAGCACTGCTACACGGTGCGCTTCGCCGCGCGCGAGCTGTGGGGCGAGGGGGCCGCCGAGCGTGACACGGTCTGCATCGACCTGTGGGACGACCACCTGGTGCCGGCATGAGGCCCCCCGACCTCTCGGCCCTGCCCGCCATCCCCCGCGACGACGAGGGCCCGGTGTTCCGCGCGCCGTGGGAGGCGCAGGCCTTCGCCATGGCGGTCACCCTGCACGAGCGCGGGCACTTCTCCTGGAAGGAATGGGCGGGCCGGCTGGCCGACGAGATCGCCGCCGCCCGCGCCCGCGGCGAGCGCGACGACGGCAAGCGCTACTACCACTACTGGCTGGCCGTGCTCGAGAAGCTGGTGGCCGACAAGCGCATCGTCCTCGCCGACGAGCTGCACGCCCGTCGCGACGCCTGGGAGGACGCCGCGCGCAACACGCCGCACGGCCAGCCGATCGTGCTCCCCGGACGGTGATCGCCGACGGCCTGCGGCGCGTTGCCTCGCGCAGGGCGCCGAGGGGGCCACCGCCTACGCGTCGGCCACGGGGAAAAGACGATCGCCGAGATCCCGCGATTCAGGGTCTGGATCAGGTCCGCGGCCCAGCGCTCGACGGCCCGTTGCCGCCGGCTTGACCGCCAGCGGATGCAACACGTCGATCGCGTAGCCCACGTCCAGCCGTTCCCCCAGCCAGCCCGGCATCGCCGTCCGCGGGTGCAGGGAGAGTCCCTGCGCGGCGTGCCGCGCCCGGATGACTTCGACGGCGTCGCCGGACACCTGGGCAGAAGGCGGGACGTCGGGCAGGAGCCGCCCGTCCGGTCGCCTGAACCGCAGCTCCCCGTCCGGCTGTCGATCGACCTGGAACCCCTCCTCATGGACCGCGCGGTGGTGTCGGGTGCAGAGAAGGGCGAGGTTCGACAGCGTGGTGGGCCCTCCTTGCGCCCAGTGCCGGATGTGATGGCCCTGGCCGAAGCGGACGCCGCAGCCCGGGAAGCGGCAGCCGCGGTCCCGGTGGTGCAGCGCCCGCCGTAGCGCCGGCGGAATCGTCCGCGTCCGGGCCCCGACCTCCAGCAGGCGCCCCTCGGCGTCGTGGCGCATCACCACCCGACTGGCGTCGCAGGCCAGGCGCCGGGACGTTTCCGCGGAAACGCGCGCGCCGTCCTCGAGGACCGACTGGCCGGGCGCCTCCGGATCCGCCAGCGCCACGGCGTCGACGTGGACGACCACCTGGTAGCGTTCGCCCGGGGCGCCGGGGTCGAGGCCGTGGTGCAGGGCGGTCTCCGCGACGAGGGCCAGCGCGTCCGCCTGCTGCTGCCCCATCGTGGGTGGGTCGGCCTCCGGCGCCGTCTCGCGCCGCTGGTGATAGAGCGTCTCGCGGGCGGCGGCGAGCGCCTGCACCACCACCGCGCCGACTTCCGGCGCCAGCCGCCCGCGGATCGTCACGGTGCCGTCCTCGTCGTGATACACGTGCAGCGTCCGGCTCGCGTGCTGCCGGGCGGTCTCGCGGGCCTCGGCCTTGCGGTCCACGGATGAGGTCGAGGAGGCGGGCGGTGGCGGCGTCGAGGTGGGCCGATAGCTCGGCGATCTCGTCGCCGAGGCGATCGAGCTCGGCGACGGGCGCCGGCGTGGCGACGACATCGAGCGTGCAGGGCGCCATGGGCGAGTTCCCCCTTTGCTGAGCGACTCTACACCGATGTTTCGGAGGCATCTGCGAGCCCCGCCAGGCGGCGATCGCGACGGGATCGCCGATCTTCGTGACGACCCCACCGATCGGGGTGCCTGTGCGCTCCTGGGGCCCGCTGGGACGGTCTCGAGGCGGCGCTGCCGGCACGCGGTCGCCGTGCGCTCGGAACGGTGTCAAGCAGAATTTTCTGGCGCCGTCACGATCGCGGATCCAAGCGCTCGCGTACGGCCGCCGTCAGCCCCCGGGTCGCCGCCGCGCCTCCCACTCGTCGAGCGTCCGCGGCCAGTCCGAATGCAGCAGCCGCGAGAGCGAGCGGTCGGCGAGCATCCGGCCGGCGGTCTGGCAGCGCGCGCAGTAGTTCGTCTCGTTGTCGGCGTAGACGATGCGCTGCACGGGCGCGGCGCACTCGGGGCAGGGCTGGCCGTAGCGCCCGTGCACCGCCATCTCCGGCCGGAACGCCGTGACGCCCTCGGGGAATCCTTCACCGGCCTGGGCGCGCAGCCGCTCGATCCACTCGGTGAGCACCGCCCGCGTGGCCTCGTACAGGCGCCGGACCTCGTCGCCGTCCAGCGCCTGGCTCAGCTTCACCGGCGACAGGCGGGCCCGGTGCAGGATCTCGTCGGAGTACGCGTTGCCGATGCCGCTGAAGACGCGAGGGTCCGTCAGCATGCGCTTGAGCGTGTGGTTCTCGGCGGTCAGCGCGTCGCGGAACGCGGCGAGGTCGGCGTCGAGCACCTCCAGCCCGCCGGGGTCGTGGGCGCGCAGCCCGGCCTCGCCGCGGACCAGGTCGAGCGAGGCGCGCTTCTTCGTCCCGGCCTCGGTCATGACGAGCGTGCCCGTCGAGAAGTCGAAGGCCGCCAGGCCGATCCTGCCTGGCGGCCGGGCGCCGCCCGCTCGCCAGTGCAGCCGCCCGGCGATCATGAGGTGGATCACCAGGAAAAGATCGTCCTCGATCGCGATGACGAGGCGCTTGCCGAGGCGGCGCAGCCCGGTGACGGCCTTGCCGGCGGCGGCGGTCAGCGGCGGGTCCACCGAGCGCAGCAGGAAGGGCGTGAGCAGGCGCACGCCTTCCAGGCGCGCGCCGGCGATCCGGCGCTCCAGCGCCTCGAGGTAGACGGTGACGTCGGGCAGCTCCGGCAATGCTACGGGCGGACGAGGGCGTAGAGCAGCCGGTCGCCGGTGCGCCCGTCCTTGGTGATGCCGAGCCGGGCGCGGCCTTCCAGGGCGTAGCCGGCCTTCTCGAGCACGCGCGCCGAGGCCGGATTCCACTCGAACACGCCCGCCTCCAGCCGGCAGACGTCGAACGTCGCGAACGCGTACCCGGTCACCGCCCGCACGGCCTCGGTGGCGATGCCGCGTCCCCAGAACGGCTCGCCGAGCCAGTAGCCGATCTCGGCCGAGCGGCGGAAGACGTCCGTGCCCGGCTCCAGCCCGATGCCGCCCACGACGGCGCCGTCGACGACGATCGCGAAGTTGGCGACCGGCGACTGGCCGCTCACGCGGTCGGTCCACTCGCGGGCGTCGGCGGCGGTGTAGGGGTAGGGAAACCGATCACGCATGTTGCGCGAGACGTTGCGGTTGTCGGCGTAGCGGACCAGCGAAGGCTCGTCGTCCCGGCGAAACGGCCGCAGGGTGGACCGCTCCAGCTTCAGCTCCACGTCATCCCGCCTCGCCGGCGACGACCTCCACGCGGACGTCGAACGTCGCCTGGCCTCCCGAGAAGCCCAGCGTCCGGAAGGCGTCGACGGCGGCGTCGGGCACGGCGGGCTCGCCGGCCGTCAGGTCGTTGAGGCCGAGCCAGCCGTCCCGCATCCACACGGTGCCGTCCGGGACCCGGTCGGTCACGCGGGCGCGGGCCGGCATCGTGCCGCGCTCGTTCACGAGGCGGATGGCGGCGCCGTCGGTGACGCCCCGGACGGCCGCATCGGCGGGGGAGATCCAGAGCACCGGCTCGGGATCGGCCTTCGCCAGGCTGGGCAGCGCCCGGCCGTGGTCGTAGAAGCCGTGGAAGTGGCTGAGCGTGCGGCCCTGGCAGAGCACGAGCGGGTGGGACGAAGTTGACGGCTCCTCGTGCACCGGGAGCGCCGGCAGGCCCAGCGCGGCGGCCCGCTCGGAGACCAGCTCGATCTTGCCGGTCGGCGTCGGGAACTTCAGGTCGGGATGCGCGACGTGGGAGATGCGCAAGGCGCGGATGCCGCCCTCGGCGGCGAGGGTGGCCGCCGTCGCGTGGCCCGTCGCCGGGTGGTCGAGGATGGCGTCGAGCGGGCCGCTGTCGCTGTCCCATGGGAAGTAGTCGTCGACGTCGAGCCGGCGCGCCAGCTCGCGCAGGACCCAGGCGACGGGCCTGGCCTCGCCCGGCGGGTCGAGCACCTTGGGCATGAGGTACAGGTGCGTGTTGGTGCTCTTGCAGCCCAGCTCCTCGAGCCATGCGGTCGCCGGCAGCACCACGTCGGCGAAACGCCGAGCGGTGTCGTTGAGGAACAGGTCGTAGGACACCACGAGGTCCTGGCGCGCCAGGCCGTCGGCCACCCGGCCGGCGTCGGCGTAGGACGAGAGCATGTTGGTGCCGAGGAGCAGCATGGCCCGCACGCGGCCCTCGAGCATCGCCTCCGTCACGAGCGGCATCTGGTTCGGGATCCAGCGTCCCGGCGGCCGCCGCTCCTCCGCCACGATGCTGGCGAGAGCCTGGCCGTGCGTGTTGCTGCCGTGGCGCGGCCCGAAGCCGCCGCCCGGAATGCCGACGTTGCCCGTGAGCGCCGGCAGGCAGCCGATGGCGCGGGCCGCGTTCCAGCCGTTCGCGCCCTTGTGAAGGCTGCTGCCCCCGAGCACGATCATGGCCGGCCGCGTCGTCGCGTAGCGGCGCGCGAGGGCGACGATGCTCCCGGCCGGCACGCCGGTGATCTCCGCGGCCCAGGCCGGCGTGTGCGTGGCCACGTGGGCGGCGAGGACGTCGAAGCCGGCGGTGTGGCGGGCGACGAAGTCGCGGTCCCACAGGCTCTCGGCGACGATCACGTGCATCATCGCGAGCGCCAGCGCGGCATCGGTGCCCGGGCGCACGACCAGCGTCTCGTCGGACTGGGCGGCCGCCTCCGTGCGCCGGACGTCGATGGTGACCACGCGGGCGCCGCGCCGGCGCGCCGCCGTCACGTGGCGGGCGGTGTTCGGCTGCGAGGCGAGGTTGGCGCCCCACAGCAGGATGAGGTCGGCGTGGGCACTCATGTCCTCCTTGGTGTTGGTCTCGAGGATGCCAGTCATCCCGAGCCCGTAGGCGCCGAGCCCCCAGCAGATCATCGTGCCGCTCCACGACTGGCAGCCCCACAGGTTGGCGAAGCGCCGGGCCAGGTGTCCCGACAGCCGCGTGCCGTAGTTGGTGGCGGCGAGCCCGTGCCCCGTCCAGATGCCGACCGCCTCGCCGCCCACCGCCCGCATCCGCCCGGCGATCAGGTCGAGCGCCTCGTCCCACGGGGCCTCGCGGAAGCCGTCCCCGCGGCGCGCGCGGATCAGGGGATGGAGCAGGCGAGAGGGGTTGCCGATGATCTCCGGCGAGGCCTGGCCGCGCATGCAGAGGAAGCCCTGGCTGTCGGGGTTGTCGGGGTCGCCCCGGACGCCCAGCAGGCGGCCGTCCTCCACGTCGACCAGCATCCCGCACAGGGTGGGATGGCAGTTCATCGGGCACATCGTGCGCACGGTCCGCCGGCCGGGTGAGGTCATGTCGGGCTCCCGTGTCGAACGGAGCGGGCGATGTTGGCGACCACGGCGACCAGCTCGGCCGGCTCCACCGGCTTGGGCACGTGCATCTGGAAGCCGGCGGCCAGCGCGTCCAGGCGGTCCTGCAGGCCGCCGTGCGCGGTGATGGCCACCGCCGGCACGGTGCCGCCGTCTGCGGCGGGCAGCGCACGCACGTGGCGGATGAACGCGTAGCCGTCGGCGTCGGGCATTTCCAGGTCGGAGACGATGACGTGGGGGCGCCAGGTGGCGAGGATCTCCAGCGCCTCGGCGGCCCGGTGGGCGCCGCGCACCTCGGCGCCCCCCAGCGTCAGGATCCCGGCGAACAGCTCCAGGGTGTCGCGGTCGTCCTCGACGACCAGCGCGCGGACGTCGGCCAGCGAGGCGAGCGGTCCGCTGGCGGCCGGCGCCCCGAGCGGCGCCCCCTCGCCGGTGTCTTCCGCGCGGGCGAGCAGCGGCAGGCGGACCCGGAACGTCGATCCCCGGCCGACGCCGGCGCTCTCGACCGCGACCGTTCCGCCGTGCAGCTCGGTCAGGTTTCGGACGAGGGCCAGCCCGATGCCGAGGCCCCCGTGGCTGCGGGTGCTCGAGCTGTCGGCCTGCCGGAAGCGGTCGAACACGAACGGCAGCAGCTCCGGCGCGATGCCCTGGCCCGTGTCGGACACGGCGATCTCGACGTGCGAGGCGGTGCGCGTCAGGTCCACCTCGATCCGGCCGCCGGCGCCGGTGAACTTGATCGCGTTCGCGAGCAGGTTCCAGACGACCTGCTGGAGCCGGTCGGGATCGCCGTAGACGGGACCCGCCTGGGGCTCGAGCCCCAGCGCCAGCTCGACGGACTTCGTCCGGGCGGCCGGCCGCACGGCGTCGAGCGCCGCCTCCACCACGGTGATGGGATCGACCAGGCGCACCTCCAGCCGGAGCTTGCCGGTGACGATCCGCGAGATGTCGAGCAGATCCTCGATGAGCTGGCTCTGGGCGCGGGCGTTGCGCTCGATGGCCTCCAGTGCGCGGGTGCGGGTGGCGGCGTCGAGCGGGGCGGTGCGCAGCGTCACCGCCCAGCCCAGCACGGCGTTGAGCGGCGTGCGCAGCTCGTGGGACAGCGTGGCCAGGAACTCGTCCTTGAGGCGGTTGGCGGTCTCGGCCTCCTCGCGCGCACGCTGCTCGCGGGCCAGCAGGTGAGCGTTGCGGATGGCGATGGCGGCATGGTCGGCGAGCTGACGCAGGATGGCCTCGTCGTGGTCGGTGAAGGGCCGGGCCGAGCGGTTGTCGACGTAGAGCAGCCCCTCGATACGGGTGCCGAGCGCGATGGGCACCACCAGCAGCGTGACGATCCGCTCGCGCCTGACGGCGGCCACGTACACGGTGTCGGCGGCGAAGCGCGGATCGCGGACGGCGTCGTCGCTGCGGACCGGCCGTCCGGTCTCCAGCACGAGGCCGCCGGCGCCGCGGCCCGGTACGACGACGCGGCGCTCGCCGTCGTCGGGGCGGTCCCCCGCGCGATAGCGGAACACGATGGCGCCGGTGTCGGCCTCGCGCAGCGCGATCGCCGACAGGTCGCTGCGGCACAGCTCGCGTGCTCCCTCGGCGACCGTCTGGAGGATCGCGTCCAGCTCGAGCGAGGCGGTGATCGAGCGGGCCAGCTCGCCGAGCAGCGCCGCCCGGCGGGCCTCGGCCTCGGCCACGGCCCGCGTGGTCTGCTCGCGCGCGAGCAGCCGCTCGCGCTCGAGCGCCTGGGCGATCCGGTGGCCGACGGAGTCCAGCGTCTCGCGCAGAGCCTCGTCGAGCGGGTGCTCCACCGGGCCGTCGAGCTGCAGCACGCCCAGCACGTCGCCGTGCGCGCGGATCGGCAGCGCCAGGGCCTCCTCGCCGTGGACGAGCGCGCCGGCCTCCCACGCGCGGAAGGCCGGCTCGTCGCCGGCCGTGAGCGCCGTGCCCGAGGCCAGCTTCTGCCAGCGCCCGGGCTCGCGCTCCCACACGGCGGCGCAGGCGGGGTGGCCCCCCGCTTCCTCGGCCGCCCACAGCACCCCGGCCCGCCAGCCGAGCGCCTCGCCGAGCGCGCGGAGCACGTGGGGTCCCGCGTCGGCGATGGTCGTGATCCGGGACAGCGCGGCGGCGGCGCCGCGCTCGGCGGCGCGGCGCTGCCCGACGTGGCGCGGTCCGGCGGCGTCGTGGGGGGCGTCGGACGAGCGATCCGGCAACCGGTCGCGCATGGTACGGCTCAAGGATAACAGACGCGTCTTGACACGAGCGTGAGGGCGATGGTACCAACACGGCTGCCGTGAACTTCGACACGATCCAGGCCTTGACCTTCGACGTGTTCGGGACCGTCGTCGACTGGCGGAGCAGCCTCATCCGCGAGGGCGAGACGCTCGGCCGCGCGCGCGGCCTGCGCGTGGACTGGCCACGCTTCGCCGACGCCTGGCGGGGGCTCTACCAGCCCCAGCTCGAGCGCGTGCGCAGCGGACAGGCCCCGTGGACGCCCCTCGACGACCTGCATCGTCAGGCGCTCGATCGGCTGCTGGTCGAGTTCGGGATCACGGGCCTTGCCGAGGCCGAGATCGAGCACCTGAACCGCGTCTGGCACCGCCTCGATCCGTGGCCCGACACGGTGGCGGGCCTCCAGCGGCTCAGGCCCCGCTTCATCCTGGCCACGCTCTCGAACGGCAACGTGGCCCTGATCGTGAACATGGCCCGCCGCGCCGGGCTGCCCTGGGACGCGGTGCTGGGCGCCGAGGTGGCGCGCCACTACAAGCCCCAGCCCGAGGCCTACCTGACCACCGTGGCCATGCTGGGGCTCCGGCCCGAGCAGTGCATGATGGTGGCCGCCCACAACGGCGATCTCGCCGCCGCCTCCGCCCTCGGTCTGCGCACCGCGTTCGTCGCGCGCCCGACCGAGCACGGCCCCGGCCAGACGACCGACCTCAAGCCCGCCCGCGACTGGGACGTCGTCGCCGACAGCTTCGTCGATCTGGCCGCCCGCCTCGGCTGCTGACGCTCGCCCTCTTGCGAGCCGCCGCCGCAGGCGAGGCGAGCCTGTAAACTCGGTTTCGGACCATGGACGCCTACCGCGCCATCGTGGACAAGCGCGACCAGCGGGCCTTTCTGCCCCGGCCCCTCCCCGACGCCGCCCTGCGGCGGATCCTCCAGGCCGGCCGCATGACGGGCAGCTCGAAGAACCGTGAGCCCAACCGCTTCGTGGTCGTGCGGGAGCGCGAGCGCGTGGCGGCCATCGCCGCGCTGGGCCCGCAGGCGCGCTGGCTGGCGAGCGCGGCGGCGGTCATCGCCCTCGTGCAGACCGAGCGGCACGAGTACGACGCCGGGCGCTGCGCGCAGAACATGATGGTGGCGGCCTGGGGCGAGGGGATCGGCTCCTGCCCCGCCCACGTGCCCGAGGGCGAGCTGGGCGCGCTCCTCGGCGTGCCGGCCGGCCTGCACGTCAATCGTGTCATCGGCCTCGGCTACGTCGATCCCGACCGGGCCGGCCCCCCGCGCTCCGTCGGCCGCCCCCGCCGGCCGCTCGAAGAGCTGACCCACTGGGAGCGGTGGTCGTGACGGTGAAGGAGATCGTCCCGCCGGTCGCCCGGAAGATCCCGAAGGTCGACATCGCCCACGGCGACGTCCGGCAGGACGACTACCACTGGCTCCGTGACAGGGACTCGCCCGAGGTCACCGCCTATCTCGAGGCCGAGAACGCGTACACCGACGCCGTCCTCGAGGGCAGCGAGGCGTTCCGGGAGGCGCTCTACCGCGAGATGCTCGCCCGCATCAAGGAGGACGACCAGAGCGTTCCCTACCGCTACGGCGGCTGGCTCTACTACGCCCGCACGGAGACGGGCAAGCAGTACCCGATCTACTGTCGCAAGCCGGCCCCCGAGGGTCCCGAGCAGGTCGTGCTCGACCTGAACGCGCTGGCCGAGGGCCATCCCTTCCTCGCGCTGGGGGCCTACGCGATCGACGACGACGGCCGCTGGCTGGCCTACAGCCTCGACTACACCGGCTTCCGCGACTACACGCTCTACGTCAAGGATCTCGCCTCCGGCGCGCTCGCGCCCGAGCGGGTGGAGCGCGTCTCCTCGGTCGCGTGGGCGGCCGACTCCGCGACGTTCTTCTACGTGCTCGAGGACGAGGCCAAGCGGCCCTATCGCCTGTTCCGTCACCGGCTCGGCCTGCCGGTGGCCGGCGACCCGCTCCTCTACGAGGAGGCGGACCCGCTCTTCCGTCTCGGCGTCTGGCGCTCGCGCAGCAAGGCGCTGCTGTTCGCCGGCTCCGGCAGCTTCACGACGACGGAGGTGCGCTGGCTGCCGGCCGGCGAGCCGACCGGCGACTGGCGGCTCCTGCTCCCGCGCGAGAAGGAGCACGAGTACTCGGTGGACCACGGCGTGGGGCCGGACGGCGATCTGTTCTACATCCGCACCAACGCGGGCGGGCGCCGCAACTTCCGGGTGGTGACGGCGCCGGTGAGCGACCCCCGCCCCGAACGCTGGCAGGAGCTGATCGCCCATCGCGCCGACGTCATGCTGGAGGACGTCGACGTGTTCGCCGGCCACTACGTGGTCCACGAGCGGGAGGACGGCCTGCTGCGGCTGCGGGTGACCGAGCTGGACCGCGGGACGACGCACCACGTGGAGTTCCCGGAGCCGGCCTACGAGGTCTCGGGCGACGTCAACGCCGAGTTCGCGCTGCCCGCGTATCGCCTCCGCTACCAGTCCTTCATCACGCCCGCCTCCGTGTTCGATTACGAGGTGGCCGCCCGGCGACTGGTCCTCCTCAAGCAGACGCCCGTCCTCGGCGACTGGGACCCCGCCCGCTACCGCTCCGAGCGCATCCACGCGGTCGCCCCCGACGGCACCCGCGTGCCCGTCTCGCTCGTCTATCGCGCCGGCACGCCGCTCGACGGCTCGTGTCCCATGCTGCTGACCGGCTACGGCGGCTACGGCATCCCGTACCCGGTGACGTTCTCGTCGAGCCGGCTGAGCCTGCTCGACCGCGGGCTCACGGTGGGCATCGCCCACGTGCGCGGCGGCGGCGAGCTGGGCAAGCGCTGGCACGACGAGGGGCGGATGCTGAACAAGCGCAACACGTTCACCGACTTCATCGCCGCCGCCGAGGCGCTGGCGGCCCGGGGCTACACGGCGCCCGACCGCCTGGTGATCGAGGGCGGCAGCGCCGGCGGCCTGCTGATCGGAGCGGTGCTCGACATGCGGCCCGGCCTCTGCCACGCCGCGCTCCTGCGCGTGCCCTTCCTGGACGTGATCAACACGATGCTGGACGAGACGCTGCCGCTGACCGTCGGCGAGTTCGAGGAGTGGGGCAACCCCAAGATCCGCGAGCACTACGAGTACATGAAGACGTACTGCCCCTACACCAACCTGGCCCGGCGGCCCTATCCGGCCATCCTGGTGCGCACGTCGCTGAACGACAGCCAGGTGATGTACTGGGAGCCGGCCAAGTGGGTGGCGAAGCTGCGGGCGCTGAACGACGGCCACCCGCCGCTGCTCTTCAAGATCAACATGGCGGCGGGGCACGGCGGCTCCTCCGGCCGCTACGACGCCCTGCGCGAGCTGGCGTTCGACTACGCCTGGCTGCTGCGCGTGCTCGGCCGCGCGGACTAGCGACTCTCGTCGAATCCGGTGACGCCGGGGGTCGGACGCGGGAGCCCCGGGCGCGCCGGCATGACTCGCCTGTCGCCGTAACTCGCTCCGGGCACGGCTCGCTCGAGCCCCCCATCCCCCAGAGGGGGCTGGGGCGCGGACCAGTCGAAACGGTGGTGGCTCGCTCGCCGTACCCTGCGCTCGAACGGCGACGACGGCTCGTCATGACGGCGCGCCCGGGGCCCCCGCGTCCGACCCCCGGCGTCACCACGTTTCACGTGATTCATCGGCAACTGTTCGGCGAATCCGGTGACGCTGGGGTTGGACCGCCGAGGCCGGGGGCGGCCGGGGTCAGCGGGCGGGGGCGGGGGCGGCGCGGGAAATGCGGCGGGCGCCGGTGTCGATGCGGAGGGCGACGATGGCGGCGGCGAGCAGGAAGGCGCAGGCGAGCGTGTAGGCGGCGCCGTAGCCGCCGGTGGTCTCGAACAGCGCGCCGGCCAGCCAGGAACCGAGGGCGGCGCCGGTCTGGTGCACGAGGAAGATCCAGCCGAACACCGAGGCGACCGAGAAGCGTCCCCAGATGTCCGCGGTCAGGGCCGAGGTCATGGAGCCGGTGCCGGCCATCGTGATGCCGCCGAGGACGGCCACGGCGATGATCGCCGCCGGGTTGTCGCGGATGAGGAAGAAGCCGGCGAAGATCAGGATTCGGCCGGCGTAGATCGCCGACAGCACCGGGCGGCGGCCGAAGCGGTCGGAGAGCATGCCGAGCATCACCGTGAAGCCGATGCTCGAGCCGCCGAGCACGCCCAGCGCCCACGAGGCGAACATCGGCGTGTAGCCGTGATCGGTCAGCATGGGGACGCCGTGGGCGGAGAGCAGGCTCATCGAGAAGCCGCAGGTGAAGAACGATCCGCCCAGCTGCCAGAACGCGAGGGTCTGCACCGCCGTCGTGATGCTGACTCGCTCCGCCGCCGCCGCGGCGCCGGTGATCGTGACGGCGGCGCCGTCGGCGGCCAGCCCCATCGACTCCGGCGAGTCGCGGATCACCCACAGGCACAGCGGCAGCATCAGCACGAGCACGCCCGCGCCGATCAGGATGTAGGTGGCGCGCCAGCCCTGCGTGATGATGAGCCAGGTCACGGCCGGGACGAGCAGGCTCATGCCGGTCATCGAGGCGCTGCCGAGCACGGACAGCGCGGTGCCCCGCCGCTTGCTGAACCAGCGCGCGACCACGCCCGACGCGATCACGGGGCCGGTGGCCGCCAGCCCGAGGGGGACGAGCACGCCGTAGACGACCGCGAACTCCCAGAAGTTGCGCACCAGCGCCGTCAGCACCAGCGAGGCGACGAGCAGCAGCGTGCCGGCCGAGGCGCTGAGCCGCACGCCGAACCGGTCGGCGGCCATGCCGGACAGGGGCATGAACACGCCGTAGAGCAGCAGGCTCACGGCGATCACGAGGGAGAAGCTGGCCCGGTCGAGGTCGAGATCGGCGACGATCGGCTTGAGGAAGGGACCCACGGCGTGGCGGATGCCCGTCGAGGTGAACGTCATGACGGAGAAGGCCGCGACGACCCACCAGCCGTAGAAGACCGAGCGACGCGCCATGGACCACCCGACTATACGATAATCCGGGCCGGGAGGCCCGCTCATGAAGATCGCGAAGCTGGAGCACCTGCACGCCGACGCCGGCCAGCGCAACTTCGACTTCCTCAAGCTCACCGCCGACGACGGGCTGGTCGGCTGGAGCGAGTACAACGAGTCGTTCGGCGGCCTCGGCGTCTCGGCGGTGATCGATGGCCTGGCCTCGTTCGTGGTCGGCAAGGACCCGCGCGCCTACGAGGCGATCGTCGCCAACCTCTACGCCGTCCGCCGGCAGGCGGCCGGCGGCGTCGTCCAGCAGGCCATCGGCGCCGTCGAGAACGCGCTGCTCGACCTCAAGGCGAAGGCCCTCGGCGTGCCCGTCTACGAGCTGCTCGGCGGGCCGGTGCGCGACCGCATCCGGCTCTACTGGTCGCACTGCGGCACCTATCGGCTGGCGTGGTCGAAGGAGATGCGGATCCCGCCGCTGCGGACGCTGCAAGACTGCGTGAACGCCGGCAAGGAGGTCGTGAGCCGCGGCTACACCGCGCTCAAGACCAACGTGTTCGTGCTGGGCGACGATCCCCACCTGCACTCGCCGGGCTTCGCGCGCCGCGGCGCCGGCTACCCCGAGCTGAACGCCGAGCGCCACGTGCTGCGGGCCGTCCGCGAGCAGCTGGCCGCCTTCCGGGAGGGCGCCGGGCCCGACGTCGACATCCTGGTGGACCTGAACTTCAACTTCAAGACGGAGGGCTTCCTCCAGGTGGCCCGGGCCGTCGAGCCGTTCGACATCTTCTGGATCGAGATCGACACCCGCGACCCGAAGGCCCTGCACTCCATCCGCTCGCGCACGACGATCCCGGTGGCCTCGTGCGAGTGCCTGTTCGGGCGGCGCGACTACCGGCCCTTCTTCGAGGCGCAGGCGGTCGACGTGGCGATCGTCGACACGCCGTGGAACGGCGTGGCGGAGTCGGCGAAGATCGCGGCCATGGCCGACGCCTACGAGGTGAACGTCGCGCCCCACAACTTCTACGGCCACCTGGCCACCCTCATGAACGCGCACTTCTGCGCCGTCGTGCCGAATCTGCGGATCATGGAGATCGACCCCGACACCGTGCCCTGGTACGACGACCTCGTCACCCACACGCCCGAGATCGAGGACGGCCACCTGGTGCTGCCGGCGCGGCCGGGGTGGGGGACCGACGTCGACGAGGACGCCGTCCGCGCGCACCCGCCCAAGAAACGGTAAGGCGTTGCCGGTCGACCGCGGCGCCCGGGACCGGCTGGCGGCGGCGTTCGCCCGAGAGGAGCGGCGCGGCCTCATGCTGGCGGCGGCCACCCGCTCGGCCGCGGTGGTGGTGATCATCGGCTGGCTCGCGGCGTCGAACCCCGAGCAGGGTCTGGCGTTCGCATGGGTGGTCGGCACTGCCGGCTTCTTCCTGGCCACCGGGCTCGTGCAGTTCTGGGTGTACTTCCGGCGGGTGGCGCCGCCGATCGCCCCCTACGCGTTCATTGTGGTGGACTCGCTGGCGCTGGCGGCGGCCCTCCTGCTCCCGAACCCGTTCGACCCGCTGGGCCTGCCGCCGGCGATGCCGCTGCGCTATGCCGGCTTCATCTACTTCTTCGTCCTGCTCATGCAGGCGGCGTTCTCGTTCCGGCCGCGCCTGCTGCTGTGGACGGGGCTGTGCGGCGCCGGCGCCTGGACGCTCGGCTTCCTGTGGATCGTGACCCGGTCCGAGACCATCGTCGACCCGCCCAGCAGCGCCGGCCGGGCCGCCATGCTCGCCTCGTACTTCGATCCGAACTACGTCTCCGTCCTGAAGTACCAGAACGAGATGGTCGCCTTCCTGCTGGTGAGCGCCGGCCTCGCGCTCCTCGTCCGCCGCTCGCGCGCGCTGGTGGCCGAGCGGGCCGAGGCCGAGCGCGCCCGCGGCAACCTGGCGCGCTATTTCTCGCCCAGGGTGGTGGACACGCTCGCCGAGCGCGACGAGCCGCTGGGGCGCGTGCGGCGGCAGGCGGTCGGCGTGCTCTTCGCCGACCTGGCGGGCTTCACCACGCTGGCCGAGGACATGACGCCGGAGGAGGTCATGGCGCTCCTCCGGGCCTTCCACGGCCGGATGGAGGACGAGGTGTTCCGCCACGGCGGCTGCCTGGAGAAATTCATCGGCGACGCGTTGCTGGCCACCTTCGGCGTCCCCGACGTGGGCCGGCGCGACGCCACCGACACGCTGGCCTGCGCGCGCGGGATGCTGAACGCGCTGGACGCGTGGAACCGGGAGCGCGCCGCCGCCGGCCAGGCCCCACTGCGCATGGGGCTGGGGCTGCACTACGGCCAGGTCGTGCTGGGCGATATCGGCAGCGCCCGCAGCATGGCCTTCGCCACGGTCGGCGACACGACCAACGTCGCCAGCCGATTGCAGGCCCTCACGCGCGATCTCGGCGGGAGCCTGGTGGCCAGCCGTGCGCTGGTGAACGCGATCGAGCGGGAGAGCGCGGACGTCACGCTGCTCGAGGGCCTGACCGCGCGCGGCGCCCATGCGCTGCGCGGGCGCGACACGCCGATCGAGGTCTGGGCGGAGTAGGGACGATGCGAGGCAACAGAACTTCACAATTTCCACATACGCGCTTCACACGCGGCGTCGATCCTCCCAGACAGCAGGCCGGCCGGAGCCGGCTGCAAGGAGGACGACATGCTGAGTCGACGGACGATCCTGGGTTCGGTGGCGGTGCTGGGCGTGGGGCTGATCACGACCGTGGCGGCGGTGGCCTACGGCGGTCCCGGCGGCCGGCACGGGATGTTCATGAAGCGGTTCGTCTCGTCGATGATCGACGAGGCGCTGGAGCCGGCGCAGGTCACGGCGGAGCAGCGGGCCAGGATCCACGCGGCCCGCGACCGCGCCTTCGCCGCCGTCGAGACCCACCGGCAGGCGCGGCGCTCCAACATGGACGAGGCGCTGAGCCTCTTCGAGGCCGACGTGGTCGATGCGGGGCGGCTGGCCACGTTCCGGGCCCAGCGCGAGGCCGAGCACCGGCAGGTGGCCGATGCCGTCACCCAGGCCATCACCGAGGTCCACGACGTCCTGACCCCGGACCAGCGCAAGGCGGTGGCCGACTGGATCCGCGCGCATCGCCGCGGGCACTGGAACTGAGGTCGCTGCTACTGTAGCCGGCATGCCCGCCCGCCGCACGGCCGCGCTCCTCGTCGAGGACGATGCCCGCCTGGGCGCGATGGTGGCCGAGTACCTCGGCCGCCACGACCTGGACGTGACCGTCGTCGCCGACGGCGAGCGCGGCCTGGCGGCGCTGCGCCGCGGCCGGTTCGACGTGGTGCTGCTCGACGTGATGCTGCCCGGCCTCGACGGGCTCGAGGTGTGCCGGCGCATCCGGGCCACGCCCGAGTGGGCGGCGCTGCCGGTCCTCATGCTCACCGCCCGCGGCGAGGACGTCGACAAGATCGTCGGGCTGGAGCTGGGCGCCGACGACTACCTGGCCAAGCCGTTCAACCCGCGCGAGCTGCTGGCCCGCATCCGCGCGGTGTTGCGGCGGGGCACCGTGGAGGCGCCGCGGGCGCGCTTCGCCGCGGGGGGACTCGTCATCGACTTCGACGCCCGCGAGGTCACCGTGGACGGCCGGCGTATCGTGCTCACGCACCACGAGTTCGAGCTGCTGGCCACGCTGGCGCGGGCCGGCGGTCGCGTGCTCTCGCGCGACCAGCTGCTGGACGCGCTGCGGGGCCAGGAGGCCGAGGCGTTCGACCGCTCGATCGACGTCCACGTCTCCAAGCTGCGCGCCAAGCTGGAGAAGGATCCGCGGGCGCCGCGGTACATCAAGACGGTGCGCGGCGTGGGGTACGCCCTGGTGCGCCCGGGCCCCGGCCGGTGAGGCTCCACTCCCGCATCTACCTGCACTCCCTCCTCGTGCTCGTGATCGTCGGCGCGGCGACGAGCCTGGTGTTCGCGCTCGTCAACCGCGGCGGCCACTTCCGCGAGCTGGGCGAGCGGATGGCCCGTCACACGGCAGGGCTCGCCGCCGAGCGGCTCGCCGACCCCGATGCGCTCGCCGAGCGTCTGGGGCGGCTGCACGCCGACCTCGACGTCGACGTGACGGTCCGCGACCTCGACGGCCGCGTGCTCGGCCGCGCCGGCGCGCCGCTTCCGCGCTCTCACGCGGACGAGCTGGGAGCGGCCCGGGCCGGACGGGTGGTGACGCGCCCGCGGCCCGTCCCCCACGCGGTGGCGCCGGTGCGCGACCCGGCGTCGGGCGCCGTCGTGGCGACGGTCGAGGTGTCGGCGCACCGCCCGTTCGGGCCGCCGAGCCTCCTGCGCCCGCTGCTGTTGGTGGCCGTCGTGCTGGCCGCCGTCGCGGTGGCGACGCGTCCGCTGGCCCGGCGGCTCTCGCGCCCGCTGGAGCGGCTGACGGACGCCGCCCGCCGGCTGGGCGGCGGCGACCTCGGCGCGCGCGTGCCGGCGGCGGCGGGGCGGCGTCGCTGGTGGCATCGCCGCCGGACACCGCCCGGCGAGATCGCCGAGCTGACGCGCGCGTTCAACGACATGGCCGAGCGGGTCGAGCGGCTGGTGCGCGGCCAGAAGGAGCTGCTCGCCAACGTCTCGCACGAGCTGCGCTCGCCGCTGGCGCGGCTGCGGCTGGCCCTGGCGCTGTTGCCGCGGGAGGGCGCGGCCGAGGCGCGGATCGCCGAGGCCGAGCGCGACCTGGCCGAGCTGGAGCGCCTGATCGAGGACGTGCTGGCGACCGCCCGGCTCGAGGCCACCGGCCTGCCGGCGCGCCTGGGCGAGGTCGACGTTGGCGCGATGCTGGCCGGCCTCGCCGAGCGCGCCCAGAACGATCCCGTCGTGGCCGGCCGGGCGGTGCGCGTGAGCGACGGGCCCCCGCTGGCGCTCGTCGCCGACGAGGCGCTGCTGCGGCGCGCGCTCTGGAACCTCGTGGAGAACGCGGCGAAGTACGGGG
>Ga0302046_10001806_pt1 | contig 20051 bp, 15 predicted proteins | sample RVTome_11_FD_200261 | JGI IMG/M metagenome (GOLD analysis project Ga0302046, IMG submission 200261) | Soil microbial communities from uranium-contaminated site in the Upper Colorado River Basin, Wyoming, United States - RVT147D111 (version 2) ...
TGGGTTTGTCAGGAGGCCCCGCACCTTGCTTTCGCATCAGGCGCGTCTCCTCAGCTTCGTGGGTCTGGCTCCTTCCACGTCGGGATTCTCACCCGCTGGGTTGCACCGGTTTTCTCTGGACACGCCGCTGAACACGACGTGATCGACGAATCGTAACGCCGTCGACGCTCGCGCGCATGGGTCGACGTGGGCGTGAGTCGTGGCCCCATTGCCTTGCTTCTCCCGAACCGGAGGGACCTCATGAATCGCCTACTTGTGCCGATCACGTTGATTCCGTTTTTGGCCTTGTTCTCAGGTGTGAGTACGGCGCAGGTCGTTTTCTTCGAGGATTTCGAGACTCCCGACACGACGAACTACATCACCTTCAACGTGGGGCAGTCCATCCATACCGGCTCGAACACCTGGTTTGTCACGGCGACCGGTGTCGATTTGTACGAGGCCTTGGCCCGTCCCGAAGCGGCCGCCTACGATGGCGCCCAGGCCGTGGACCTGGCAGGATCACCGGGCGCAGGAGTCATCGAGGCGGTCTTCGCCACGGTTCCGGGTAACGAGTACGAGCTCGTCTTCCACTATGCGAGGAACGCCCTGCTGGGCGCGCAAACGGGGGACGCGCAGGTCGAAGTCTCCGGTACGGCGATGCGGTTGCAGGCGACCGTCCAGCACGATCCCGCCATGCACGCCTTCGATGCGTACCTGGAGTTCAGTGACAGATTCATCGCGGACTCCACGCAATCGACGCTTCGGTTCATCTCCCTCGACACTGAGAATACGGGGGTCACGCTGGATGGAATCTCCGTTTCCGCCGTTCAGTCGACGCCCGGGGCCGGTCGCATTCCTCAACTCCTGGTCAGCAAGACCGGCTCAGGCGACTTGTTGCTCGACTGGCAGCCTTCCTGCTCACCGGATGACGACGATTACGCCATATTCAGTGGGGACCTGGGGGCCTTCGACAGCCACACCAGCGAGTCCTGCGACACTGGCGGGACGACCGCGGCAGTCATTTCCCAACCCGTCGCAGATCGCTACTACATCGTCGTGCCGCTCGATGGGACATCGGAGGGATCCTACGGTACGGACAGCAACGGCGTTGAACGACCGGTCGGCCTCGTCACCTGCGGCACGCAGGACATTGCCGCGACGTGCCCGTGATCTGGGATAGGAATGGTGCGTCGTGAAGCTACTGCCCGCAGCCTGACAAGCTACGTTGCTGGAAATGACATGGGGCGCGATGACGGCAACGATTTCACGGCCATTGCGAATGTCGCTCAAGGGGGTCCGCAGCGAGAACGAACTTGCCCATCATGTCGCCCTCGAGGAACGGCGGAAGCCGACTCGTCTCCCCCGAACTACAGGAGACGCTTCCATCGGAGAAAAGTCGGCGACGGTCGCCGAGTGCCGTCGCGGGGCGCAGCCACGACCGGTCAGCCGCGCCCGGTCCCCAACCAGCCGGACAGGGTGCGACGGTAGCCGCCGTAGGCCTTCCGGCCGGCGGGGGTGAGGCGGAGGACCGTCAGCGGCACGCGGCCGCGGAAACCCTTCTCCACCTCGACGTAACCGGCCTCCTCGAGCTTCACGAGGTGGCCGGAGAGGTTCCCCTTCGTGAGACCGCTCTCGCGCTGCAGAAAGAGGAAGTCCGCTTCCTTCACCGCGGCGAGCAGCGCCATCACGAGCAGTCGCGAGGGCTCGTGGATGACACGGTCGAGTCCTCCGAGCTGGTGCAGCGGGTCGGCGGTCATGGACCGGGCTCCTGGGGGAGCGGGGTCGAGCGGAGGAACCTCCGCAACCGGACCGCGCCCGTTGCGAGGGATGCAAGGCCGAGACCGAGGAACAAGAGGCCCAGCTCGATCTCCCAGGCGCCGACCGCCCGCGGCAGGCCGAAGCCCAGCGCCACGGCGACCACCGCCAGGATCGCGAAGCGCGGAAGGCGCTGGCGGGCCGCGACGAACGCGAGCGCCGCGGCGACGAGCGTCCCCGCGGCGGGGGTGACGAGGGCCGCCGTCGGCCCCTGCCGGGACACCGCCGCGAGGAGCGCGACGATCCCGGCGACCACCGCCGCGGCCGCGCAGGCGCCGATCAGGCGCGCGGCCCCGGGCTCCTTCCAGGCCACGTATCCGGCACGCGGGAACGTCACGCGCTCCTTGAGGCGCCGGACCAGCCGATTGGCGAGCAGACCGGAGGTCACGAGGACCACAGGGACCAGGGTGGAGTACACGGCGAGCCAGTTTCCGGCGGGGAGGACCGAGGGCAACAGGCTCGCCGCCCCCCACAGGATCCAGAGCCCGCCCATCACGGTCTCGGGCAGGCCGTCGGCGTTCCAATACCGTCCGGGACGGCGGGCGACCTCGTCGAGATCCAGGGAACCGTTCATGACGCACCTCCTTGCAGACCAGTTTGTACTACATACTAGTCTGCCAAGATGTCCCCGTCCAGGGGGAATCGGGAGCGAAATGGTCCCCTGGAAGTACTCGGCTCGCGTGCGTCGAATCAGGGCTTCAGATCCGCGTGCCGTCGGGGATGACGGCGTCCTTGATGATCATGACGATGCCGTCGCGAATGACCCACCCGGGACCGCTCGCCTCCTGCACGCCGCGGTCGTTGGTGATCGACACGTCGCGCCCGATGCGCGCGTTCTTGTCCACGATGGCGTTCTCGATCACCGTGCCGGCGTCGATGCCGATGCGCGGCCGCTCGGCGCTCTCCGCACTGTAGTAGTCGGCCCCCAGGATCAGGGAGCGTCTGACGGTCGCGCGGTGCATGATCGTGCGCAGGCCGATGACCGAGTCCTCGACGTTCGACTCGGAGATCCGGGAACCCTCCGCGAGGACGGTCCTCACGAAGCGCGTTTCGTTGATCCGCGCCCCCGGCAGGTACCGCGGATGCGTGAAGAACGGCCACTCGGGATCGTAGAAGTCGAACGGCGGCTTGACCTTCACCATGTCCATGTGGCTTTCGTAGAACGCGCGGATCGTCCCGATGTCCCGCCAGTAGCCGTTGAACACGTGCGCCTGTCCCCGGATGCGATCGACCACTCCGGGCAGGATGTCCCTGCCGAAGTCCTGGCGGTTGTCGTCGAGGCAGTCCACCAGCAAGGACTTGTTGAACAGATAGATGCCCATCGACGCGAGATACTGGCGGCCGGGTGCGGACCCCCCGCCCGCCAGCAGCTCGTCGGGAACCTCCATCCCCGCGCGCGCGGCGTCGTCCTTGGGCTTTTCGCGGAACTCGATGATGCGTCCGCTGTCGTCGACCCTCACCGCGCCGAAGCCACCGATCTCGGTCTCCGGGCACAGGTGGACCGCGACGGTCAGCCCGGCTTCCTTCTCGAGGTGCTCGGACACCATCGCGCGATAGTCCATGCGGTACAGGTGGTCGCCCGACAGGATCAGGACCAGGTCCCCCCGCGCTTCGCGGATGATGTCGAGATTCTGGCGCACCGCGTCCGCGGTGCCCTGGTACCAGCGCTCGCCCGAGGGCGTCTGCTGCGCGGCGAGAATCTGGACGAAGCCGGTGGAGAACAGGTCGAACCTGTACGTGCGCACGATGTGGCGGTGCAAGGAGCCGGTGTTGAACTGCGTCAGCACGAAGATGCGGTCCATGCCGGAGTGGATCGCGTTGCTGATCGGGATGTCGATCAGGCGGTACTTGCCCGCGATCGGAACCGCAGGCTTGCTGCGGCGGTAGGTCAGGGGTCCGAGGCGGGCGCCCCGCCCCCCGCCCAGCACCACCACGATGACCTCTCCGGAAGGCCTCCGGCGTCCAGGCATCGCGCACTCACTCCTGTGTCGTCGTCCCGCGCGTGGAACGCACAGTTTACACCGTACCCGGCGACGGGCGTCAGAGCCGGAAGGACCCAGTCGAGATCCTCGACCAGCACGATCCGCAGTAGCGTTCCTTCTTGCGGTCGATGTCGGCAACGACCTGCGCCGCGGACATCGCGCACGACGGGTCCCCGCAGTCCGGCAAACCGCGCACGACACCGATGGACCGGAGGATCTGCTTGACGAGCCGCGCGCGTTGCTTCACCGGATCGGTCTTCCTACGATAGAACACCTCGCGCAGGCGCCGGATCGAGATCAGCGCGGCCTTGTGCGCGCGATCCAGCTCGCCGAAGACGCCCTCGGTGCTCGGCGTGAACAGGTCGACGTCGGTCACGAACACCGTGACGTCGGGGTTGGGCGTGGGAACCGGCGAGCCCGCGGCGGCCACTCCGACCAGCTTGGCGACCCCGAGCGTCGGGACGCTCTTGCGCGCTTCGGCCAGGAACGGCCCCGCGCGGTACTGGCTGCGAGCCGCTTCCTCGGCTCCGCGGGGGATCGGCGCCGCCGCTCGCAATTCGACCGGGCGATTGAGCACCTTGGCGACGCGACCGAGCGCATCCTCGATCTCGTCGACCGGCACACGCCCCACCGGCACCACGACGACGCGCAGCTCCGACATGCGGTTCCTCCTGGATTGGAGATCCCGTCCCGCGGCATTATGCACGACCGCGGCCGCGGTGCGACGCTGGCGATCCGCGGGACCCGGCAACCCCTCCCTGCAGGGCCTATAATCCTCGAGCGATGGAGAGTTCGCGCGATCCTGGCCGCATCGGAATCCTCCCCGACCTCGGCCCCGCCCTCGGCGGTCCGCCCGAGCCCGCGGCGCTCCGGATCGGCCAGGCCCTGGCACCGCAGTCGCACCTCGAGCCGGAGTCTCCGCAGAGTCTCGATGCCGATCGCTCGGTCCTCGAAGCGCTGCGGCAGGCGCGCGACCCGAACCCGGTCCTGGAACTCGTCCCCCTCGACGCGGTCGAGAGTCTGGCGGCACGCATGTGCGCGCGGCTGGCGCGCTCCGGCGAATCCCCCGACCCGCCCCTGCGCCGCACGGCGTGGGACGTCCTCGACTGGCTGCGCCGCCCGGCGATCCTGCGCCGCATCCCCGTGGCGGATCGCGAGCGCTGGGCGACGCGGGTGCTCGAGCTGATCGAGCGCTCGCACTTCACGCTCGGTCCGTTGCTCCGCTCGCGTGTGGAGACCTACGGCTCGCGTCCTCTGTTCCAGGTGCCGACCCATTCCGGCAGCCGCGCCTACAGCTGGCGACAGACGGCGGAGCGTGCCGAGACCCTCGCGCGAGGGCTGCTGGCGCTGGTCGACGGCGACGTGCGCGCGCCGGTCGCGATCCTGTCGGAAAACCGTATCGAAGCGGTATGGGCCGACCTGGCGTGCCTGATCTCCGGGCTGACGAACGTGCCCGTTCCCGCCACCGCGACCGAGGGGGACGTCGGCTACATCCTCGACCACAGCAAGGCCGGAACCGTCATCGTCTCGGACCGCGACAAGCTCGCGAGGGTCCTCAAGAACCGAGCGGCGCTGCCGCACCTCGAGCGCATCGTCCTGATGACCCCGCAACCGGACACTGGAGCGGACACCACGACCCTGGACGAGGTCGCCGCGCTCTCGGCGCGGGTTTCCTCCACGGAGATCGAGCGGCGCTCGCTGGCGATCAAGATCGGCGACCGCGCCACGGTGATGTACAGCTCGGGAACGACGGGCACGCCCAAGGGCGTCCAGTTCTCGCACCGCAACATGATCTTCAAGCGCTTCGCGCGCGGCCTGGCGCTGCCGGAGATCGGAGACTCGGACGTCTTCCTGTCCTACCTGCCGCTGTACCACACCTTCGGCCGCTTCCTCGAGATGATGGGGTGCATCTACTGGGGCTCGACCTACTGCTTCCTCGACAGCCCCTCGGTCGAGGCGCTGGTCGATCGCATGCGGCTGTTTCGCCCCACGGTATTCATCAGCGTTCCCCGGAAGTGGATCCAGCTCCACGAGGCGATCGCGGACATCGCCCCCCCCGAGCATGCCTCCGACGCCGAGGTGCTGGAAGCCACCCACCGCGTCACGGGCGCCCGGCTGCGCTTCGGGCTCTCGGCCGCAGGGCACCTCGACCCGGAGATCTTCCGGTTCTTCCAGCGCCAGGGAACCGAGCTGCTCAGCGGGTTCGGCATGACCGAGGCCACCGGCGGCATCAGCATGACCCCGCCCGGGGGCTACCGCGACGATTCCCTCGGTCCGCCGCTTCCCGGGATCGAGACCCGCCTGCTCGACGACGGCGAGCTCGTGGTCCGCGGACCGTACGTCATGATGGGTTACCTCGATCCCATCGGCGGCAGCCCGTCGTTCGACGACGACGGCTGGTTCCACACCGGCGACCTCATGGAGCAGAGCCCCGACGGCTATCTGGCGCTGGTCGACCGCAAGAAGGAGATCTACAAGAACGTCAACGGCGAGACGATCGCGCCGCAGCGGGTCGAGAACCTGTTCCGGGACTTCGAGTCGGTGGGCAGGATCTTCCTGGTCGGCGATCACCGGGCCTACAACACGGCCCTGATCTACCCCCGCCCCGACTATCGCAAGCGCAATCTCGAGGCGCTCGGTCCCGCCGAGCTCAAGGACCACTTTCGCTCCCTGGTGGTGTCGGTCAACAAGTTCCTGGCGCCCTTCGAGAGGATCGTGGACTTCGCGATCGTCGATCGCGACCTCGATTCCGACCGCGGAGAGCTGACTCCCAAGGGCACGCCGCGCCGCAAGGCCGTCGAGCGCAACTTCGCCGACGTCATCCGTCTGCTCTACCGCCGCACCAACTTCCGGGTCGGCGATATCGAGCTCACCGTCCCGAACTGGCTGTTCCAGAGTCTCGGTGTGACCTCGATCGATATCGACGTGAATCACGACCGGCTCATCCTGCGCACGACCGGCGCCCCCTTGACCGTCCGCGCCGAGGGAGACGAGCGCGCGCGAGTCGGCTCGTGCGTCTACCGTCGTCCGCCGGGTCCCGTGAACCTCGGCGACCTGCTGACCTCGCCGCGGCTGTGGCTCGGGAACGAGGAGCTCGTCGACTTCGTCGCGCTCGATCTGCGCTCGCGCGAGCGCACGCGGAGCGGCGAGGGCCTGACGTGGCTCGGACGCGCCACGGAGCCGCGGAGCGGCGAGGCCCTGCGGCACGGCATCGCCGACGCGCGCCGCCGGCCCGGTCTCGACATCATGGACCTGCACCTCGCCGCCCAGGCCGTTCTCGCCGACGAGGCGACGGCGCTGGCCGCGGTGAGTCTCATGGAGGCCGCGCTCGCGGGCGAGGAAGGACCGCTGGCCGAGCCCGCGCGGCTGTTGCTGGCGCGGACCGCCGCGAATCCCTCGCTCCACGTCCGGAGACGTGCCTTCCAGGTGCTCGTGCAATCCGAGAAGGAATCTCGCTTCCCGGCGACCCTGGCGTCGTTCCTCGCGACTCCGGGGCTGGTGCTCGACGACGAGACCCGGGGGCTGCTGTGCGAGCGCGATCTGCCCGACGCCACGCTGAGCGCGTTCACGCGCGCGACCGAGTCCGCGGTCGCGGTTCCGGAGTGGGACCACGACGCCGAGCGGCTCGCCGAGTCGCTGCTTCGCTTCCTGGCGGACTACGGCGCGGCCCACCCCACGCAGTACCGGCGCCTGCGGGCGCTGCTGTTCCGCATGATGGTCGCCACCGACCGTGAGAGCGCGAGCGCCGCGGCGGCGCGGGCCGCGGATCATCTCCAGGACGGCTTCCGGCGGTGGCTCGGTCCTCCGCAGCGCATCACGGTCGACCCCGAGACCGGACACGAGTACCGCTGGCAGGACGTGGTCGCGTTCGACAAGGGCGTGGGCGACGACGACCGCAGGCGGCTGCTGTCGGCGATGCGCGACACGAGCATGCTGCGCGAGGCGGTGTTCCTGTTCTCGAAGGGCGCCACGGTCCGGCTCAACGACATTCCCCCGGGCGGAGTGTGGATCCGGCACCTCGGCACCTCCCACGGGAAGTCGGTCCACCGCGTCACGATCCAGACCCGCCATCAGGAGTCGTACGAGGTCGCGGTCAACGTCAACCACGATCTCTCCGAGCGCGAGGTGCGCGAGGAGATCCAATGGCTGATCCTGTGCGGGGCGTCGGCCGGACGCGACCCGCTGGTCGAGGACTTCGGCGGCTACTGGGAAGAGCAGGACCTGTGGAGCGAGGAGTTCATCCCCGGGCACACCCTGGACATCGCGCTCCGACGCATGTCGCGGCGCGAGGACGAAGCCGAGCGCTTGCGCCAGATCTGGCCGTTCTACGCCTGGAGCGCCATGAGCGCGTACGTCGACTTCTGGAACCGCACCGGCCGCAGGCAGGAGATCGCCGACCCCTCGACGGCGAGCGTCATCGTTCCACCCCACGACTACCTCACCGGGGCGCGGATCGTCTCGCTTTCCGGGCGCAGGCCGTTCGCGGCGCTGATCCCCATGATCCTCGCCCTGCGCTCCCGCCTCGTGCAGCCCGTGGAGGAGGAATACGCGCCGCTCAAGGGGGTGGTCGGCTGGGACGTGATCTTCTCCTCGATCCTGGAGGTGGTCGGCGAGGACGAAGGCGTCAAGATGCTGCTCGGCGCGACGGCGGAGATGGGCGACGACCTGAGCGACGATCTGCGCTTCGCACTCGACCGCTTCCTGTCGCAGGTCGAAGTCCGGGGCTTCGTGCCCATGCGGCTGTTCTTCGCCGCGCAGCGCTACCTGCGGTGGTCGCGCCTGAGCGGCCAACCCACCACCCAGGCCCGGGCGCGCACGCTGCTGGAGCTGTGGGACACCTACGGCCTGCAGCGGCTGGTCCACGCCTACCCCGAGGCCCGCGTCCGGTTCTTCCGCGAGACGGTGTTCCACGACGCACCCCAGCCCCTCGTCGAGGGCCTGGAGGAGATCATCGGAGCCATGCGACGCCGCGAGCTGGTGGGTGACGCGCTCGTCGACGCGGTCGCCGATCTGAGGGCCCGCCTGAGCCTCGGCGCCGACGACGATTCCTTCCTGGCGCGCCTGCCCTTCCCTCACCTGCGCCCCGAGGATGCCGCCGGCTACGTCCAGGCCGACCTCGGCGGCCGCCACCAGAGCGAGATGGTCGTTTCGCTCCAGGATCACGAGGGCAATCCGTTCCTGGTGCGCCACGCCCTGAACCCCAAGGAGGTCGGCCGCCTGCACCGCCTGTTCCTCGACTCGAACCTCGACATCCGCTTCCGGCCCGAGCACCAGTACCTCGTGGCCCTGAGCGAGCGCGGGCAGATCATCGGCGGCATCTACTACGACGTGGAACCGGAGAGCGGCTCGGCGCACCTGGAGAAGATCGTGGTCGCCGAGCGCCATCGCAGGAACGGCGTCGCCCACGGTTTGATGAACGAGCTGTTCAATCGCCTGCGCGCCGCGGGAATCAGGACCGTGACGACCGGCTTTTACCGGCCCGAGTACTTCTACTCGTTCGGCTTCACGATCGAGAAGCGCTACGCCGGTCTCGTCAAGAACCTGGAGCACGACTCGTGATCCGGCTGTGGCTCGGGACGACGGCGGTGGTCGCCGCCGCGTTGCTCGCCGCCCCGGGGGCCGGCGCTCAGGACCCGGACGAGCAGACCCAGGACCACGAGGAGCAGGACCGGCGCTACTACGAGCAGCGCATGAAGCAGCAGGAGGAGCAGCCCGCCTCGGACTCGACGCCGGAGCAGCGCGCCGCGCAGTTCCTCGCCCGCGCCGAGGAACTCGTCAAGGACAAGAACTACTGGGGGCGGAACAGCGAGCTCTACCGGGTCGAGACCGACGACCCCGACATCGACACCCAGGCCGTCCTGGAGCTGCTGGACTCGTTTCGGGGGTTCTTCGACGCATTCTGGGAGCCGCGCCTCCCGCTCTCGCCCTACGACGCGCAGTCGCGGGTGTTCATGTACGACTCGTTCTACAAGTACAACCAGCTGCTCCCCTTCGACGCCCGGCGGAAGCTCGTGCGTCCCGAGGGCCACTACATATCGGCGTACAACGTGCTGGCCCTCAACACGCGCGCCGGCGCGCCGGCCGCGCTCGCCGACCTCATGGTCCACGAGGCCGCCCACCAGCTGATCGACCAGAGGATCTACGGCGGCTCCGGCCGGGGATCGCGGTGGGTCAACGAGGGCCTGGCCTGGTACTTCGGATACACGTCGCGCACCAAGGCCGGGGAGTTCGAGCCCGGGCATACGGGCGGGAAGTCGATCTCGCCGTGGAAGAACGCGCCGCCCGCGTCGGACAGCGAGATCGGGCAGCGTCTGAAGTCGTTGCGCAGCTCGCTCAAAACCGCCGAGGCGGGCTGGCTCGACGACGTGCTGAGCGCCGACGCCACGCAGTTCTACGGGGTCGACATCCATCTGAACTACGCCAAAGCGTGGCTCGTCGTGCACTACCTGCTGCACGCCGAAAACGGCCGCTACGCGGAGGCGTTCGCGAAGTACATCGAGGGCGAAGCCGGCGGCCGGGTCGGTGCCGAGGCTCTGTACCAGGCGCTCGGAGTCGGCGCCGCCGACTTCGAGATCGCGATCGCGGCCTACGCGGGGAAGGTCAAGACCTGAGCCGCTCGCGAACACCTGCTAGGAAGCGCTCATCTGCTCGCGGATCCAGCGCGTGGTGACGCTCTTGGGCCGCTCGAGGGGCAGCATGAGCGCGCGGTCCCAGATCAGGGACGCCAGCACGCCGATCGCGCGCGACACGCCGAACAGCACCGTGTAGAAGTCGTACTCCGTGACGCCGTAGTGCACCAGCAGGCTGCCGGTGTAGGCGTCGACGTTCGGCCACGGGTTCTTGGCCTTGCCGTGCTGCGTGAGGATCTCCGGGACCAGCTCGAAGAGCATCTCGACGATCTTGACGTTCTCGTCGTCCGGGGCGTGCTTGAGCGCGAACTGGCGCTGCGCGAGGTAGCGCGGATCGGTGGCGCGCAGCACGCCGTGACCGTAGCCCGGCACGACCTGGCCGCTCCGCAGCGTTTCCCACAGGAACTCGCTCAGCTGCTCCTTGGTGGGGACGCCCCCTCCGAGCTTCTCCTTGACGCCGAAGATCCAGCGCATCACCTCCTGGTTCGCGAGACCGTGGAGCGGCCCGGCGAGCCCGTTGATGCCGGCCGACAGCGAGTAGTACGGGTCGGACAGGGCCGAGCCGACGAGGTGCGTGGCGTGGGCGCTGACGTTGCCGCCCTCGTGATCCGCCAGGATGCTGAGGTACAGGCGCAGCATCTCCCGGAACTCGGGCTTCTCGACCCCCATCATGTAGGCGAGGTTCGCCGCCCAGTCGAGCTTCCTGGCGGGGGCGAGGTGGCGGCCGTCGTGATAGGTCCTGCGGTAGATGTAGGCGGCGAGCAGCGGGATCTTGGCGAGCAACCTCATGGAGTCGTCGAACATCGCGTCCCAGTGCTCGGTCTTCGGCAGCCCCTCGCGGTAGCGCCGCGCGAAGATCGACCCCGGCTGCATCGCGAGGATCCCCATCGACAGCTGGGTCATGGGATGCGTCTCGCGGGGCATGCGGTCGAGCGCACCGCTGACGTACCCGGGCAGGTCCTCGTCGGCGCGCCATGCCGCCGTGATCTCGGCGACCTCGTCCGAGGTCGGGATGTCCCCGGTGAGGAGCAGATAGAACACTCCCTCCGGCAGCGGCTCCGTCCCTCCGTGCGCCTTCGGGAGGAGCTCCTGGAGCTGCGGGATGCTGTGGCCTCGATAGCGGATGCCCTCGAGCGGATCGACGGCCGAGGTCTCGGTGACCATGCACTTGACGCCGCGCATGCCGCCGTAGGCTTGCGCGACGCTGACCTCGGAGAGCGTTCGATCCCCCCAGGTCTCGAGGGTGTGGTGGACCTCCGCTTGCGCCGCCGAGATCTTGGCCGCGAGCTTGTCCTTCAAGGCGGGCATGGGACAGACTCCTTCGAGATCCGATTCGACGCGATCCGCATGGGCAGATTAGAGAGCCGATCGTGCGGTGTCAACCGCGATCGGTGCGCTGCGCGGGCTGCGGCGGCATCGCCTCGCGCCTCGATCTCCGTCCGGAGACGCGCGGGGAAGCACGGCCCGCGCCCTTCCGCGGCAGAACGTCCCTCAGGAACCTGCCGGTTCGGGACTGCGCGGATCGCGCGACCTCCTCGGGTGTGCCCTCGACCAGGACGTATCCGCCCTCGTCGCCGCCCTCCGGTCCGAGGTCGACGACCCAGTCGGCGGTCTTGATGACGTCGAGATTGTGCTCGATCACGATGACGGTGTTGCCCTGGTCGACCAATCGGTCGAGCACCGCCAAGAGCTTCTTGATGTCGTCGAAGTGCAACCCGGTGGTCGGCTCGTCGAGCAGGTAGAGCGTGCGCCCCGTGGCCCGCTTCGAGAGCTCCTTCGACAGCTTGATGCGCTGCGCCTCGCCCCCGGACAGCGTCGTGGCCGCCTGTCCGAGGCGGATGTAGCCGAGCCCGACGTCGTACAGCGTGTGGAGCTTGGCCCGCACCTGCGGCACCGCCCCGAAGAACTCCAGCGCCTGGTGCACGGACATCTCCAGTACCTCGCTGATGTTCCGCCCCTTGTACGACACCTCGAGGGTCTCGCGGTTGTAGCGCTTGCCGCCGCACGTGTCGCACGTGACGTAGACGTCCGGCAGGAAGTGCATCTCGATCTTCAGGACGCCGTCGCCCTCGCACGCCTCGCAGCGCCCGCCCGGGACGTTGAACGAGAACCGTCCGGGCCGATAGCCGCGCACCCGCGCCTCGGGCACGAGCGCGAACAGCTCGCGGATGGGCGAGAACAGCCCGACGTAGGTCGCGGGGTTGGAGCGCGGGGTGCGACCGATGGGAGACTGGTCGATGTCGATGACCTTGTCGATGTGCTCGGTGCCGAGGAGCTTGCGGTGCGCTCCGGGCTCACCCTCCGCGCCGTGGAGCGCGTGGGCCAGGGCGCGGTGCAGGATGTCGTTCACGAGCGTGCTCTTTCCCGAGCCCGACACTCCCGTCACGGACGTGAACACCCCCAGGGGAAAGCTCACGTCGACGTTCTTCAAGTTGTGCTGCGTCGCTCCGACGACGGTCACCGCCTTGCCGCTGCCCCGGCGCCGCTGCGCGGGGACCTCGATGCGCTCCCTACCGGACAGGTAGGCGCCGGTCAGGGAGCGGGGGTGGCGCTCGATCTCCCCCGGCGAGCCGGCGGCCACCACCTCGCCCCCGAGCTCGCCGGCGCCGGGCCCGAGATCCACGACCCAGTCAGCGCTGCGAATGGTCTCCTCGTCGTGCTCGACGACGATCACGGTGTTCCCGAGGTCGCGCATCGCCACCAGCGTGTCGAGCAGCCGGCGGTTGTCGCGCTGGTGCAGTCCGATCGACGGCTCGTCGAGGATGTACAGCACCCCGGTCAGTCGCGACCCGATCTGGGTCGCGAGCCGGATGCGCTGTCCCTCCCCTCCCGACAGCGTTGCCGCGCCACGGTCGAGAGCCAGGTACCCGAGGCCGACGTTTTCCAGGAAACCGAGGCGCTCGCGGATCTCCTTGAGGATCGGAGCGGCGATGATCCCCTCCCGGGGCGCGAGATCCAGCGCGGAGTACAGCGCTGCGGCGGCCTGCACGGAGAGGCCGGCGTGCTCGGTGATGTTCTTCCCGGAGACGCGCACCGCCATGCTCTCAGGCCGGAGCCGCGATCCCCCGCACCCGGGGCAGGGGTGCACCGCCATCAGCTTCTCGAGCGACTCGCGGCGCGACTCGGATTCCGTCTCGCGGTACCGCCGCTCGAGGAGCGGCAGAATGCCCTCCCACGAGCGCCGCCACTCGTAGGTCGATCGCTTGCCCTTCCACTGGAACTGGAACTCGCGCCCGCCTGCACCCTCCCACAGGACGGTTCTGAAGCGCGCCGGCAGCGCGCGGTACGGCATCGCGGGATCGATCCCGTAGGCCTTGAACAGGCTGGACTCGAGCACCTGGAACCAGTTGCCGTCGCCCCACGCCAGCGCGCCGTCCCTGATGCTGACGTTCGGGTCGACCATGATGAGGTTCCGGTCGAACGTCTTGCGCACCCCGAGGCCGTCGCACTCGGGACAGGCGCCGTACGGGGAGTTGAACGAGAACATCCTCGGCGCCAGCTCGGGGACGGAGACGCCGCACTCGGAGCACGCCAGATGACGGGAGAACAGCAGGTCGCGCTTGCCGTCGACGTCCACGACCACGAGGCCCTCGGCGGCCTGGAGCGCGGTCTCGACCGAATCGGTCAGGCGGTTCTTCAGGTCTCCCCGAATCACGAGACGATCGACGACGATCTCGATCGAGTGCTTCCTGCGCTTGTCGAGCTCGATCTCGTCCGCCAGGTCGCGCACCTCGCCGTCGACGCGCGCCCGGACGAAGCCCTTGCGCGCGGCCTCCTGGAGCTCCTTCTTGTAGATGCCCTTGCGTCCCCGGACGATGGGGGCCAGGACCTGGACGCGGCTGCCCTCCGGCAGGTTCAGCACGGAATCGACGATGTCCTGCACGGACTGGGAAGCGATCGGCTTGCCGCACCGGTGGCAGTGCGGCCGCCCGACCCGGGCGAACAGCAGCCTGAGGTAGTCGTAGATCTCCGTGACGGTGCCCACCGTCGATCGCGGGTTGCGCGACGTCGTGCGCTGCTCGATGGAGATGGCGGGCGAGAGGCCCTCGATCGACTCGACATCCGGCTTCTCCATCTGCTCCAGGAACTGCCGCGCGTAGGCCGACAGGGACTCGACGTAGCGGCGCTGGCCCTCCGCGTACAGCGTGTCGAAAGCGAGCGAGGACTTGCCCGATCCCGACACTCCGGTGATCACGACCATCTTGTTGCGGGGCAGGGTCAGATCGATGCGCTTGAGATTGTGTTCCGCCGCTCCGCGGATGATGATTTCCGACGCCGCCATGTTCGCCCTGCTTTCGGTGGAGGTTCATTGTAGCAGCCGGCTCGAGCGAGGCCGCCGCGCTCGCTGTGATATCCTCCGCCGGGCGCGATGAGGTGAGCGCCGATGCTCCACAATCCCATCCCCGAGACCCCCTCGAGCTCCCCGGGCCAGCCGGGTCGCAAGCGCCTCTCGAGCACGACCTGGGTGTGGATCGTCGCGCTGTCCGTGGGCCTGGCGGTCACCGAGGCCGGCAAGAAGCCCGAGAAGATCTCGTTCGAGCCCGACTGGGACCCCGAGGCCAAAGTCGAGGGCGGTCCGGTGCTCCACGGCGACACCTGGCTGGTCGCCGACGAGGGGTTCACGGCGCGGCTGACCCAGCTCGACGACGAGTCGCGCTGGAAGTACATCCAGGCGATGACCGAGGCGGAGGTCGATCCGTTCGTCGACACCGATTCGGACTCGCCGGGGTTCCTGACCTTCGCTCTCGAGCTCGAGAGCAAGACCCACGGTGACCTCGTCCTGAAACCGGACCGCTGCCGGTTGATCACGAATCGCCACGAGTTCCGGCATCCCCTGGACATCGTGGCCATCGAGACCTCCTACCGCCTGCAGGAGGCGGAGGTCCCGCCCGCCTACCTCGCCGCGCAAGCCGCCCTGATCCCGGCCGAGGTGACTCTCGAGAACGGCCAGTCCGGCGCCGGGTTGATGGTCTACAAGGGCGTCGACCCGAAGACCCGGAGCTTCGTGGTCGAGGTCCTCTTGACCACCCCCAAGGGTGAGCTCGCCGACTACTCCCTCCCGTACCGCAGAGCCGAGAAGAAAAGGGACTAGGCCGTGGACGTGACCGGCGCGGCGCGGTTGCTCGACGGCAACGCGACGGCACGACAGATTCGCGCCGAGGTCGCGGCGGGATGCGCGCAGCTCGCGGCCGGCACCGGGGTCATCCCCGGCCTGACCGTCGTCCTGGTCGGCGACGAACCGGCCTCGCGGGTCTACGTCCGGAACAAGGAACGCGCCGCAATCCAGGCCGGGATCCGGTCGAGGGTCGTGCAGCTTCCCGGCGACAGCGGCCAGGACGAGATCCTGACCGCCGTCGAGACCCTGAACCGCGACGCCGCGGTTCACGGCATCCTGGTCCAGCTTCCCCTGCCTGACGGCGTCGACGCGCAGCGCGTCATCGAGGCGATCGATCCCGACAAGGACGTGGACGGCTTCCATCCCATCCACGCCGGGCGGCTGCTCATCGGGCTGCCGGGCTTCGTACCATGCACGCCCGCGGGGATCCTCGAGCTGCTTCGCCGCAACCACATCCCCGTGGCGGGCCGGAGGGCCGTGGTGATCGGGCGCAGCAACATCGTCGGCAAGCCGATGGCGATCCTGCTCCTGCGCGAGCACGGAACGGTCACGGTGTGCCACTCGCGGACCCCGAACCTGGCGGAGGTCGCGGCCGAAGCCGACATCCTGGTGGCGGCGGTCGGCAAGCTCGCCCTGGTGGGCGCCGAGTTCATCAAGCCGGGGGCGGTCGTGGTGGATGTCGGAATCCACGCGGTGACCGACGAGCCGACGGTGCGGCGCCTGTTCGGCGACGACCCGGAGCGCCTGCGCATCCTGCGCGAGAAGGGCTCGACGCTGGCCGGGGACGTTCACCCCCTCGAGGCGCGCGCTCGCGCCGGTTGGCTCACGCCGGTCCCGGGCGGCGTCGGTCCTCTGACCATCGCCATGCTGCTCCGGAACAGCCTGCGTGCGGCGCGACTCGCGGCGGGGGTCGCGGACGATTGATGGAGCCGCGTCCCTCCCCGCGCCCCATCCTGCGCGCCGGCCTCACGGGCGGCATCGCTTCCGGAAAGACGACCGTCGCAGGGTTCCTGTCGGAGCTGGGAGCGTTCACCCTGGACGCGGACCGCATCGTGCACGAGATGCTGGCCCCCGGCGGTGAGGCGGTGGACGAGGTCGTCAAGCGCTTCGGGCTCGGCTTCCTGGATTCCTCCGGAGGGATCGACCGCCGTGCGCTCGGTGCGCGCGTGTTCGCGGACGAAACGCTGCGCCGCGCCTTGAACGACATCGTGCATCCCGGAGTTCGGCTGGAGATCGACCGCCGCATCGAGGAACACCGAACCGCGCGCGACGCCGGACCGATCGTCGTGGTGGAAGCCGCGCTGCTGGTCGAAACCGGCCGGCATCGCGAATTCGACCGCTTGGTGGTCGTGCGATGCGCGCGCGAGACGCAGATCGCCCGCCTCGCGCAGCGCGGCGGCCTGACGCGGAGCGAAGCCGAGGCTCGAATCGACGCCCAGGCCCCCCTCGCGGACAAGCTCGCCGTGGCCGACTACGTCATCGACACCGAGACCAGTCCGAGCCGCACGCGGCGCCGGACCGAGACGGTCTATCGCGCGCTGCTCCGGGACTTCGAGCGCCTGCACCGCGCCTAGGGTTGCGTTTTCAGGAGCTCGCATCCCGATACCGGCCCCCCGCAGGGGCCCTCGTCGGATCGCGCCCGGTTCTTCTTTGCGAGGACGCGATCCGCGCGGAGCGAGGCGGAGCGGCGATCCATCGCCGCGAACCGCCGAGCGTGCCACGGCTGGGGCCGGTATCGGAATGCGAGCTCCTGGAGCGGCGACCGCGCGAGCGTCTCGCGGGGCCGGGATTGCACTGCGAGACTCCTGGGAGTCCGAGCATCCGCCTCTCCAGGTCGATGCCGGTTTGACTCCGTGGGCGCGGGTTCTACATTGTCTCGCGATGGGCATGCAAGGCAGTCTCAGCACGATGACCTTCGCCGACCTCCTGCGGTGGGCGAGCCACGGACGCAAGGGCGGGTTGCTCGAGGTCGAGCACGGCAGGACCGTCAAGCGGGTCGAGCTGCGGGACGGCGAGATCGTGAGCTGCTCGTCCGACGATCCCTCCAGCCTTCTCGGCCAATACCTTCTCAGCCGCGGGAAGATCCGCGAGGACACGCTGCGGTCGGCGCTCCGCGGCCAGGAGCTGACGGGCGCCAGCCTCGGCCAGGTGTTCGTCGAGATGGGCGTGATGCAAAAGCCCGAAGTGGATCGCTTCGTGGCCGAGAAGGCCGAGGAGAGCCTGCTCGGTCTGTTCGATCTCCACGACGGGGTGTTCCGGTTCGAAGAGACGACCGCCGGCGATCCGACCATGATGCGGGTCGAGCTCAAGACCGCAGACCTGCTGGCGCGCGGCGAGCGCCTCCGGGAAGAGCTGGGTCGGATCCGCTCGGTTCTCAAGACCGGGACGGTGCTGTGTCGATCGAACCGCCCGCCGGTCGCCGAGACCCTGGACACGCTGGAGCGGCGAATCTACGACGTCGTCGACGGCAGACGCACGATCGCCGAGGTGCTGCTGCACGCACGGACGTCGGAGTTCCTGACGATGAAGGTGCTGCATCATCTGTACCGTCGCGGCGCTTTGAGGATCCTCGACCAGCATGACGTGACCTCGATCGGCCCGAACCCCGAATCCGCGACACGGCTCGCCCGCCAACTGGTCGCCCGCGGGGACTACGAGGCGGCGCTCGATGCCCTCGAATCCGCCCATCGCGCGCACCGCGAGGACGAGACGCTCAGACGCATGATCTCCAAGGTCGAGGCGGTGTTCGTCGAGGCGTGCTACCGCGGCGAGGTGCCGCCCACCAAGGTCCCCGCGCTGCTCGGCGCGCGCGAGCGCCTGCTGCACGAAGACCTGTCGCCGGCGGAGTTCTTCCTGATCAGCACCATCGAGAACGGCACCCTGGACGTCAAGTCGATCACTTGGATCGCACCGATGCGCGAGGTCGAGGTCCTGCGGATGATCAAGCGGCTGCTCGATCGAGGGGTGATCGAGCTCCGCGAGCCTTCGAGGGCGGACTCGCCGGGGGCCGCGGCCACGGCGTCGGAAGCGAGCTACTGACCCACGCTCAGCTCCGAACGCGCGTCGCCGCCCGTTCTTCCGTCTTGACTTCGCGAATCCGGTTGCGCTCCCCGACCAGAACGACGGTCGGGCGGTGGCCCCGGGCCTCCGCTTCGTCCACCACCGCGTAGGCGCACACGATGAGCTTGTCGCCCTGCTCCACGAGATGGGCGGCAGCGCCGTTGACACAGCAGTCGCCGCTTCCGGACCGGCCTTCGATCAGATAGGTCGAGAAGCGGTTGCCGTTGTCGAGGTCGTAGACGTCGACGCGCTCGTAGGGCAGCATGTCGCACGCCTTCATCATCTCGGCGCCGAGAGTCAGGCTGCCCTCGTATTCGACGTTCCGCTCCGTGACCGTGATCCGGTGGACCTTGGCTCGAAGCATCTCCCTGTGCATGTCGTCTCTCCTCGCGGGTCGCCCGTCGCTTCGCGGCTGGACGCCCGATCGACGATCAGTCTAGCAGGCTCGGCCCCACACGGCTCAGGCGCGGCGCAGCGTGGCGTTGTCGAGCAGGCGCGCCTTTCCCACCCGCACCGCCAGGAGCAGGCAGGCCTCACCGGTCAGCTCGCCGACCGGTTGCAGCGTCGCGGGATCCACCATCGCGATGTAGTCAACCGCCAGCAGAGGCTCGGACTCCAGAACCGCCCGCGCGGCGTCGATGACCGCCGCGGCGTCCCATTCGCCGTCACCCACGCGTTTCTCGGCCGCGCGCATCGCGCGCGGAATCGCGCGCGCCGCGAGGCGCTCGTCGTGGGTGAGGCAGGCGTTGCGGCTCGACAACGCGACTCCGTCCTCGTCGCGCACGGTCGGCAGCACGAGGATCTCCACGTCCAGCATCAGGTCGGCGACCATGCGCTGCACGATGACCGCCTGCTGCGCGTCCTTCCGTCCGAAAGCGGCAACGTGCGGCTTGATGATCTCGAACAGCTTCAGGACCACCGTGGTCACGCCCCGGAAGTGACCGGGACGGCTGGCGCCCTCCAGGACGTCGGCCAGCCCGAGCGTCTCGACCACGGTGCACGAGCCGGGGGGGTAGATCTCGCTCGCCTCCGGGGTGAACAGGTAGTCGACGCCCTCGGCGACGCACAGATCGGCGTCGCGAGCCAGGTCGCGGGGATAGGTCTCCAGGTCTTCGCCGGGTCCGAACTGGGTGGGATTGACGAACACGGAGACGACGACGATGTCCGAGACGTCCTTGACGCGCCGCACGAGACTCAGGTGTCCGTCGTGGAGGTAGCCCATGGTCGGGACGAAGCCGATCTTGCGCCGCGTCGTTCGCGCTCGGGCGGCGATCTCCTTCATGGCGTGCACCCGCCGGACGATCTCCATGCGCCCCGTGCCCGCCCCTAGGAGCCTGTCCGAGTAATCCCTCGGGTCGCGTTCCGGACGCCGCGGGGCCAGATGCAAAGCGCCGCGACGAAGACGATATCCGCTATCTTCGAGGAGCGGCAACGCCGCACATGGCCCCGCGCCGCCGGAACCCGGAGGGC
>Ga0302046_10001808_pt1 | contig 20042 bp, 18 predicted proteins | sample RVTome_11_FD_200261 | JGI IMG/M metagenome (GOLD analysis project Ga0302046, IMG submission 200261) | Soil microbial communities from uranium-contaminated site in the Upper Colorado River Basin, Wyoming, United States - RVT147D111 (version 2) ...
TCACATTGGGGGGCGGGATGACGATGACGTACGGATCGCGCCCCGAGTCGCGATTCGCGGTGAACACCGCGTCATCGAGCCATCGCTGGTAGATGGTGCGTTCGATCGCGGATGGATCGAATGTTGGCGGGAGTTCCAGGACTTTCATGTTGTTCTGTGCTGGCGCGATAAGGGTCTGATCAGGAATCCTTGCGTACCTTGACACTGGATTCTCCAGTGTCGACGCCTTCGACGAGGAGGCGATTGACCACCACTTCGGCCCCTGCGGCGGCAACCGCAAGGTCGCGAGCGATGGTTCGCGTTCTCTCGTCGGGCACGGTTCCTGTCAGTTCGACCAGTCCATCGCCGAGAGCCTTCACGTTGATGTCAGAGCCTCTGGTCGTGGGGTTTCCGCGCAGTGCGCTGAGCAGGTTCCGCTCGACCTGTTCGGGATCCAACACCTCGCTGTCTCCCCCCTCCCGCATTCGGCGAACGGCGCTCCGAACCCGCTCGGGATGCACGTTTCCCAGCATCTCGCTGAGGACCATACCACACACGAGCCCCAGGCCGAGTCCCAGCGCGGCAAACAGGGTGGTGCCCATCCGGTCGTGTGATTCGGCGTCGTCTCTCACGGTTCCCATTCCCATGGCCCAGCAATTCGGAGTTCGTTTACATTACGCCCTTAACAATGTATCGACGCAGCGGCCATCATCAACGGATGATCGGCTCAGTCCCGATGGCTGGGGCCCTAAATAAGGAATAGCGATCAAATGGCGGAAACGATTGAGCTGAAGCTCCCGGACGGTTCGGTGCGCGAAGCCCGGAAAGGAGCGACCGGTCTGGACGTGGCACAATCGATCGGGCCGGGTTTGGCCAAGGCGGCACTGGCCGTAAAAGTGGATGGCGTCGTCTGGGATCTGGGGCGGGCCATCCAGCAGAATGCGCAGTTCGAGGTCCTCACCGACAAGCAGACCCAGGCCCTCGATGTGCTCCGCCACTCCACGGCCCATGTCCTCGCGACGGCCGTCCGGGAGCTGTTTCCCGAGGCCGGGATTGGTTTCGGACCGCCCATCGAGGACGGCTTCTACTATGACTTCGAGGTTCCCAGGCCCTTCACACCAGAGGATCTCGAGGCGATCGAGGCCCGAATGCGAGAGGTGGTGAAGGCGGACTACACCTTCGTCAGGGAAGAAGTGGATCGGGAGGAGGCTCGAAAGCGATTCAAGGGAGATCCCTTGAAGCTCGAGCGACTGGAGGAACTGGGGGACGACGAAGTCATCTCCGTCTACACGGACGGGCCGTTCGTTGACCTGTGCCGGGGTCCGCATGTGCCGAGTACCGGACGCATCAAGCATTTCAAGCTGCTCCATGCGGCAGGGGCGTATTGGCGTGGCGACGAAACCCGTCAGATGCTCCAGCGCATCTACGGCACAGCGTGGTTCAGTCGAGACGATCTGCTGGCGTATCTCGACCGGTTGGAAGAGGCAAAGAAGCGCGACCACCGGGTGATCGGGAAGCAGCTCGACCTGTTCAGCATCCAGGAGGACGTCGGTCCCGGACTCATCATGTGGCACCCCCGGGGAGCGATGGCGCAATTCGAACTGCGGCGTTTCATCGAAGATGAAGTCCTCCGGCGTGGGTATGAACTGGTCTACACACCCCACATGACCCGCGAACAGCTCTTCAGACGATCGGGGCACCTTCCCCTCTACGAACAGAATCAGTTTCCGCCGATGGCAGCGGGAGACGGAGAATCGGATCAGATCGCGTATCGCATCAAGCCCATGAACTGTCCGATGCATACGCTCATCTACGCGTCGAGGCAGCGCTCCTACCGCGAACTTCCGGTGCGGCTGGCCGAAATCGCCAATGTCTATCGCAACGAGCGATCAGGAACCCTGCATGGCATGCTGCGTGTGCGTGGTCTGACCATGGATGACGCGCACGTTTTCCTGCGGGAAGATCAGATCGAGGACGAGATCTTCAGCATGATCGAACTCATCGACACCGTTCTCTTCAAGACATTCGGTCTGGAATACCGCCTCGACCTTGCGACACGACCTGCCAAGAAGATTGGGGCGGATGAAGCGTGGGATCAGGCCGAAGCGGCCCTGCACGCGGCATTGAAACGGCGGGGGCTGCCCTACGAGGTCGATGTCGGGGGCGGGGCCTTTTATGGCCCCAAGATCGACATCAAGATTCGCGATGCGATCGGTCGGGAGTGGCAGGGTGCGACGGTACAACTGGACTATCAGCTTCCCGAGCGGTTTGAACTCGAGTACGTGGGCGCGGACAACCAGCCGCATCGCCCCGTCATGATCCATCGCGCGATCTACGGGACCATCGAACGCTTCTTCGGGATGCTGATCGAACACTTCGCCGGAGCATTCCCGGTGTGGATGTCGCCCGAGCAGGTGCGTGTCCTGTCCATCTCGGACGATCAGGCAGAGGCGGCCGCTGCCATCAACCGCACCCTGAAGGAGCGAGGCATTCGGTCGCACCTGGACGAGCGCAGCGAAACGCTCAACTATCGCATCCGGGACGCGGAGGTCATGAAAATCCCGTACATGGCGATAGTTGGAAAACGAGAACTCGAAGACGGAACGGTGGCGGTCCGGGTGCGTGGTGCCGGGAGGAAACAGGAGATTCTCGCAGTGGCGGATTTTGGCGATCGGGTGCTGGCCAACATCCAGGAGAAGGCGCTCGTGCCTGCGTAGCAGGGGCCGCGAACCGCGGCGCGCGAAGGGAGCGTTTTTTTTCAGCCATTTCCCTTCGTTTCTTCCGGAGGAGTGAGGCGCGGGGGCCTGTGTTAGATTCCTGATTCCGGAATCACCGACCCCTCCCCGCTGGTCGGGTCGTAACTCCAATAATGAATTAGACTTAACGAGAGGTCGTCATGACCGGGGACCGAACTGCCCCAGTAATTGTCAGCGCAACGAGAACGCCGATTGGTCGATATCTGGGAGGATTGGCGCCACTGCAGGCAACGGAACTCGGCAGCATCGCCATCCGTGAGGCGGTGAAGCGAGCCGGCGTGGAAGTGAGCGTGGTGGAAGAGGTGATTGTGGGCAATGTGTTGCAGGGTGGGGAAGGGCAGGCGCCCTCGCGCCAGGCGGCCATCGGTGCTGGTATTCCGGGCGAGGTCCCCGCGATGACGGTCAACATGGTGTGTGGCTCCGGGCTGAAAGCGGTGATGTTGGCGGCGCAATCGATTCGTGCGGGCGATGCGGAGTGCATCGTCGCCGGGGGGATGGAATCGATGTCCAACGCTCCCCATTACCTGTGGGGGCTGCGAAGCGGGATCAAGTTTGGTGACCAGAAGGTCGTGGACGGCTTGGTCAAGGACGGCTTGTGGTGTTCCTTCGGCGATTGCCACATGGGTGGTCACGCGGAGTACACCGCGCAAAAGGCCGGCGTCACTCGCGAGCAGCAGGATCAGTTCGCTCTGCAGAGCCACCGCAAGGCGGTGGACGCCATGGAGAGCTGTCGCTTTTCCGCTGAAACCGTGCCAGTCGAAGTACCCGGCCGCAAAGGATCCACCATCATTGAGAAGGATGAAGGCCCCCGAGCCGACACGTCGATGGAGTCGCTCGCTGGCCTGCGACCTGCATTCCAGAAAGACGGCACCGTCACAGCCGGTAATGCCCCCGGTCTCAACGATGGCGCCAGCGCCCTGGTCGTGACGTCGGAAGCATTCGCCAAGGCGCACGGTCTCGACATCCTTGCCGGGATTACGGCATACGCGATGGGTGGTGGACAACCCAAAGACCTCTTCTTTGCGCCGATCAACGCCGTTCAGAATCTGATGCTCAAGGCCGGCACGGCAATTGACGATTACGAACTCATCGAGGCAAACGAGGCGTTTTCCGTTCAGGCGCTGGCAAATGGGAACGCGTTAGGTTGGGATTGGGATCGGGTGAATGTCAACGGCGGTGCGGTGGCGCTGGGTCACCCAATTGGCGCGAGTGGCGCGCGCGTGCTGACGACGTTGCTATATGCAATGCAGGATCGCAACGCGGGTAGTGGACTGGTGACGTTATGCCTGGGAGGGGGGAATGCCGTTGCGTTGAGTGTGGAGCGGAGGTGACGGTCGAAACCTGACCTCCGGCCTCCCGAATGGAGGTTCACCACGGAAGCAGGATTCTGAACGAACGAGGAGATGGGAATTGTCCACGACTGCCGTCATCGGAGCTGGTACGATGGGGAATGGCATCGCCCACGTGTTTGCCCAGGGTGGGAACGACGTCATGCTCATTGACGTCACCAGGGATGTGCTCGAGAAGGGGATGGCGACGATCCGGAAGAACATGGATCGCCAGGTGAAAAAGGGTGTGTTGAGCGAAGCGGAGCGGGAGATGGCCCTTGGACGGATCCGGAGTGAGACCGATGTTGCCGCGGTCGCGGGGGCGCAGCTCGTCGTCGAGGCGGTTACGGAATCGCCTGATACCAAGTTTCATATCTTTCGCGAGCTGGATACGCATGCGCCTCAGGGAGCGATTCTGGCCAGCAACACATCGTCGATCTCGATTTCCGAGATCGCGGCTAAAACGAAGCGCCCCGAATCTGTGATTGGCATGCATTTCATGAATCCCGTACCGGTCATGCCGTTGGTGGAAATCATCAGAGGTCTGCAAACCTCTGAGCAGACCGCACACACGGTTGTTGAAAAGGCAAAATCGTTAGGGAAGACGCCGGTCGAGGTGGAAGATTATCCCGGCTTCGTGTCGAATCGTGTTCTCATGCCGATGCTCAACGAGGCGATGTTCTGCGTCATGGAGGGTGTCGCCGAGCCTGGTGCGGTTGACCAGGTGATGAAGCTTGGCATGAACCATCCGATGGGGCCGCTCGCCCTGGCGGACCTGATCGGCCTGGACGTCTGTCTCCATATAATGGAAGTCCTGCATTCAGGTCTGGGGGACGACAAATACCGTCCGTGCCCGTTGTTGCGAAAGATGGTGGCGGCGGGACAACTGGGCAGAAAAACCGGCAAGGGGTTTCATGACTACGCCTGATCTCATGAATACGGTGGAGGATGAGCGTCGTGAGATTCTCGCGATGGCCCGCGATTTTGCGCAACGCGAGATCGCACCGTTTGCCGCCGAATGGGATGCGGCAAAAGGACACCCGCGAGACATCATCCGCAAGTTGGGCGAATTGGGGTTTCTCGGGATGACGATTCCGGAGGAGTACGGCGGGTTGGGCCTCGACACGCTCACGTACCTGCTGATCATCGAAGAGATTGCCGCGGCGGACGCGGCCGTGTCCATTTCGCTGAGCGTACACACATCCATGCCGTCATTTGTCATCAATGCGCACGGCACCCACGGGCAGAAGGAACGCTGGTTGCGGCCCATGGCGTCCGGTGAGATGCTGGGCGGCTTTGGCCTGTCCGAATCGCACAGCGGATCGGATGCCGCCTCGCTTGCTACCCAGGCCGTCCGCGACGACGACACATGGGTGTTGAACGGGACGAAGGCGTGGGTCACCAACGGGGACACGGCAGACCTCCTGCTCGTGTTGGCTCGGACCGACACCCGCGACGACCGCCGGGGTGCCAAGGGCATCTCGGCGTTTGTCGTTCCCACGGCCATCGAAGGCGTAGCGGCTATGAAGCCGGAGGACAAGATGGGTCTCCGCGCGTCTCGAACCACGCAGGTCGCCCTGCACGACGTCCGGGTCCCGGCGGACCACCTGATTGGAGAAGAGGGTCGCGGTTTCGTGTACGCTCTGGAGGGCCTGGACCATGGGCGGATGGGGGTCGCCGCTCAGGCGATAGGCATCGCCCGTGCTGCGTTGGACCTTTCGGTGGCCTATAGCAAGGAACGCCACCAGTTCGAAACCGCTATCAGCCAATTTCAGGCTATTCAGTTCAAGCTGGCGGACATGGTGACCAAGGTTGAGGCGGCACGAGCGTTGCTGAATGCTGCCGTTGACGCCAGGAACCGGGGGAAGCCCATCACTGCTCGTGCAAGCATGGCCAAGCTGTTCGCCTCGGAGGCCGCTATGGCGGTAACCACCGATGCGGTTCAGATTTTCGGCGGGTACGGGTACATGCGGGACTACCCGGTCGAACGTCTCTTTCGCGACGCAAAAGTCACGGAAATCTATGAGGGCACCAGCGAGATTCAGCGACTCGTAGTGGCCCGGGAACTCCTCAAGGGAGCTTTATGAACGAGAACGACGTCCACAGCTTCTTTGATCGCATCGCCGAGTACCAGCACGAGCAGCTCTCCGCGTGGTACGATCCTGAGTCCGGGTATCGGGGCTTGATTGCCATCCACAGCACACGACTCGGTCCGGCGTTAGGTGGTACCAGGTTCTGGAACTACCGGACGGATACCGCCGCGATGACCGACGTCCTGCGGCTGTCCCGCGGAATGACGTACAAGGCGGCCATCGCCGGCCTGGCGCTCGGTGGCGGAAAGGGTGTGATCATTGGGAACAACAAAACGCCTGATCGCTATGGCGTATTCCGGGCGCACGGCCGGCACGTCGAGTCCTTGGGCGGCCGATACATCACCGCGGAAGATGTCGGTACCAATCCACGTGACATGGCCATCGTCAAACAGGAGACGGACCACGTGGTTGGTCTCACGGAAAAGTCCGGCGATCCCTCGCCCGTCACCGCCTTCGGCGTGTTTCGCGGTATCCTCGCCTGCCTGGACTTCCGATACGGGTCGGATTCTCCTGAGGGAAGGACGGTCGCGGTTCAGGGCATCGGGAACGTTGGGTACCATCTCTGCAAGCTTCTTCACGATCATGGCGCTCGGCTGCTCGTGACGGACATCGATGCGGAAAAGGTCGAGCGGGCGGTGCAGGAGTTTGGTGCCATACCAATGGACGCCGATGAACTGATCAGGGCGGAAGCCAATGTCTTTGCCCCCTGCGCTCTGGGTGCCGTGATCAATGACGAGAGCTTACGCTTTCTGAAGGTGGACATCATCGCCGGCGCGGCCAACAATCAGTTGGCAGAAGACCGTCACGGGGACATTCTCCACGAGCGCGGGATTGTATATGCACCGGACTATGTGATCAATGCCGGCGGGCTCATCAATGTCGGCGCCGAGGTGTATGGGTACACCCTCGAATGGGCGCGGGAAAAGGCGTCGCAGATCTACGACACCATAACGGGGATCCTCGAGATCGCACGCGATGAAATGATGCCCAGTTACCGTGCCTCACGGTTGCTCGCGCGACGGAAGCTGGAAGAAGCCAAACCGGAAAACGTCAAGGCGTGACGCATGGGTGAGAGAATCCCGATCGGGTCGGATCATGCCGGATTCCAGCTGAAGGAGATCATAAAGGGGGCTCTCCGGAAGCGCGGGTTTGAGCCGGACGATGTGGGAACGGCCTCGGAGGAGTCGGTAGACTACCCGGACTTTGCCAAGAGGGTAGCGCAGCAGGTAAGTGACGGCACCGCCACGAGGGGTATCCTGATGTGCGGAACGGGATTGGGCATGGCTTGTGCGGCTAATCGTTTCCCTCATGTGCGGGCCGCTGTTGCGTGGACACCCGAGATCGCCGAGCTTTCCCGGCGACACAACAACGCCAACGTGTTGGCACTTCCAGCGCGGTTCCTCAACTCCGAGGATGGCGTTCGAATATTGGAAAGGTGGCTGGAAACGCCGTTTGAGGGCGGACGCCACGAACGACGCGTGGAGAAGATTGAGGTGGGGGAATGAGCTGGATGAGATCGCTTCAGGACACCGACCCGCAGGTTGCGGGACTCATCGCCCGGGAGACCGCCCGGCAGGAACAGGGACTCGAACTCATCGCCAGCGAGAACTTTGTCTCGCCGGCGGTGCTCGAAGCGCTGGGCACGTCGCTCACCAACAAGTACGCGGAAGGATATCCAGGTAGGCGATACTATGGCGGCTGCGAAGTCGTCGATGAGATCGAACAGCTCGCTATCGATCGCGCATGCCAGCTCTTCAAGGCGGACCACGCCAACGTCCAGCCGCATTCGGGTGCATCGGCCAATCTTGCGGCCTACCTCGCGGTGTTGCAGCCAGGCGACAAAGTCATGGGGCTTTCGCTGTCCCACGGGGGGCACCTGACGCACGGGTCGCCCGTCAACTTCAGCGGCAGGCTCTTCAGCGTGGTTGCGTACGGTGTCGAGGAGGACACGGGGCGCATCGACATGAACAAGGTGCGCGAGCTTGCCGTGGCGGAACGGCCCAGAATGATCATCGCGGGCGGCAGTGCGTATGCCCGGGTGTTCGACTTTCCGGCGTTCGCATCCATCGCGGAGGAGGTGGACGCAGTCTTGATGGTAGACATGGCCCACTTTGCCGGTCTCGTGGCCGGTGGTGTCCATCCGGACCCGGTGGCACACGCGCAGATCGTAACCAGCACGGCGCATAAGACCCTGCGTGGCCCGCGGGGTGGATTCGTTCTGTGCCGGGAAGACTACAAGAAGGCCATCGACAAAACGGTCTTCCCCGGGCTGCAGGGCGGACCGTTGGAACACGTGATCGCCGCAAAGGCGGTGGCTTTTGGAGAGGCGCTGCAACCGGAATTTCGAGCGTACGCGCAGCAAGTCGTGGCTAACGCCCAGACGCTGGCGAGTGCGCTGATGGAAAGAGGGTACGACATCGTATCGGGGGGCACGGACACCCATCTGCTCTTGATGGATCTGCGGTCCGCTGATCTCACGGGAAAAGTTGCCGAAGAGGCCCTGGGGGCGGCGGGAATCCACGTCAACAAGAATACGGTGCCAGGCGATCAGCGGTCGCCGTTTGTCACCAGCGGCTTGCGCCTGGGAACACCGGCGTTGACGACCCGCGGGATGGGCGAGTCCGAGATGGTGCGGGTTGCCGGGATGATCGACGATGTGCTGAAGGGTGCGGGAGCCCCGTCGGAAGGTGTTGTGACAGAACGGGTTGGCGCCGAAGTCAGGGATCTGGCGGCCGCGTTTCCCCTCTATGCCGCGGAGGAAGCGGCGCCCTGACGCCCTTGCCCGGCGCAATCAGGGACCGCACCTTTGAGACGTGGCCAAGTACCATTCAGCAGAAGACCTCCTCGAGCGGATCAGGGCGCTCAACTCAGAGTATCATGAGCGCGCCTACCTCTTTGTGCTGGCGGCGCTGGAGTACGGACAGCAGTGTCGTCCTGAACGCGGTCATGTAACCGGCCAGGAGCTGGCCACGGCGTGTCGCGACTTCGCGCGCGAGCAGTTCGGGCTGACGGCGCGCATGGTCCTCGAATACTGGGGCCTGAGTTCAACCGGTGACTTCGGGCGCATCGTCTTTTCATTGATCGATCTTGGCCTGCTCATGAAGCAGGAAACCGACACGATCGCTGATTTCGAATCCGTCTATGATTTTGTGGAGGCGTTCGACGAGGCGTACCCTTGGCGAGGCGTGCGTCACGCGAGGCAGCAGAAGTAGTTTTCTCGAGACCGTGGGATTGGGGGTGGCACTATGGCTGAACCGGCATGGACGAATTGTCAGAAGTGCTCGACTGGAGTGTTGTTACCGCTGTCGGACTACGGTCGTGATGGAGCCCCGATTACATACAAGGCCTGGGTCTGCAACAACCCCGATTGTGGTTTCAACCTTCGCATCGATAACGGTGAGATCTCGATCGGCCGGGCGGTTGGTCAGAGTTTCAAGTAGCTGAAACCATCCGGACGGCGCCCATGGAAGGGATCCGTTCACCAGCCGATGCGGGATCCTTTACCAGAATGATCCCGCCAAACCGCGTCAGCCGGTCCCTTCTCTCCTCGTCGACGAACCGCAGGCTCGACGTTCATGTAGTGGCGCCGTCGTTCCTAACGCCGGCTTGACATGTTCGGTTCCCAACGCAGCCGCTCTCTTCGTCGAGTGCATATCCCTCGAGTGGTGGTGATCCTCGCGCCAAACCACACCGGGACCTACTCGTCAGAACACGAGACCGGTATCTGGGCGGAGAACGTCTTCCGATCTCCACCTGGTGACGTACACCGCCGCCCTGTTTCGCACTGCAGGAACGCGCGGCGCGACGGGTGGGATGTGGTCGACCACGGCCACAGGGGTCTGGTGAATGGTGGCAACAGCCGTGTGGTTTCTCACGCCGGAGCATCGAACGAATGAAGACTGTCACACCGCCGATACTGCCCGTTCTGGATGCGCACCAAGCGACGCGCTGGGACGAAGCGGCGCGCCATGCCGGCAGTCCGTCGCGCGTGTTGATGGAATCTGCCGGACGCGGTGCGGCGCACATTCTTGCAAATATTCTTGGCCCCCGCTTCGACAAAGGGATACTCGTTGCCGCGGGACATGGTAACAACGGCGGGGACGGATGGGTCATCGCCCGCGCGCTCCACGCCGTCGATATTCCGACGTGGGTTGTCGAATACGAGAAGGAGCGTTCGCCGGATTGTGAGGCCAACCGCGCGTTGGCACGGAGTGATGGTGTTACCGTCCTCACTCCGTCGGAGACCTGGCCGGCGGTCGATGTGGCCGTGGATGCGCTGCTCGGTACCGGCGCAGTCGGGAAGCCCCGCGGGGAGATTGCAGATATCGCCGAGCGTCTGATGCGGACCAATGCCAGGGTGGTAGCGGTGGACGGACCGACGGGGCTGGATCTCACCACTGGGGAGCCCCATGGCCCGGTGCGCGCGGACCTGACGATCACGTTTGGCGGATTGCGGCGTGGCCACTTGCTGCGTCGTGACTGGTGCGGCCGTCTGATGGTGCTCGACATTGGATTTGGCAGGACACCGGACGGGGAGCATTGGCCTCTCCTCGTTGACGACGATTGGGCGTGCCGGGTCCTGCCGGCGCTGGATGCCGACGCGCACAAGGGGAAACGTGGTCGCGTTCTGATCGTTGGCGGTGAAGAGGGTATGGCCGGTGCCGTGCACTACGCAGCTCGTGCAGCTTTTGGCGCGGGCGCGGGACTAGTGCGCATCGCGACCCAGTTCGGCTCGGCAGCGGCGTTGCAGGAAAATTTTCCCGATGTCACCGTGATCATCACGATGCTGGCGGGCGCGCTGGAAGACCGGGTCGGCGAAGCCCTCGAGTGGGCCGATGCCGTTGTACTCGGCCCGGGGTTGGGACGGGGCAACGAGCGGCGTGCGTTTGTTGCGGAGGTCCTCCGTCGAGTGAAATGTCCCGTCCTGCTCGACGCGGATGCGTTGCACTCCGGATTGGAAACTCTGCAGATCGGCGTTGCGTCGCGCGTGCTCACGCCGCATGTCGGTGAGTTCAAGGCTTCGTTCCCAACCATCAGTGGCGTTGACGCCGACCGATTCGGGTCCGTGGCAGAGGCTGCCAACGTCGTGGCCGGTGCAAAGGGAACGGTCCTGCTGAAAGGTGTTCCCACCTTGATAGCCAGCCGGGACCAGACGAGAGTCGTTGCATCCGGCAATCCGGGGCTCGCCACCGGAGGCAGTGGCGACGTGCTGTCCGGCATCATCGGAACGTTCCTCGCCAATGGTCTTTCAGGGCTCGACGCCGCATCCCTTGGCGCACACGCGTTAGGCAGGGCGGCAGAGGTCGCGGCCGGACGCATCAGCGTGCGGTCCATGCGTCCAACGGACGTAATCCACTCCTTGGCGGAGGTCTGGAAGGGCCTGGCGGAACCGGTGTACAAGGAGCCACCGGTAATGCTGGATCTTCGAATGCCAGTGCTGAAATGATGCAAGGACAGAAGAGGGAAAAGTACGGGAAAGGCTACCGGCTCCTGGCGGTGGGTTGTGGGCTGATGCCCATCCTGACTGGCGCACCAATCAGCCTCGGTGCCCAAGCCCCCCGTTGGCAACCCGAACACTTCGTTCTCCTCCGCGATTTTGCCGATGTGCAGGCGCTGGCGACGACGAACGCGGGGTTGTTCGTGGCGACCCGTGGTGGGATTGCGGTCTACGATATCCGTTCGGAGCGCTGGATTCCGCCGATCACGGAAGTCGACGGTCTCCCGGAGGCAGACTTCACCATGGCGGTCGGCGACCCGGCCGATGAGAGCGTCTGGTTCGCGACAACGTCGGGGATCGTGCACTACCTGCCTGTCCTGCGGGAGCTGATTGAGATTCCCATGGACGGGATGCCTGTCCGCATGGTGTTCGACCACAACGATCCCTTTCGCGGATTGTACGTGGCCACGGGAAATGGGTGGTTTTTCCTTCCAAGGGGAGCCGGCATTGCGACACCCGCAGTGACGGCTCCGCCTCCGGAGCGTCAGATAACATCGTTGACCGTGGAGGAGGTTCTCGAACGTGTACCATCGGCCGCCGCCACGCGATCCATGGTCCTGATCGACGAGCGGCTGGGACGCTATCAGTTCACGTCTGTCGCTGAAGATCCGGATCGTGGTATCTACTACTTCGGAACTGATGGGACCGGTGTCGTTCGCTTTGACCCGGAATTGGGCGAGTTCGAAACGCTTCCGTTTGGCTTGTTGGCGGACCGGGTCGGGGCCGTCCTCTGGAAAGACGGGGCCGTGTGGGCGGGAACGGGCGGACAGGATGGAAGACGTGGGTTCACGCGCATGACATCGGACCTCCAGCACTTCGAATGGGATCAGGGTCCGGGTGCAGCCACGTATCAGTTCTCCGACGTACGGGCGCTGCATCTGTGGGACGACGGGGTGTGGGCTGCGACCGATATCGGTGTGCTCCGTGTTGACCAACCCGATCACGTCGTGAGCCGGGACCTGCCTTCTTCTTCGACATTCTCGCTCGCGACGACACCCGCGGGCCTCTGGGTGGGAACCGCGCGCGGGATTGCCACATTGTTGCGGTTTGAAAGTGCGGGTGTGGTTGTCGAGGAAACCCAGATTACGCCGGGCGCGGTGCTTTCCCTCGTCGCCGAAGATCACGACGTGTGGGTGGGAACCTCAAACGGTTTGAGATGGCTCCCCGTTTCGGCGGACAACCTGACGACGCCCAGCGGTATCGAGCACCTGCCGATAGCGAGTGAACCCATCGTTGCAATGGTTCGGGGCAGCAACCACCTTTTTGTGGCCACTCCGGACGCCCTGGTCTGGCGTGAGCAGGGCGCAACCTGGCGTGAAGGTCCGGCGGTCAGTGCAAGCGTTGGGCGGATCACGGCACTGGGTCTCTCGGACGAGGGTGGGCCGCTCTGGATCGGTGGCGACCGGGGTGTTGCCTCGCTGGATCCGGCAACCTCCGCCATCCGGTCAGTCGTCAGTGAGGCGGACCTGCCCGGCGCGGTCCGCGACATTCACGTGGGTGGAGGATATGTGTGGGTGGCGACGGAGCGAGGGCTTGTCAGGCTCAGGAACTGAACAGGTTGCGCGCTGGAATTGCAGCCATAGCCAGGGCTCAGTCGGAGAGGTTATGAACGGGCTGGCCCGCGAGCCTGAACACTAACACGCTTGACGTCCGCCCGCTCATATCAGGTCGGTAAGAGCGCAGCAGAAAACGCAGATAGAGAGAAGCGGACACACTTGAGCAAACCGACGAGCCTTTCTTCCGGGAAGGAATTCGACCTGATCCGCACCGCGTTCTCGCGACTCGGCGATCGAATCGAGGGTGCAGGTGACGACGCAGCCGTGTTCTCCGTTGGCCGGGAACGTTGCGTCATCTCGACCGATATGTCCGTCGAGAATACGCATTTCCGGATGGGATGGATGGCGCCTGACGAGTTGGGCTTCCGGTGTGCGATGGCCAGTCTGTCGGATCTCGCGGCTATGGCGGCCGAACCGTTAGGCGTAGTGGCTGGTGTGGGCGTCAGCCCGGACCTGCCAGACGATTTCCTCGGCGAGGTAATGGGCGGGATCGGCGAGGCCGCCGCGGACGTCGGGGCTCATGTCTGGGGTGGAGACACTGTTCGCGCCGAACACCTGACGATAAATGTGACCGTGGTGGGGCATGCGAGCGGTGAGCCGCTGTTGCGAAGTGGTGTTGATGTGGGTGACCAGCTCTTGGTAACCGGGAAACTAGGTGGACCGGCATCTGCACTCGCGGCGTGGACGGATGGGCGCGAGCCATCGGAGACTGCGCGGGCTCGATTTGTCCGGCCGGAGGCACGGATTCGCGAAGCGCTCTGGTTGCGAGATCATGGTGCCAAGGCGATGATCGACGTCAGTGATGGGCTCGTTGCGGACGCCGCACACCTTTCGGCGGCGTCGCGTGTGGAGTGTGTAATCGAACTGGAAAACGTTCCACGACACGATAGCTGCGAGACCGTCCATGCGGCGGCCGTGAGTGGGGAAGAGTACGAAATCCTGATTGCCATTCCGGGAGACGCGGATGGATTTGTTGACCGTTTTGGCAAGGAGTTCGACCTGGAGTTGACGCGGGTCGGCCGAGTGCAGAAAGGGAGTGGAGTACGAGTGGAGCACCATGGACAGGCCGTGTCGAATTTGGCGGTTTTTCGGCACTTTTGATTGCAATGCTCGAGGATCGCCGTGTCGCTGGCCGCTGACATGTTCCGTACCCTCGCTTTTACCCTCACGGTTTTCATCGGCACCGCCGCCTTCGGCTCGGTCGCGATGATTGCCGGTGTGCTGGGTGTTCCCAATCGACATAGCGGTATCTATGACAAGGTGGCACACGGGTGGTCCAGGTTGATCCTCTGGGTGGCGGGCACAAAGGTCGCCGTCTACGGATTGGAGAACATTCCGAAGAATCAACCCGTGGTGTTCGTTTCCAATCACCAGTCTTGGTTCGATATCTGGATCTTGGCCGGGAACCTGCCTGGGCAGGTTCGTTTTGTCGCCAAAAAGGAACTGGGCAGGATTCCCATCCTCGGTCGTGCCATGCGATCGGCCGGCCACATCATCATCGACCGCCAGAACCGACAGGCGGCCCTCGCCGCGTACGAGGAGGCCTCCGCCACGATCAACAGCGGAATGAGCGCCGTTGTGTTTGCCGAAGGCACCCGCAGCCGCACCGGCGAACTGCTTCCCTTCAAAAAGGGGCCCTTCGTCCTGGCCATCGCCGCGCAGGTGCCCGTCGTGCCCGTCTACTGCGCGGGAACGTTCGAGCTGCTGCCCAAGGGGTCCCTCCGCGTCCGCCCAAAACCGGTGGCCGTCGTTGTCGGGAAGCCAATGTCGACTCTGAACCTCAGATATGAGGACCGGGATCGGTTTATGGCCGATGTGAGGCTGGTCATCGAGCGTCTACGGGAGGATGGACTGAATCTGCTGGGCGAGCTTGTAGATGGTGGGGAGGCGGCCGGCGGAAACGGCGGAGCGGAGCAATAGACTGTACCGCATCTGCTTGCCACTTTGTCGCTCTTTACCATGCGTCACTGCCCCTGTACTTTCGGGCATGGCAACCATAGACAGTGTACTCGGCCGCGAGATTCTCGACTCACGCGGCAATCCAACAGTCGAAGCGGAAGTTTGCTTGTCGAGTGGGTTCGTGGGGCGCGCCGCCGTGCCGAGTGGGGCGTCCACGGGCGAACACGAGGCCGTCGAACTTCGGGACGGCGACAAACAGCGATTCCTTGGCAAAGGCGTGACGAACGCCGTACAGCATATAGATGACGTCATTGGCCCGGCGCTCGTCGGGATGGACGCGCTGGATCAGGTCGCCGTGGACTCCCTCATGCTCGAGTTGGATGGTACGGACAACAAGAGCAATCTCGGAGCCAACGCCATCCTTGCCGTCTCGCTGGCCGTAGCCCGCGCCGCAGCCGACGGAGTTGGCCTCCCCCTGTACCGCTACCTCGGCGGTCCCCTGGCCAACGTCCTGCCGGTTCCCATGATGAACATCCTGAACGGCGGGGCGCACGCCTCCAACAACGTGGATGCACAGGAGTTTATGGTGAGCCCCGTCGGCGCCGAGAATTTCGGTGACGGCCTCCGCATTGGTGTCGAAGTCTTCCATGCCTTGAAGAAGGTGTTATCGGCTCAGGGACTTTCGACGGCCGTTGGCGACGAAGGCGGGTTTGCACCCAACCTCCCGTCGAACGAGGCCGCGTTGGATGCCGTCGTCGATGCCATCGAGAAGGCCGGTTTCCAGCCGGGCGAAGACGTCTGCATCACACTCGATGTTGCCGCAAGCGAGTTGTACGAAGAAGGCCAGTACGTCTTCAAGAAGGGCGACGGTTCAAAGCGCTCCGCGGCTGACATGATTGCGTTGTACGAAGACTGGCTCGACAGGTATCCCATCGTGTCCATCGAGGACGGGTTGCACGAAGACGACTGGGACGGCTGGGAGGCCATGACTGAGAAGATCGGCAACCGAGTCCAGCTCGTCGGGGACGATCTGTTCGTCACGAATCCTCAGCGCCTTGCCCGGGGGATCGAGCAGGAAGTTGGGAATGCTATCCTTATTAAGGTGAATCAGATCGGCACGCTGACGGAAACCCTGCAGTGTATCGAGATGGCCAGGGCCAACGGCTATGGTTTTGTGATCTCGCACCGTTCGGGCGAAACGGAAGACACGTTCATCGCCGACCTCGCTGTCGCGACCAGCGCCGGTCAGATCAAGACGGGCAGCGCATCCCGCACCGACCGCGTTGCCAAATACAATCAGCTCCTGCGCATCAATGAAGAACTGGGGCCCGCCGCGCGATATCCGGGAAGGGCCCTCTACTCGATATGAGTGCCCGCAAACTCGCCGTGACCTTTGTGGCCGGCGTGGGCGCCCTGTTCGCGTTCGTTGGCGGTGAGTACAGTACACTCAACTGGTGGCAGATGCGCCAGTCCGTGCGCACCGAACAACAGACCATCGAGCGACTGCGCGCCGATGTTGACAGTCTCGACGAACTTGCGGAACAGCTGGAGAACGATCCCGCCGTACAGGAACGCATCGCACGGGAATGGTATGGCATGGTGAGGCCGGGAGAGACGCTCTACAGGATCGTGCCGCGAGACTGATCACATGGAGCGTCGTGCAGCGGTCGGCGTCTTCCCATGGTTGTCTCATCCGGCACTGACTATGACGCTGTCGTAGTCGTCTCCGGGGAGATAGAGGATTGCTATCGTATCCCCTTCCCGCCAAAGATTGGCGGTGGAGGGAAGAACCTGATCACTGCCGCGGTGTGTTTCCCCGTCGACGTCGAACTCATACTGTACCCCAAGCCACTTTTCATCGAACGCCATCTCCTCTTTCGCCATTGACGAGACGACTGCGGTTGTCGCAACGCCGTCCCGGAAGAAACGACGGAGCCGTTTCCGGCGCCTACGTGCGATCCCAAAGAACGTCAGCGGGAGAATACCGGCCGTAAACACGGAGAGCACGCCGATCAGAAGCGCCGTCCCGACGTTCAGCGCGCCGGGACGCGCGGAGCCCACTATGAGTTGCAGTGTCGAGTATGCGACCTTGTGGAACCTGTCCGCCGTGGCACGGGACAGGTCGCGTGGTCCCGGAGGAAGGTCGGCAAGTACATTGGCAACGGCGGCGGGTATCGGCATGCCGGATGAACGTGCCGGCACCATCGTCGTTGAAGACGATGACTCCCGGAGAAGCGCCGCGCGCAACTCGGCGGCGGACTGGAAGCGCTCTGTAACCGCCGGTGCCAGGAGGCGCCTGAGAATCGTCTTGATTCGAGTCGTCGTTGGCAGGTCGTCGGGGACCTCGATCCGGCCGTCTTCAGACAGGAAGTCGGACGGTGGGCGTCGCGTCAGCAGATGCAGGAGTGTTGCGCCGAGAGCGTAGAGGTCGCTGGCCGGCGAGGCGTGACCCATGTACTGCTCATACGGCATATAGCCGTACGTACCCGCTACAGTGGAACCGTCGTCGTCAGGTGAACGGAACACGTTGCGGACCGACCCGAAGTCGACCAGGACGGGCATTCGTTCGTCTCGCAGGATAATGTTCGCCGGCTTGATGTCCCGGTGGAGGATGGGCGGGACGCGTTCGTGCAGATAGATGAGGATGTCCATCAGGCGCAGTATGAGGTCCCGCACTTCCTCTGTCGAGCATGACTTTCCCCCGGCAATGAGGTGATCGAGGGTCGGGCCGGGGATGAACTCCAAAACGAGAAACGCCGTGTCCACGCCATCTAGCTTCGCGCGGAAGGACTCGTACACCGCGGGAACACCGTGGTGTCGAAGGGCTCCGAGCACCTGTGCTTCGCGAGCAAACAGCTCGTACGACTTCCAGCTTTCGATGCTCGGCGGATGAAGCACCTTGATGGCCACGCGCCGATTGGTCTCACGCTCCAACGCCATAAACGTGTGCGCAAAAGATCCTCGACCGAGCGATTCGACGATCTCGAATCGACCATCGACAATCGTGCCGATATGCATCAGGTCATCACGACGATACTGTCGTAGTCACGGTCGGCGAGATACAGGACGGGGACGGTATCTCCTTCGCGCCAGCGGTCGGTAATGCGCGCCATGAGCTGGTCGCCTCCGCGGTGGATCTGCCCGTCGGCTTCGAATTCGTACGTGACCCTCACAACCCGGTCTCCCAAGGGTGACCTACTCAGGTCGAGTTTCTGAATGTGTCCGACCGCCGGACGACCCTCGACGAAGAATGGCTTCATGCGCCGGCTGAGGCTGTCGGCGCGGTCGGTATGGAGGGCCTTGATGGCCACCTTCTGCTCGGTACCCAACTCCCGGGCGAGCAGCGTGCGGCCAAAGGATCCTCGGCCCAGGGTGTCCAGGACCTCGTAGCGGTCGGCAATCGGATTGGTCATCGTGGTTGGGGGCTTTCGTGGGTCCAAGATCTTCGGGATTGGCGGTGAGCGGAAGGGAGGGCATAAAAGGCACCGGCTCTTGCCCAATCACTTGACGTCGTTGGTATAAGGTCGGTAGGCTAATTGCCTGCCGCCCAGTAGGTGGGTGGGTATGCTGGTGGCTGAAGGCCGCCTTGGCGGAGTAGCTCAGCTGGTTAGAGCAGCGGAATCATAATCCGCGTGTCGGGGGTTCGAGTCCCTCCTCCGCTATTGAAGGACGCCAATCATTCAAAAAGGGAGGTCAATAATACGACCTCCCTTTGCTTCAAGCGCTACGAATCCGTTGTGCCTTCAGCTGCCCGTACGCGCTAGTGATGGTGGTCAGCGCGGACAAATCCATCCTTCATCGCGAAATTGAACTCAACCAGTTCGCCGGTTGCGTCGAAGTCCAGCGCGGACAGATCTGTCACGGTGCCGTTCCCGTGGAAAAACCAAAAACGGGGATCGACGGTGATGTCGACAACCGCACCAGCCTCATCGGCCTCCACGATCATTGGTGGCACGAAACTCATCCTGATCCTTATGTCGGCGTCGAAGTACACACGGAAGGGAACGGCCACGCCGTCGGTTGGAGTGAAGGTGCCGGTTGCCAGCATGCTGGCCTGGTCGGGCCAGTCGGGGAACTCGGTCCGGATCACCGCCAGCAGCTCCGCCAGTTCGGTGTTTCCTTCTTCTCCGTCTTTATCGATGCGCAGGTCTTCCACCTCAAACTCGATGCTGGAGTAGATCCCCGCCGGTACGTCCTGCTGGACAACCGGGACGACGTCCTCTTCCAGTGGCAGCGTGATGAACGCAGGCGGTGTTTCGAACTTGCCACAACCACGACGGTCGCCATCCCCGCCTCCGCCGTTGCCATCGTCATCGTCTTCCTCACGGGGACAGTCGCCCGTGATCTTCAACTCAAACTCGGCAACTACGACCCGAATTTCATCTAATACCAAGGTCCCATTTGTACCCGCGATGCCGAGCGCCAGCGCATTTGCCGCCGTGCTGCCGCCCCCCGCAGCCAGATTGGCCTCCGCCAGGCCCGAGCGGAATCGAACTATCAGATTGGACTCGGGGCCCGTCACCTCAGACCCGCAGCCGATGGTACAGCCAGCGAGCACCAACGTCGTTAAGAACTTCTTCATTGTTCCACTCATTTGAGTCTCCTACCCGTTTCTTCAGAAGAACACCGGGACACCGTCCCGACAAAAAGCGAAAACGGCCGCCCCCGACGAACCCGGAACCACCGGATTCGATTTGCCAGCCCAACATGATACCTTCGCCCGTCACAAGATCGCTGTGATCTGAGCCACGTGCCGTTGCGGCCCCCGTGGTCCCCGTTACGTGCCGAGCCAGCGACGGCGGGACCTTGGGTCGTTGCTGTACATGTGGTGCCCCCCCGGGACAGGAACGGCCTCGCTCCGGTGCGTTCGTGCGCGGCGTTTGGAGCCACTCCTTTTAGATTCCCTGCATGATTTCCGTATCCGATCTGGAAAA
>Ga0302046_10001809_pt1 | contig 20039 bp, 15 predicted proteins | sample RVTome_11_FD_200261 | JGI IMG/M metagenome (GOLD analysis project Ga0302046, IMG submission 200261) | Soil microbial communities from uranium-contaminated site in the Upper Colorado River Basin, Wyoming, United States - RVT147D111 (version 2) ...
GTGTGTGGGGAGCGGTAGATGAGCGGGCGCAGCACGACGCTCGAGCCGTCGAACACCTCCGCCCTTTCCTGGACCGGATCCCAGGTCGCCAGCCCGAACGTGCCACGTTCGACGTCGACGATCGAAGCGGCCGGGTGCTCCAGCATCAGACGATATTTCTCCTGCGCGACGCGCAGATGCCCGCTGAGGTTCGTGCGCGCCGCCCGGAAGGTGTCGCGGGCGGATACGCTCATCGGCTGGCCGTCGAGGTCGTAGCCGCGACCGCCCTCGACGAGGTGCGCCCGGTCCGATGGCACGACGAACACGGGCAGCACGCGGACGCGTGCCGGCCGGTCGAACGGGTCGTCGGGAATCGGAATGGCGGCCTGCGCCACGGCGGCAACGGGCAGATTCAATGCGGTGAAGGCGAGCGCGAGCGCTTGCAGTTGTGTCCTCCACCGGAGCCATTCGCTGGTCATCGACGTCAGTGACCGCAGCCACGCGCCGGTCCGACCGGTCGATCGGTCGTCAGTCATCGTTCGACTCTCCCTGTTGTCAGGGAATACGAATTCCTGCGCTCGAACCGGCCATCCGGGTTCGACGCGCCTCGCCGTGCGGCCGGCCGCGCGCACACTTGATTCATGGCTGCCGGGCACGCACGTTGCCTTTCCCGCTATCAGGAGGTACGCATGCGACGCCTGCTGGTCCCGCTGCTGCTGGCCGCCTGTGTCGAAGGCGAGGCGGGCGGCTGGGCCGGCACCGTGGAGACGCTCGCCAATGGCGCTGTCCGCGTGAGCAATCCGGTGCAGGGGTCGTGGCGCGAGGGCGCAGGCTGGCGGCTCGTGCCGGAACTGACACTGGGGAGTGTCGACGAGGGCCCGCAGGCATTCGGCTTCATTGTCGACATCGAGGTTGCCGACGATGGCCGCATCTTCGTGCTCGACCGACAGTCGAACGCGCTCCACATCTTCGATGCAGATGGCACGCACCTGCGCACGTCCGGCCGGTCCGGCCAGGGTCCGGGTGAGTTCGTTCGCGCCAACGGCATGGCCTGGTTGCCGGATGGTGACAGCCTGCTCGTCGTGGACGCGCAGGGAGGCCGCTATCACATCTTCGACAGTGACGGGACGTATGCACGGACGGTGCTGCGCTCGCTGCCCGGATTCCCGCTGGCCTTCGAGGGCGCCATCTTCGACGGCCGCGTCTATGAGCGAAGTTCACGCCGCCGCGACGGTGCGGTGGAATTCGTGCTCATCGGGACGGCTCTCGGCGCGGGGTCGCCACTGACCGACACGCTGTCGTTCCCGCCGCAACCGGCCGCCCTCGAGTCGTTCCGTTTCGAATCGAACGCCGGCATCATGGTGATGAACGTGCCGTTCGCGCCGGTGCAGGCGTGGCAGGCCGTCGCTGATGGCTCACTCTGGTGGGGGCACGGCAGCGACTACCGCATACTTCGTCTCTCGCCCGCCGGCGACACGTTGCGCGAGATCGTATCGGCTGCTGCCGCACTGCCGGTGACGGCCGAAGACATTGCCGAATGGGAGCAACAGCCGGGCACGCGTTCGTTCCTGGACATGGGCGGTCGCATCGAGCGCGACCGCATACCCCGACAGAAGCCGTATTTTACCGAACTGTACATCGATCCGGAAGCCAGGCTGTGGGTCGATGTGCCGACAGTGGATGGCATTACGGCGTTCGACGTGTTCGACGCTGACGGCCGCTTGCTGGGCCGGCTCTCGACGGGCGTGCGGCGCCTGCGCTGGGTGAAGCCGCTCGTCCGCAACGGCCGGCTCTACGTCGTCGCGGCCGATGAGCTGGACGTGCCGAACGTGCACGTGCTGCGCATCGCGCCGGACCCGGTCGACGCAACCTGACCAGCTATGGGGCGCACACCTGTGTGCGCTTCGCAACCCGACGAGGACTCCGCCCATGGCGGCGCACATGCCCAGCTCCGACAGCAGTAGTTCGACGGCGACGCGTTCGCGATTCAGTTCGTGGCGAGTGCGCGGCCCGATCCTGGTGCTCGGCCTGCTGGCCTGCACGGTCGCCATTCTCCCGGAGATCCGTTCGACAGGAAGCGGCGGCTTCGGCATCGTGCAGACGGGGCTGCTGCTGGTCGGGCTGTTCCTCGCCTTCATCGCGGTCCTCGGGCGACGCACGCCTGCGGTATGGCAAGGCCTGGCTCTCGTCCTGCTCAACACCGTCATGCTGCTGGTGGCGCTCGAGCTGGTTGCCGGTCTGGTGTTCATGGTGCTCGATCGCGGGCGCGGTGCGGTTGGCTTCGCGGAGCTGTCGTTCTTCCGCGATTCGCCCGCAGGCCGCGCGGTGATCCGCGAGTATGGCGCCATCATCGAGCATGACCGCTACGAGCCGTACGTCATCTGGAAGCGCGCGGCCGTGTCGGGCCAGCACGTGAACGTGGACGCGCAGGGCATCCGGCGTACGGTCGGCTCCAGCTGCGAGCCGGATGCGCCCGTGATCTTCGCGTTCGGTGGCTCGACGATGTTCGGTGCATACGCGCCGGACGACGGCACCATCCCGTCGTACATGACGGAGACCTTTGCGCATGCGCTGGGCCGGCCGGTGTGCGTCACCAATTTCGGCGAGCTGGCGTTCAACTCGACGCAGGAGCTGATCTTTCTCGAGCGGCAGCTGCAGCGCGGGGCCCGGCCCGACTACGTCGTATTCTACGATGGCGTGAACGACACGTTCGGAGCATACGCGCGCACCAATCCGTACGTTCATCACAACGTGAATATCGTGGCGTCGCTGTTCGAGCAGACCATGCCGGTGTTGCAGCGCCGGCTGATCCAGACGCGGACCGTGCGGCTGGCGGGCCGCATCCGCGGACGCCCGTTCGTCGCCCGGCCGCCGCAACGGTTCCCGCCGCTCGACCTGTCGCTCGACGAGCTGGCCGCGGGCACCACGGATGTCTATCTGGAAAACCACCGGATGGTAGGCGCGCTCGCGCGCGAGTACGGTTTCCGTTACGCTTTCTTCTGGCAGCCCATGGTTTCGACGACCGGCAAGCGGCTCTCGCCATGGGAGGAATCCGAATACCGTGGACTCGCGTCGCAGGTCATCTCGCTGTTCAGCGCGATGCAGGACCGTATCCAGGCGGCCATCGCGGACCGGCCGAACCTCTACGACCTGAGCGACGCGTTCGACGCGGACACCGCCGGCATCTTCTACGACTGGCACCACGTCGTGCCGGCTGGCAACCATATCATCGCGCGCGCCATGGCCAGCCGCATGTTCCCCGAAGCGACGATCGAGAACCCGTAGGGCCGCTGTACGGGGCGATGAACCGAAGGCCGTCCGGGGGTGGCGACAGCGTCAGGTGCGCGGCAGATTGGCGGAAGCTCCTCCAGGGAAGGGATCCATGAAAGTCGCCGGCGAATACACGTTCGACGGTCCGCGCGACGTCGTCTGGGAGATGCTGCTGGATCCTGACGTGCTGGCCCGCGTCCTGCCCGGTGCCGAGAAGCTGGAGCAGGTCGGCGAGAACGAATACGAAGGCCAGCTGAAGATCAAGGTGGGTCCGGTACAGGGCGACTTCCAGGGCAAGGTCCGGCTGGAAGACATCATGCCGCCGGACTCCTACACCATGCATGTGGACGGCAAGGGCGCGGCCGGCTTCGTCAAGGCGACCGGCCGACTGAAGCTGACGCCGCAGGATGACCGCACGGTGATGACCTACGACGCCGATGCGCAGGTGGGCGGACGTCTCGCTTCGGTGGGACAGCGGCTGGTCGACAGTGCAGCGCGCGCGATCATCGCGCAGAGCCTCGAGGGATTGAACGCCGCCGTGAAGGCGGAGGTTGCTGCACAGGCGACGCTGCCGACGGCCGGCGCGACCCGCAGTGAGCCCTCGCCGCCGGTGGAACCGGAATACCGCAAGCCGAGCCAGACGCAGTTCGCGGCGACCGTGGCGAAAGAGGTGGCAAAAGACCTGCTTCCACCCAACCTGCGGCGCGCCCTCATCGCCATCATCATCGTGATGGTGCTGGTGCTGATCTGGATTCTGATGACCTGACACGTTCTTCAGGTGCGGTGAGTGGGCCGCACTGCCGCGATGGGAAGCGGGGAGCGCAACGTCCGTCCAGGAGGGAGGCGTACCGTGATTCCGGGTTCATTCGACTACCATTCACCGGCGACCGTCGATGATGCGGTCGCACTGCTCGACCGACTCGGTGGCGAAGGCAAGGTGCTTGCTGGCGGACACAGTCTGGTGCCCGCCATGCGTTTCCGCCTCGCTTCGCCTGCAGCACTCATCGACATCAACGGCATTGCCGGTCTGTCGTACATCCGGGTCCAGAACGACCAGCTCGTGATCGGCGCAGTGACGCGCGAGGCCGAGGTCGAGCGGTCGCAGCTCGTGCACCAGAAGTTCGGTGCACTGGCCGATGCGAGTCGGGTGATCGCGGATCCGCTCGTACGCAACCGCGGCACCGTCGGTGGCAACCTGGCTCACGCCGACCCCGCCAACGATCACCCCGCCGTGATGCTCGCGTACGGCGCCGAAGTGGTGGCAAAAGGGCCGGGCGGTACGCGCGTCATTCCGATCGACGAGTTCTTCGTCGGACTGTTCGAGAGCGCGCTCGCCGCCAACGAGCTGCTTGTCGAGGTGCGCGTGCCACTGCCCGGCGCGGGCCAGGCCAGTGCATACCAGAAGCTGGAGCGGAAGGTCGGCGACTACGCGATCTCGGCGGTCGCTGCGAACATCACGATGGCTGGCGACGTCTGCAGCGCCGTGCGCATTGCGCTGACCAACGTGAGCCCGGTACCCATGCGTGCGCGGCAGGCGGAGGGCGCGCTGGTGGGCCGGAGGATCGACGAGAGCACGCTCGAAGCGGCCGGTCGGGCGGCGGCCGCCGAGTGCGATCCGTCGCCCGACCTGAGAGGCAGCATCGAATACAAGCGCGACATCACGCGGGTCCTGCTCGGGCGAGCCGTGAGGCGGGCCATTGCGCGGGCGACGGGAGGTGCGGCATGAGCAGACACAGGATCACCGTAATGGTGAACGGCGCCGCGCAGACGCGCGAGATCGATGCGCGACGTCTGCTCGTGCATTTCCTGCGTGAAGACCTTGCGCTCACGGGGACCCACATCGGCTGTGACACGACGAGCTGCGGTGCATGCACGGTGCTGCTGAACGGCACCGCCGTGAAGAGCTGCACGCTGTTCGCCGTCCAGGCCGATGGCGCAAACGTCGAGACCATCGAGGGCGTCGCCCAGGACGGCGCACTGCATCCGCTGCAGGAAGGGTTCTGGGAGAAGCACGGCCTGCAGTGCGGCTTCTGCACGCCCGGCATGATCATGAGCGCGAAGCACCTGCTGGCCCGGAATCCGGATCCCACGGAAGACGAGATCCGCTTCGGCATTTCGGGCAACCTGTGTCGCTGTACGGGCTACAACAAAATCGTGGAAGCCATCCAGTATGCGGCCGCGAAGATGAAAGAGGGCGCGCAGGAAGGTGTGGCATGACACACGTCGCCGATCGCACTCAGATGATGCACGAAGTGCCGCCGTCGACATCAGCTCAGGTCCCGACGACGGACGATGTGCGCGTGACCACGCCCGGCAGGATCTGCGGCATGGGCCACCGCATGAAGCGGAAGGAGGACCCGCGCTTCATCCAGGGCCATGGCAACTACGTGGATGACGTCAACCTGCCCGGCATGCTGTACCTGGACATTGTGCGCAGTCCGTACGCGCACGCGAAGCTCCTGAAGATCGACACGAGCGAGGCACTGAAGATCCCGGGCGTTCTGGCGGTGATCACCGGCCAGGACCTGAAGGCGGCCGGCAACCTGCACTGGATGCCGACGCTGATGTCCGATACGCAGATGGTCCTGCCGATCGACAAGGTCGTGTACTACGCGCAGGAGGTCTGTGCGGTCGTTGCCGTCGACCGCTACACGGCTGCCGATGCCATTGAAGCCGTGCAGGTCGATTACGAGCCGCTGCCGGTCGTCATGGATCCGTACGAGGCACTGAAGGACAAGGTCATCGTGCGTGACGACAAGGAACAGAAGACCAACCACATCTGGCACTGGGAAGCCGGCGACAGCGCGGCGACGGACCGTATCTTCGCGGCGGCGGCGAATGTCGTGCGCGAGAAGATCTACCTGCCGCGCATCCACGTCGCGTCCATCGAGACGTGCGGCATGGTCGCGCACATGGACAAGGTCACCGGCAAGATGAAGATCTGGATGACGTCGCAGGCGCCGCACGCGCACCGCACGGTCTTCGCGCTGGTGAGCGGGCTGCCCGAACAGAACATCCAGATCATCTCGCCGGACATTGGCGGCGGTTTCGGCGGCAAGGTCCCGGTCTATCCCGGTTACGTGTGCTGCGCCGTGGCGAGCATCGTGACGGGCAAGCCGGTCAAATGGGTCGAGGATCGCAGCGAGAACCTGCAGGCGGACAGCTTCGCCCGCGACTACCACATCGATGCCGAGCTGGCGACGGACGCGAACGGGCGCATCACCGGCCTGCGCGTGAAGACGGTGGCCGACCAGGGCGCGGCGGACGCGGCCGCCAATCCGTCCAAGTTCCCGGCCGGCCTCTACAGCATCTGCACCGGCTCCTACGACATGAAGGCCGCGCACGTCGCCGTCGATGGTGTGTACACGAACAAGCCGCCGGGCGGTGTCGCGTACCGCTGTTCGTTCCGCGTCACGGAAGCCGTGCACATGATCGAGCGCATGGCGGACATCGCCGCGCACGAGCTGGGCATTGATCCGGCCGAGTTCCGGCTGCGCAACTTCATCCGGCCCGACCAGTTCCCCTACAAGTCGCCCACCGGCTGGACCTACGACTCCGGGAACTACGAGGCCGCGCTGCGCAAGGCGATGGACATGATCGGCTATGCTGATCTGCGGAAGGAACAGGCGGAGAAGCGTGCGCGCGGTGAGCTGATGGGCATCGGCATCTCGAGCTTCACGGAAGTCGTCGGTGCGGGTCCATCACGCGATTTCGACATTCTCGGCATCAAGATGTTCGATTCCGCGGAGATCCGCATTCATCCGACCGGGAAGGCGATCGCGCGGTTCGGCACCAAGAGTCAGGGCCAGGGTCACGAAACGACCTACGCGCAGATCGTTGCCGAAGAGCTGGGCATTCCCGCGTCCGACGTGGCGGTCGAGGAAGGCGACACCGATACGGCGCCCTACGGTCTCGGCACGTACGCCAGCCGCTCGACACCAACTGCGGGCGCGGCGGGTGCCATGGCCGCGCGCAAGATCAAGGCGAAGGCGAGGAGGATTGCGGCGTATCTGCTGGAAGTGGGCGATGATGAGCTGGAATGGAATGTCGACCGCTGGCAGGTGAAGGGCTCGCCCGACCAGCACAAGACGATCCAGGACATCGCGTTCGCCGCCTACACCAATCATCCGCCGGGGATGGAGGCCGGGCTGGAGGCGGTCGACTACTACGATCCGCCCAATCTCACATTCCCGTTCGGCAGCTACATCTGTGTGGTCGACATCGACAGCGGCACGGGCGAAGTGAAGGTGCGTCGCTTCGTTGCCGTGGACGATTGCGGGAACATCATCAATCCACTGGTCGTCGAAGGGCAGATCCATGGCGGCCTGACCATGGGTCTCGCGCCTGCACTGTACGAACAGATCGTTTACGACGAGAACGGCCAGAACCTGACCGGCACATTCGCCGACTATCTGCTGCCCACGGCAATGGAGAGTCCGAAGTGGGAGCTGGGCAAGACGATCACGCCATCACCGCACCATCCGCTGGGCGCCAAGGGTGTCGGTGAGTCACCCACGGTCGGCGCGCCGCCGGCCATCGCCAATGCGGTGGTCGACGCACTGTGGCATCTCGGTGTTCGCCACATCGACATCCCGATCACACCCGAGAAGGTGTGGAAAGTGTTGCGTGCGGGCGGTGTGATGGACTGAGCTGGAAGCGGGACGGCAGGCCTGTCCCGGCTCTGTCGCCGCCGGCCCGCTGCGAACTCGCAGCCGGTGGACCGCCACCCGCGTGGCGGATCCGCCGGCCGGACGTGTGAAGCCAATGTTCGACGAATACTTCCGCACCGCACACGAGCTGATGCGCACTGGCAAGCCGTTCGCGACAGCGACCGTCGTGCGTGCCGAAAAGCCCACGTCGGGCAAGCCGGGCGACCGCGCCATCATCACGATCGACGGCACCATGGTCGGCTGGATCGGCGGCAGCTGTGCACAGCCTGCGGTCGTGCGTGAAGCACTGCTCGCCATGGCCGATGACCGCAGTCGGCTGATCCGCCTGTCGCCCGAGCCCGGCACGCGGCCGGTGCCTGATGGCATCATGGAAGTTCCCATGACCTGTTTCAGCGGAGGCACACTGGACATCTTCATCGAGCCGCACCAGCCTCGGCCGCGGCTGCTGCTGGTCGGCAGTCTGCCCGTGGCCCAGGCGCTCGCTCACCTCGGCCGTGCGCTCAACTACGAGGTCGTAGCTGTCGATCCGGGCACGAGCGACGCCATGGCGCACGCCGATCTCGTCGTGCGGAACATCGACGAGATTGCAGCGCAGGTGACTCCGCTCACGTTCGCCGTCATCGCGACGCACGGCGAGTACGACGAGCCGGCGCTCACGCACGTGCTCGCGACCGACGTTCCCTACATCGGACTGGTCGCCAGTCGCAAGCGTGGCGCGTCCGTCCTGGACGCGCTGAGGCAGGACGGTGCGGCGGACAGCACGCTCGAGCGCATCCGGTTCCCCGCCGGTCTCGACATTCTCGCCCGGCGCGGTGATGAGATCGCGCTCGGCATCATGGCCGAGATCGTGAAGACGCGCCGGTCGATGGAGACACTGCCGTGGGCGGATGAAGTGGACGTGGCCGATTCAGCTCCCGTCGCACCCGACGCCGGGTCGAAGGACAGGAGCGAGCCTGCTGCAAGAGCGGCTGAATCGGCATCGTCGACTGCGAAACAGACGGGCGGTGCTCCGCGAAGTCTGCGTGTACTGGCTCAGAATGGTGAAGGCGAGACGGCGATTGATCCCGTCTGCGGCATGCCCGTCGGAATCAGCGGCGCCATGCACACGTTCGAGCACGAAGGCACGACGTTGTACTTCTGCTGCGGCGGCTGTCGCGGGCGCTTCGTGCGCGATCCGGGAAAGTACCGCGTGGCTTCCTGAAGGTCGGTTTCTGTCGTTTCTCGAGGAAACCGGCGACGTGGCCGGCCAACCGAGCAGACCGCAGGCGTGCCGGGCGCCGTTGCGCCGCGTCACTCACTGGTTCTGTCGCCGATGCTGTGCACTACGGTTCGCGCAGAGCCAGCAGCGGCTCGAGCGCGGCGGCCCGTCGGGCCGGCAATGATGTCGCGATCAGGGCAGCGGCTCCGACGACGATTGCGGCGATCACGAGCGTGAGCGGATCTGCAGGTCGCACACCGTACAGCAGGGTCTCCAGCAGGCGAGACGCGATCGTTGCAGCGGCGAGGCCGGCAGTGGCGCCGACGCCGGCGATGACGAGTCCCCGCCGCAGGATCAGTCGAGCGACATCGGTCCGGCTCGCACCGAGCGCCTGCCGCACACCCAGCTCGAAGCGCTGCTGCGCCACACTCTGCTCGATCACACCATAGACGCCGATGGCGGCGAGCAGCAGCGCGACGGTGGAGAATACGGCGAGCAGGAACGTGTAGAACCGGGTCGCCGCGAATGTTGCTGTCAGCAGGTCGGCGAGTGCAAGGGGCTGACCGACCGGACTGCCGGGTATGGCCGCGCCGACGACGCGACGCAGCTCATCGGCCGCGATCGCGGCCGTGCCGGTGCGGCGGATCACGACGTGGGCGAGGCGGAGCGGCGTCGCCTGTGCAAACGCAATGTAGACGAGTGGTGCGGGCGGTTGTGCGGGACCCTGGACGCGCTCGTCCGCGATCACACCGACGACTTCCCGGTCCACGCTGCGCGGCCCGATCGGCACACCGATGCGCTGACCGAGCGCCTCACGGCCGGGCCACAGCAGGCGAGCGACCGTTTCCGTCACCACAATGACCGGTACACTACCGACGACGTCGGTTGATTCGATGAAGCGGCCTCGGCGCAACGTCAGGCCGGCGAGACCGAACCAGCCTGGCGATGCCGCACGCAGGTGCACGAGGATCGAATCGCCGGTCATCGGATCGACGGCGGGCGCGCGTACGTTCGTGCCGCCGAAGGGCAGTGGTGTGACGACCGCGGCATCACGCACGTCCGGACGCGCCTGCAGCTCCGCACTGACGGAAGCAACGAATGCGTCGCGGCTGGCCGCAGTGCCGAACGTCATACCGCCTCGTGCCTCGATGGCGACGAGACCGTTCACGTCGATGCCGGGATCGACGCGCGCAATGCCGACCAGACTGCGCAGGAGCAGGCCGGCACAGGCGACCATCACCACGGCGAGTGCGACCTGCACACAGGCCGTCACCGTGTACAGGCGATTGCGCGTTCCACCGGATCGCGCGCCGCTGCCCATGACACTGAGCGGCCGCGACCGCGATGCCCGCAGAGCGGGGAAGATGCCGGCGGCGAACACGGAAACGATGGATGCCGCAGCCGCGAACAGCAGCACGACAGCGTCCACCCGCGTATTGTCCATGCGCGGCAGCTGAGCGGGCATGCGCGTGACCAGCAGATCGGTGATCCAGCTGGCGAGCAGAACGCCGAGCACACCGGCGATCGCGGCGAGCACGAGCGTTTCGTGCAGAACCTGTCGGATCAATCGGGCCCGGCCGGCGCCCAGTGCCGTGCGCACCGCCATCTCCTGCTGGCGTTCCGCCGACTGGCCGAACAGCAGGTTTGCGGCATTCGCGCACGCCACGAGCAGGACGAGTGCGACGACGGCGGCCAGCAGACGCAGCGAATCGCGGGCCCGGCCCACCGTCTGTTCATGCAATTCGATGATGCGGACGCCGACGCCCTCGTTGTTCGGCATGCTCTCGCGTTCGCGTGCAATGGCGGCGAGATCGGTCTGGACGGCCTGGTGGCTGACTCCCGGACGCAGTCGTGCGACCACTGCGAGGCCGCGGCCGCCGATGATGCCGAGCGGGACCCAGTACTCGCCGCGGTTGATGCCACCCGTGACGGCGAGTGGCAGCGGATCGGGCAGAATACCGATGACCGTGTACGGCTCACCGCTGAGTCGCACGGCCGACCCGATCAGCGCCGGGTCGCCGCCGTAGCGGCTGCGCCACTCCCGCTCGCCGATCATCACGACCCTCGCCGGGTCGGCCCCGCCCTCGGCTGCCGCGAAGCTGCGTCCGGCGATTGGCCGGATCCCCAGCAGTGCGAACATGCCGGTAGACACATGCACACCCGGCACCTGCTCGACGAACCCATCACGCTCGACATCGAAGGAGGCGAACGCGGCGGCTTCGAGACCGGCGAGCGTACGGCTGCGCTCGCGGAACGCCGCGAAGTCGTCGTCCGACACGGCCAGCTGATCGATGCCACGCGATTCCTGCGTCGACCAGATGCTGATGAGCCGGTCCGGCTCCGCGAACGGAAGCGGGCGCAGCAGCACGTCGTGCGTCACACTGAACACCGCCGTGGTCGCACCAATGCCGAGGACGAGCGTCGCGAGCAGTGCGACACTCCAGGCGGGCCTCCGCCGCAGCTGGCGGATGCCGATCAGGCCGTCACGAACCAGGTCGCTTGTCATGCCGCTCGTTCAGGAAAGACCCGTGCCACCGGGCCCGTCGTGGCGGATGGGCGCAACAACGGGGGAAAGGCGTGCGCTTCCGCGTCCGGAGCGGTACTGCGGGCGTGCGCGCGCGGACACTCGCGTCTCGATTTCGAACGGCCGCGACCCCGGTGCAAAGTCTCACTCAGGCGCTGCGGTCCCTGCTGATCGATTCGGTCGCGCTGGTCTACCGGCGAAGGCCCGTACGAGGGGCGCGCGACCGATCAGCCGGCGCCGGCCGACGCGATCAGTGCATCGAGGAACGGGCCCTGGACCGCGGGGAAGCCGCCGCCGAACAGGTTCCAGCCGTTCACGACGCCGATGATGCGGTGTTGCGGCAGGACGAAGAGGAACTGGCCACCGAAGCCCAGGCCGGCCCAGACGATGGTCGAGCCGCGATCGAGACGCCACCACTGATAGCCGTAGCCCCAGCCGGCATTGTTGACGCGTTCGACGCGCCGCGCCGTCGATGCATCGGTCCAGCCCTCGGGCAGGATGCGGCGGCCGTCCCACATGCCACCGTTGAGGTAGAGGTACCCGATCTTCGCGAGCTGCTCCGCTTCGAGGTACAGGCCACCCTCGGTGTCGGGATATCCCTTGGGGGTCTTCTTCCAGTGGAACGCGCGGATACCGAGCGGGCCGAAGAGATGTTCGGCCGCGTAGTCGTCGGCGAAGCGCCCGGTCGCCTTGCGGATCACGCCCGACATGAGATGACTGCCACCACTGTTGTATACCCATTTCGTGCCGGGCGCCGCGTCCATCGGCTGATTCAGCGTGAACTGGATCCAGTCCTGGCTGCGTTCGAGCTGGAGCGTCGTGTTCGTGTCATCGAGCGGACGGTCACTCTCGTGCCACTCGATGCCCGTGCGCATGGTGAGCAGGTCGTCCAGCGTCGCGCGCCGCAGCCGCGCATCGACGCGCGCCAGATCGTAGTCGTCGAAGAACGACAGCAGCAACGCGTCCATGCTGACCTCGCCGCGGCCGATCGCAATGCCGATCAGCGCCGACGTCACCGACTTCGTGACGGACTGCAGCGTGTGTACAGCGCGGCCGTCCGGATACGGATGCCAGTCCGGGTGCAGATAGTTGTATTCGTGCACCTCGGCGGCCGAAGCGCATGCATCGACGCCGCAGCCGAGCGGACTGGTCCGGCCGCGGCTGATCGCGGCATAGTCGTTCGTGTACCGCTCGCTCATCACCAGATAGCCGTTCCGCACGACGACCATCCGGTCGATGTAGCCGAAGGCGCCACTGCGGATGCGAGCATCGAGATCGGTCAGTCGTGCTGCGTCCAGCTGCTGTTCGGCGAACGTCGATCGCGTCCAGCCGGTGGTGGGCCACAGCGTCTGCGCAACAGCGGGCGACGATGCATCAGTGCACGCAAGCACCAGGAACGACAGCCACATGACGGAATGGTGATCCGCCTGCGCCGGCCGACGGTGATCCGCCGGCTGCTGCGGGCGCACTTCACTGCGGGCAGGTTCACGCCGCACCAGGCGCCCGCTCGCGTTCATTTCTGGCTCCCATCATCGGACACCGGCTTGACGGTCGGGTAGCGGATGCCGAGCTGCTCGAGGTAGGTACCGTACTTCGACGGATCGTAGTAGTACTTCTGCATTTCCGGCCGGTACTTCGCCATGATCTCCGCATTCAGCCAGATGGCGGGCTGGTCGGTGGGCAGAATGAACGGCGTGTACTTCGTGTCCTTCGTCTGCACGTCGCGGAAATAGGTCCATGCATCGGCGACGATCTTCGGTTGCAGCAGCAGGTCGAGCAGCGTCAGAGCCTGGACGCGGGCGCCGGCGAGCGTGCCCTTGTGCGCAATGGGCGTGGCCATGGCGATGCCGTTCGACCAGTGGTGGCCGGGCGTGCCGCTGACATTGGCCGGATAGCGGAGCGTCACGGTGGGCAGGTTCCAGGAGACATCGCCGATGTCATCGGAGCCGCCGCCCAGTGAGCGTTCCGGGTTGACCGGCCCGCCCAGGTCGCCGATCTCCGTGGCCAGTCCGGCTTCCCGGCTGCCCAGTTCACGCTGCAACGCTTTCGCCAGCGTGATGTCATCGTTGCTCCACGCGGGCAGGCCGACGCGCTTGATGTTGGCGTACGTGGCTTCCGCGACCGGTCTGCTGAAGTGCGCGCTCCAGGCGGAACCGATGGTCATGATCGTGTCGACCTGCGCGTCCGTCATGAGCGCCGCGCCCTGAGCCATGCGCTTCGCGGCATCATACATCTCAGTGACGCGCGCATAGTCACGCTCGCGCAGGTAGAACCAGATCGTCGCGGTCTGCGGCACGACATTGGGCTGGTCGCCGCCATCGACGATCACGTAGTGCGAACGCTGTGCCGGCGGCAGGTGCTCGCGGCGGAACTCCCACGCCTGCGCCATGAGCATCAACGCGTCGAGTGCGGAACGGCCTCGCCATGGTGCGCCCGCACTGTGCGCCGTCTCGCCGCGGAAGCGGAACTGCGCCGACACCATTGCATTGGAGCCGGACTGACCCCACGACACGCCGAAGTTGTTGCTGACGTGCGTGAACAGTGCGACATCGGCATCCTTGAAGACGCCGGCGCGCACGAGGAACGCCTTCGAGCCGAGCTGTTCCTCGGCGACACCGGGCCAGAGCAGGAGCGTGCCCGGGATCCGTTCGCGCTCCATGATCTCCTTGACGGCGAGTGCGGCGACGATGTTCACGGCCTGCCCCGAGTTGTGACCCTCGCCGTGGCCGGGCGCCAGGTTGATCACGGCTTCACGATACGCGACGCCCGGCTTCTGGCTCGACTGCGGAATGCCGTCAATGTCGGAGCCCAGTGCGAGCACGGGCTTGCCGGAGCCCCAGCGTGCGACCCACGCCGTCGGCATGCCGGCCACGCCGCGCTCGACTGTGAAGCCGTTCTGCTGGAGCAGGCCGGTCAGGTACCTGGAGGTCTCGAACTCCTGCATGCCCAGCTCGCCGAACGAGAAGAGCATGTCGACGATTTCCTGCACGAGCTTCGCCCGCGCATTCACCTTTTCGAGCGCTTCCGTCTTCAGTCGTTCGAGCCGGGCATCCGTGCCCTGCGCATGGACGGGTGCCGTCATCACGAGCGGCAGCAGTACGGCGAGCATCGAGCGGCGCATCGGTCGGGTTCCGTGAACGAGGGATGGCTGACCGGGTCGATGCACACGATGCGGAGAGCCACGCCGGCCGGCAAGTCGCTGGCGGCGGCGGTCCGCCCGTGCTACCCTCGGGCAGTCGGATCCAGCAGAACAGGCAGGGCGTTCACAGTGGCAATGCGCGTCCGGGAGGTAATCGGTGTTGCGGCCGATCCACGACGTCGTACACCCATCCAGCGTCAGGACATGATCACGATCGAGCCCGCGCCCCGTGCACTCGTGCCCGTCGATTCCGCTGCGGCGGATGCCCTGGGTGCGCCCAACTACGACGAGTTCCAGGGCGATCGCGAGATTTACGATCTGCTGCAGGCGAAGCCCGACTCCGTGCTCCGCGTCACCATGGCGCACTGCGACGCTGCATCGCCCGACTCCATTCTGGAAGCCGATTCGGAAGCCTCACTGGAGCGGGCGGCGGCGAACATGGCGAGTGTCGTCGCGGATCCGCGAACGCGTGAATTGCAGGATGTCCTCTGGATCTGCGAGATCAGCGGTCCGCGGCGGCCGGGCGTGCGGCAGATCGGCCTGGGCGGCCTCGCCCGCACCGCCGAGATCCGCACGCCGCAGCACCGGAACGGTCCGGTCATCCGCAACGAGGGCATCCGCGAATCCAAGGCGAAGGGCAGGGCCCGGCTGATCCAGCGCATTGGCGCAATCGTCGACGGCGTCAACAACGCGGTCGACGATGCGTCAGGCCTGCTGCAACGTGAGCTGGAGCATTACGCGGACGCGACCGCGCCCTCGTTCCAGACGACCGATGAGGCCGGCTGGCTTCACCGCATCTGGATCGTGCAGGATACGGCCGCGATCGAGCGCCTGCGCTCAGTGCTTGCCCGGGAACCGCACGCGTACGTCGCCGATGGCAACCACCGCAGTGCCGCGGCGGCAATGCTCGGGTATGCGCACTACATGGCCGTGTTCTTCCCGGCCCGCACAATGCACATTTCGCCCTACAACCGGCTGGTGTCGGCGTCGGTCGGTCCGGTGGACGTTGCCGATGCGGCGCTCGGCGCGTCGTTCGCCGTCGAGCCGTACACGGACGGCGGCGCATTCCAGCCGGTGGCCACGCACGAGATCGGTCTTTACGACGGCCGCGCCTGGTGGCGGCTGCGGCCGCGCCCCGGCACGTACGATCCCGGGGATGCGGCGCAGGACATTGATGCGGACATCGTGCAGCGTCGTCTGTTCCGCGACGTGTTCGGTATCAGCGATGCCCGCGATGAGCGGCTCACGTTCGTGGGCGGCAACCGCAGTGCGGCGTGGTTGCAGGCGAATGTCGACGCCGGCGAGCCCGGCTGCGCCATCACACTGCCCGCCGTCACGATGGACCAGTTCATCCGGGTCTGCATGCAGGACCGGCTCATGCCGCCCAAGTCGACCTGGTTCGAACCGAAGCTGCGCAGCGGGCTCATCATGGCGCTGCTGAACGACGCCGTCGCTCCGTGGTCCGGCTGAGCGGAGCGGCAGCGTCTTGCGGCTGGCGCCGCATCGTCGCATTCTCGAGCCGTTCACGATCCGATCGAGGGGAATCATGTGCAGGAACATCCGGACACTCCACAATTTCGAGCCGCCCGCGAGCGATGACGAAGTGCGCGCTTCCGCCGTCCAGTTCGTGCGCAAGCTGAGCGGCTTCACGAGACCATCGAAAGCGAACGAAGCAGCGTTCGACCAGGCCGTCGCCGACGTGTCGGCAGCGGCGCGCCGGCTGCTCGATTCGCTGGTGACCAACAGTCCGCCGCGCGACCGCGAAGTCGAAGCGCGGCGGGCGAAAGAACGAGCCGCCAGGCGGTACGCGTGAATCCTCGCCGGAACCGGAGGACGCGCATGCGCAGGTGCACAGCCCTGAAGCTCGCCTGTTTCGTGACCATCGCGGTTCCCTGCGCGTTGCCGGCGCAGCAGCCGCTCAGGGTCTTCGTTTCCGTCGACATGGAGGGGATCGGCGGTATCGGCACGGGTGCCATGACGAGTGCGTCCGGCAAGGATTACGCGACCGGCCGCCGCCTCATGACCGATGAAGTGAATGCGGTCGTGGCAGCGATCTTCGGACAGGGACCGGCACAGGTCGTGGTCAATGACTCGCACGGCGACATGCAGAACCTGCTGCACACCGAGCTGGATCCGCGCGTCACGTACATCCAGGGCGCCATCAAGCCGGTCGGCATGGTGGAAGGACTCGACTCGACGTTCGACGCCGCCATCTTCATTGGCTATCATGCGCGGGCCGGCACGCCGCGCGGATTTCTGGCTCATACCGGGTCCGGCATCGTGAACGGCCTCTGGCTGAATGACATTGAAGCGGGTGAAGGCGAGCTGAATGCGGCGTATGCGGGTGCGCTCGGCGTGCCGGTCGTCATGGTTGCAGGCGATTCCGCATTCGTCGCCCAGTTCACGCGCAATGTTCCGGCCGAAGCCGTCATCACCAAGACGGCGGTCACACCGCAATCGGCGCGGCTGCGTCATCCGCAGCAGGTGAATCAGGATCTCGCGGAAGTCACGCGTCGTGCACTGTCCCGTGCGCGCAGCGCGTCGCCATGGCGCATCGGCGACCCGGTGCGCGTCCGGCTGCGCTTCACGGATCCGACGCGCCCGCAGATCCTGACGGCGATCGATGGTGTGCGCCAGATCGACGGCTACACGGTGGAGTTCACGGCGAGCGACATGGTGAAGGCCTACCGCATGATCCGCCTCATGTACCGCTTCGTCTCGATCTGACCATGAACGGCGAGCCCGGCGACCGGCGCTCCCACTGGTGGCCGCGCACGCGTGACGGCCGCATTGCCGTCATACTCTTCCTCGCGCTCTTCGCACTCGTACAGCCGCCTTTCGTGCACGGCTTCGCCAACCGCATCGAGCCGCGCATCCTCACCATGCCGTTCCTCTATTTCTACCTGCTCATCATCTACATTGCGCTGATCGCCGTGCTGCTCTGGGCACAACGGCGGAAAGTGTAGCGCATGGAGACGTGGGTAGTGGCGACGGGGCTCATCGCGCTCTACCTGCTGTTCACGCTGGTGATGGGTGCAGTCGCGAATCGTCGCCTGACTGTCGACATCGAAGATTTCTTCCTGTACGGCCGCAAGGCCGGCTTCATCGTGCTGTATCTGACGGTGGTCGCGACGTACCACTCGGCGTTCGCATTCCTCGGCTCGGGCGGCTTCTTCTACACGCACGGCATCGGCTTCTGGGAGGCCGGCACGTGGACCATCCTGACAGGCGCGATCACGTACGTGCTGGGCACCCGCATCTGGGCGCTCGGCAAGAAGTTCCGTTACGTCACGCCGGCCGACATGCTGGCGGACTTCTACGAGAGTGAAGCGGTCCGCGTGGCGACGGCACTCATTTCCGTCGTCTTCACCATCCTCTACATCCAGGTGCAGGCGCAGGGCCTCGGCTACATCATCAATGTCGCGTCGGGCGGCCGCGTCTCGTTCGAGCTGGGCACGTTCATCCTGATCGTCGTGGCGGCGACGTACGTGATGGCCGGCGGCATCCGCGCCGTGTACTGGACCGATGTGCTGCAGGGCGTGTGGATGTACATTGCACTGTGGGTCGGCGGGCTGTACCTCGCGTACACGCTGTTCGGAGGTCCGGGTGAGCTGTGGAACCGGGTCGTGACCGAGCGGCCCGACCTGCTCACCGTGCCGGGCCCGCGCGGTTTCTTCACACCCGGCATGTGGTTCGGCATGACCATTGTGCTGTCATTCGGCATCGTGTTCCAGCCGCACATGTGGATCCGCTATTACAGTGCGCTCTCGGACCGTACCATCAAGTGGCTGGGTGCGACGACGCCGATCTACCTCATGACGATCTACGTGCCCGCTGCCTTCGTCGGCCTGGGCGGCGCGCTCGTCATGCCGGAGCTGGAGATCGCCGACCGCATCTTCCCCGAGATGCTGTTCGCGCACGCGCCCGCATGGCTGACAGGTCTCGTACTGGCCGGCGCGACCGCCGCCGCCATGTCGACGCTCGACTCGATCCTGCATGCGAACACGACGGTTCTGACACGCGACATCTGGCAGCGCTACATCGTGAAGGATGCCGGTCAGGGCCACTACATCAATGTCGGTCGCGGCTTCGTGTTCATCCTGCTGCTGGTCGGCTACGTGCTGTCCGTGCGGACATTCGATCTGCTCGTCGTACTTGTGTCGCTCTCGGGCGCCGGCGCGCTCCAGCTCATGCCCGCCGTGCTGGGCGTGTGCTTCCCGACGCGCCACAAGCTCACGCGCACAGGCGTCCTCGCCGGCATGGCCACGGGGCTCATGGTCCTCCATATTACGCTCGTCGTGAGTCTGCACCCGCTCGGCGTGCACGCCGGCATCTGGTCACTGCTGGCGAACGGACTCGTGACGTGGAGCGTGTCGCGGTTCACTCGGCCGCCCTCGCCGGCCACGGTCGATCGCATACACGGCGAGATCGAACGGTTCGTTTACGGACAACGGCAGGAAACCACCGGGCAATGAAGCGAATGCCAGCACTGGCCCGGGTCGCCGGATTCGGACTGCGGTGTCAGGACGTTGCACCGACTGTCCACATCGAGAACGAGGCTGGGAAGCGGAGGTCACGCGATGCCGACGCAAGGCGAAATACGGGCAGCGATGGAGAGCGCGGGTCTCAAGGAAATCGAAGGCAACCATTTCACGCAGTTGAATGCCGATGAAGGCTTCTGCAAGGGCGCGTGCCTTGACTGGGTGCGCCGGGTGCTTCAAGGACGGGTCGTCTTTGGCTACGAGCGGACCGGCAATGCGAAAGGCCAGAAGCGGGAAGCGCAGATGCGCGAAGTCCACGCCATCCTTTCGGGTCGTGTCTTTGCCGAAGTAACGGCAATGGACGCCGAGATGGAACAACGAACACACGACCTGGCGGCGAGGGGGCGGGCGATCCCCGGAATGACCGGGGCCGCACAGGACGAAGCCTACGCGGCGTACGAAGACGATGCAGCACAACTGAACGCGGACCTGAGGGCGTACGGCGAGCGCGCCGCGATGGGCCCGTTGGCTGCCGGATGGTCGCGCGTCTCGCAACAGCTCGATGCCCGTGCCGCGGCGACGCGCCAAAAGTCGCCATCGACAATGGCCAGGTCGTTCGCGAACATCACACCCACGAGCGGATCCGCGGACAAGGATCTCGGTACGCCCGACAGGGTGTTGGCAGCGATCGGCAAGGTCGTGCGGGAACTGGCCAGCGGATCTGCGTCGATGTTCATGTTCAAGCCGGCCTCGCATGTCGGCCACGCCATCGGTATCG
>Ga0302046_10001811_pt1 | contig 20018 bp, 17 predicted proteins | sample RVTome_11_FD_200261 | JGI IMG/M metagenome (GOLD analysis project Ga0302046, IMG submission 200261) | Soil microbial communities from uranium-contaminated site in the Upper Colorado River Basin, Wyoming, United States - RVT147D111 (version 2) ...
CTCTCCGCCACACACCACTCACCACAATCCGGTCGCCCGAGGTTGGCAGCCAGCTCCTCCCACAAACGACAAACAACTCACTACATAACAGCTAGTCGCCGGCCCACGGTGGTACGATGCTGGAATGGGCATGCCGGATGCGCCAGCTGTTCCCTTCCGTGGCCAACACGAACGTCACGCGGGCGGACTCCACCATGCGCCCATCAGCTGATGTCCAGTGGTAGCTGGCGATGGCCCAGGCTATCTCGCCAAGCACCTCACCGCGCAACTCCGCAACCGTCACCCGACCCCCTTGGCCCATTCCCGCAAACCTCGGTGGGTCACGCCGCTCGACGCCGTTGGCGATGATGGTTACGAACGGCTCGTAGAGGTGCATGGCGGTTTGGGCCATGGCGTCGCGTTCCAGGGCTTCACGTACGACCGCCAGCACCGCACGGTTGTCGGCCGGTAGGACCGCCGTGCCCTGCATCGTGCGGCTGGCGCAACCGATGCCGGTGGCGGCAAGGACGACGGTGGCGGCAAGGACGCGGAGAGTGTACCGCAGCGCGTTGGCAGGTTGCTGAGGAACGACCGTTGGATGCGCCAGTGCGACCGGCCGCGTTGGCCTGCGCGATACCTCTGGGCTACTGCAACGATACGCTCCAAATCGAGTTACCATGTTCGCGCCCTGGGTGCGTTGTTCCGGCTAGCGCGTTCGCTCGTTGGCCAGCTTCGCTTCTTTGCAGCCACCTGTTAGGGAAGCTCTGAACAAGTCAATGGGTGTCGCTGCAGCCGCTGCAGTGAGCAGAACACATCGCGTGGCGTACACGAGGGCACCGCCTCACTGACGCGGCCTTCGCGACCCCCACCGACCACGTTCAGAGCTTCCTTAGAGGGTTTCTTCACGCAGCCCGTCGGTGTCTGTCAGTCGTAGCGTTACCGTGCCGAATCCGAATTTCGCTTTCATCTGTACGATGAGACGGCGATCGTCATCCGTGATCCAGATCCGACCGTCCGCTCCTTCCTTGAAGATGCCCCCGCCCTTGATGGTCGGTTTGACGACCACGGTGGCGAACCGTCCAGCCGGAACGTCGATCGTATCGCGCTCGGCCACTTCGATGATGACGGGATTCCGATCCGGCCGGAAATAATTGTCGAACTCGTAGCGCGTTCCCGGGACCAGGTCCAGCGTGCGAACGAAGTAGAAGAACGCCGCGTCGTCGAGCGGATTCTCCGACAACGTCATTGACGAGTCGACGCCCTCTTGCCAGTAAAGGCCGGAGTCCGGGAAGATCTCGTACGAGGTCGTGCGCTTTTGACCGGGCTCGTCGAACTTTTGTTGAAAGCGCCGCGACTCAAAATCATTGCGGCCCACCCAGGAGTCGAAGACGTCATGCATTCGGATGATGCCCAGCGCATTGGCGCTCAAGACGAACTGAAAGTGTACGGTGGATTCACCGCGCACGGTATCCTGGCCAACGACCCGCATAGCGGCTCGGCCGAGCTTCAGGAGGCCGTACTTGGCGTCAAACTCGAGCGTCTCTCCGACGGGGAACTGGTCCAGCACATCGGACGACGTCGAGCCGTTGGTCGACGTACTGTCCTGTGCAGCGAGCGGAGTGGCGATGCACAACGCGATGGTCGCCACGCGCACGATCAATTGTCTATTCATCAGCTGACTCTCTGGACGGCGGTCTCGGGTTCCGGGACGCGCAGCGTGCGGCCCGCGCGGAAGAGGTCGAGGGCGAGGGCCGCCGCGGAGCGTGCCCTGGCAGGTGGCCGGATGCCGTCCGCCGGGATCGATATGGCCGAGATCTGACGTGCTTCAGAGGCCGCGCGTGCGACCAGTTCCGCGAATGCGCACGGGCCGTCCGTGACCAGTAACGCCTCGGCCGGGTCCCGCATCACGCGTCGCAGGGTAATGAGGCGTATCAGGGAGACGCCGGACAGCAGGTCGTGCACGCCGGGGACACTCAAGCCCGGCCGCAGCAGCCACCGGGCGCTCCGACGGACCAAGCGATCCATTGTCGACCCGCGGGCTCGATCAGCCTCGGCGATGACCAGGTCCGCTCCGGATTCAAAGCGCCGGACCAGATCCAGGAATACAATCGGCGATACGGAAAAATCACCCGGGAGCGTGATCACCGCATCCCGCTTATGACGGTCTGACGCGTTCAGGGCGTGGCGGAACAGTTCATCCATCAGCGCCCCCACGCCTACCGGTCCGTCTACCTCGATAATCGAAACCGGCAGGGCGTTGCGGTAGCGATCGAGAACGGCACGGGATTCCTCATCCGCCCGGTCGAACGCGACCAGCAGCTGGTATTCGCGTGGGTCTTCCTGGAAGACCTGTCGCACCTTCCACAGCAGTAGCCCCAGGGTCGGGGCGTCATGCTGCGTGGGGACGCACACGTGGATCATAGTCACCTCTGGGGGCGGCGTCGGCGCTCGAGGCGCCCCGGCCGGCCTATCCAGTCAGGTTGGCGGTGTTCACCCTCACCATCCTCCTACCGGCGCAACCGGTGGAGGGTTCATTGTATCGGGCGTTTTACAGTCGGAAGAGCCCGCAGCGCAATCTAGCAGGTTGCTGAACGATGCCGGCACCTGACTTCGAACGTACGTGCTGGCCGCAGCGATGCCCCTGGGCGCGAACCTGCTAATACGATGAGCTGCTTGGACTTGCTGCGGTCCTGAGGTATCGCCTAGCCAGTGCTTAGCTCGACCCCACCCACGATTCTTCACTCTTTGAGCAACCTGCTAGAAAGGCTGATCGGAACCCCGATTTTGCCGATCTGCGACCGCGTAAGTCCTTGTGTCACAGCGCCGCGTTTCCTGGCAATGCGAGTTTCCGATCGGCCCTCAAGTGGGTTGCCCCGGTTTCGGGCGGCGACGGGGTCCAACGTCAATCCCAGCTGGGGGTTGGACATGCTCCGGTCCTGGTCGGTGGCGGCGGCCTGGACCGGGGTTTTATTCGCTTTCCGAGAGTGCCTGGCTGCGCTGGTCATTGGAGACCGTCGCCAGGACGGCGCGCAGCTCGGACAGCGAGAATGGCTTCTCGAGGTGGGGACGACCGCTTTCGGCCAGGAAGGCGAGTGAAGCGGCATCCACCGTATCTCCGGTGCAGAACACTATGCGGTCCGCCATCAGCGGGAGGTTCCGCCTCAGGGTCCGGTAGAACTCCCGGCCTCCAACCCGCGGCATCCGAAGGTCGGTCATGATCACGTCGAACGGCTGGGTCGACGCGAGGTTGTAGCCCACCTGCCCGTCCGGAGCGACTTCCACCGTATGGCCCCACGCCTCGAGCGCTGCCCGCATGTAGTGGAGGATATGCGGCTCGTCGTCGATCAGGAGAATTCGCATCGACGTGACGGATTCCAGGATGACCTCCGGCGGTCGTACGATGACGCCCCCGCCGGGCAGCTCTACGCGGAAGGCCGCGCCCGGCCCGTCATGATCTACCAGGTGGATCGTACCCCCGTGCTCGGTCACGATGCCGTGGCAGATGGACAAGCCGAGCCCGGTTCCTTCTCCGTCTGGTTTCGTCGTAAAGAACGGCTCGAAGATTCGGTCGGTGAGGTCTGGCGGGACGCCGGGACCATCATCGGTGATCGTGATCGCCACGCCGTCCAGCCAGCATTCGGCGACGATCTGGATGCGTCCCCCGCCGGGTCTGCGCGGCGCGGCCTGGGCGGCGTTGGTCAACAGGTTGACGAAGACCTGTTGCAGCTGGCTCGCATTGCCGTCGAGCTCCGGCAGGTCCTCCGCAACCGTGAGGTCGGCTTCGACTTTAGCCGCAATCAGCTGATTCTTGAGGAGCATCAGGGTCGATTCGAGCACGTGTTTGATGGCCAGCGTCCGCCGCTCTCCCTCTTGCTTGCGGGCGAAGGCCAGGAGGTTTTTCACGATCTTGCTGGCGCGTTCCGCTTCCTGGTGCACGGCCCGGAGCGGTTCGACCAGGTGCGCCGGGATGTCCGTGCGGTCCTCGACGAGGTACTCGGTGAACCCCACGACGGAGGCGAGCGGATTATTCAGCTCATGGGCGATACCTGCGATGAGCTGGCCGATCGCGGACATCTTGGCCGCCTGCACGACCTGGTCCTGGAGGGCGCGTTTGTCCGTGTGGTCCTCGATGACGAGGACCACGGTTCCCGCCTCGCCGCCATCCATGGTCATCGCTGTCGCCGCGAACTGCCGGTCATCGGTCTTGAGCTCGACGGGCGTGTCGCGGTTGGGTGTGGCCAGCGCATGGGCGATGGGTTCGCGCCAGCGGGCGGGGACGACCGCATACCATGGATGCGCCGTGATCGCGGTGACCGGCCACTCCATCATGCCGGCAAAGGCTTTATTCGCGCGCAGGACGGTGCCCCGGGGATCGATGAGGCAGAAGGCGTAGGGGATGGCATCGACCGTGTGCTCCCACGCGCGTTTGCCGTCAGCCAATAGCGACAGGAGGTCTGCATTGGTGGCGGCGATTGCGGTCTGTGATGCGATGGCCCGAAGGGCGGATTGATCCTCGTCCGTGAAGGGGTCGGTGGCGCGCGCGATGGCGATGACGCCGATCGGTCGACTCGTGGCGGACACCGGCACGCTCAGCAGCTCGAATTGTGGCGCATCCTGGTGGTCCCCGATTGGTGGCCGTCCCGAAGTAGGGGCGATTTTCTCGAACCGCTCTGCCAATGCGGTCGCACTCGCCTGGGCCGGCCATCCGCGGGCGTGAACGGCCAATTGTTGCTGAGAGGCTCTCCTGGCGGCGACCAGGATGCACTCAGGACGCCAGAGGCTGTCGATGGCGTCTCCGACGCGCGTCAGGACGGTGTCGAGGTGGCTGGTTCCCGCGAGGGTCTCGCCAAGGTCGCTCAAAGCCCTGAGGACTTCGTGTGCCGATGGTGGGGGAGCGGGAGACGTCACGACGACACCTCAGTGCCGCTCAGGCACCCTCCACCTCCGCATCAGCGGAGACCTCCGCATCAGCGGAGACCTCTGCGTTGGTCGTCGCCGAGTCTGGTGGGAACAGGGGACACTGATCGCTATTTACCGACGACCAGTGAATGCGCAGGCCGATGAGCGGGATCGTCACGCTCGCGTTGGAGATCGTGCCGATCTGCGGGTAGCCGCGCGGCGGCTCGGGATCGAACACGACCACGCCGCGGAACACCTCGCTCGAATCGTCGACTAGTGCGAGCCCAAACCCTGGCACCTGTGGAAGGCCTTCACCCTCGTAACCCAGGGCCACGCGACCACTATCGCCGGCGGCGGGGAGCGAATAGCCGGCCGGGTATCCCAACACGCGGGTGGGGACCCGTCCGGTCATCATCTCTTCAGGAGGTTGCGAGAGAATGGCGTGGAGGTTGCCCAGCTGGTCAAGCAGGCGCGTGCCGCTGGCCATCATGGTCATGCCACAGAACGCGCTGTTCTGGGGGTCCCGCGAGGTACAGGCCGCTGCGAGTAACAGGAGCGGGACGAGATAGCGTATCTTCATGGCGTTATTGTAACGCCATGAGCGGGGGGAGGGAATCGATGCGGCTCCTCGCTCGTATCCAGCGGCGCGGCGGGATTTTCTTGACCCCGTTTTGGACCCCGGATATCGTTGTCCGACCCGCATGCAGGTGTCCATCGATAATGTCGAAGCCTCAATCTCTCCGTGTGTTGCCCACCGATTCGGCGAGTGGTGCCCTGACCTATGTTTGAACGATTGCGGGAGGCCATCGAGGCTGCGTTGGAGGCTGCGACGCCGGCGGGCAATCCGCGGGATGTCGTGACGCGGATGCACGCGGCGGTGGTCGAGGCCAAAGTGGCCGTCGAAAAGATGCGTGAGGGCGTCGAACTGACCGAGCAGCGCCTTACCAGGGAGCGTACCAGCCTCGAGGACGCCGAGCGTCGCGGGCGTATGGCCACGGACATTGGCGACAGCGAAACGGCGGACGTTGCCGAGCAGTTCGCGACCAAACACCGGGAACGTCTGGCGGTTCTCGAACATAAGCTAGTTGCCCAACGTGAGGAGCTGGCGCTCGCGCAGCGCGAGCTTGCGGAGATGCGCGACCAGCTGGATCGGGCGAGACGGGATCACCGGTTGACGGATGACTCCCATGTTCGTGAAGCGTGGCGTGATCTCAATGCGGGCGCCGCCGGACGTACCGGCGACGATCTCGAGGATGAGGTCCTCCGAGCCCAATTCGACCGCGCGGCCAGGGAGCAGCGCGCGGAGGAGCAACTGAAGGCGCTCAAGAAGAAGATGGGAAAATGATTGGCGCAAAAGGGGCAGGAGGGCCAGACCGGCGCCCCGCACTGTTCTTTTCTGCCCCTTGCCCCTGCGCCTATGGATGGTCAGTTAGAAAGGAAAGCAGCCGACGCCACCGTGCGTTCGACTGCGCTAGGAAGCCTCGGTAAAGAAGGGCGCCCATTTTTCCTTTGGTGACGGCGGCGTCAGCAGGCTCACGGCGATCAGCAGCGTGACGGAGATCAGCACGCCGGGGATGACGATGTAATCGCTGCTGGCGAAGTCGAATTCCGTGCCTCCGAATGTCATGGTGAACCCCACGCCAAGTCGCGACAGCGTGGCGATCCCCACGATGCTCCCCAACCCGCCCGCGATACAGGCGACTCCGCCTTGGGGGGTGACGCGTTTCCACAAGAACGCGGCGAGGAGGGCGGGGGTCAGGCTCGCGCCGACCAGCGAATAGGCGTACAGCGCCATGGCGAGCACGGTATCGAACTGCGTGAGCAGGAGCAGCCCGATACCGCCGAACACGACGATGGTGACGCGTTGCAGCGTGAGCTTTTGTTGCTCGGTGGCATCGGGATTGACGAATCGCTGGTAGATGTCGCGACTGACGTTTGTCGACGGAACGAGCAGGAACGTGTTCCCGGTCGACAGGACGATGGCGATGGCTGCGGCGAGCAGGATTGCTCCGCCAAACAGCGGCAGTCCGTAGCGCGCGATGTACAGGATAATGGTCTCCGACGCCGCTCGGCCCACGACGGAGGTCTGCTCGAGGAGATCCGGGAACGCGGCGCGGCCCACGATCGCGGTGAGCGCCAGCGCCGTTTCGATGACGATGATGCCGATCACCATGCCGACCACCGCGCGTCGCGCCGCGTTTTCGTCTTTGGCCGCAAAGAACTTTTGGTACATGCCGCTCTCGCCCAAGATGAGCAGGAACGTCGGCATGGCGACGCCCAACACCCAGAGAACGTTGTGCCCGCCCATTGGCGTGAGGTGGCTCTCCGGCAACGCCGCGGCCACGGCCGAGATGCCGCCGGTCTGGACGATCATGTAGGGCAGTGCGAAGAGCACGCCCACGGTGATGATGATGCCGTTGAAAATGTCGACGGTGACGATGGAGACCATGCCGGCAAGCACCGTGAAGAGCACGATCACCGCCGCGGTGATATACATGCCGACTTCGGGCGAGATGGCACCGTCCGTCACGATGGAGAGAATCCACCCGCCGCCGCGGAACTGATAAGCGGCGATCGTGATGTACGCCATGATGATGGCCAGCGTTCCGAAGGCGCGGGCCGCGGCGTTGTAGCGCTGCTCCAGCAGGTCCGGCACGGTGTACTGCGCGATGCGGCGCACCCGCCCCGCGATGAAGTACGCCACCACCAACCCGATCCATGCCCCAGAGGAAAACCACAGCTCGGCGATGCCGGTGCGGTAGGCCAGTCCCGCTCCGCCGAAGAGCGATCCCGATCCGATCCACGTACAGACCAGCGTGCCGACCAGCATGTAGACGGGTACCGACCGCCCGGCCACCATGAAATCCTCATGGCTCTTCACGGCCCGCGACCGCCAGATGCTCACCCCGATCAAGATGGCGGGGTACAGGAGAACAACGGCGACGAGCAGATTCATGAACTCCTCCGTGCGGTGACGATCGAGGCCGGTCGAATGCCGGTCATAGATACCGCGGATACGGGCGGGGTGCCAGGATCAATCCTCGGTGTTTTCCATCGCGGGAGTCGTGAGCGGTACCTCGGCGTAATGGCACGCCGCGATGTGTCCGGGCGCGATCTGTCTCAAGGGCGGTACTTCGGTGCGGCAGCGGTCATCTTTTCGGTGGTGCGGGCAGCGGCGGTTGAACGGACAGCCCGGTGGAATAGTCCGCGGGCTTGGCGGGTCTCCCTCGAGGACAATGCGTCGACTGGGTGCCGTGGGATCCGGGGTCGGCGCGGCGGACAACAGCGAAACGGTGTAGGGGTGACGCGGTTGCCGGTACAGGTCATTGGCTGACGCCACCTCGACCAGCTTTCCCAGATACATGACGGCAACACGATCGGCCACGTGGCGTACCACGGCCAGGTCGTGGCCGATGAACAGGTACGTGAGGTCGCGGATCTCACGAAGGGTGCGCAGCAGGTTCAGCACTTGCGCCTGTACCGATACGTCTAAGGCGGAGACGGGTTCGTCGAGGACGAGGAATTCGGGTTCGACAGAGAGCGCGCGGGCGATGCCCACGCGCTGCTTTTGACCGCCGGACAGCTCATGGGGGAAGCGTCTGGCCAGCTGAGGATCGAGGCCCACTTCGCGAAACAGGGACACGAGGCGCTCTCGCGCCTCGACGCCTTTGGCGATCCCGTGGACGTGAATGGGTTCACTGACGGCGTCTCCGACACGCATCCGCGGGTTGAGTGAGCCCGCCGGATCTTGAAAGACGATCTGCAGCCGCCGGCGGTAGGGGCGCAGGTCGTGTGGTCCGAGACGCAACAGATCCACGCCTTCGCACAGCACTCGACCGCGCGTGGGTTCCAATAAGCGGAGGAGGCATCGGCCGAGCGTCGTCTTGCCGCTGCCGCTTTCCCCCACGAGCGCCAACGCCTCGCCGCGCCGGATCTCGAAGCTCACGCCGTCCAGCGCCCGGACGAACTGGGGCTGGGAGAACCAGCCACCACCGACGGCGAAGTGCTTGGCGAGATCGCGAACCTCGACGAGGGGGTGAAGGCCGCTCATCGGGAGCGCTCCGGATCGCACAGCCAGCACCGTGCCTGGTGACGCTCACCGATATCGAAGGCCGGCGGCGGTTCGGTGGGGCACGGGTCGAAGGCCTTCGGGCAGCGGGGGTGGAAGCGGCAGCCCGAGGGCCAATGGGCCGCGTCCGGCACGGAGCCCTCGATTCCCTCCAGACGCCCGATGGGGCGATCCAATCGGGGCACCGCCCGCAGGAGTCCCTGCGTGTATGGATGCGCCGGCTTTGCGAATAAGTCGCGAACCGTCGCGTGCTCGACGATCTGGCCGGCGTACATCACGATCACGCGATCCGCGACGCTCGCCAGCACGCCCAGGTCGTGCGTGATGAAGACGACCGACATGTTGAACTGTTGCTTGAGATCGGCCAGGAGATCGAGAATCTGCGCCTGGATCGTGACGTCGAGCGCGGTGGTCGGTTCGTCGGCGATCAACAGTTTGGGCTGACAGGACAGCGCCATCGCGATCATGACCCGCTGTTGCATGCCGCCGCTCATCTGATGCGGATACTCGCTGAAACGATGACCCGGATCCGGGATTCCGACGAGTTCGAGCAACTCGACCGTGCGTTTGCGCGCGTGGGCCTTCGAGACGTCCCGATGCGCGCGGAGGGCCTCGACGATCTGAGACCCGACCGTGAGCACCGGGTTGAGACTCGTCGTGGGTTCCTGAAAGATCATCGCGATCTCCGCGCCGCGGATGCGCCGCAGCGTCTTTCGGTCCGCCTGCAACAGATTCGTCTTCGCGAACTCGATCCGACTCTTTGGTCCGTACACCGCCGGGGGTTGGGGGACGAGCTTGAGCATGGAAAGGGCGGTGACGCTCTTGCCGCACCCGGATTCCCCAACTACGCCCAGCGTTTCGCCGGGCGCGACGTCGAACGACACATCGTCGACAGCGCGGACGACGCCGCGATCGGTGCGGAAATGCACGGACAGGTTGCGAACGGAGAGGAGGGTCATACCCGATGGGGATTGAGCACGCGCCGCAGCCCGTCACCCAGCAAGCTGAAGCCGATGACGGTCACGGCGATGGTAGCGCCGGGGATCGTCGCGATCCACGGGTGTGTGCCGACCAGGTCTCGTCCGTTGAAAATGATCACACCCCAACTGGGGTTGGGTTCATCGAGTCCGACGCCCAAGAAGGCCAGGCCGGATTCGATCAGAATGATGTTCCCCGCACCGAGCGTCGCGACCACGATGATCGGTGCGGCGACGTTGGGCAAGACATGATGTCTGAGAATGCGCATCGTGCTGACGCCCAGCGCGCGTAGCGCCAGGATATACTCGCACCGCTTTACCCGTTGCGCTTCGGCCTGGACGATGCGGCTGGTTTGGAACCACCCGGTGAGCCCCAGGATCGTCACCATCGCGAGCACACCGACGTCCTCCCACAGGGCGAACAGCACCAACAACAACACGATTCGGGGGAACGCGAGGCCGGCATCCACTCCGCGCATGAGCAGGGCGCCCACGCCCGGGCGGAACGCGGATACGAGTCCCACCAGGGTACCCACGGTGAGGGACACGAGCACGGACAAGACCGCGATCGCGAGCGAGTACCGGGCTCCGTACAGCACGCGACTCATGAGGTCTCGCCCGGTCGTATCCGTGCCGAACCAGTGTTCGAGCGACGGGGCGGCGTTACGACTCGGACCGGTGGCCAACGGGTCGAACGGCGCAAGCAAGGGCGCCAGCATCGCGATCACGGCAAGGAGCGTTACGATCCAAAATCCCGCGCGGCCGGCGCCATCCTGTGTGAGCTGCTGGTACCATCCGCGGCCTGTCCCGCCGCGGCGGTGGAGTGCGATCAGCAACCAGATCAGGACAGGAATGAGCAGGACGGCGGCGATCACCGCAGTGCGATCCAATGCCGTGCCATGCAGGAGGTCCAGCAGACGATTGTGTCGCACGATGAGCGTGACCAGGTCGAACCCGAGCAACACCAGGAGTCCCGTCCTCATGGCCTCGACCGCTGGCGGGGGTCCGCCACGAGCTGCAAAAGATCCGCTAATAAGTTGCCAAGCACGACGCCCGTGGCCGTGAGGACGGATGCGCCGGCGACGAGCGGATAATCTCGGCGATTGACCGCGTTGGCGGTCAGTTGGCCGATCCCGTCCCAGTCGAAGACGGCTTCGACCAGCACGACGCCGGACAGGACAATCGGGACGTACAGGCCGAAATTCGTGATCAACGTCGTGAGGGCGTTCCGCATCACGTGCCGTCGCAGGACGGCCGAGCGGGAGATGCCCTTGGCGTGCGCGGTGCGCACGAAGTCGCTCGTTAGAACGTCGAGCATAGCGGCGCGGTGGTGGCGGGCAATCCAGGCGGCACCGACGATACCCAGGCTGATAGCCGGCAGGACGAGGTGGTGCAGACGATTGGCGACCTGTTGGGCGAACGTCATCTGGTTGTACATCGAGGGGTCGTAGGCGCCGAGCGACGGGAACCATCCCAGGCGTTCGGCCAAGACGGCGGCCAGCATGAGGCCCAACCAGTACACGGGGATCGAGAAGGCGGTCAGCGTGATGAGGGACGTGGCGTGATCGATGATGGTTCCCGCCCGAACCGCTTGCAGGGTCCCCAGGACCACGCCAAGGCCGAACGTGACCGCCATCGCGCCCAGCCCCAGGATAATGGTATTCGGCAGCGCGGCGGCGAAGAGCGCCAGAACGGGCCGGCCGTTGGATATGGAGTTGCCAAAGTCTCCGTGGACCAGGCGGTCCATGTACGCGAAGTACTGCCGGTAGACGGGTTCGTCGGCCTGCCAGCGCGATTGGACGACGGTGAGGCAGTTGGGGTCCAGGCCGCATCCCTCGATGTAGGCGGCGTACGGATTGCCCGGGGCGATCTGTAGGAGCAAGAATGTGAGGGAGACGACGAGGAAAACGGTGAGCACCGCAAGGATCAATCGCCGTCCGATGCCGCCCAGCATGGGATTAAGATCGCCGGCGGCGAGGCCGTCTCATCCTGCCGATTGGCATGGGCACCGGGAATCAGTTCCCAACCAGATCACGCGGTTCCCATGCGCCGTTGCGAACCCGCCATTGCCACACGGTTACCGACCATGAGTCGGGACGCAGCGACACGTTCTCGAAGCGCGTGTGAACGCCGGCATTCATGTTGAGGTAGTAGAGCCAGATCGCCGCGGCATCCTCATGCATGGTCGTGAATGCGTCTTCCAACGCCTGCTGACGGTCGTTGGGGGACGTCGCGTTTTCGAATCGCTTGACGGCGGCCTCGAACCGTGGATTGTGATACCGCCCCCAGTTGAACGTCGCACCGGCTATCCATGCCGTTTTCACGGAACTCGGGCTCGGGGTGGTAAACTGGGAGTTGATGAACGTGTCGAAGCTTCCTGATTGCTGCTGCTCCACATACGTCGAGAAGTCAACGGCGTTCACGTCCACGTCCAGCCCGGCATTACGAAACATCTCTTCGAGACTGATCGCCGTCGTCTGGCGTACGCCACTCGTGGACGGATAGAGCATCTCAAAGGAAAACGTTCGCCCGTTTCGATCGAGCACGCCATCGCCATTCGAGTCCGTCCATCCCGCGTCCCGCAGGAGCTGCAACGCCCGCGCGGTGTCCTGTTCATAAGCGGGAATCGCAACGCTGGTCAGCCGAATCATCGGCGTCATGGGGCTCTGAGCCACCATGCCGTGGCCTCCCGTTACTGCGTCATTAACGGCGGCGCGGTCAACGAGCAAGGACAGCGCGCGCCGAACGCGAACGTCACTGAACAGCGGATGCGGCTGGGTCGTGTCGGCCGGAGAGCGGAAATTGAATCCCAGATAGTTGTAGACGGGTGATGCATACGAGACCACGCGTGCCTGCGTGCTTTGCTCGATGCGTTCGATGGCCGGCAGGCCGCCCAGGAACTCGACGAAATCACCGTCACCAGAGGCGAGTGCGGTGAGCTTGGCGCCAAAATCACTCACAGTCCGGAACACGATTCGGCGAATGCCGGGCCGGCCCAGGAAGAAGTTGGTGTCGGCCACCAGCTCGATGGTTCCGTCATCGCCCCAACGTTCCATGCGATACGGTCCTGCCCCGATGGGATGCTGCGTCATCAGGGGATGCGTGGCGATGTTGCCGCGCGGGATGGTGTCCAAAAGGTGCTTTGGCAGAATGAAAAGGTGATGTGCCACGTCGTATAGCTGTTCGAGGTACGGCATCGTGTACCGAACGACGACGGTATGGTCATCGCGAGCGGCGACGGATTCGATGCGCTCGACAAGCACCGCGGACGTGGCGGACACTTCCGGATCCCGATACACCTCAAACGTGAACACTACGTCCTCGGCGGTCAGCGGACTGCCATCATGCCAGCGGGCGGCGGGATTCAGCTCAAAGACGAGCGTTACCTCATCCTCACGGATCCACCGACTGGCCAGCTCAGGGACAAATCCGGAATCGCCCGCGGTTTCCAAGTCCGGCGTGAGTTCGGCCAGCCGAACAAAGAGTTGTTCGACCAGCGGCTGTTCGTCGATGACGCTCGTGCGGGGTTGGAAGACCGTATTGGGGTCGGAGCTATTGAGCACGACCAGCGTGCCGCAATAGCCGTCGCAACTCGCTTCCGTCGCGCATGCGACGGTAATTGCGGTGGTCATGGTCACCAGCGCAGCGATCGATCTCCGCATTTGGTCTCTCCGCTGAAGCGAGTCCCGTCAACGACGCCAGGTCCACGCCGAGTCCTCGAAACTACAATAGGCCCGGTGAGAGGTCGAGAGCGAGTTTGCACTCCATTCGCCATGCCAGGACGCCGCCGCGGCGCCGGCGATCGCTTTCGCGACCTCGTCGAATGCCACGGGCCGGCAGAGTGCTTGGTTCAGTGACGTGGCTTCAGTGCCTGATGCGGTTCCCCGCGTCACCCGTGTGATCAGGTCCTGGCCGTTCTCGAGAAGCAGAGATCCGTGCTGGAGAAAGGCCTTTCCTTCTCTCAGTTGTGCGCTGCCGATGAGTTTATGCTCCCCGATGGTGACTTCGCCACCGACCGGGGACGCGAAACAGGCACCCGCTGTGAGCGGCGGCGTGCTGCGCCGGTGCGTGGGCGCAAGCGTTGCGGCCAGCCCGAGCGTTTGTAGGGCGGCCGCCAACATCGAATGGATCGACCGATACGTGGCAGCCAGGGATCCGAAGGTGTCGTGTGGAGCAACGACGGAATACGTCACCTCGCGATCGTGCCACACTGCACGACCTCCCGTTGGGCGCCGGACCACGTCTATCCCCAACCGCTCGATCGCCTCGCGATTGTAACGCCGTCGCGCGGGTTCATTGCGGCCGAACGACAGGCACGCGGGGTCCCAACGATAGATCCGCAAAACACCGACACCCTCCCCCGCTTCGCGGAGGAGGGCGTAATCCGCCGCCATGTTTTCGTGCCCGGGACGCCCAACCGAATCGACCAGCAGGTGCCAGCGCAATCTACGAGGTTCCGGCTCCCGCATATTCCTCAATTGGTGGGCAGGTGCAGATGAGGTTGCGATCACCGTACGCTGCGTCGATGCGGCCCACGATCGGCCAGATCTTGTGTTCGCGCGTCTGCGGCGTTGGAAACAGGGCGCGTTCGCGTGAGTACGGATGCGTCCACGTTTCCTTGACCCCCTGCTCCAGCGTGTGCGGCGCGTTGACGAGTGGGTTGTCATCCTTGGGCAGTCGACCCTCTTCGATGTCCCGAATCTCTTCGCGAATCGCGATCAGCGCCTCGCAGAAACGATCCAGCTCTTCCTTGGATTCGCTCTCCGTGGGCTCGATCATCATCGTGCCCGCAACGGGGAAGGAAATCGTGGGCGGATGGAAGCCGTAGTCGATGAGGCGTTTGGCGATGTCTTCGACCGACACGCCGGCCTTTGCCTTGAATGGGCGGGGATCGATGATGCATTCGTGTCCGATCAGACCGTTGGCGCCCGCGTACAGCAGTTCGTAGTGTCCCTCGAGTCGTTTGGCGATATAGTTGGCGCTCAGAATGGCCACTTTCGTTGCATCCGTCAGTCCCTCAGCGCCCATCAGCTGCAAATAGGCCCACGAGATCGGCAGAATAGACGGACTCCCCCACGGAGCGGCCGAGATCGTCCCGCATGACTGCGGGACATTCAAGGGGATGACGGGGTGATCGGGCAGGAAGGGGGCGAGGTGCTCGGCCACGCCGATCGGGCCCATACCCGGACCGCCTCCGCCGTGCGGAATGCAGAATGTCTTGTGCAAGTTCAAGTGACACACATCGGCCCCCACGTCCGCGGGGCGACAGAGCCCGACCTGGGCGTTCATATTGGCGCCGTCCATATACACCTGTCCGCCGTGCTCGTGCACGACGGCGCAGACATCCCGAATGGTTGTCTCGAACACGCCGTGCGTGGACGGGTAGGTGACCATCAATGCGCCCAAGGTATCCGTGTTCGCGGCGGCTTTCTTCCGCAGGTCATCCATGTCGATGTTGCCCTGGTCGTCCGTCCCGACCACCACGACGTTCATTCCGGCCATGACGGCGCTGGCGGGATTCGTGCCGTGCGCCGATTTCGGAATCAAGCACGTCGTCCGTTGAGTATCTCCCCGGCTTCGATGATACGCTCGGATCACGAGGAGGCCGCTGAACTCGCCTTGCGAACCCGCATTGGGTTGGAGCGAGACGCGGGCAAGGCCCGTGATTTCCGCCAGCTGATCCTCGAGGTGCCGGAACATCTCTTGATACCCCTGTGCCTGTGAGGTTGGCGCAAAGGGATGCATCCGACCGAACGCGGGCCACGTGACGGGGATCATCTCCGTCGTCGCGTTGAGTTTCATGGTACAGGAGCCCAACGGAATCATCGCCGAGGTCAGCGAGAGATCCCGGTCTTCCAGCCGCTTCAGGAAGCGCAGCATCTCGGTTTCGGAACGATACCGCTGGAAGACCGGATGGGTGAGAAACGCCGATGTCCGCTTATGCTCGGCCGGCATGGTGTCGTGACGCACCGTGAGGTGGTCGAGGGCCGGCGCCGTCTTGTCATCGAGGGCAAAGATCTCGAGAATCTCGGCCACGTCATCCGGGCGCGTGGTTTCGTCCAACGCGATACCGATGCGTGATGGGGTGATGGACCGGAAGTTGATCTCTCGCTGCAGCGCGGCTTCGTGGATGCGCTTCGACGTGGCGGCGGTTGTCTCGACGCACAGCGTGTCGAAAAAATGGGGGTGGACGATCCGGTAGCCGAGTTGCCTCAGTCCGTCAGCGAGAGCGGTGGTCAGGCCGTGCACACGGGTCGCGATGCGTCGCAAACCGTCGGGGCCGTGATAAATGGCGTACGCGGCGGCCACGACGGCGAGGAGCACCTGCGCCGTGCAGATATTGCTCGTAGCCTTTTCGCGACGGATGTGCTGTTCGCGCGTTTGCAGCGCCATCCGCAGACCGGCCTTGCCGGACGCGTCCTTCGACACGCCGATGATGCGTCCGGGGACGCTTCGCTTGAACTCCTCGCGCGTCGCGAAGAACGCGGCATGAGGACCGCCGTAGCCCATGGGCACGCCGAACCGCTGCGAACTTCCCACGGCGATGTCCGCTCCCCACTCGCCCGGCGGGGTGAGCAGCGTCAACGCCAGCAGATCCGTGGCGACGGTCACGAGCGCCCCGGCGTCGTGCGCGCGATCGCATAAGGTACGGTAGTCGTGAACCCCGCCCTCGGTGTCCGGATACTGGATGATCGCGCCAACGACCGTCTCGTCGAACGTGAACGCCGCCGCGTTCTGCTGGACGATCTCGACACCCTGCGCCTCGGCGCGCGTGCGCACCACGGCGATGGTTTGCGGATGACAGGCGGTGTCGACCAGAAACCTGGTGGCGCCGGCGTTGCGCGTCACCGCGTGCGACATGGTCACCGCTTCCGCCGCGGCGGTCGCTTCATCCAAGAGCGACGCATTCGCGACGGGCAAGCCGGTCAGGTCGGCAACGACGGTCTGAAACGCCAGGAGCGCCTCTAAGCGGCCCTGAGCGATTTCGGGTTGATAGGGCGTGTAGGCGGTGTACCAGCCGGGGTTCTCGAGGATGTTACGCAGGATGACGGGTGGTGTGACGCAGTCGGAGTATCCCATGCCGATATACGACCGCGCCACGGTATTCTGCGCGGCCAGCCGCAAAAGCGCATCCAACACGTCGGCCTCCGAGCGCCCGGCGGGAAGGGCAAGGGCCCGATCGAGCCGAATGCTTTTGGGGATGACGTCGGCGATCAACGCGTTGAGGGAGTCATAGCCGAGCAGCTCGACCATCGACCCGATGTCTTCGGGGCGCGGGCCGATGTGTCGGAGCGCAAAGCTATCGACGGGGGCAAGCGAATCTATGGTGTTCGACATGTGGGTCGGTTCCGGGCATCCGCCGGTTGGTTCAGGGTCAGCATTGATGGGATTCCCCGGGCCGGAGTATCACGACCTGGGCGGTACTGCCCACTTTCGTGGCGAACTCGTTGGGATCGGTACCGATCAGATCCCAGGTCCCGTAGTGCATGGGGATCACGGTTTTGGGTTTGACGAAGCTCACGGCGCGAACGGCATCATCGACACCCATCGTGAAGTTGTCGCCGATGGGCACGAGCATGATGTCTACCATCCCCTCGAGGAGCTTCATATCCATCGTCAGGGCCGAATCGCCGACGTGATAGATGCGGGTGCCGCCGATGGTGACCACCAGGCCGCACGGGAACGTCGTGAACTGGCCGGTCTCGTCGCCTTCCACCGCCCCACCGTGGATGGCGGGTACCAGCTTCACGCGGCCGAACGGAAACGTGTGCGCGCCGCCGATGTGCATGGGGTGCGTGTCACATCCCTTGTGCGCGAGGAACGTGGCCAGTTCGAACGTCGCGATGACGGTAGCCTTGTCCCGCTTGGCGATCGCCACCGTGTCCCCGAGGTGATCCCCATGACCGTGGGAGAGCAGTACGGCCGTGACGGGCGGCAGCTCATCGGGACCGATGTCCGCCGCGGGATTGCCGTTGAGGAACGGATCGATCACCAGGCGGTGCCCGTTGGCTGCGATCTCGAAACAGGCGTGTCCGTGGAATGTAAGTGCGCCCATGACATTCTCCCGGTGTCGAGGGTGAGACTGTCGTTGCGTCGGCGGCGCGGTTGGGTGACCCGCATGCAAATGCCCCGGTGGGGCCGGGGCGTCAAGTCCGTCGACTCAGCGAAGGGCGGTGGCCCCGGCGCGATTACTCGCCGATGTGCTCGGTGTAGTCCGCCGCGGTGAGCGCCTCCTCGACGTCCGCCATGTTCTTGGGACGCAACTTGATCATCCACCCGTCGCCGTACGGATCCTGATTGACCAGGCTCGGGTCGGCCTCGAGCGCCGGATTCACCTCCACCACCTCGCCGGCGAGGGGACAGAACAATTCCGAGACGGCCTTGACGGCTTCGATCGTGCCGAACTCGTCCATCTTCTCGAACGTCGCGCCTACCTCGGGAAGTTGGACGTACACCACGTCTCCCAACTCACCCTGCGCATAGTCAGTGATCCCGATGATGACCACGTCGGCGGCATCGGACGGTTTGATGTATTCGTGTTCTTCGGTGTACCGCAGATCGTCGGGGATGTTCGACATAACCGGCCCGGTTCGCGACGTGAGGCGGTGTTTGGAACGGCGAAGGTTACCGTTGGCCCCTGGGCGTGTCAAGCACGCTCGTGCGCCTTGGAAAACAGGTCGGAACGGCGTGTGGCCGCCGCGGATTCGGGGGCGAACCACTCGCGCTCGAAGAGCGTCAGTGTGGTGTCCGGTGTCGCCGGAACCCGATAGGGAACGGTTCGGTGCGCGGCGATCGCGGCGCGTTTACGGTCCGCCCAGGGCCGGATGTCGACGTGCACGCGGAAGTGGCTGCCGGGACGGTACCGGACCTCCTTGGGTGCGCGGCCGGCCAGGAAGTCCGGGTACCCCACGAAGAGCAGCTCCGTGGCCGGCGAGCGGACCGCGCGCGCCTCTCGGGTCCAGGTGTGTACCGCGATATGGTCGTGGTGGCCCGTGATGCCCTCGGGACCGAACGTGATCGCGACGTGCGGTTGGAATCCGCCCATCAGCTCCCCGAGCGTGGAGACGGCATGCGCGTCGTCCGCTCTCAACGTGCCGTCGCCCCAGTTCAACACCGTGACGCGGTCGACGCCCAAGATTCGCGCGGCGTCGTGGAGGTCCGCGGTCCGTCGGGCTCGCAACTGCGACGGTGCGAGGTGGCTGCCGGTGGCCGCTTCACCAGCGGTGACGCATAACAATTGAATAGCGACGCCGGCGTCCGCGTATCGCGCCAGGGTACCGCCCATGGCGATGGCTTCATCATCCGGGTGCGCTGTGATGGCGAGCAAACGGCGGGAGGATCCGTCGGGACACAGATGGTGGGCGGCACGGGTGCGAATCAGCGCCCAGACCTCCCGGGCGCGCCGGTCCAGCGTTGCCCAATCCGCGTCGTTCTCGATCACGGCGTGGCTGGCCGTCCGTTTGGTCGCGGCCGGGAGCTGCGCCGCCATCAACCGGTTCGCATGCGCCGCGTCAAGGCCGCGGGTTTCCACCAGCCGCCGCTTGCGGACGGCTTCCGGCGCATCGACCAGGATGACCATTTCGAATGCCGCCGGGTCCATGACCTCGAAGAGCAGGGGGATGTCGTTGATGACGACGGCGTCTCCACGTTCCTCCGCCTCGCGCATCAGCTCGGCTCGGCGCGCAGCGACCCCGGGGTGCACGATGCCGTTGAGCGTCTCGCGGGCCTCGGCGTCTGCGAAGACGATCTGCCGGAGCGCCGCGCGATTCAGCGAGCCATCAGCGAGCACAACAGCTGGGCCGAATGTCTGGACGATGCGGGCGAAGATGGGATGACCTGGTGTCTGCAGGTCCCGGACGATGGCGTCCGCGTCGATGACCGTCGCCCCCCAGGTGGCGAACCGCGCCGTGACGGCGGACTTTCCCGCCGCAACGTTCCCGGTCAGCGCAACGTTCAGCGGCATCGCGGCGCGCAGTGCGTCACAGGAGCAGCGTTTGCCTCCGGTCCGCGTGCGGGACCTCGTGGCAGCGACGGCACCTGGGCTCGTAGGTCTCGCGCCCGCCCACCAGAATCGTGGGCGAATCGTACACCGC
>Ga0302046_10001812_pt1 | contig 20017 bp, 18 predicted proteins | sample RVTome_11_FD_200261 | JGI IMG/M metagenome (GOLD analysis project Ga0302046, IMG submission 200261) | Soil microbial communities from uranium-contaminated site in the Upper Colorado River Basin, Wyoming, United States - RVT147D111 (version 2) ...
GCGCTTCGGCCGCGAGGCCGTCATCGATGCGACCGCGGACTTCGCGACGGTCTCGGCCATCGAGGAGCGGCGATCCGAGTTCGCGGGTGTGCACGTGGAGATGCGGCCTCGCAGGCGCTACGTCATAGGCGCGGCCGCCGCCCACGTGCTCGGACACGTAGGTGAGGTCACGAGCGCGGAGCTGCAGTCGGAGACCTTTCCGTCCGAGCTCTACCAGCAGGGAATGCTGGTCGGGAAGGTGGGCATCGAGCGGGAGTACGAGGCAACGCTCCAGGGGCGCCAGGGCCTCAAGTACGTGGAGTTCGATGCCCGCGGCCGTATCGTGGGGGACTTCGAGGGCGTCCGCACCGACCCCGGCACACCGGGCCAGGACCTGCACCTCAACGTCGACATCGAGCTTCAGAGCTTCATCCACGAGATCTTCCCGGACACCATGGCCGGCGCGGTGGTTGCGCTGGATCCCGCCGACGGTGGGGTCCTGGCGCTCTACTCGGCGCCCGGGTACGACCCCAACGAGTTCGTGGGAGGCATCGACCCCAAGCTGTGGAACCGCCTCAACGCGGACGAAGGCAAGCCGCTCTTCGACCGCTCGGTGCTGGGCCTCTACGCTCCCGCCTCGACCTGGAAGCTCGCCACGGCGGGCATCGCCTTGGACCTGGGCGTGGTGACGCCGTCGCAGGAGATGGAGGTGCCGTGCACCGGGGCGTGGTTCTGGGGGAATCGGGTATGGCACTGCTGGGACGCCGAGGGCCACGGCTTCAATACGTTGGCCGAAGCCATCGGCAACTCCTGCGACATCTACTTCTATCAGCTCGGCCTGCTCGTGGGGCTGGACGACATGCTGCGGCGGGCCACCGACATCGGGTTCAGCCGTCGTTGCGGGATCGACCTGCCCCAGGAGAGCCAGGGTGTGTTTCCGGCGGAGCGGGCGTGGTGGAACCGCAACTACAACTACTCCCCCACGGAAGGTGAGGTGCTGTCGATCGCCATCGGCCAGGGGCCGAACTCGCAGACGCCGCTCAAGATGGCGCAGTTCTATGTCGCGCTCGCGCGGGACGGGTCGGCGCCGGCGCCCGCGCTGGCGAAGGACGCGGAGCCGAGCGAGGGTTGGTCGCTGAACCTCGCCCCGGAGCATCTGCGCTCGCTGCGAGAGGGCTTGCAGCGGGTCACCGCCCCGGGAGGGACGGCCCACTTCGGCACCGCGCTCGAGCACTGGCAGGTTCTGGGCAAGACGGGTACCGGTCAGAACCCGCTCAGCGTGCAGGGGCTCGCGGAGGACGACGCCTGGTTCGCCGGCATGGCCGGGCCGTTCGGTGGGGACCCGGAGATCGTCGTGGTCGTGATGGTCGAGCATGGCGCGAGCGGCTCGCGGATCGCCGCCCCCATCATGTCGAAGGCGGCGGACTTCTACCTGAGGAAGAAGCACGGCATACCGGTCGACACCATACAGACCTACCTCGAGCACCTGCTGAACGGGGTGCCGGCGCCGTGGTATCGGGAGCGTTACAGGCTCGTGGCCGGAGATGGGTCGTGACGCGGCTGATCGAGAGGTGGTCGCTCGATCCACCATTCGTGTTCGCCACCTTCGGCATGACCCTCTTCGGCATCGCCATGATCTACTCGGCGGGTGTCGTCCACATTCCGAATCCTGTCACCGAGGGCGCCTGGATTCGTCAGAGCGTCTGGTTCGTGCTCGCGCTGATCGCGTTCAGCGGGCTGGCGCGCCTCCCCGTGCCGTGGATCGAGTGGGTCGCGGTGCCCTCGTACGTGCTGAGCGTCGTTCTTCTGGGGGTGACCCTGGTGGTCGGCACGGGGTCGGGCACGGCCGCGGGGGTCAAGAGCTGGATCGACCTGGGGTTCATCCAGTTCCAGCCGTCCGAGGTGGCCAAGCTCGCGACCGTGCTGGTGCTCGCGCGCCTCCTGTCGCAGCGGGAGCGTGGACTCACCACGCTGCGTGAGCTCCTCGCGCCCGCCGCCCTGGTCGGACTGCCCCTCGTGCTCGTCATGCTCCAGCCCGACCTGGGCACCGCCATGGCCTTCGTGGGCATCCTGCTGGCGATGCTCTACTGGGCCGGCACGCCCGTGGCGCTGCTCCTGCTGGCCGCGAGCCCGGTGGCCGGGCTGATCGTGGCCTTCGACACGACGGTGTGGTCGCTCTACATCGTGTGCGTCATCGCCTTCCTCTACGCTTACCGGTACCGGCTGTACCTCTTCGAGTCGGTGGCCGTCGTGCTCGCGAACTTCGCGGCCGGCACGGTGTCCAGGCCGCTGTGGAGCTCGCTGCAGCCGTACCAGCAGAATCGGATCCTCGTCTTCCTCGACCCGGAGGTCGATCCGAGAGGAGCGGGCTATCAGCTCATCCAATCCAAGGTGGCGGTCGGGAGCGGCGGGCTGTTCGGGCAGGGCTTCACGCTCGGCCCGCAGAAGCGATTCGACTTCCTGCCGGAGCAGCACACGGACTTCATCTTCAGCGTCGTCGGCGAGGAGCTCGGGTTCCTCGGGACGCTGATCGCGATCGTCGTCTTCGGCTTCGTCCTTTCGCGCCTTGTGGACATGGCGGCCCGCGCGGCCGATCCCTTTGCCGGCCTGGTGCTGCTCGGTATCTTCGGGGCCTGGCTCGTTCACATCTTCATCAACGTCGGCATGACCGTCGGTCTGGTGCCGATCACAGGGATTCCCCTGCCTTTCGTGAGCTACGGCGGGACGTTCCTGTTCATGTCGTGGGTCGCCGTCGCCATCGCCGTCCGCGTCGCCCACGAGACGTAGCTCCGGGAGGCCCATGGCCTGGTTCCGGAAGGACAAGAAGCCCCTCAAGGCGCAGGACCGTCGCGACGTCCCCACCGACGTGTTCGACAAGTGCCAGGGCTGCGGAGAGATCCTCTACCGCGAGCGGCTCCAGCAGAACCTCAACGTCTGTCCCACCTGCGGCCATCACGTGCGGGTCGCGGCCGGGGCCTACCTCGAGATCCTGCTCGATGACGGAACCTTCGAGGAGCTCGACGACCATCTGCGCGCCTCCGATCCGCTCTCGTTCCGGGACCTGAAGCCCTATTCGGCGCGGATCGCCGCGGCCCAGGCGAAGGGAAAGCGGGAGGCCGTGCTGACCGGCACCGGGCGGATGGAGTCGATCCAGGTGGTGGTGGCGGTCATGGACTTCGACTTCATCGGCGGCTCGATGGGATCGGTGGTGGGCGAGAAGATCGCGCGCGCCGGCCGCGTCGCGCTCGAGCGCGGCACCCCCCTGGTGGTGGTGAGCGCGTCGGGTGGCGCCCGCATGCAGGAGGGCATCTACTCCCTCATGCAGATGGCCAAGACCGGTTCCGTGCTCGCCCGATTGCACGACGCGGGCGTGCCGTTCATCTCGGTGATCACGCATCCGACGACGGGAGGCGTGACCGCGTCGTTCGCGATGCTCGGAGACGTGAACCTGGCCGAGCCCGGAGCGCTGATCGGGTTCGCCGGTCCGCGGGTGATCGAGGAGACCATCAAGCAGGAGCTTCCGCAGGGGTTCCAGCGCTCCGAGTTCCTGCTGGAGCACGGAATGGTCGACCGGGTCGTGGACCGGCGCGAGCTGAAGGCGACGGTGGCACGCCTCCTCAGGCACCAGCACGCCGGGTGGGAGCGCTGAGCGACACCCCACGCATCGCCCCCGACCGCCTGGACCGGCCCTGGGCGGACCCTCTCGTTCCGCGGCTCTTCCCGCCGCTGGCCACCGGGGTCCACTGGGGCCTGGAGCGGACCGAGCGCGCCCTCGAGGCCATCGGCGATCCGCACCTGGCGTGCCCCACGCTGCACGTGGGCGGAACCAACGGGAAGGGCTCGGTCACCTGCACGTTGGCATCCGTGCTGCAGGCGGGTGGATGGCGCACCGGGTGCTACACCTCGCCACACTTGTGCTCGTTCCGCGAGAGGATGCTCGTGGACGGCTCCGCGCTCTCGGAGGACGCCCTGCTGTCGTACGCCGACGACCTGAGGGACGTCGTCGTCCGCTACGGGTTGACGTTCTTCGAGGCCGTGACCGTGCTGGCCTTCCACGCCTTCGCGCGCGAAGGCGTGGGCGTCGCGGTCATCGAGGTGGGCCTGGGCGGCCGTCTCGACGCGACCAACGTGCTCCGTCCGGAGGTCACGGCGGTGACGAACGTCGCCATGGATCACGCCGACTACCTCGGCGACACGCTGCCCCAGATCGCGACGGAGAAGGCAGGCATCATGAAGCCGGGCGTGCCGTTCGTGACGGCCGAACAGGACCCTGAGCTGCTCGATCTCTTCGCCCGGCTGGCTCGCACCGAGGGGGCGCCCCTCACGCGGCTCGACCCGGAAGCGCTTCGGGACATCGAGGTGACCACCGACCACACGGCCTTCCGCATGCCGACGCGCGGCTGGGGCCAGCTGGACCTCCGCACACCGCTGGTCGGGCGGCACCAGGCCGTGAACGCGGCGCTGGCGGTGGAGGTCCTGGACCAGATGAGCGCCCCCCGGCGGCCGGATGCCCGCGCCGTCGTGGAGGGGATCGCTCGGGTGAGCTACCACGGTCGTGACCAGGTCAGCGTCGTGGACGGCGGCACGTGGCTCTTCGACGTCGCGCACAACACGGCGGGCATCCGTTCGCTGGTGGACACCATCGACAGGCTCGACCTGCCGCGCCCGCTGGTGGCGCTGGTGGGCGTGCTCGGTGACAAGGACTGGCAGACCATGCTTCCGCCGCTCTTCTCACGCGTAGACCTGGCGATCCTGACCCAGCCGCCCTCCGCCCCCGAGGAGCGGCGATGGGATCCGGGAGCGGCGGCGGACTCGGTCGGCTCGCTGACGCCCACCCGCGTCGAGGAGGATTTCGTCCGGGCGCTCCGCATCGCGCGCCAACGGGCGGGCGAGGGAACGGTCGTGGTCACGGGCTCGGTACACACGGTGGGCAGCGCCATGAACCTGCTCGGGCTCCAGCCGCTCGGCGGGGCGTAGGCGCGACGTAGCGGAGCCGTCGAAGTCGTGGTTGAACTCTCTTGGTCGCCCGCTAGATTCCGCGCCACCATGTCATCCTCGGACTTCGCGAGGCTTCCGGGCTTCCGGGACTTCCCGCCCGAAGACCTCGCTCTTCGTTCGCATATCCTCGAAGCGTGGCGCCGGGTCTCCCGGCGCTACGGCTTTGTGGAGTACGACGGGCCGCCGCTGGAGCCCCTCGAGCTCTACGTCGAGAAGAGCGGCGCGGAGATCGTCGACCAGCTCTACGCGTTCACGGACAAGGGCGAGCGGCAGGTGGCGCTCCGCCCCGAGATGACGCCTTCGTTGGCGCGCATCCTCGGCGGGCGGAGCCGCGCCATGAGCAAGCCCATCCGGTGGTTCAGCGTGCCGCAGCTCTTCAGGTACGAGCGCCAGCAACGTGGGCGGCTCCGGGAGCATTTCCAGTGGAACGTGGACGTCGTCGGGGAGGCGGGCGTCGCCGCGGACGCCGAGGTGCTGGCCGTGGGAATCGACGGGCTGCGCGAGCTCGGGCTCACCGCGGCCGACGTCCGCGCTCGCGTGTCCGACCGGCGGCTGCTCGGCGCCAGCCTCGTCGCGTTGGGCGTTCAGGAGGAACGGCTCCCCGCGGCGTTCGCGGTGGTCGACAAGGTGGAGCGCCAGACCGAGGACGAGACCGCCGCGAGCCTGCGGGGGGTGGGGCTCGCGGCCGGGCGCGTCCGCGACGTGCTCGAGCTGCTCGGGGCCGGCGGCACGGAGTACGTGGAGAGCCGCCTGGGCGACCGGGAGGAGGTCGGCGCGGAGCTTGAGCGGATCAGCGCCTACATGGGCATGCTCGCGGCCATGGGGCTCGGCGACTACGTGGAGGTCGACCTGCGGATCGTGCGGGGCCTGGCGTACTACACGGGTATCGTGTTCGAGCTCTTCGACCGCCGCGGTGAGCTCCGGGCCATCTGCGGCGGCGGCCGGTACGACCGCCTGCTCGAGCTCGTCGGCGGCGAGCCGCAGCCCGCGGCCGGCTTCGGTATGGGCGACGTCGTGCTCGGGGAGCTTCTGGCGGAGCGCGGCCTCCGTCCCCGGTTCGAGCGTGCGCTCGACTACTTCCTCGTACCGGTGACGCCCGAGCAGCGTGACGCCGTTCTGCGCATAGCCCACGCCCTGCGCGATCACGGAAGGAGCGTGGCCTACGCGCTCAGGGAGCAGGCCGTGGGAAAGCAGCTCAAGGCGGCGGGGCGCGAGGGTGCCCGGGAGGTGCTGATCGTCGGCCCGGAGGAGCTCGAGCGCGGCTGCGTGGTGGCCAGGGACATGAGCTCGGGCAGCGAGCGAGAGGTCGCCATAGGGGAGCTGGGGTGAGCGGGTCTCCGAATAGGGGAGCTGAGGTGAGCGGGTCTCCGACGCTCGAGCGTGAGACGCGGGCCGCCCGCGAGGTGACCGCCCGGGCCATACGCAGGCTCGACGTGTTGCAGAGGCTGCTGCTGGCCGCCACGGCCGCGCTCGCCGTGGGAGGGGGCGCGGTCGTGGCCTGGCTGCTTGCCGGGCAGGTGGGCTTCGCGTTCCGCCCGACCTGGATCGCGGCGTCGGTGGTGATCTTCGTCGTCACGGGCGCGATCTCGCTGGCGCGCGTGCTTCGCGAGCGCCGCCGCCGGCGTCGTGCCACCGCCACCGGGCACCCACAACCATGAATCGCGGGGACGGCGATGGCTGACGGGAAGGCGTTCACGCGGCGCGACGAGGACTTCGCCGCCTGGTACAACGAGGTCGTGCTGCGAAGCGAGCTGGCGGATTACTCGCCGGTGCGCGGAAGCATGGTCATCCGGCCGTGGGGGTACGGCATCTGGGAGAACATGCAGCGGGCGCTCGACGCGATGCTCAAGGAGACCGGGCACGAGAACGCGTACTTTCCGCTGCTGATCCCGATGAGCTTCATCGAGCGGGAGAAGGATCACATCAAGGGCTTCGCGCCGGAGCTTGCCGTCGTCACGCAGGCGGGCGGCAAGGAGCTCGAGGAGCCGTACGCGATCCGCCCGACATCGGAGACCATCATCTACGCGATGTACGCGAAGTGGGTGCAGAGCTACCGTGACCTCCCGATCCTGATGAACCAGTGGGCCAACGTCATGCGCTGGGAGCTGCGCACGCGGCTGTTCCTGCGCACCTCCGAGTTCCTCTGGCAGGAGGGCCACACGGCGCACGCCACGGCGGAGGAGGCGGAGGAGGAGGCGCGTCTGATCCTCGGTATCTACCGGCGCTTCATGGAGGACTGGATCGCCATGCCCCCGCTCACCGGCCTGAAGACGGACTCGGAGAAGTTCGCGGGGGCGGTGCGCAGCTACGCGTGCGAGGCGCTCATGCAGGACAACAAGGCGCTACAGGCCGGGACGTCGCACTTCCTGGGGCAGAACTTCGCCAGGCAGTTCGATCTCAAGTTTCAGACCGAGGACGGTCGCGAGGAGTACGCCTGGAACACCTCGTGGGGCGTGACCACGCGGCTCGTGGGCGGAATGGTGATGACCCACGGGGACGACGACGGAGTCGTGGTTCCGCCCCGCCTCGCGCCGGTCCAGGCCGTGGTCGTCCCGATCCTGAAAGGGGAGGAGGCCGGCGCCGTGCGGCGGAAGGCCGACGAGGTCGCCGAGCGGCTGCGCGCCTTGGGCGTAAGGGTCAAGGTCGACGGCCGCGAGAACCTCTCGCCGGGCGCGAAGTTCTACGAGTGGGAGCGCAAGGGCGTCCCGTTCCGGATCGAGATCGGACCCAAGGACCTGCGGGAGGGTCAGCTCGCCCTCGCCCGGCGGCTCGTGCCCGAGGGCGAGAAGCGAAAGGCGTTCGTGCCTGAGGATCAGGCGATCGCCGAGCTTCCCGAGCGGCTCGAGTCGTTCCAGCGGGAGCTGCTCGAGGCGGCGCGGGCACGCCGCGAGCGGGGAACCGTCCGGGGCGTGGACAGCATCGACGGAATCGCGGACGCGCTGGACCAGGGAGCCGGGTTCGTCTTCACCGGATGGAGCGGAGATCCCGCCGTGGAGGCCGAGGTCAAGGAGCGCACGAAGGCCACGGCCCGTGTGCTGGCGACCGAGGAGTTCCGCTCCGGTACGGCGCCCTCCAGGTGCGTGTCCGGCCGGGGCAAGTCGACAGCGGAGGTCGCGTGGGCGAGAGCCTACTGACCGAGGCCTCCGCCCGGGTCGAAGGGGTGCTCCACGTCGGCGAGGTGCCGGCGCCGGAGCTCGTCGAGCGCTTCGGCACGCCCCTGTACGTCTACGACATCCGACGCATCGAGGAGCGCGTGCGCGCCTTCCAGGAGGCGTTCGCCGGCGTCGACCATCTCATCGCATACTCGGTCAAGGCGAACGGCAACCTGTCGGTGCTACGCCGGCTCGGCCTGCTCGGATGCGGCGCGGACGTCACCAGCAGGGGAGAGCTGTTCCGAGCGATTCGTGCCGGGATCACGCCCGAGCGGATCGTGTTCGCCGGGGTGGGCAAGATCCCCGAGGAGATCGCGATGGGCCTGGAGGAGGACATCCTGGCCTTCAACGTGGAGAGCCGCGGAGAGCTCGAGCGCCTCGACGAGATGGCGGCGCGGCTCGGTCGCACGGCCCGCTTCGCCATACGCGTGAACCCGGACGTCCTCGCGCCGACGCCGCACGAGTACACGCGCACGGGCCACGCGGCGAGCAAATTCGGCGTGCCCTGGGAGGAGACGCGCGAGCTCTACCGGTGGGCGGAGACGCGCCGGAGCCTCCATCCGGTCGGCATCGACATGCACATCGGCTCCCAGATCGTCGAGCCCGAGCCGTACGCACGTGCGCTGTCTCGGGTTCTGGAGCTGGCGGAGGAGCTGCGGACAGGGGGCGTAGACCTGGACTACGTGGACATGGGTGGGGGATTCGGCATCCGCTACGACGAGGAGCCGGGCATGGATGTGGAGGATCTCGCGAGCGAGATCGTTCCACGGGTCTCCTCGGCGGGCCTGCGGCTGCTGATCGAGCCGGGTCGTGCCCTCGTGGGCGACGCCGGTGTCCTGCTCACGAGGGTCCAGTACGTCAAGCGAAGCGGCGGCAAGACGTTCGTCGTCGTCGACGGGGGCATGAGCGAGCTCATCCGCCCGAGCCACTACGGCGGATATCATGCGGTAGAGCCCGTGCGGACGGTCGCGGGCTGGCCGGAGGAGTCGGTCGACGTCGTGGGCCCGATCTGCGAGACCGGAGACTTCCTCGCTCGCGACCGCTTGCTGGCCGTGCCTTCGCCCGGCGACCTGCTGGCCGTCAGGACGGTGGGAGCGTACGGCTTCGCGATGGCCTCCAACTACAACGGGCGGCTGCGGCCTGCGGAGGCCATGGTCGAGGGGGCGGAAGCCACGCTCATCCGCAGGCGGGAAACGCTGGCGGATCTCATCCGCGGGGAAGAATGAGCCGGGAGCACGACCGCGTTCTGATCCTCGACTTCGGCTCGCAGTTCACGCAGCTCATCGCCCGCCGTATCCGCGAGGAGCGGGTCTACTGCGAGATCCACCCCCCCACCCGCTCGCTGGACTGGATTCGCGAGTGGGAGCCCGCCGCGGTCATCCTGTCGGGCGGCCCCGCGTCGGTGTACGACGAGGGCGTCCCGACGCTGGACCCGGAGCTGCTGCGCTCGGGCCTTCCCATCCTGGGCATCTGCTACGGGATGCAGCTCATCGCGCGGCTCGAGGGCGCCGACGTCCGGCACGGGCGGCGCGAGTACGGCCGGGCCGAGCTGAGCATCGTCCGCGCGGACGGGCTGTTCGAGGGCTTCGAGGCGGGTGAGCCGACCATCGTGTGGTGCTCGCACGGCGACCACGTGGACGAGCCGCCGCCGGGGTACGAGCGCCTGGCTTCCACGGAGGGGCTGCGCACGGCGGCGTTCCGTGCGGTGGACCGTCCGGTCTTCGGCGTCCAGTTCCACCCGGAGGTTGCGCATACGCCCCGGGGCGATGAGGTCCTCTCGAACTTCCTCTTCCGGATCGCCGCCTGCAGCCCGACCTGGACGGCGGGCGCGTTCATCGACGAGGCCGTGGAGCGGATACGCCGACGGGTCGGCGCCGGAACCGCCATCTGCGGGCTTTCCGGAGGCGTCGACTCCTCGGTGGCGGCGGTGCTGGTTCAGCGGGCGGTGGGTGACCGCCTCACGTGCATCTTCGTCGACCACGGGCTGCTGCGGAAGCACGAGCGGGAGCAGGTGGAGCGGATGTTCCGGAGCCATTTCGAAATCAAGCTCGTGGTGGAGGACGCCTCCGCCCTCTTCCTGGCGGACCTGAAGGGCGTGACGGACCCCGAGGAGAAGCGAAGGGCCATCGGCAAGCGCTTCATCGAGGTCTTCGAAGCCGCCGCGTCCCGCGAGGGTACCGGAGCCACGTTCCTCGTGCAGGGGACGCTGTACCCGGACGTCATCGAGTCGGTCTCCGCGGGCGGCCCGTCGGTGACGATCAAGACGCACCACAACGTGGGGGGCCTGCCCGACCACGTCCCCTTCGAGCTCGTCGAGCCGCTCCGCGAGCTGTTCAAGGACGAGGTCCGCCAGGTCGGTCGCGAGCTGGGCCTGCCGGAGGATTTCGTGGGCAGGCATCCCTTTCCGGGCCCGGGACTCGCGATCCGCATACTGGGTGACGTGACCCAGGAGCGGCTGGCGACCCTTCGCGACGCGGACGACATCTACCTGGAGGAAATTCGCGCCGCCGGTCTCTACGACGAGATCTGGCAGGCGTTCGCGGTGCTCCTTCCGGTAAGGTCGGTGGGCGTGATGGGGGACGCGCGCACGTACGAGAGCGTGCTGGCGCTGCGCGCTGTGACGTCCCGCGACGGCATGACCGCGGACTGGTACCAGTTCCCGCACGAGGTGCTGGCGCGCATCTCGACGCGGATCATCAACGAGGTCGCCGGCGTGAACCGCGTGACCTACGACGTCAGCTCGAAGCCGCCCGCGACCATCGAGTGGGAGTAGCCCGCGCGTCAGGGCGGAACGACCCGATCTATCCCGGGATCAGGCCCGAGGCGATGCGGTAGGTGACGCGGCCTCCGCCACCGAACGGTGAGACGCGCACGTACACGATCTCACCCGCCGTGACGTCGAAGGTGAGCGATTCGTTGGTCAGCAGCCCGCCCTCATCCTGGTCGGACGTGTCGACCGGCTCCCGCCAGGAGCCCTCCTGGAACGCCTCCAGCTTCAGGTCCCCCTCGTCGTCGTCGACCCCCCGGGTCAGGACCGTGAGGACACCCACGCCGGGCGCGGTGAAGGAGTACCAGTCCCAGCCGTCGCCCGCCGCCGAGTCGATCCGGTCCTCGTGCGTGGCACCGACCTCGAGCGCCACGGCCTGCGTGGGCCTGCCGTCCGGATCCGGCGGCAACGAGGCCAGGTCGCTCGACAGGAACGAGGCGCCCAACTGGAAGGCGACGATGCCGTCGTCGTAGGGCGAGTCGACCACGACGCGGTAGCGGCCCGCGCGGGGGATCTGAGCCACGATCTGCTCAGCTCCGGGGTTCGAGCCCAGGTCCTGGTCGGAGCGGGCGTCGGCCAGCGTCTGGTAGTCGTCGTCGGCCACGGAAAGGACCAGGTCGCCCTCCGGCGTCGATCCACGCACCACCACGGTCAGGAAGCCGGGCCCGTCCGAATCCAGGACGAACTCGGCCGGTGCGCCGCTCATGGTGCTCGCCGCTCGGCTCTCACCCAGCACGAGCGTCTGTTGGGCGGCGCAATCGAAGCCGCCCGCGAACGCCGACCCGCCGATGACCACAAGTGCCCAGGCTCGCATGGATCCTCTTCCTGTTCGTGGTAGGTTAGCCGGCCACGACCGCGTCGGCCTCGATCTCGATGAGCATGTCGGGATGGATCAGGCGACGCACCTCGACCATCGTCGTGGCGGGGGGGTGGTCCCCGAAGAGCTCGCCGTGGGCCCGACCGTACTCCTCCCACCTCTCGATGTCGGTCACGAACATCCTGGTGCGCGTGACGTCGGGGAGCCCCGCGCCGAGCCCCGCGAGCGCCTCCCGGACGATCTCGAAGCAGCGCAGCGTTTGCTCGTACGCGTCGCCGGGGGCGTGTACCCCGCCGCTCGGGTCCACCGCGGCCGTACCGGTGACGAAGACGCGATCGCCGGCCCGAAGCGCGCGGCAGTAGCCGACCCGCGACTCCCATGGTGCCCCGCTGAACACGCGCTCGAACCTCACCGTTCCCTCCGATGCGAGGAGTCACACGACGACGCTCGACGTTGCGCTTTCCGGCCGGCGGGTGCAACGATGGCGTTTGCAGCGCGGGCCCGAGCGTTCTCCGGGCGCGGGCTCCTAGCGCACCTCCTCGGACATCGACTCGGCGTCCAGACGGAGCTCGACCTCGTTCCAGACGTCGCGCATGAACTCGAGCCGGTCGGCGTTGGTCTCCGCGAAGTCGAGCAGGTGCTGCTCCGTGATCCCGTGGCGGTCGAGGATCTCCGACCTGTCCTCATGCGCGATGCGCTGGCTGTCGGTGCGCAGCGCGGCGACGCGCAGGTCCACGTAGGCGCCGATGAAGACCTCGCGATCGATGAGCGCCTCCGGTGCGGGTTCCGAGCCGTAGGAGCCGCACGCCCACGTCACGAGCGCGACGAGCAGAGCCGGCAGGCGACACAGGACCGGGGCCCGGCGGCGCGGCCGGCGAGGCCGGGCCGTGCCCGACGGGAAGCGGTACGCTCCGTGCATGGGGTCATGGTATCCCAGCGCTGGCGCATAGGGTCCCGCCCCTCGAAAACCCGCCGGTGAGTGGCTACCGTTCGGGAGGAACTCGCCGGGCTGGCGGCGCCGCCCCGGCGGAACATTAGGGAAGTGAGGAACAGCATGAACGTCCGTGTCACCGCATCCGCCACGATCCTCCTGTCCGCGGCCGCGTGCGCCGTCAATCCGGCCACGGGCGAGCGGGAGTTCTCGCTCGTCAGCGAGCAGCAGGAGATCGCAATGGGTCGCGAGGCCGACCCTCAGATCATCGCCTCGTTGGGTCTGGTCGAGGACGACGACCTCCAGGCGTACGTGTCCGGCCTCGGCATGCGGTTGGCCGCCGTGTCGGAGCGGCCGGACCTGCCGTGGTCCTTCAAGGTCGTGGACGACCCGGTCGTCAACGCGTTCGCCCTGCCGGGCGGGTTCATCTACGTGACGCGCGGCATCCTGGCGCGCTTCGCGTCCGAGGCGGAGCTCGCCGGCGTGCTCGGGCACGAGATCGGTCACGTCACCGCGCGTCACTCGGCCAGCCAGATGAGCCGTCAGCAGCTTCAGCAAATAGGGCTGGGCGTGGGCATGATCCTGTCCGAGGACGTCCGCCGCTTCGGAGGCGTCCTCGGCGCGGGACTCCAGCTGCTCAATCTGAGCTACTCGCGCGGCGACGAAACGCAGTCGGACGAGCTCGGCCTTCGCTATATCTCGCGCCTCGACTACGATCCCGATGCGATGATCGGCGTCTTCCAGATGCTTGCCGACGCGGGCTCCGGGGGCGAGGAGGGGCGCGTCCCGGAGTGGTCGCTCACCCACCCGTACCCGGAGAACCGGGAGCAGAACATCCGGGAGGAGATCACCCGGACCGGCGTGGACACCGACGGCCGGGTGGGCGTGGACGAGTACCTGAGCCAACTCGACGGACTCGTATACGGAGAAGACCCCAGGCAGGGCTTCTTCGAGGACACCCGCTTCCTGCATCCCGAGCTGGAGTTCGAGCTCGTGTTCCCCTCGGGATGGCAGACCGTGAACCAGCGCACCGTCGTGGCGGCCGTGGCGCCGTCGGAGACCGCCGTGATGACGCTGCAGGTGGCGCAGGACGTGACGGACCCGGTAACGGGGCTGAGGGACTTCCTGGGGCAGGAGGGCATGACGGGCGGCTCCATCCGCGAGGACGAGGAGCGCGGCGTACGGTCCGCCACGGCCGAGTTCCAGGCCACCACCCAGGACGGCACGCTCCGCGGCGAGGCCGCGTTCCTGCGGCACGGCGAGACCACCTACGCGCTCATCGGCTATGCCGCCGAATCGAACTGGCCGCGTCACGCCTCGGAGGTGGGTGCCTCGATCTCGAGCTTCCGCCCGCTCACGGACCAGGCGGCGCTGTCCGTGCAGCCGCTCCGTTTGGACATCGTCGAGCTGCCCGACGCCATGTCGCTGGCGAGCTACCTCGGCCGCAACCCGGGGCCTATCGAATTGGATGAGATCGCGCGGCTCAACCGACGTAATCCCAATGAGGTACTCCCCGCGGGCACGAGCATCAAGGTGGTGGTGGGAGCGCGCGCGGGCTGAGGTCCCACGACTGGCCCGGATCTTGAGACTACGAAGGGGTGAGGCGCGTTTTGGCTGCCGATATGGCAGTGGAAGGGCCGCGATCCTACTTCGGACGAGGACGGAACCAGCGATGTTGAGCGCGGAGAGGCTCACTGTCAAAGCGGCGGAGGCGCTGCAGAGCGCGGCCGCCGAGGCGCGTCGGCGTGGCAATGCCGAGATCCACGGCGCCCACCTGCTCCAGGCGCTTCTGAATCAGGACGAGGGCATCGTCGTCCCCATCCTGCAGAAGCTCGAGGTGCCCGTGGCGCTCGTTCGCCAGCGCGCAGCCGAGGCGCTGGACAGGATGGCGCGGGTCGAGGGTGGCGCGGACCCGAGTCTGTCGCGAGACCTGCGCAAGGTGCTCCAGGGCGCCGAGGACTTGGCGCGCGAGCTCGGGGACGAGTTCGTCTCCACCGAGCACCTCCTGCTCGGGCTCACCGGGGAGCGCGACGACGCGGGCAGGATCCTGCGCGACGCGGGGGCCACGCTGTCCGAGGTCAGGGCGGCCACGGAGGCGGTACGGGGCTCGCACCGCGTCACGGACGACACCCCGGAGGACAGCTACCGGGCGCTGGCCCGCTTCTCCCGGGACCTGACCGATCTCGCGCGGCGCGGCCGGCTGGATCCCGTCATCGGGCGGGACGAGGAGATTCGGAGGGTCATCAGGGTGCTCGCGCGCCGGACGAAGAACAATCCGGTGCTGATCGGTGAGCCGGGCGTAGGCAAGACCGCCATCGTCGAGGGCCTCGCGCAGCGCATGGTGGCGGGCGACGTGCCGACCTCGCTCTCGAACAAGAAGCTGCTCCAGCTCGACATCTCGGCCATGCTGGCGGGTGCCAAGTACCGGGGCGAGTTCGAGGAGCGCATGAAGGCGGTGCTCAAGGAGATCACGGACGCGGAGGGGCGATACGTGATCTTCATCGACGAGATGCACACCATCGTCGGGGCCGGCGCCGCCGAGGGCGCGGTGGACGCGGGCAACATGCTCAAGCCCGCGCTCGCGCGCGGCGAGCTCAGGGTCGTCGGCGCCACGACGCTCGACGAGTACAGGAAGCGCATCGAGAAGGACCCGGCTCTGGAGCGGCGCTTCCAGCCCGTTTTCGTCGCGCCGCCCTCGGTGGAGGACGCGGTCGCGATCCTACGCGGCCTGAAGGAGCGCTACGAGGTCCATCACGGCGTGCGGATCACCGACGACGCGGTCATCGCCGCGGTCAAGCTGTCGGATCGCTACATCGGTGGGCGCTTCCTGCCCGACAAGGCGATCGACCTGGTCGACGAGGCGGCGAGCAGGCTCCGCATCGAGATCGACTCGCTGCCGCAGGAGATCGACGAGGTCGAGCGGCGTGTGGTCCAGCTCGAGATCGAGCGCCAGGCGCTCGAGGCCGAGACGGACGGGGCCGCGAGCGAGCGCCGGCGCGCCATCGAGGTCGAGCTGGCCGAGCTGCGAGAGAAGAGCCAGGGCATGAAGGCGAAGTGGCAGGCCGAAAAGGAGGTCATCGAGGAGATCCAGGCGCAGCGCACCCGCGTCGAGGAGCTCCGCGTGGAGGCCGAGCGGGCCACCAGGACGGGCGATCTCAATCGGGCCGCTCGCATCAACTACGGCGAGATCCCCGAGGCCGAGTCCCGCGTCACCGCGCTCGCCGGGCGGCTCGCGGAGCTGCAGAAGGATCAGAAGTTCCTCAAGGAGGAGGTCGAGCCGGACGACATCGCCGAGGTGGTCGCGGAATGGACGGGGATCCCGGTCGCGCGCCTCATGGAGTCGGAGCGCAAGCGGCTGACCCAGCTCGAGGAGCACCTGGGCGCGCGCGTGGTGGGCCAGGCCGAGGCCGTCACGGCCGTGTCGAACGCCGTGCGCCGCGCGCGCGCCGGCCTTCAGGATCCCAACCGCCCGGTGGGGTCGTTCATCTTCCTGGGACCGACCGGGGTGGGCAAGACGGAGACCGCCCGCGCGCTTGCGGAGTTCATCTTCGACGACGAGCGGGCCATGGTCCGCATCGACATGTCGGAGTACATGGAGAGACACGCAGTGGCTCGGCTCATCGGCGCTCCGCCCGGCTACGTGGGCTACGACGAGGGCGGCCAGCTGACGGAGGCCGTACGGCGCCGGCCGCACGCGGTGGTTCTCTTCGACGAGATCGAGAAGGCCCACTCGGACGTGTTCAACGTCCTGCTGCAGATCCTCGACGACGGTCGGCTCACGGACGCGCAGGGCCGAACGGTGGACTTCCGAAACGTGGTGATCATCATGACGTCGAACATCGGCAGCCAGCACATCCTCGAGAGCGCGGCGGGGGGTGATTGGGAGCAGATCGACCGGGACGTGCGGGCGCAGCTCCACCGGCACTTCCGCCCGGAGTTCCTGAACCGGGTGGACGACGTCGTCGTCTTCCGGCCGCTCGGAGAGGACGAGCTGCGGCGCATCGTCGACCTGCAGCTCGAGCGCGTGCGGGCGCTCGCCGGCCAGCTCGGCATCATCCTCGAGGTCACCGACGAGGCGAAGCGCCATCTCGCGATGGAGGGCTACGACCCCGTCTTCGGCGCGCGTCCGCTGAAGCGTGCGATCCAGCGCTCGATACAGGATCCGCTGGCGCTCTTCCTCCTGGACGAGGAGGTCGCCGAAGGAACCGTGATCCGTGTCGACGTCGACGAGGCCGGCGAGCGGCTGGCGTTCGAGGCGCTCGCGCCCTCACGGCTCGCCACGGTCGCGGCGCCGGCCGGAGAGCCGGGAGCGTAAGGCCCTTTCTCGAACCATGGCTTTCGTCCAGATTCGAGGAACGTCCCCCCCGACGACACGCGAGGAGAGGCGATGATCGGACACCGATGCCTTGGGTTGCTCGTCACCGCCGTCCTGACCCAAGCGGCGTGCACCACGCGCGCACAGCCGAACGAGGCCGCACCCGTCGCGGCGCAGCTTTCCGTCGAGAGCTTCCTCCAGGCGGCCAATCGGCGCGATCTGGATGCCATGGGCCGTCTGTTCGGCACCAGCGACGGTCCGCTCATCGAGACGGGGAGCACCTTCGGGTGTGCGTTCAAGAAGATCGGGTCCTGGTTCGGAGGCACGCCCTGCAGGAGGCGCGAGGAGGTGGAGCTCCGCATGGAGGCCATCGCGTCGGTCCTGCGGCACGAGGACTACCGGATCGACCGCGAGGAAGGGGTCGCCGGGAGGCTCGGTCCCGCGACCCGGGTCATCGTGGACCTGACGGTGCAGGGCGAGGAGGTCCCGGACGTGCCGTTCGTGGTCGTTCGCACGTCCCAGGGGCGCTGGCTCGTGGAGCAGGTCGACCTACAGCGGGCCATGGCCCGTAGGTAGGTGCTGCACGAGCTCGACCAGGACGCCGTCCGTGGCGGTGGGATGGAGGAACGCCACGAGGTGTCCGCCGGCCCCGGGGCGGGGCACGCGGTCGATGAGCTCGATTCCGGCCGCTTCGAGGCGCGCCAGGTCCTCCACGATGTTGTCGGTGCGGTACGCCACGTGGTGCAGGCCGGGGCCGCGGCGGTCGAGGAACCGGCCGACGCTCGTGTCGGGGGCGAGCGGCTCGAGGATTTCGATGGCCCCGACGAAGGCGACGCGCACGCCCTGGGACGGGAGTACCTCCGTTGGCGTGCGGCGCTCGCCCGAGAGCAGCTCGTAGAGTGGGCAGGCGCCCTCGAGGGAAGGAACCGCGACCGCCACGTGGTCCAGCGGGCGCGCATTCACCGAAGAAGACATGAATCGTCCTGTGCCGTGGGAGCGTGGCGCGGGGCCCGAGGGCCGACCGATCGTACCGGCGGCCCCCTCAAGCGACAAGGAGAGCCGAAATGGCCACGAAGGACATGATCGTGGAGATCACCGACGAGAACTTCTCCGAGGAGGTAGAGGGCGCCGACGGGCTCCAGATGATCGACTTCTGGGCGACCTGGTGCGGCCCGTGCCGCCTGGTCGCGCCCATCGTGGCCGAGCTCGCCGACGAGTATGGCGACAAGGGCCTGCGCGTCGGCAAGCTCGACGTCGACTCCAACCCCGCCACCACCACGCGCTTCCGAGTGACCTCCATTCCGAGCATCCTCTTCTTCAAGAACGGCGAGCTCGTCGATCGGGTGATCGGGGCCGTTCCGCGTCCGCACCTCGAGGAGAAGGTGCTGGCGCACCTGTAAGGCGTGGCGACGCTGTTTCTCGTCAGCACGCCCATCGGCAATCTCGACGACCTCTCGCCCAGGGCCGCGGCGACGCTGCGGGGCGTGGGCCGCATCCTGGCCGAGGACACGCGGCGCAGCCGCGTGCTCGCCGAGCGGGCCGGCGCCACGGCTCCCATGGCGTCGCTCCACGCCCACAACGAGCGGGAGCGCATCCGCCGGGTGGTGACGTGGCTCGACGAGGGCGCGGACGTCGCGCTCGTTTCCGACGCGGGTACGCCGCTGGTGTCCGACCCGGGAGCTCGGCTCGTGGCGGCCGTCTGGGACGCCGGTCACCGCGTGGTACCGGTTCCGGGCCCCAGCGCGGTGCTGGCGGCGTTGGTCGCTTCCGGCCTGCCCGCGCAGTCCTTCACGTTTCTTGGGTTCCCCGAGCGGAAGGGGGTCGCGCGCCGCCGGCTGATCGAGCGCGTCGCCGCTGCCTCGGAGACCGTGATCCTCTTCGAGTCACCGAACCGGCTCGTCGCGCTCCTCGAGGCACTGGCCGCCGCGTGCGCGCCGGAGCGGCGCGTGGCGGTGGCACGGGAGCTGACGAAGCTCCACGAGGAGGTGGTGCGCGGAACCCTCACCGAAGCGGCCGGCTATTACCGGGAGCGGCCTCCCAAGGGCGAGGTGACCGTGGTGGTCGCACCGGCGGCGGTGGAGGCGTCCGACGACCGGCGCCGGGAGGAGGACGCACGGGCTCTGGCGTCGGAGCTCTTCGAGGGCGGCCTGAAAGCGTCGGAGGTCGCGCGTGAGGTCGCAGGTCGCCTCGGGTTGGCGCGCAACGAGGCATACCGTATCGTGCACGTCGTCGGTGGGAAAGACACGGACGAATGAACTGGATACTCCTGGCCGCTGCGGCCTTCAACTCGACGACGCCTCCCCCGGCGCCGCTCGTCGATTCCGTCGCCATCACCCGGCTCCAGTACGATGGTGGTGGCGACTGGTATGCCAACCCCTCGTCGCTGCCGAACCTGCTCGCCGCCGTCCGTGAGCGCACCGGCATCCCGGTCGCGCGGCGGGAGATCAGCGTCAGGCCGCTCGACCCAGCGCTGCGCGACCATCCGTACCTGTACATGACCGGTCACGGCAACGTGAGCTTCACGCCCGCTGAGCGGGCCGCGCTGCGGGAGTACCTTCTGGATGGCGGCTTTCTGCACGCGGACGACAACTACGGGCTCGACGAGTCGTTCCGGCGGGAGATCGCGCTGATCTTTCCGGACGCCGAGCTCACCGAGATCCCGCCGAGCCATCCGGTCTTCCACACGTTCTACGACCTGTCCGACGGTCTTCCGAAGATCCACGAGCACGACGGCAAGCCGCCTCAGGCGTTCGGGATCTTCCACGGCGGGCGGCTCGTCGTCTTCTACTCGTACGAGTCCGACCTCGGGGACGGATGGGAGGACCAAGGCGTGCACGATGACCCGCCCGAGATCCGCGAGCAGGCTCTGCGCATGGGCGTCAACCTCTTCCTGTACGTGATGGGGCAGGTGGTCCCGTGAGCCCGGACGCGCGCCGGCTGGAGCACCGCGTGGACGGGGTTCGCCGGCACCTGCGCCGGCGCGCGGCGGTCGCGAGCTCCCTGTGGGTCACCGCGGGGGTCGGCCTCGTGCTGGTGGCCGCGTGGCTCGCGGGCGACG
>Ga0302046_10001813_pt1 | contig 20009 bp, 11 predicted proteins | sample RVTome_11_FD_200261 | JGI IMG/M metagenome (GOLD analysis project Ga0302046, IMG submission 200261) | Soil microbial communities from uranium-contaminated site in the Upper Colorado River Basin, Wyoming, United States - RVT147D111 (version 2) ...
CTGTGCCGCGCACGGCACGGCGAGCGCCAACAGCAAGGTGGCGAGCATACGTTCCTTGCGCGTCGAGAGGATGCGGGTCGTCAAGGTAGCCATCGTCACACAGCCCAGCCCTAGCACCATGGGGAGAACCGCCTTGCCATTGAGCCCCATGAAACGAAACATCCGGTCGGCAAGAACGGCGAGTCGGGGAAGATAGCCGCTGTCTTCCAGAAAGCCGAAAGCCATGAAGAAGGTGGTCACGACGGGCAAGACGATGGCAACCGAGTAGGTCAACCCCATCGAGATCGCCCCGTAAGGCCCGATCAGCAGATCTCTCACGAAAGCGAACGGCAACAGTCGATCCACGATCCAGGTGATGCCGGGCACGAAATACTCTCCGAATACCGTCGACTCGAGAAAATCCACCGCGGTACCGGCTCCGAAGACCCCCACGAAGTAATACATGAAAAAGAGGACACCCAACAGGATTGGAAATCCGGTGAGGGGCTCACGGCACCAGCGGCCCAGACGGTCCGCCATCGCGGAGACTTCCCCCCCCTTCACGCGCCGCAGCTTTGAGACGGCGTCGTCGATCCACTGACTGCGAGCCTGGACGATCACGGCGGCGGCCGATCGACGGTGTCTCTGTTGGTAGAGGCCCAATGAGCGCTGGATGGCATCGACTCGATCCTTGCCCAACAAAGCAGGCAAAGTGCCCTTCACTCCCTCGTCACCCGAGCCCAGCCACTCGGCGAATAGCCCCAAAGGAAGCCTCGGCCCGTTCGGCCCGGTCATCTCAAATTGGGCATTTTGTCCAGATTCGCCGGATTGGGCGGACAGAATGTCCCAATCGAGCTCGGCGACGATGGCCTTCAACTCTGGGGACGGATTACACGGAATGACGGGCTCGGCGAGAGCGCGTTCCAGCTCACGGATTCCATGTCCCTCGGTGGCCACCGTCTCCACGACCGGGATGCCGAAGAGCTTCTGTAGCAACTCCGTGTCGACTTCTATACCGCGCTTACGCGATTCATCGGCCATGTTGAGATCGAGGACTGTGGGCAAGCCAAGCTCCACGAGCTGGCTCATGAGGAGGAGGGTCCGACGCAGGTTCTTGGAGTCGGCCACGACCAGGACGATGTCCGGCCGTTCCTGCAAAAGAATGTCGCGAGTGACGCGCTCGTCCTCCGAATGAGGAACGAGCGAGTTGACTCCCGGCGTGTCGACGACCTCATAACGTCTCCCGCCGAATTGGGCAACGCCCCGGGCGAGAGCGACCGTCGTGCCCGGATAGTTGGAGACGTAGACGTATTGACCGGTCAGGCGGTTAAAGATGACGCTCTTTCCGACGTTGGGATTGCCAACCAGGGCGATCTTCTTTTCCCGGGTCTGGGTCGGGGAGAACGCGGGTGGCCTGCCCTCCCCTACCGTCGGCTCGAGGGCGGCGGCAGGCGTCGAGGAGGAAGAGGCGGCTTCGGGGGGAGGGGCTTCCGGCGGCATGTCTGGTCGGTATGTGTGGTCTATCTGGTCTTCGCGTCGGGGCAAGTTTTGAAAATGAAACCCGATTTCAACTTTAGTTTAACCAACGTCCCGCCGCACTGTCAAGCTCAAAGTGTTGAACGAGTTGGGTCCGAGCGCGGCATGCGTTAGCATGCCCTCTCGATGTTGCAGGCGGTACTCCTGGCAGCCGGGCGCTCGACCCGAACCTATCCCTTGACGGCGACCCGTCCCAAGCCCCTCATCCCCCTCCTTGGGCGGCCACTCCTGGAGCACCTTCTTCTCCAGCTCGAGGGTACCGTCGATGAAGCAATCCTGGTCGTGGGATATCGTGCCGATGCCATACGCGACCGGCTTGGCTCACGATTTCGCTCCCTGCCCCTTCGGTATCTCGTACAACGCGATCAGCGCGGCACGGCCGACGCCCTCCTCCAGGCAGTCCCGCTCATCGAGGACCGGTGTCTCGTCCTCAACGGCGACGATCTGTACCACCGCCACGACTTGCGAGCCTTGACGCGTCACCGCACCGCAATTCTGGTAACCCCCGTCCCGGACCCACAAAACCGCGCGGTCGTGACCATCGCGGGGGATCGGCTGGTGGACATCGTCGAGAAGCCGGCCTCCGCACCCCCTAACTCATTAGCCAGCGTCGGCGGGTATTGCCTGGAGCGTGAGTGGCTTGACCGGCTGCAGGACGTCTCGCTGAGCTCGCGGGGTGAGCTCGAGCTTCCCGATTTCATCCGGATGCTGACTCGTGAGTCGGTCGTGCGGTATCACCGAATCGAGCGGATTTGGTTGCCGCTCACCTACGCGTGGGACGTGCTTCGGGCGACTCTCTTTCTCATGGAAAAAGAGGAACGAGCCCGAGACTTCGGTGTCGCACTGCAGAGCGCGAAGGAGATATTGGAGCGCCAAGACATCCAGGTGGGAGACGACGCCGTGATCGAAGGACCCGTCCTCATCGGGTCCGGCGCGGCCCTCGGGAACTCTTGTCGCGTCACGGGGCCGGCGGTGATCGCCGAGGGCTGCACCATTGGAGAGCGCGCCGAGCTGGAGCGTTCCGTTCTCTTTAGGGGAGTCCGCATCTCAGACCGGGCGAGCGTCTCTCACTCCGTCTTGGGAGAGCAGGTCCAGATAGGTTCCGGGGCCAGGCTCATCGCCGATCCGCCCATTGGTCAAGCGCTGGAGGTGGAGCTCCAGGGCAAGTCGATCCCGACCGCACTCGAACGGCTGGGGCTCGTCGCCGGGGATGGGGCGGAGGTGCCTGCGGGAAGCAACGTGCCTCCGGGCACGCTGCTGGACGCCGGCGATTCGTGGAAGGGCGTCTGGCCACGTAAATAGCAAGATCCCCGTGTATTGACGCCCAGAAAGAGCGTCCGAGCCGCGCCAGACGCGAGCTAGACCGCCTGACTTGGCGTCAAGCCACGGGGGGCGTCTGGCCAAGTTGATTGTAAGCGTCCCCCCTATATCCACGCCGGACCGGTTACCGGACCCAGCCAGGGGGCACACCAGCCCGCCGCGCGTCCTCGCGGAGCTGGGACAAGGCCGCAGTGGCCGAATCGAGCTCGCCCTGGGCCTCGGCAACCATGCTCTGGAGCTGTTCCACCGAGGTGATGACGGGCTCGTTGTTGGAGTCCACGTAGTAGCTTCCGGTCGTCAGATGGAGCTTACTCAGGAGCTCGTAGCGCTTTCTCGCCTCCGTCAGCCGTTCCCGAGCCTCGCTGTTCCGCCGGCGCCACTCCATCTCTTGCTGGGCGCGGTCTCCGTCCATCGAGACCCGGGGCGATGTTTCTTCCTGCGGGGCCGAAGGAGCCTCGACTGCAGTGGTTCCGACCGCGGCGGGGCGGGGGCCTTCGCCATCTTCGCCAGCACCACCGATATCCCCAATCACAACTTGAGCCTTATCGCCCCGTTCCCGGTTGCTCTCGCGGCGCTCCTTCTCCTGGCGAGCCACGTCCGCCAGGGACTGGCCGAAGGCCAGAGCCGGAAATAGGAGCAACACAAGGCCAATTTGCAACCTGGCCATGTCGCCTCCCGTCAATATTCAGTTGTGTTGGGATAAATTTAGAATAGCAGGTTCGACGGCATCTGTCTATCCATGCCGGCGTGAGGCGGGGGGGGCCCCCGAGGCTAGGATGAACGGTTTGGTTCGGGTCGCCCCAGCCGTTCGAGTGCCAGGATCAACGCTTGGGTGCCCAACGCGCCGTCTTCGGAAGCTTCCAGGCCCCGGTAGAGCTGTTGCACCGCCGCGGTTCCTGGCAGGGGCACACTCAGGCGGCTCGCCAGGGCCTGAGCGAGGGACAGGTCTTTTTGCATGAGGCGGATCATGAAACCGGGATCGAGCTGGCGCTCGACGATCTTCGGCCCGAGGTTCGTGAGCTGCCAAGAGCCCCCCGCGCCGCCTCCCAAGACGTCCACAAACTGCTGGGGGTCGATCTCCGCTCGCCGGGCCAAGAGCAAGGCCTCACTGAGCCCCAACATATTCACCGCGCACAGGATCTGATTGCAGAGCTTGAGGGACTGCCCGGCGCCACTCGGCCCCACGTGGTGAACACTCTTCCCCATCGCCTGCAGAATCGGGAGAGCCCTTTCATAGGCCGAACGTTTGCCACCCACCATGATCGTGAGGGTAGCCTTCTGAGCCCCGACGTCCCCGCCGGTTACGGGCGCATCGAGCAGGTCGCTTCCCCTTGCTTCGAGCACCGTTGCCATCTCGCGCTCCGCGTCGGGCGAGATCGTGCTCATGTCGATGACGAGGAGACCGCGATGCGCGGCATCTGCGATACCGCGTGGACCGACGAGTACGTCCTGGACGTCGGGTGTATCGGGAACCATGACGACCACGACATCCGATTGCCTGGCGACCTCGGCGGGAGTCTCGGCGACCTTGGCACCCGCCTCGGCGAGCGGTCTCTCTTTCGCGCGAGTACGATTGTGAACCGTCACGGAGAATCCGGCCCTCACCAGATTCATCGCCATGGGACGCCCCATGATCCCGAGACCGATGAATCCGATACGCTCGTTCTCGACGCTCATGACGGCTCTCCGCGCTCGGTGCTCACTCTCCGGCGGGCGCGTGCTCACCACTCCGCGACCGTCCTCGCCGACGGCGTCTTCTCTTGCCGCCCTCGGCGGACGGGGGTGGGCCGTCGTCCCCGGTCGGCACCGCCGCCGGTGCCTCCTGCGCTTCGACGTCCACCGGGTCGCCGAAATCTCGGCGAATCAAGTACGCGAGGATTAGACTTCGATCCGGGTGGGTCGCGAGGGCTTCCGCGGTCTTTTCGAGATCGGCCAGCTCCTCTCGGCTCATCGTACGTGCCTCTTCGGCGAGCCGGCGCAGAATACGCTCTGCTTTTTCCCTTTCGATCTCCGCGTCGCTCGGCACGTCTCTTTCGCGGATCTCCAGGTGATACCGGTTGACGAGGCGGTTGAAGCTCACCAGATCCGCCGCCGACACCAAGGAGACCACCTGACCCGATTTGCCGATGCGCCCGGTACGTCCGGCGCGGTGAATGTAGACCTCGGGTGACTGGGGCGTGGAGTAGATGAAGACATGAGACAAATCTTCGATATCGATGCCGCGCGCGGCGACGTCGGTGGCCACGAGATGGCGGATGGTACCCGCGCGAAAATTTGCCATGACCTGCTCGCGTTTCTTCTGCACCAGGTCGCTCGAGATCATCGCGACCGGTAGGCCCTGGCGGGCGAGGAAGCCCGCGACGATGCGCACCTCCCCCCGGGTGTTGCAGAAAATGATTGACGAGCTGGGATGGTCGTGCTCGATCAATTTGTAGAGCACCTGCTCCTTGTGCATGTGAGGAGCAATGATGTAGGAGTGTGAGACTTCCTTGACGTAAGCGAAGTCCTCGGAAAGAAGGACCCATTCCGGCTCCGTGAGGTAGTTGTAGATGAGGCCTCGAATCCCGAGCGGTATCGTTGCGGAGAAAAGCAGAGTCTGCCGCTCCTCGGGCATGAACTGCATGATCTCGCCCATCTCTTGCGCAAAACCCATGTCCAGCATCTTGTCCGCTTCGTCGAGCACGAGGATCTTTACCGCCGTCAAGACGAGCGTACGTCGCTTCAGATGATCCAAGACCCTTCCGGGCGTGCCGACCACGACGTGAACGCCCCCGCGGATGGCGTCGATCTGCCCGCCGATGGACTCGCCTCCGTAGACGGCGTGAGCACGAAGGCCGCGGCCGCGGCCGATGCCTTCCAGCTCTTCGGTCACCTGGCTGGCCAGCTCGCGCGTCGGCGTGAGAACCAGGGCCTGCACCCGCGCCTGACTCGCGTCCAGCCTCTCGGCAATCGCGATCCCAAAGGCGGCGGTCTTTCCCGTACCGGTTCGCGACATCACGACGAGGTCGTGGCCGGCGGCGGCGCGGGGAACGGTCTCCTGCTGAACCTGGGTTGGCTTCTGGTACCCCATCTCGCCCAGCGCCGCGCGCGTGGCGGGAGAGATTCCCAGAGATTCGAAACTAGTTTGTTGTCCGGACGTGTCGATGGTCTTCGATTGTTCCACTAAGTCACCTTTTGGGCGGGGTTTTGGCGGCAATCCGATGGCGCACCATCACGCGCAGGGGACCTGACGCGGTGGTCTCAACGCTGGGACTTCGAAAGCTCGCGATAGTACTCTTCGACCAGTTTTCGGTATCCTTCGGGCACCTGATCCGAGCCGGCCAGGAAGAGCTCCTCCTTGCCCACACCCTCGAGCTCTCGGCGGAGCCAGTACTCGAACTGCTTGAGCTCCTCGACGACGGAGGCCTGCAGATCCTCCAATCCGCGGGGATTCAAGTAAGCCTGGTTGGCGTCGAAGGCTTGCATGCGCTCGATGATGCTCTGGAGGTCCGGTGTCTCGAGACCCTGGCTCTGGAGCTCGCGCCTCAAGTCCTGCGCCTCTTGCGCGCGCTCGCGTAGCTCACGCTGAAACTGGCGGATGTCTTCCGACGTAAACGTGCCGGGTTGGAAGCTCCAACCACCGGGCCCGACGAAGCCGGGTGCGTTCACGCCCCGCTCGGAGGCGTCGCCCTGACCCTGTTGACCTTGCTGGCCCTGTTGACCCTGCTGGCCCTGTTGACCCTGCTGGCCCTGTTGACCCTGTTGACCCTGCTGACCCTCTTGACCCTGCTGACCCTCTTGTCCCGGTTGTCCTTCTCGACCTTCCGCGCCTTCGGGACTCGGTTGCGATCCTGGTTGCGAGCTCAAGCCGCGCTGCTGATCCTCGAGCCGCTCGCGCAGTGACTCGAGGTTGCGGACCAGCTCGCGCGTCTTTTCGAGCGCATCGTCCGCCTGGGCCTTCTCGCTCTTACCGACCGCCGCCCCCGCTTCCTCGATGCGCCGCTCCAACTCCTCGACGTCTTGGCTGATTTGCTGCTCGAACTGTTCGGCATACTCCGGAGTTCGCCCCTGGGCGACACCCTTGGAATAGCGAATCTTCTCCTTGAGCTTGCTGTCCCGGATGGAGTTCGCGGCTTCCTGGAGCCTGCGCGAAGCGTCCCGTTGCTCCTGCCGAGACTCCATGGCCATCCGATCCATCTGGGCCTCGAGGTCGGCAACCTCCCCGGCGAGCTCGTCCTTGCGCTCCAATACCCGCTGGAGCCGCTCCGCTCGGCTCTGAGCGTCGCCCTCACCGAGTTGTCCGACATCGGACTGGATCTTTTCCTGCTGCTCCGCGATGCGCTCGGCCCTGGACCGGACGTCCTCCATATCCCGATCGAGTCGCGAGGCCCGATCTTTGTCCAAGAGCCGCCGCGCATCCTTCAGGCTATCCAAAGCGGCGATTCCCTCCGATAGAGCGCCTTCCTGCCCCTCCCCCGCAGCGCGACGCATCGCATTGGCGGCCTGTTGCAGGCGCCGCGCGGTGTCCTCCAATCCCTGCTGGGATTCTTCGCGCGCGAGTCGCTCGAGTCGGCGGGCGAGCTCTTCGGTCGCATCCGCTAAATCCCGCTGCGATTCCGACGCACCACTCGAGGAGCCCTGCTGGTTGGCGGCAAGGCGTCTCCGGCGCTCGTTTTCCTGCTGCTGGCGTCTCGCGAGCTCTTGAAGCCTCTGCAGAGCCTCGTCCACCTCGTTGTCCACCGACTCGCGCTGGCCTCGTTGCACGGTTTCGTATTGATTCCGGAGCTTGTCCATCTCGAGCTCGAACAAATCGGCGAGGTCCTCTACCGCCGCCTGTTCGCCACTGCCGCCCATGCCGCCACCGCCGAACGCAACCTGCACCTCTCTGAATACGGCCTCCGCGCGCTGCAAATATTGGAGCGCGCGCTGTTCGTGAGGAAGCGCATCGTCGGGCAGACTTGCCATCAGCTTCTCTTCCGCAGGCTCCATCGCCTCGCCGGCCACCCGAAGGGAAGACGCAATCTTTCCAAAATCCGACTCCCCCTCCATGATGCCCCGGTTCGTCATCCGCCGAAGGAGCGTGTCGACCTGCTCTCTAAGGCGACCCTGCATCAGGGCGATGGTGGTCAGGTTCTCGGTAAACTCCTTCTCCGAATACTCCTCCCGGTCTCGGATGATCTTGAACGTCGCCGCCACGATTTGCCGCTGTCGCATGGAGAGCGCGTCGTCCATTCCGGCACCGCCGGCTCCACCCATACCGGACGGAGATTGCCGATAGTCCCTACCGAAGGGCCGCACCTCCAGAAAATAGATATCGGTCGTCGCGGTTTGGCCTCCATCGATCCCGTTGGCGTCCGTGGCGCGGGCAAAATAGGAAACGAAGTCACCCGCCTCCAGTTCCAGCTCTTCCATGAAAAACGTGTGACCCGCCGACACCTCTTTTCTTGCCGCCGCGGCTCCGCCATGCAGTTGCACGACTTGTTCCTCGGCGCCGTTCACCGAGTAGACCAGCTCGAGCCGCTTGACTCCGTAGTCGTCCTCGGCCCGCGCCTCGGTGAAGACCTCCTCGATGTTGCTCACTTTGGCGTCCCGGCCAGGCTTCAAGAAGGAAACGGTGGGAGGTTGATCTTCCAGGACTTCGATCGTGAAATCCGGGGAGCCTTTGTGCATCCCGCCGTCGAACGCGGCGAGCTCGATACTGTAGAACCCATCTTTGTCTACGCTCAGGTTCGCGGAAAGTGTGCCGTCTTCGTTCAGCACCATGGCCAGCGGCTCCGCGCCTTCGACACGGAGCGCCCCGCTCGCTACCGCGACCGTCGGCGTCGCGCGGACGCTCACCGTCGTCCCCTTGAGCGCAGCGATATCGCCTCCGTCCTCCACGATCCGAGGAGCGAGGCCGGTGTAGTCTGGAAAGTGATATTCCAGATCGACGCGGCTCACGTACGGCAAGTCGGACACGTCGATACGAAAGACCGGGGAGCGAACACCGCTCGCCTCGACGAAATAGTCCGACGCCTCCTGGAGGTCCAGTAGCATGTACATGTAGTTGCCTTCGACCTCGTCGATGGCCATCGGCCACCGGTTGAACTTCTCTTCCCCATCCGACTTCACGGCGATCTCGACCCGCTCGGCGTCGAATCCCTCCAACCGGGCGTGAATCATCTGATCGGCGCCGCGGGCTACGCCGATATGGCCGGGCTCGACGAGAATGGAATAAGGATTGTCCGCTCGCGCACTGCCCCAAGGTTTCAACAGGAGGGACGCTCCATGCCGAAGGAACGCCGGGCTCAGCAAAATAACCAGCATCCCCAATGCCGTGATCGCCGCCACCGCACCCGAGGCCTGCTGCAAACGCCGTCGCTCGATGCGACGCCCGTACTCGTTCGAATAACATCGCTCGATGGCGACTTCGACGAGCCGGTCGATGAGTGCCGGCGACAGGCTCGCTCGGCCCGCTTTGCTCACTTGGCTGTTTCCGTCCTTGCCTTCCGATCCGACCTCGACGGCGCTCATTACCGCCGCCTGCAAGGAGGGATCGTTCTCTTCGATGTAGAGCGCGACTTGTTCGTCGCTCACCCGCCTCAGGAGCGGGGCCACGATGAAGCGCACGATCACCGCGATGAGCCCAAGGTACGTCAGGGCTCGGAACGTCCACACCGACCAGTCGCTGTAACGGAACTGATCCATGCCGAAGGCGGAGAGCGCCAGAGCCGCGATGACCGCGGTCAAGACGATGGCCGCGCCCCGAAGCGCTTGGCGGAGCCGCCAACGATTGCGTACATGACGGATCACTCGAATGAGCTCGTCGTAGCCGGACATCAATGGAGCGTTCAGCATCGCGATACCTCTCTTGTCTTCATCGATCCGGGCCTCGTCCGGGCCTTGTCCCGAATACTTCTATTGTACCTTTCTTCATCTACTTTCACCTGGCCAGGCGAGACAGCCGGTTGGACCAGAACGTCTCGGCCGCCAGGAGCACGAGAGCCGCAACCAGCAGGTACCACCAAACCCGTTGTCGCCGATCTTGGTCCACGGGCGTCCCTACTCCGGCTGTCTGAATTCCGTCGGTATCCCTCGAGCTCACCGCAGCTTTGACTTCCTCAGGATCGAGCCGCGAGAGATCCGACTCGGTGAGATCCAAATTGGCGGCCAGGCTCAGCGGCCCCGCCGCGTCCGACTCCAGATAACGGATTTCGTAGAATCCCTTCTCCTCCAACGTCACAAGTTGCCGATCCTCCTGCCGGGAAAGGAAAGTCTTCTCTCCCGAGGGTGTGATCACGACCACCTCCGCGCTACCCGGCCCACTCTCCGAACCAGTCAGCTCGAGTTGCCGGGAGAGGTCCAGCACCTCGCCCACCGAGTGCCAGGGTCTCGCCTCCGCATACCCGGCCGCGTACTTGACGAGTTGGTGGACGAAAGGCAGATACACCGGTTGCAGAGCCAAATCGTTCCAAGCCGTGTCGAGCGTGGACGTCCATACCAGGACACGGCCGTCTCCCAGTACCCTCTCCGCGAGCGCGATGCTCCCATCGTCGAAGCGGGCGAGCGTCTTACCGTTACGGACGGACCCGTTAGTCACCAGCGGCCGGTATCGAAAAAACCGCGCCGGAGAGAAGTCTCCGCTTCCCGGCGAGCTGAAGAGCTCGAAGACCGGGTGGCCGTAGTCGATGTAAGCCAACGTGCCTCCCCAATCGGTGGACCGATCCACCGGCACGCCCGCCGGTGCCGGCAAGAGTCCGGCCGCCGCCCCTTCCCACGCGCTCGAATCGCCCTCGGTGCCCAGCACGATCACCAGCCCGCCTCCGGACTCCACGAACTCGGTAAGAAGCTGGGCGGCCGCATTGCTCGGTGGCGGCGCGTCGTTCAGAAAAACGGCGGCACGACCGCGCAGATCCGCCCGGCTCAGCTCGGTCGACCTCTTGACGTCGAACCCAAAACGAGGTCGGTCCCCGATGGCGAGGGCCTGACGAAGATACAGACCACGACCGGAAGGCGCGCCCGGCCCTTCCAAAATCAATACCGATACCGACTGCCCCGGCCAGATCACGAATTGGAACGTGTTGTCCAGAGGCAAGGCATCCTCGGAGGTTCGGACGACTCCCCTCGAGACGCCTTCCGGCAGGGTGAACGCGTCGAAGGTCACGGTCACCGAGCTGTTGGGTTCCAAGCGGACCGTTTTTTCCCGAAGCGGTCGACCTCCCAGCTCCAACTCGACGTCGATGTCCTCGAAGACCTGCGCCCCCTTGTTCGTGAGTCGAGCCGAAGCCACGACCCGTTCTCGGCCGGAGACCGGCTCGCGCTCCAACACGACCCCGGTCACCGACACGTTCGACGTCTCCCCGTCGGAGAGATCCACGGTCCGGAGCTCGGTGCCCGAGGGAAACGAGATCTCGTCGTGGCCGTCCCAGCCCACGCGCTGGAAGTCGGTGATGAGCACGACTTCTTTTCGGGGAAGGTCCAAGTCCCGGAGCAGCTTGTCGGCAAGCTGCAACGCGGGCCCGTAACGCGTCGTCCCCGAGCCGAGCCTGGCGTCGTCGATGAGGGCATGCAATTGGACGGAATCCGAGGTGGGCTGGTTGGCCACCACCGCTCGATCCGAGAAGAGGATCAGGCTCGCCTGATCCTCGGGGGCGAGGGCATCCACCGCTCCGTGCGCGGCCTCGATCGCGCGTGCCCATCGGTCGCCGTATCCCATGCTGTAGGACCGATCGAGGAGGATGACGACCTGCCGGGCTCCTCCGATCGACGCCACCGCCCGGCCGGGTTGCTCCAAGAAAGGACGGGCAAAGGCGGTAACCAAAAGCACCACGGCTAGACAGCGCATCAAGAAGAGAAGCCAGTGCTTGATCTTCTGGCGCCGAACGGAGCGATAGGGAATCTTCGTCAAAAACATCAGGGAGGGAAACGCCACGACCTCCCTCTTCTCGCGATTGGTGAGATGAATAATGATGGGAACCGCGAGCCCTACGAGACCGATGAAGAAGGCAGGTGTGAGAAAGCTGAGACCCATCATCGCACCCGGCTCAAACGCTCACGATTCGACAGATAGCTGAACAATGCAAAATCGAGCGGGGTCGACGTATCGAACAGCGCGTAGTCGATTTGATTGTCTCCGAGTGAGCGGGAAAGGGTCTGAATGTGCTCGCCAACCATCTTGCGGTATTGCTCACGCAGATACTCCGGAATCACTGGGATCGCCTCGTCCGTCTCGAGATCGCGGTAGTTCGCCGCCTCTTCGAACGGGAATTGAATCTCGGCGGGGTCCAGAATGTGAAAGACGATGAGATCGTTCCCCTTGTAGCGCAAGATCTTCAAGGCGTTCAGGACCGACTCCGGCTCCTCGTAGAAGTCGGAGATGACCACCATGATGCCCCGCCGTCGAATGGCCTCGGCCACCTTGAGGAGAGGGGGACCGAGCGCTCCCCGACGGGAGCTCTGAATTCGGTCGATGACGTGTAAGGCCACATCCAAGTGCTTGGCGGACGGCGGCACGAAATCGACGATATCCTCGTCGAACGTGACCAGCCCGACGCGATCCCGCTGCTTGCTGGAAAAGTAGGTGAGGCACGCCGCCAGGTACCGTGAATAGTCCAGCTTGGAGATGCCCCGGCTCGCGAAGCTCATGGAGCGGGAGATGTCCAAAAGCGTGGTGAAGCTGGTGTTGGTGTCGGCTTCGAACTCCTTCACGTAGAACCGGTCGTTGCGGGCGAAGAGCCGCCAATCGATCCTGCGAATGTCGTCCCCCGGCATATAGGCGCGATGCTCCGCGAAGTCGACCGAGCGACCGAGGTACGGCGAGCGGTGCAGCCCACTGATGAAGCCCTCCACCACCGTTCGGGCGAGGAGCTCCAGATTGCCGATCTTCTCCAGAGCCTTGGGATCCAGAAACCGCGCGGAATCGGTCGGCTCGGCGTTGAGGCGGCTTCCTCTCATGGCGTCGTCAATCTCCTTTCAGTCTCCCCTCGGTCGCCACTCACTTGGCTCTCACATCCGCGACTTGGGCATCGAGACCGCATCCAATAGCTGATCGATGATCTGACCGGACGTGACCCGCTCCGAATCGGCATGGAAGTTCGTCAGCACGCGGTGGCGGAACACCGGGTGCGCCAAGCTGCGTATGTCTTCGAAGCTCACGTGGTATCGGCCCGCCATCAACGCCCGCGCCTTGCCGCCCAAGACCAGGTATTGCGCAGCCCGGACGCTGGCGCCGTATTCGACCCACTTGTTGACGAAGTCGGGAGCTCCCGGCTGCCGGGGACGGCTGATCCGCGCCAAGTTCACGGCGTAACGCATCACCGCCTCCGAGACCGGAACCTTCCGAACCAGCTTCTGGAAGGCGACCATGTCCTTCCCGGTGACCACCGGCTTGAAATCCAATTGCTGCGGCGCCGTCGTCGACCGGACAACCTCGAGCTCCTCGTCCTCGGGCAGATAGTCGATGATGATATCGAACATGAACCGGTCGAGCTGCGCTTCCGGCAGCGGATACGTCCCCTCGAGCTCAATGGGGTTCTGGGTGGCGAACACGTAGAAAGGCTCCTCCAGATCGTAGGTGCGACCCTGAATCGTCACCTGGTGCTCCTGCATGGCCTCCAGCAGCGCGGACTGTGTCTTGGGCGGCGTCCGGTTGATCTCGTCGGCGAGCACGATGTTGTTGAAAATGGGACCGGGCATGAACACGAGCTCCCGGCGCCCGCTAGATGGGTCCTCCTGGATGATGTCGGTACCGGTGATGTCGGAGGGCATCAGGTCGGGCGTGAACTGGATGCGCGCGAACTTCAGATCCAAGACCTGCGCCACGGTGTGAATGATCAGCGTCTTCGCCAGACCCGGCACGCCGGTGATGATGCTGTTGCCACCGACGAACAAGGAGAGAAGCACCTGATCGACCACCTCATCCTGTCCAACGATGAGCTTACGCAGCTCGACCAATATCTGCTCTCGTGCCTCCTTCAACCGATCCGCGAGCGCTACGTCGTCTGGAGATTCAAGCCCGAGTTTTTCTTCTGCCATGGATCTGCCCTTCCTCCCGCCGCCTTGCTAGGTCCCGTTAAGCAACCACCTACTTTGGCGGCCAAGCGGGACGGCGCTTCAGCGTGCTAATGAGTCATACCGTAGATGACGTAGTTCACTCCCAGTTTGTAGGCTTCGTTCGAAAGCTCGATCGGAATCCATTCCGTGTCCGACCATTCCCAGTAGTCGCCGATGTCGTGGTTGTAGTTGGCGATCACCATCAGGCGCTTTCGAGGATCATTGTCTTCGAAAATACCGTAGTAGACCGGTTTGATCTCCGGAAAATGGGGATGCACGAAATCCAGAGTCTCAATATGGAAGAAGGAGTCGAAGATGGGGTGAGAGACGTCGAGTTGTACGAACGTTGCCCCGGGAAGGACTTTGCTCATCTGCATCTCGAAGTTCTCCCACTGCCAATGAGCTCCCATTCCAGCTCGGGGCTCCTCTATGAAGTCGTCGACGACCAGGAAGCCGCCTTTCAGAAGATAGGCCCGTAGGCCCTCCGCTTCCCGTTCAGTAAGCGTCCAGAAACCCACTTCACAAAGGTACGCCCACGGGTACTTGAAGAGCTCCGGATCGTCCATGGCCAGAATATTGCCGCCGTGCCGGTTGGTGTCGACGTAAGTGAGCTCGTTCACGATCTTCGTAAAATGACTCTCGCCCCGCGGGTAGTCATGGTTCCACTTGAGATCCCATCCCCAGGCGTAGGGCCCCGGCCCCCAATAAGACGGAGTAAAGCGGAGCCGCGCGAAGGTAAAACGGCCGTTGTATGGAAGATTCGAGTAGGGAACGTCGGGTGCGTCCACGAAACTTGCCGAGAGGGGCAGCGCCGCCATGACGACTCCGGCCACCGCCAGCCAGCGTCGCATCACTCGCCACCTCTCTGGTCGCGCATCCTGCGCATCGCCCCCTGGCGGCCGGGGCCCGGCTGCAGGCTCAGCAGAAGATCCTGCGCCTCCCCGAAGTTGGGAGCGATCTCCAGGGCCCGCAGAACCTGTCGCCGGGCGTTGGTCGAGTCGCCCGCTTGGTAGTACGCCATGGCCAACTCGTAGATCGCCTGCGCGCGATCGACCAGCTCGAGGGCGACGACCGCCTCGCGTTCGGGGATGGCCGACCGAAAATCCCCGAGCTCGCTATATATCTCGGCGAGTCTCCGGTGGGGTTGTATCTCCAACGGATAGATGAACGCCGCCCGCGCCAGCGCCTCGGCGGCGCCCGGGAGATTACCCCTCGACTGCCGCACCTCGGCGAGCGCCAGGTGGGCCTCGTAGTGGCTCTCGTTGATGCCCGTGAACGTGGCGAGCGCCTCCTCGGCGTTCGCGAGCTCGCCCCGCTCGCGGTAGATCTGCGCCAGGTACCAATAGGCGCTGTTGGGGTCTCCGTGCTGGGGAAGGAGCAGCTTGGCCTGCATCAAGTAGTCCAGCGCCTCGTCGAACTCTCGCTTCTTGAAGAGAGCCTCACCCATGGCAAGCTGCGCCAGGAAGTCCCGGGGATCCTTCGCCAGTCGACTCTGGATCTGCTCCGGAGACAGCGGCTCCATGGCATGTTCGTCCGGCGGCGGCTTGATCACGGAAGCCGCCGCAGCGAAGCGCTCCTCGAGGTAGTCTCGGAACGCCTCATCGAACGCGTCGAGCCCGATCCCCAGCGCATTGCGGAAGACCTCCGCCGTCGTCAACCCTTTTTTGTAGCCGTTCAGCATCGTCAGGATGGCGGGAAAGCCGTAGTCACGCTCGATGAGCTCGAAAACCAGGGAAGCCTGGTAGTAGGAGTTGGTGATTTGGTGCGGATAGCTCGGCCGGATGAATCCATTGTTGAGATCTTTGATGGGAAGCAACTGGTCTTTCCGGTAAGCGATCAAGAACGGGATGCTCACATCGTCGCCCCATCCCGGACGCGCCCGATGCTCCTCGAACACCGAAAGACCCTCGGACACCCAACGCGGCACGCGATGATCGGTCATGCCGAGCGTCACGGTGTGGGCGAACTCGTGCCAAAGCGTCGAGCCCCAGTTGAACGTCCCTCTTTCTCTGGCCGATGGCGAGTCGATCGCAATGACTGGACCGAAACAAACACCAAGGGCACCCAAGCCCGCCAGTCCGATGGTGCGGACGGAGAAATCGGCATGGGATGGATAGACCTCGACCCGGATCGGAGTCTCCGGCCGATATTGGTAGCGTGCGGCTAGCGTGTCGTAGGCCTCCTCGGCCAAAGACATCACGTAGGGGGCAAGCAGGTCCGACTCCTTACCGTCGATCACCAGCAAGAATCGATCGCTGGCCGATTCCTCGTAGTCCGGGAACGTATCCAAGAGATCGAGCGTGTTCTTGATCCAAACGTTGTACGGATCTCCTTCGAAGGAACGCTCCAGATTCTTCTGGCCCTCCACGATGTCGCCCAGACGCAGCTGATTGAGCCCGAGCAGGCCGTAGGCCCGCCATGACTTGTCGTCGAGAAGGAGGGCGTCGCGAGCGAAGTCCGCCGCCTCGCGGTACAACCGATTCTGCACCGCGATATCGGAGAGCGTGTTGTAGAGCTCCGCGTAGACGGGATTCTTCGTGAGGATTCGATCACGCGTCTTCTCGAAACCTTCTCTATCCCGCTCGAGAAATCGTGTCGCGGCCACGATGGAAAGGGTTTCGAGGGAGATTGGGTTCACACCGAGCGCACGATCCGCCTCGGCGCGGGCCTGCCCGAACTCCTCGAGATCGAGATACTGTCGAGCCAGGAACACTCTCGCCTCGACCAGGTTTGGATTCACTTCCAGTGCCTTTTGCAGGAGCTCCATCGTCTCGGGAGCGTTGTCGAAATCCATCACCCGAGCGAGCCCCAACAAGGCGCGCGGGTGATTGGGATTGTCGGAGAGCACTTCTTGAAAGGTCGCTCCCGCATCGGTGCTGTTGTGCTTTTCCAGGAATAGCTCGCCGGTCCGGAGCTTGGGCTCGACTCCCAGCGGATCCGCGGCCGAGGCCTCGTCGAAGGCTCGGAGCGCGTCCTTGAACAACTGCGGGTTGTCGACCCCGAGGTAACGACAGGCCGTCGCCACCGCGGTCAGATCGGGCCCCGAGAGCCGGCGACCGCCACGCCCGCCGCTGTTGTAGACATCGATGAAGCGGTCGAAGCGCCTCATCGCCTCCGGTCGACGCCCCTGATCGTGGTCGAGAATCGCCAGGTTGAGCTCGGCGGAGAGCGCATCACCGGCACCCCCCGAGACCGCGCGCTCGAACGCCGCTCGCGCGGCGTCTAGCTGTCCGGTGGTCTGGAGAATCTCTCCCAGGCTATTGGCCAGATCGACCGATTCCGGAAACGATCGCTCGAAATCCTCGATCGCCCGGATCGCGTCACGGTAGCGACCCGTGTCCCGATAGGCTTGAACGAGAGACTTGCGGGCTTCCATATCGGCAGGCTCCTCGTCGATTCGGTCGGTGAAGAGCTCGACGGCCTTTTCGTAGTCGCCGCGGCGCAGCGCTTCCGCGCCGCCTTCGGGCTGATTGGCCTCGGCAGCACAAGCCGCCGTCGTGGGCAGACACAGCAGGCACAGCAGGCATCCCAGCCAACCCCAGGCGGACCGAGTCGCATCTCGTCTCATTGTGACGTTCCCGCAGCCGCCGCGATCTCGCGGTTCTTGAGGGCCAGCTCGAGCAAAAGGCTCTCTAGCTCTTGAAGGTAGAGCTCTTCCGTCATGCCGTCTTTCTGCTGCTTGAGCGCCTCGATGCGCTGCTCCAGGCCTCTCTTCTGCTCGTACAAGGCAAGGACTGCGGGGTCTTCGACCTCGTCTCCCGCTCGGGCGGCCGTGCTCCGGTTACTCGACCCCTCGAGGAACACGAGCCGGGCCACCGTTCCGTCTCCCGGACCGTCCACGGCGCTGTTTGCCGGCTCTGCCGGATGCTGGGCTCCCTGCTGGTCGCCGTTGTCATCCAACAAGGCATGCTCGGTTTGCAGCTGATTGCCCTCCTCGTACACGTGAGCGACATGGAGCCTCGCGTACTCGAAGGCTTCCAGGACCGAGATCCGCTTGTCTTTGTCCGCGTCCGCCCCGTCCTGAGCGAACGCGTCGACGAAGAACTCCCCGAAACGCGTCTCGTTGTTCTGCATCCCGGACTTGGTCGCGGTCACCACGATCCGGTTCTCACCGGAGATCGCCTCGATGAAGCCACCGCTGGCGCTGGCGGTGTTCACGAACACGACCTGTTGCTCGCCGAATTGATCCAACATGAAGGAGAATTCCGCAGCGGTGATGTCGGGGCCGGGAAGATTGAACCTCGATTCTCCCGAACCGTAACTTCCATGCCCGATGAGGATGACGAACACCCGGTCGCCAGGCCGCGCCTGCGCGCCGATTTCGTCGAAGGCCTTCTCGATCTCTTCCTTGGTGGACTTGGCGCGAATGTGGGCGGGATCCTGTTGTGGATCCTCTCCCAAGTACCAAATGTTGTCGGCGAGCAACCCTCCCCGGCTGGTTGCCGCCTCCACGAGGGCGGAGGACCAATCGTGAAACCGCTCGCGGTAGGCGGGCTCACCGCTCAACCCCGAAATCACGACCAGATAGGTCTCGCCCAGTGACTGACTCACGACGCCGTTGGCCACAGTGAGTCCCGACAGGACGCCGACCAGAAGCGCGCGGCCGAACGTCACGCCAGACCTCGCGCCTTTCGATAACCCCATTCGGTGGCCACGAGCGTCAACATAAGCAGGAAGAGCGCCGGCATGTCCCACAGGTCTCTCTCTTCCCGAACCGAGGTTCCACCCTCCACGTAGCTCATATCCTCGGCGAGCTGCCCCACGTTGTCCGCGGTGTAGAACCGCCCGTCGGTGTCGCCGGCGATGCGTTCCAGGAGCGACGTGTTCATCTCGGCGCCGAAGTACTCGTCGGCCAGATCGGTCGCCAGCACATACGAGGACCCTTCTCCCAGTGATACGCCCGCCCGCTGCGCCTCCACGTGGATCTCGTACAGGCCTTTCTCTTCGGGAAGGAAGCTGGCTCGGTACTGCCCGTCGGTGTCCACGGTCCATTCCATCCCGAGCTCCAATAGCTCGCCAGAGGGAGTCTCGACGTTGGCGGTGACCTCGGCGTTGTTGACTCGAATGAACGTGTCGTCGTCGACATCCGCGGTGAGCGTGACTGGCTCGAACGGCGCGTAGCGACCCCTCTCGGTCGTCACCGAGACCGGATCGGGCACGTAGCTCACCAGCCACCTCAGCAGCTTGCGCCAAAGAGTCTCGTGGGTCATGTCTTCGAGCGGGATGTCGGCGTGCATCTGCCACTGCCAGGAATCGTGGACCGTGAAGGCGAGTGTCTTGCCGCGCCCGTATCGCTGGAACGCCAGGACAACTTGCGGATCGGAAACGCCTTCGCCGTTTCCGACCAGGAGCGTGGTGGCACCGGGCTTGGTTTTGAAGATCGGATTGAGTGTCGTCAAGGGAGGTAACTGCTCCCAGCGCGTGATGCTTTGCTCGACGCCTCCGGCAAACTGAGTGACCGGATGGGTCTTTCCCACCGGGGTCGGCTCGATGTCGATCTCCGCGAAGAACGGCTCGCCCTCTTCCTCATCCATTTCCTGCAGCGTGACGGGGAGGATCTCCTCCAACGGAGTGCCGGAATATCCGCCGGCCGAGAACGACCAGCGTCCGCCGAGCATGAGAAAACCCCCACCGCGCTGGCTGACGAAGTCCGCCATCATCCGCAACTGGTCGTAGGTGAAGAAACTCGCCTCCACACTCCCCAAGATGATCCCACGGTAGCGGAAGAGCTCCTCCCGCGTCCTGGGAAAGCCGGCGGCCAGCTCCTCACCGTCGCTCACGTCCAGTCGTAGAAACTTGTTCTCCGCGGTTCGCTGCAACACGACGACCTGTAGATTCTCGTCTTCCGCGACGCCGCGCCGAATGAACTTCAACTCGAACCGCGGCTCGCCCTCGAAATAGAGAATCTTCTCGCGTCGGTCCTCGACGATGATGAGAGCCTCCTGCTCGTTGTTCTGGGTGACCATCTCTCCCGACTGCGGCTGCACGCGGAAACGGAACAGACGGGGCCCCGCGTCGGAGGCGGTGAAGTCGACCCTCACCGTCGACACCTCTCCTTCCGATGAGAGCTCGACCTCGCGCGAGTTGACGATACGTCCTGAGTCTTCGACGTCCAGTCGAACGCGTGTTCCGGCAAAACCCCGCTGGGTTATGGAAAGGTCGAC